>Ga0160454_100126_pt1 | contig 93480 bp, 67 predicted proteins | sample HID1971M_E6MG_FD_108218 | JGI IMG/M metagenome (GOLD analysis project Ga0160454, IMG submission 108218) | Enriched millipede-associated microbial communities from UW Madison campus, WI, USA - HID1971M_E6 MG | ecosystem: Host-associated > Arthropoda: Insects > Digestive system > Unclassified ...
AATCTCGGTATCTCCTTTACTAACGTGTAGAACCTGTTTCGATGTTAGCTTCATTTGCACGCACTCCTTCCGCAAAATCTGATTGGAGAATACTTCTACATCACATACCGAAAACCCTTTAAAACAGAAAACATCTCCCTTGGATTTCAGGGAGACGTAAGTAGTAACCTCTGCGATTGACTATTTACGTTCGCCCACGACGATCACGCCGCCTTCGCCGACAGCGATAAACCGTTTACCGTCCCAGACGACGCTCTGCAGCGTCTTGAACGTCGGAGACGCGATCTTGGTCCACGCTTTGCCGTCCGACATGTAGATCATGCCATGGTCGCCGACTGCGACGACCGTGCCGGTGCCGCTGGTCGCCAGAGCGTTGAAGTATTCGAAACGAATCGACAACACGCTCTTCCACGTCTTCCCGTCCGTAGATTCGATCAGGCTTTCGTCGCCGATCGCCACGAATTTCGTTCCCGTCCATACCGCCCGCTCGATCGGGTAATAAATTCCGTAACCGTCCACTGTCGGTTTGATCTTGGTCCAGGTCTTGCCGTCTTTAGAATGGTAGAGATCGCTATCGCGATACCCTAGCCACAGCTTGCCGTTCGTTGCGATCGGAATCGCCTGAACGCCCTTGAGCGGCGTCCAGGTCTTTCCGTCTTTGCCGGACACGGCCAGCTTCCCCCCGAACAGCCTCAGCTCGCCACCCGCCGCCGACGCTCCGTCAATCGATTCGGCCAATGCGGAGCTAACGTCGGTCACGGTTCCGCCGGAATAAAGCAAGTTCGCATCGCTCATCTTTGTCGTCGTAAATTGGGCACCGGTAGCCAGGAACGAGCCTTGTGCTCCGTAAAGGTTGTAAAGCGACGTCATATCGCCGACCTGATCGGGATCCGCATCCTCCCATCGGCTCCCGTCGCCGGAAATCTTGAACGTGGCCGAACCGGCGATCGCATAGCGGCCTCCGGAATAAGCGACGCCATAGAGATCGCCGTTCTCGCCCGACGCCTCCAGCGTCCATTCTTCATCCAACCCTTTCGTCGAGCGGATCGCCCCTTTCGCTCCGACGGCCGCGAATCCGTCCGCCGTTCTCGCGATACCGTTAATATTGCCTTTTAATCCGCCGTATTTTACGTAATAGAGCGCGTTCATTAAATCTCCGCGTTCCTGCGTTTTTTCGTTCCACTTCTTGCCGTCCGCGGACTCGAACAACGTTCCGTAATGACCGGCCGCCACGAACTTGTCGTCCGTCCAGATCACCGCGTTCAGCGAGACGTTATAGAAATCGCTTCCCGGCTGACGTTTGTAATTCAACCCGTCCTCCGAGGTGAATACGGCTCCCCCCAGCGCTCGGCCCGTGCCCGCACGCCCGTCCCATCCGACGGCAACGAGAATGTCGCTGTTCGCCGCCGCGTAGATCGTCGCTCCGATATCGACTTTCTTGAAGGTCCACGTTTTCAGATCGCGCGAATAGAACACGCCTTCGCTGGCGATGCCGATCCAGTTGTTCTTGAACTTGACGAGTTGAATCGACTTGTCGCGCAAGCTCAGGCTCACGGACGATACGAGAGGCGTCAGCTTCCAATCCGTTCCGTTGGCGGAAACGCCGACCAAGGGATAGGAGGCATTGTATATTCCGAACGATACTTTACCCTCGGCGGAAGCTATGTATTGTTTGCCGTCCCAGATAATGTCCATCCAACGGATGCCGTCCTGTTTCAGTTCGGACTTGCCCTCCGGTTTATTTCTGTAAGAGGAGTCGAACTGATCCAGCCGAATCGTGCTCTTGACGACGGACTTCGTCCATTTGAGCCCGTCCGCGGATCGCGCGACGACGCCCCCTTCGCCGACCACGACCGCCGTTTTGCCATCCGTCGCCGACGCGGTCAAGTTTCCTTGGGCGGAGAAGGATACCTGCTTCCAGCTCCCGCCGTTCAAGCTTCGGAGCACCGTCGTATCGTCGCCGATCGCGATCCGCGTCCCGTTGTCGAGCACGACGATGTCCGTAAGATCGGAGCTTTCCTTGCCGCTTTGCTGCTTCCATTGCCATGAAGGATTCGCCGCGTAAGCGGGAGCTCCGACGCTTCCGAATGCGACGATCAAGGACAACAACCCAAGAGCGTAAGTTAACGCTTTACTCAATGCCTTCAACACTATACCCCCGAATGCGAATGATAAATTGCCTATTCTTATTTCCGGCCGTAATCCGCTTTGATCTCGCCCCATTGTTTCGTCTGCCATTTGAGTACCTTATTGGGGTAGCTGTTCGTCTTCAGCCAGCGGACCGCGCGGTCGATCAGATCCCAGATTTCCCGTGTCGTCTCGTCCCTCGGGAGCGTAGTGGATACTTCCTTCTGCTTGACCCATTTCATCGCGTTGACGGAGTCGCTGTAGACCGTTTTGCCGCTGCCGATTTTCTTCAAATAGGCCAGCGCATGCACGATCGCGAGGAACTCTCCGAGATTGTTCGTTCCTTTGGCGATCGGACCTACCGCGAACAGCACCTCCCCCGTCTTCGTGTCCACGCCTTTGTATTCCACCGGTCCCGGATTGCCTCTTGTGCCCACGTCGACGGAGATGCTGTCGTAGTCGACCTCCCCCAGGCTCTCTCCTGCCCCGGCTTTGGCGGAGCCGGTCTTTTTGCCGCTGCCCCAATGCTTCTTCCAGCCTTCGCGGTACGCTTGATCCGCGGTCGCCTTGGATTCGTAGGACTTGTATTTCGCCTCGTCGAACTGGTTGATTTGCTTTTGGCACTCCGCCCAGCTATCGTACACCCCGGGCTTGCGTCCGACCCATACGACGTAATGCTTCGTTTTCGTTTTCGACATCTTTCGTTACTCTCCCGTTCCGTCAGCCGTTTAACAAACGGTCGTAATGATCGGATTGCCGTTCGTAATAATGATCGTATGCTCAAACTGCGCGACGCGGCTGCGATCGGGCACTTTAAGCGTCCAGCCGTCCGCCTGCTGGTCGACGTAGGTCGCCCCCGTCGAGACGAACGGCTCTATCGTAATGACCTGGCCCGCCTTCAGCACTCTTCGGTCGCGCGGCTCGGAATAGGGCAAAATTTCGAAGGGCTCCTCATGCAAGCTTCTGCCTACGCCGTGGCTGCACAAATTTTCGATAATGCGGTAGCCTCCCCGCTTCGCTTCCTCCTGCATCGTTTTGCCGATCTGGTTCAGCTTGACGCCGCCCTTCAAACCGGAGATTACCTTCATCATCGTCGCGTACGTATGCCGGCACAGACGATCCACTTCGGTCTCGACGGGAGCCACCTGAAACGACTGGCCGGCATCGGCGTAGTAGCCTTCCAGCTCTGCAGATACGTCGACGTTCACCAGGTCGCCGGCTTGAATGATCCGTTCACCGGGAATGCCGTGAGCAACCTCTTCGTTAATGCTGATACACGTATAGCCGGGGAATTGCACGTCCTTCATCGGAGCGGACGCCGCTCCGTGCGACAGCAGTACGTCCCGGCCGATCAAGTCGAGTTGCCTCGTCGTCATTCCGGGCTGCGTCCGCTTTTTCATTTCCTCAATCGTTAGGGCCACGATTTTGCCGATTTTCTTCAATTGGTCGATGTCTTGAGGGGATTGCGCGATCATAGGCCACTCCTTCCTGTGAAGAGAAGTCCCGTTGCATTCCGAAAGGGATCTAATCGTTACAGTATCTCAGTTCATTTAATATATCTTAACCTTACCGCTTTTGACTCTTTTGCTCAACTGCGCGAACCATAAAGAGGTAACAAGCGACTGCGCCGACGTTCGCCGCGGCGATCAGCAGGCCCATAGGCAGAGCGTTCGCGCTTCCCGCTACGCCGACCAGCGGCGCCAGCGCCGCGCCGAACAGAAACGCCAGCAAACCGAGCAGCGCCGAAGCGCTTCCGGCCGCATGCCCATGCTTGCTCATCGCCAGCGTAAAACCGGCCGAGCCGACGAGACCGACGCTGGAGACGACGAAGAAGAGCGGCACGAGCAGTGCGATTAGGCCTCCGCCCGCAAGGATGACGGCCAACAGCGCCAAGCCCCCGAGCAAGGCGAGCAGCAGACCGGTCACGAACAGCTTCTTTTCCCCTATTCTTTCCGCCAATCTTCCCGCCGTTTGTCCCGCAATTATTATTCCTACGCCGTTAATGGCGAAAAACAAGCTGAACAGCTGCGGAGACACACCGTAAATGTTCTGCAGCACGAACGGCGAGCCCGAGATGTAAGCGAACATGGCCGCCGTCACCAGCGCCTGCGACAACGCATACCCCATAAACAGCCGGTCTCCGAGCAGGGTGCGGAACGTCGAGAATGTCGTCTTCAGCCCGCCCGTCATCCTTTTTTCCGTCGGCAACGTCTCGCGCAAGCCGAAAAAGACGGCGAGCAGCGTGACGACTCCCCAAGCGGCGAGCACGATGAATAGTCCTTCCCATGACGTAAACTTCAGCAGCTGCCCGCCGACGACCGGCGACAAGATCGGCGCTGCGCCGTTAACCAGCATGAGCATCGCATAAAATTTCGTCAGCTCGGAGCCGGAATACAGATCCCGGACAATCGCCCGGGAAATGACGATGCCCGCCGATCCTGCCAAGCCTTGCACAAACCGGAGCGCGATCAGTATGCCAATCGACGGACTGAAGGCGCACAACAACGAAGCGATGGCGTAGACCGCCACTCCGATCAGCAGCGGTCCTCTACGGCCGCGAAAGTCGCTGAGCGCGCCGGCGAACAGTTGGCCGACCGACAGTCCGATCATACAAGCGGTCAAGCTGAGCTGCGCGTAGGACGAACTCGTGTGCAGATTTTCCGCCAATCCCGGCAGCGCCGGCAAGTACAAATCAAGCGATAAAGGCCCGAAGGCCGACAACGATCCGAGCAGCGCCACATACCAGAGCCGTCCGGCGCTGCCGCGCTCTCCCGCCCCAGCCGCAAGTCTATCTTGATATCTGTTCAAAATAACGATCTCCTTGTCTATTTTGCATCCTCCTATCATAGTACGAGCGATTTTGAAACTTCAAGCTTTATTCCCATCGTCGCGTCGCTGAGCTATAATACAGATGTTCCCACTGGCTCGTCCTTATAAGAATTCATAGACAGGAGACCAAGCATGGACATTATTCCGATTCCTACGCATTTGATTGATGAAGATAAAGAGCAGCCCCGCTACCAGTTCGACGACGAAGCTCTGCAGGAGCTAATGAACAGCATTGGGGAGCTGGGGCTGCTATCGCCCATTAAAGTCCGCAAAACCGCGGACGGGCGCTACAAAATCATTTACGGCAACCGGCGCTACAAAGCTTGCACCGCGCTGAGCCTGCCGACGATTCCGTGCATCGTATCCGAAGCGACGGACGAGATGGAAATCTATCTGGAGCAGATCGCGGAAAACTTGACTCGGCAAGGCTTCTCTCCGATCGAGGAAGCCGAAGCTTTCAATAAGCTGCTGACCGATCCGAAGTTCAGCAGCTCGGTCAAGTATTTGTCCAGCAAGCTGGGCAAGCCGGAAAACTATATTAAGAACAAGCTGGAGCTGTTGAAGTTCAGCCCCGCCGTCCGCCAACTGATCTCCGCCGGCACCGAGATTAAGAAGGGACGGCTGACCGAGGATCAAGTGATAGCGCTCAAGGACTTGCCAATGGAATATCGCGATTCTCTGGCGCTAATCATGGCCGAAGACGAGATGCCCGTCACCGATGTGAAACGGATCGCGCGCTTGTTCAAGGACAAGGAGATTTCCGACGCGACAAAGGGCAAGCTGCTGTTTAAGACGGGATACCAGCTGCTCGAAACCTGGTCGACGTACGAGCACAACCGCAAAGAAAGAGCCAAAAGCGCGATGCCCAAGGAGGAGCCTTATATAGCGCCTCCGGAAAATTCGGTAGCGGAGAATGGCACTCAGGCGCCGGTTCCACCCGTGGCGGAGGAAAGATCGGCCTTCGATCTGCCGAGAGCAAGGGCAAGAGTAACTTCCGAAACCGTTCAGCTCGCCATGCCCATGCTCTCCGGCCTGGCGGAAGAGACGCCTGAATCGGATGAAGACGAGGAGCCTACGTCCGGCAGCTTCGTCGAGGACATGCTGAACCTGCTGCTTGCCACCTTGCCTCCTCCCGGCCCGCTGTCTCCGTCCGACCTGCCGGAGCTGGAAGGCATCGAGCTGCAGCAATTCTCCCGGGACGTGGATACGCTGATCGCTGATCTGGAGAAGCATCTAGCGGAATGGCGCTCGGTAAAGGATATGCTGACCGTCAGAAAATAAGAAAAGCCAGCCTATGCGGCCGGCTTTTCTTTCATTACCTGTATAACGGCGGACTCGGCAATGTCTATCAGTTGCTCCTTCGTAATCGATGGGGAGGAGCTTCCGAGCATGTATAGAACGGGAGTGTCCGTCTGCGCATCGATCCAGCTTAAACTGACATACCGATTCGTATCGCTGTAGAGAACCTTGTCGTTATACGAGTACAACGCTTCTCGACCGTTGCTTAGCTTGAGCTTTTCCGGCTGAGCCTGGGTCAGACCGACAAACTTGGAGCCTTCCGCCGTCAGCTGAACGGTGAACGACAGCTCGTTTCCGCCCGCATCCTTGTAGGAGGACGTATATGCGGGGAACGACGTTTCGTTGCGTGTAATTTTCTCCCAAGCCAGCGCGGTCCCCTTCTCCGTAACCTCTGCCTGCAGCCGTTTGGCCACGTCCATTTCGGTAACGATCCCGCCAAGGGCCAGCTCATCCTTCCCGCTAACGAAGACGAACCCGCCCTCCTCCATATCCGGAAGCGCAAGCTGCGGCACGAGATCGGCCAACCGTTCCTTCCACTGTCCGTTGTCCGTGAACAAATACGGGTTACTCACATATTCCGCATAATACAGATCCTTGCTCCGATAGTCCGGAAACAGCGATTCGATCTCTCGGGAGTAGACGAGCGCCTTCTCCCCGACAGCCAATTGATTCTTTACCGTCTGCAATTGCTCCCGAACGATACTTGCCGTGTTCTCGTCAAACCTGATCTGGTCGGTGAACGACATCTCAAGGCTGAAGCGGTCGTCCCCGATCCGAACGAAATATTGCACGGTGAATCCCATGACCAGCAGGGCAAGCGATCCGGCTAACGCCCATTTCACCGCTCTGCGGCTCAACGCCGCGCTTCTTCTTTGTTTCGCCTTGAGCAGCCGCTCGATCCGCGCTTTTGTTCTCCTGTCGGCCAGAGCCGGGACGGAGATCTTTGCCGCCTCTTCGCGATAAGCAACCGTAATGTTTTCTTCAATCCGCATGAACCGCAGCCTCCTCAAGGAACATATCTTGTCCGATCCACTGACGCAGCTTGCCGATCGCCGAATGATGCCTGGATTTGACCGTGCCGATCGGAATGTTCAACGTCTCCGCGATCTCCTCCAGCGAGTACTCGCGATAGTGCCGAAGCACGACGACCTCCTTCAGCTTGTAGGGCAGTCTGTCGACCAGCGCCAGCAGCTCCAGGCTCGATTCTCTGGCAAGGGCTCGCTCTTCGGCCAGCTGGCGCCCCTGCGGGCTGTCGGCTGCCGCGCTTACCCGCTCGAACAGTCGCATTCTGCGCCACAGCTTGCGTTTCCAATTGCTCGCCTGGCGCACTGCGATGCCGTTCAGCCATTTGCGAAACGGCTGCTCCGTCCGATAGCCGGAAAGCGACCGGTGCAGGCTGAGATACACCTCGCTCATGACATCGCCGGCGTCCTCCTTGTCATTCAACAGAAATACAAGCAAACGGTAGATATCGTCCTTGGTCAGATCGTAGATGCGGCGAAAAGCATCCCCGTCTCCCTGGATCATCCGTTCGAGCCACGGCTGCAATTCGCAATCCTGCATAAGGCACCTCCTTATCGGGCTTCCTCTTCATTATTGGCCCGACGAGCAGAAAAGGTTCGATGTTGCCGAGCCCATCGCCCAAATGCCGGGCGCGCACAGAACGAGCAAAGTACCGATCATGATGAGGTTAACCATTAACGGCAGCCCCTTCCTCCTTCTTAGCAATAGAAGGCTCCTTCATCAATCTCAGCCCGAAGGTGGGCAAGGCTGACAGCGCGCACAGAACGGCCGCTGCGAAATACGCGATATAGATGCCCGAGTAATGGCTCAAGGGACCGGACATCGTCGTTCCCAGCAGCAGAGCTCCCATCGAGAGCGGAGTGACGATGCCGCTCACCCTTCCGACCATCTCGCCCGGGATTTTCGCGATCACATAGCTGCCAACTGCGGTATTAAGAATCGCCAGCAAAACGCCGTTCGCAAAACGGAACACTCCCGTCAGCACCGGCCAGACCGACAATGCCTCGACGACATAGGTCACGCCTAGAAAAATGATCGCCGTCGGGAGCAGATAACGCGCGTTCAGCAGCTTCGCGAATCCGGCTGCGATCAAAGCCCCGAGCAGCAAGCCGAAGCCGTCCGCAGCCGCGAACCACTGCACGTTGTCGGGAGACAGCCCCAATCTTTCCGTCACGATAAACACTTCCAGCGGCTGTACCAGTCCTGCCCCCAGGCCGATTAACGCGAAGGAAAGAAACAGCTTCTTCAGCCCGCTCTCCGACTTTACGAAGCGAAATCCCTCGCTCAAATCTTCGCGAAGCGTGGAATTGGACGTTGCCACGGCGCCGGCGTCTCTTGGCAGCAATGTCAGTACCGCAGCCGACAGCAGGAACAGAACGGGCAGGACGATCAAGGACGCCTTTAACCCGGCCCATTGGTAGATCGCGGTCCCCGCAACCGGACCGAGAATTAGGAACAACGAGCTCATGCTTTGCGTCAACCCGATCGCCGCTGTAACTTGATCTTCGGGGATGCGCGCCTTAAAAATTTTAGCGGAGGATGGCTGTGAAAATTGGCTAAGGACTGCGGATATAAAAACCGCGGCATACAGGGACTGCCAAGCATCTGCGGCGATCAAGGCGATAATGACGAGAATGGAAGCCGCGCTGAGCAGGTCGCCCGCGATCATCGTCCGCTTCGGGTTCCATCTGTCGGCGAACAGCCCCCCTACGATGGAGAACACGAAGATCGGCGCGTATTCGACGATAGACAGCAACGACACAGCGAACTTATCCCCGTTCGTCCGTTCCAGCACAAAATACAGCAAAGCCATATTGCGTATCCAGATGGCCATTTGCTGAAGAAGATCCGATGCGAAAATGAGACGAAACGTGCGATTTTTGATTAGCATAGCTCTCCCCCACCTTTTAGACCGACCATTCGGTCTAGTTAATGGCTATAAAAAAATGCCAAGCTGTCGAATATTTAATTCCGCTTGGCACGAATGCCTTCCAGCAATAGCTTAACCGCATCCCGGTAATACGGTCTGATCTTGTCCTGATCCTTGCCAAAATCGGGCATGTAGATCAGCTTGCCCAATCCCTCCATCATGCTGCTGACCAGAATGACCAAGCGATCAAGATCCCCGTTAGCCAGTTCGCCCTTCTCCATTCCTTCGCGCAATACGCTTCGACATGCCTGAGAATTGCTGTCGGCAATTCTCAGCAGCCTCTCCAGAACTTCATCGGTGATAAGTCGACTGCGGGAATATTCCTCCTGGGCCGTAAGAAGCGGATTCTGAAAGTCGTTGGCATAATGCTCGGCCAACGCATAGAACTGGTCTTCCACGCCGCCCGCCTCTCCCCGAAGCCGTTCCCACTCTTGGCTCCACTGCTCCGAATCCTCTTCTAAGACTTGCAGGAACAATTCGTCCTTACTCTTGAAGTGGTGGTACAGGCTGCCTTTGCTGACCTCGGCCGCCTCGCATACTTCGTTCATCGACACCGCTCCGAAGCCTTTACGGATAAATAGCTGCTTCGCTTTATCGGTAATTCTTCTTTTCGTTTCTTCTCCGTCGGACCGTCCTCTGACCATGCTTACAACCCCCTAGACCGACCAGTTGGTCTAATTATAACTGAACAGACGTCCGGAATGCAATGGGCCAGCGGTTCGCATTTCGGCTAAAAGGATTCGTCGCGCGAAAGTGGAATGTTTTATAGCATGGCGCCATCTATCTCCTTAAGGAGTCTTTATTCCCATGATCAATAACGCACAGTTATCCCGCATTCGTCTGCTGTTCCCCTGCTTTGCTTCCGTACCCGACGACAATTGGCAACGCTCGGAGCTCGTCTCGATCACGCCCGATACTCCCCACTCCGTTCGGGAAGGCAAGCTGCTGGAGCACGCCCTGTTTATCGTCAGCGGCGGAGTTCGCATCTATAAGCTATGCCCCTCCTCGGGACGGGAAGTCACGCTATATCGCGCGTTCGGCGGAGAATGCTGTCCGCTAATGATGGCCAGCGTGATTGGAGAAACGGAATACGAAGCCTCCGCGGCGATCGAGGTGCCTACGGAGGTCGTCGCCGTTCCGGCTGCGGAGTTTATCTCTTGGATCGACGAATGCAAGCCGATCCGGCAATTCGTCTACAGGCAGCTCGTCGGCCGGATTACCGACGTCGCCTCGCTGCTCGGCAAAATCGCGTTCCAGCCGATTCCGGTCCGTCTGGCCGATTTTCTGCTCGCGCAGGCTCAGCTTCAACATTTCGACGCTCCCTTGCGCCTGACGCACGATCGAATCGCGGCCGAGCTCGGCACCGCCCGGGAAGTCGTCTCCCGTACGTTAAAGGTGTTCCAAAGCCAAGAAACGATTCAACTGCAGCGGGGGCAAGTCGTCCTGCTGGACCCGGCAAAGCTGCAGCGAATCGCCGATTCGCGAGTGTGACTTAGTCACGGCAATCGATTCTTCCTTGCGATATGATCGAAACGAAATCGATAATCCAAGGAGGATTCATATGGATGCTTATTACAAGCCAGCGAATTTGGAGCGGATTCCGGAGCTGATCGGGCTTGCTCCGAAAGCCGCCGATTCGTTCCTGAAATTCGAGAACGATGTCTATCAGGCCTCGAACGTCGTTCCCTTAAAAACAAAGGAATTAATCGCCGTCGCCATTGCCCACGTGACCGGCTGTCCCTACTGTATCGATAACCATGTTCGAAAATACCGGAAGCTGGGCGGCACGCGCGAAGAAATCGTCGAGGCCGTGCTCGTCGCAGCTTCCACGCGAGCCGGAGCGGTGCTCAGTCACGCTACGCACGCCTTGATCGCGTATGAACGAAGCGGCGGTTTGCCCGAGAACGCCCCAGTTGAGAGCGAAGCTTCGACGGCTCAGACGGGCGGCGAACCGGAATGTCTCTGCTGAGCCGGGGCGAGCCTATTTCAGCATCTCTTTAATCCATTTCAAAGGAAGCCCCGTATGCCGGACGACATCCATAAGCGTTGATCCGGGATGATTTTTGACATATTCTTTGACGAGATGCGACTCCGCGAGATAGACCTGCTGGCATTCCTTGCAGAGCATATCCAGTCTTTGCACATGAAGCTTGCCGCATCTGTCGCAATTCATCAGTTCCATCGTAGCCCACCCTGAAGTTAGTCGTGACTTCAACCTGAACCGGCAAGCCATCTCTTACCTTATATAGTATCATCGGCTGAATGAAGGCTCATCTTTAGGCAAAAAGAACGGAAGCCGCCCCCGGGTCTCAAGACCCAAATGAGGCGGCTTCCTTTGTCATATAGCGGATATTGTCAGTCGATAAGGCCGGAACGCTGCAGCAATCGGCTGACAATAACCGCCGTTTCCGCACGAGTGATGGCATTCTTGGGCAGCAGAGCCGCCTGGTTTCCTTGCAGCAGACGCTCGTGTATTCCGAGTGCCAGCGCCTGTCGGGCCCACGGGCTAACGTCTCCCGCATCCCGGAATTCGGCCAGCTTCTCTGACACGAACGAGTCCGAGGCTGCGCCTCCGTCGTTCAGTCCTGTCAGCTTCATCGCCCGGGCCAGCATAACGGCCGCCTCCTCCCGCGTGATCGCCGCCGAAGGCCGGAATTTGCCCTGTCCGTCCCCCTCGACGATTCCGTATTTCCGTGCCTGCGCCGCAGCCCCTGCGTACCATGCGTTCGCTGCAACGTCCGAATAACCGGTGGACCCCGCTCCGCGCTCGGGCAGTCCGAGCGCCCTCGTCAAGATCGCCGCGAATTCCGCTCTTGTCACCGAAGCTCCAGGCAGAAACTCTCCGTTATCGTTGCCCCGTACAATCAAACGCGATGCCAAGTCGTTGATTTCGCTTTTTGCCCAATGATTCGCAACGTCCTGGAACGCGGACGAATGCAAGACAAGCGCGTAAACGCTGTTCGTCAAGCTGCTTGCAATTGCCGACCGCTGCCCCCCGATCGTCTCAATTCGGGTTGGGACATGTCGGATCGTGCCGTCCGGCTCGAGTACGACCGCGGTCGTTACGCTATCCGTTCCCGTCGGAATCGGAAGCACCCGTTCTACATAGCCGGCAAACTCTTCGATCTCGGCATGCGCTCCCGCGTAATCGGCGATAACGGAGAACTCGATCGGATGGCCAACAACATTCGGATGACCGTATTTTGTCCCGTCCGCCTTTGCAATCGAAATACGCACAATGACCTCGTTTAATGCGTTTTGTCCTCCCACACGCTTAGAGAGCGTCGCGATATCCAGGGCAGCTGCAGGAATGCGATAGCTTCCGATCGATGTGCGAACCTCTAGCGTAGCGGAACGGTTCTCCATCGCTTGCACGATGCTGCCGGTCAGCTCGACCAGCAGGTTTGCATTCGTCCCGTCCGCCTCAACGATAATCGAAGGCTTGTCTGTCCCTGCAGCCAGTCGCTCCAGGAAAGCTTCCGTGCGGATAGAAACTGCTAAGCCGTTCGGAGTTTCCCGTTCCGTGGCTACTCCCGACAGCGTTTGACCGCTCAACGTGGTCTTGACTCCGGACGTCGACGGCGTCGGCACGTCGCCTCCCGCTCCGCCGCCAGCCCCGCTTCCGCCGCCGTTTCCGCCACCGTCGGAGCCTCCTGATGAAGGACTCTCGCGGAACACGACGAGGTCATAGCCAAGCTCGGTTCCGTCTTCCGCCGTCACGTTCAGTCCGATTCGGTTCAACCCCGTTTGCAGCGGGAGCTGCGGACCGGGAACGCCGCTTGTCAGCGCGACCGGCCCGAATGCCGGAAGACCGTTGCTGCCGTATACGCTTGCGGTCACGCTAGCGTGCGAATCATACGTCGCTGCCGTCACCGTCACCGACGACACGGCATTCGCCACGCTGGCCGAGTAAAATTTATTGGCCCTGGTGAACGCAGGACTGATTGGAACGACGGTTCCTCCCGAGCCGGTCAAAGTCAGCGAAGCCAGCGTAGCGTCGCTGCTCAGAGGTTCCGTCGGTTCTCCCTCGGTCGTAAATGTCCATGTGGTGTTATCGAGGATGCCTGTGTAGGCGTTACCCGCGGCATCCTCGAATGCACCCGGTTCGATGCTGACGGAATACTCCGCGGAGCGATCAAGTTCAACGGAAGGATGAATCGTCACTCTGGCCCCGGCCACCGTCACTTTGGAGGCATCTGTCACTTCGTAAGTCTCCAGCCAGCTTCCGTCCATTTTAGTTAATGTGATCGTCTTGCCCGCAACGGCCGCGACAAGCTCGTTAAAGCTGATCGACAGCGGTCGGCTCACCGATGCGCCGACGGCATTCTGAGCCGGCTCGTACGCCGCAGCCTGTGGAGCGGTCGTATCGGGACCGGCGATCCAGCGCGCGTACAGCGTCACATCGGCCGCCGGCATCACAAGCGTATCCCCTGGAGTATAGGCGACTCCATTGCCGTTCGGCAGCGTATTCCAACCTCCGAACGTAGAATCCGTCTTTTCCAGGCCGCCCAGATTGCCCAACACTTCGGCATACTCGTCAACCCAGTATTCATAAGGATCGAGAGGGGGCTCTCCACGGGTATTGCCGTTGCCTTCGTATATCACGATATAGGTCGGCTCGGGCAGCGTCTTGACCGCTTTTTTGGCGTAAACGCTCTTCTGGCCGGCTTTATCTTTGACTACCACCGCGTAGTGAAAGGTTTTTCCTCCGGACATACCGGCAATCCGCTTAGTCGAGAGATCCGCTTCGTAGGGACCGATCGGCGTTCCGCTTTCGATGGCGGCAATCGTATCTGCGGTATTTTCCTCTATTTTGTAAATCCGGTACTCCAGCTCGGAGGACGGAGTCATATTGTCCGTAGCTGTCGTCCAAGAAAGCGTCGCTTCGGAGTTGGTGATATCGCTTGCCGTTATTTCGCGATTGGCTAGCGTCGGCGGAGTCACATCCACGATAGCCTTGTTAATTACGGGAATTAGCCGATCCGCGGTCGTCCCGTCCCCGAGCTCCCCGCTCGAATTCAGCCCCCATCCCCATACGGTTCCGTCCTTTTGCATCGCGAAACCCGAAAACCCGCCTCCGCTGACGACTTGAACGTCCGTCAAACCCAATATCGGCACGGGGGCGTATCGCGTATTGGTCGTACCGTCCCCGATTTGGCCTCTATTATTCAATCCCCATGCCCACACCGTTCCCGAATCCGTCAACGCGTAGCTGAAATGCGCTCCCCCAACTACGGTCAAAGCATCGTTGATCGAACCGGCTCTAACGGGAAGCGAACGGCCCGTCGAAGTGCCGTCTCCCAGCATCGCCCAACGGTTATCGCCCCAGCTCCACACCGTCCCGTCCCGTTTAACAGCCAAGCTATGCGAGTTTCCGGCGGAGATCGACATCACCTCGGCTATTCCGATAGGCGCTGGAACGGCGCGATTCGTTTTCGTACCGTCTCCGAGTTCTCCGTATTCATTGTTTCCCCATGTCCAGACCGTCCCGTCGGACTTCAGCGCCAAGCTGTGCCAGCCGCCCGCAGCGATCGCGACAACGTCGTCCAACCCCGGCACCTGAACGGGAGAAGTCCGATCGGTCGTCGTCCCGTCTCCGAGCTCTCCGCTGTCGTTGTTGCCCCAGGCCCACACCTTCCCGTCGTCCGTAAGGGCAAGCGTATGGTAACTGACTCCGGTTGACAACGCGATAATATTGCCGGTTACGCCCGTGATCTGCACGGGCAGCAACCTGTCGATTGTCGTCCCGTCCCCCAATTGACCGTCCCCGTTTTGCCCCCAAGCCCACAAAGTCCCGTCGGCCTTGATCGCATAGCTGCTTCGAATACCCGCGGCGACCATTTTCACTCTATCGAGATTTTTGACTTTGACCGGCGCCATCCTTCCCGCGGTTTCCCCGTTTCCCAGCTGGCCCTTCGTGTTCTGTCCCCATGCGTACACCGTTCCGTCAGTGAGCAGCGCAAGACCGTGATAATAGCCCTGAGCAATCTGCGGAGCAACGACATAAGGTTCCGCTGCCTGCGCGGCTTTACTGGGCAGTAACGGAATCATCGCCAGCACCAGCAACAAACTCATACCTATTTGAGCGAATCGCGACATTTTCCCCTTCATTCTTCCTCTCCCTTTCTGTAGCCTGTACATACCTCCTCCCATTGTACGAAGAGAAAATAAGCAATTCGATTGACGAAAGTTAACTCCGCTAATTAATAATCCTGGCTATCTTCGGACAAGCACATTGCCTTAGGCCACCTTGGACGCTGAAGCAACATTGCTTAGACGATCCAGACAAGGATAAGCGTGAAGACCGAGCGTTCTGCTCAAGCTGTGGATCTGCTCATCCCGATCCCTCAGGGTGTAGATAGCTTGTTAATCTAAGGCGGAAAAGCCTCCTTAAAAGTGCTGCCTCCCCCTTTCGCGGGTCGAATAAGGCGGATTTCCAACCTTAATTTTGAAAATCACCTATATTTTTAAAAATAACACGGGTTTTCCGCTCTAAATCGATGGTTTTCTCCTATTTGGAGGAAATAAGCCGGGTTTTCCGCTCTAATTCCGTCCTCGCTCGCCCCGCCTGACAACAATCGAAAAAGCTCCCCTCTTAAGCAAAAACGCCTTCGGCTGAATCGTCAAAAAAAGACGCTCCCGATCGTTCGGCAAGCGTCTCTCTTATCCTTCTACCTATGCAGTTCCATGATCCGATGCCCGTACAGCATAAACACGGACAACACCCCGGCCAGCAGGAGATAGGCGGCCAGCACCTTCCACTTTACGGAAGCCGGCGCCTCGTAGTACGTCCGGTACCGCTGCAGCTCCTCATCGACACCGGCAATCACCTCGTCCGTTTTGCGTACTTCGTCCGTAAGCAGGTGGGACGGAATCGGTTTGTCGGGGTCGCCGTCTTCGTACTGTACCGGCTCGTACTCCCACTCCTGAAGCAAAGCAAGCATCCGCTCGGCAAATTGGCGATCCATGCGAACCTGCTCCCGCGCCAGCTTCTCTTCGTCCTGCAGGAACGGGATCAGCCTTCTACCGCCGTTCTCCTCCTCCGAGCGCCTGGCCGTCTCAATCTGCGCGATGAGCGATTGCTTCAAGTCCCAAGTGCTCGTCAGATTCGGCCAACGCAGCAGCTCTCTGCGGAGCTCGGTTAGTTTCCGCTTCTCGTAAGCAAGGAGTCCTCCCCTATAGCTTTCCCTTGCTCGATTCCACCAGCTGAACGCTCCGATAATCAAAATGAAGACCATGAGCGGGCTGTGCGAGAGAAAAGCAAAAACCCCGAGCAAAATCAGACCGATCAGCCAAATCTTCGTCGACAGCACGGAGACGATGCGGCCTCCGTCCAGCGGAGAGACCGGAATCATATTAAACAGGTTAATCATCGCCCCCAGAAAAACGACCAGCGCCCAGAACGGCTCTCCCGTCCACTCGTACAACGCGACGGCAGGCAAAAAGGAGATCAGCCCGGCCAGCGGCCCTCCGTAAGCCAGATAAGCTTCCGTAGCCGCGTCTCTGGGCCTCTGTTTCATCGAGATGAACGCTCCCATAAACGGGATGAAAAACGCCGGCGACACCTCGATCCCCTTGCGCTTAGCCGCCACAATATGTCCCATCTCATGAACGAAAATGAGATAGACGACCGCGACGCCGAATTTCCAATCGTACAAGGAGGCATATGCCCCCAAGCTCACCATCATCGTGACCAGCGTGCCGCCGAATTTGGTCCACTTGAGCAGGGCCAATACCCACTTGAACTTCGCCAATAAGAATACGCCGATTCCCATCAGCAACGATCTGCTTTTGGATTTATCCACGTCGGACTCCCTTCACCGCACTTTCGCGAGAACATTCTGAACCCATTATCTCAATAATACGGTTCGGAAGAAAGGCGGGTTTCGGAATCCTCTGTGAAAAGGCGATCCCATGCTCTGCTGTCGCAGTCGCTTATCCGGATGCAGTCTCTCCCGAGGATTCGACGAACCGGCTCCGCTTTCCAGGAGGAAGCCCGAAAATGCCGATCGCAATGACCGCGACGCTTAAAGCGAAGTTCGTCGTGTACATCGCCCCGTATCCCCCATAGTTTTGAATGGCGGCAAATAGCGGCGGGTACGCAAGGTTCGAGACACCGAAGACGAGCATCGAGACGATGCCGTAGCAGCTGGGAACGAGTTCGTCCGGAACGAGGCTTCGCAGGTATCGGAACACCGTAACGAGGAACAACGGAAAAGCCAATCCGTGAAACTGGTCCCCGAGAACCACCAACGGCAGTTCCCCCGTCGACAGGAACAAAAAACGCAATCCGGAAAAAACGAATACGCACACGAACGCCTTTTTTACGTCTACGCGATTAAAATACAGCCCCAGCAGCGTGAAGGTCACGAATTCCAAGAAAACTTTGACCCCCGTGCTCACGCTGAAAATTTGATTGGAAGTTGTCACGCTGCCCGTTAATTCGGTCAAATAGGAAGAGAACGCAAAATCCACGCCGATATAACTGCCAAGACCCAAGAAGCTCATCGCGAAAAGAACGAGCACGCGCTTGTCGGCGAGAGCTTTCCTATAATTCATCTTCGGCCGTTCTGCGGAATCTTCGACGGTCTCGAATTTCCGGTAGACGATCCACGCGCATGCCGCCAGAAAAACCAGACTGATCGCATGAAGCAATTCGAAGCCGGCCAATGCGATCAAGCTGCCCCCGACGAGCGTGACGCTTCCGAGGCCGATTGATCCCCATTTCCGGATTTTCGAATACATATAGCCTCTTGCCGAAGAAATTTTTTCAATATAAATTTCATACGTTCCGATCAACGGCAGAGCCAGACAACCGTACAGGATCGCGAACAGATAAATCCGCTGTTCGTTGACGAACAGCATCGCGACGTTCACAATCGCCAGCAAGCCGAAGTAGACGATCATGAACCTTTTCTTGTTTCGCGATTTCGCGAACAGATGACTAAGGTAGGGCTGCGAGGCGAGCGAGAATAACGCTCCGAAAGCGATCGCCTTGCTGACTTCTCCCAAACTCAAGCCCACGTCCTGGGACAAGAAGGGGAAGTAAAACGTCGACAATATGCTCGCCACGCCGAAATAAAGAAAGGTAACCAGGTTATAGCGCAGCAACTCGATGCCTCCTTATGCGAGCTTGTCCAGCAAGGAGAGATCGACGCCGACGAAGCTTGGAATAACCAGATCCGCCGCGCGGAGCAAGTCAGCCCTGCCGACGCCCACGCACTTCATGCGGGCGTTCTTGGCCGCTTCGATTCCTGCGACGGCATCCTCGAACACAATGCAACGGGAAGGCTCCACCCCCACCGCCTTGGCCCCTTCCAGGAAAACCTCGGGATCGGGCTTCGCTTTGGCGATTTTCGTCCCATCGATGATTGCGTCGAAATAACCCTTGATCCGGAGCCTGTCCAGAATCAAATCCGCATTTTTGCTCGCCGAACCCAGCGCGACGCGAATGCCGGCCTTCCGCAGCGATTCCAGAAACGGCTTAACTCCTTCCAATAGCTCCTCTTCTCCGATTCGGGAAATCGACTCGACGTACCATTCGTTCTTGCGTTCGGCCATCCGGCCCTTCGCCTTCTCGTCTGCGACGACACGTCCGACCTCGAGCACGATATCGAGCGACTCTCGGCGGCTGACGCCTTTGAGCCTTTCGTTGTCCTCTAACGTAAAAACGAAACCCAACTCGTCCGCCAACCGTTTCCAAGCTTGAAAATGGTACTTGGCGGTGTCGCAGATCACGCCGTCCAGATCAAACAGACAGGCTTGTATGTTCATCCCTCTCTCTTCCCTTCTAGATGACTTCCAATCCGTTGCGGTCGGGCAGAGGCTTGAAGGGCCGATGAGGCTCCGTCTGATACCAATAGGCGACTGTGGCAATATCGTCCTGCAGCGGCAAGAATCGTTTTCCGCTTCTCCATCCGAGCGCCTGCATCGTCACCTTCAACTCTGATTCAAAATAAATCGGATCCGGCACATGGAACCGGTACATGCCGAATCGTTGGTTGGCTCGATACAACCCGTCCGGCTTCAGCACCTGATGGAGGCCGTGATAGAGGTTGCTGAACTCTCCGTACTGCCCCTTCGGTTGTTCGAAATTCCAGGCCCCGCCGAAATAATCCTCGGTTCCGGTTCCGCAGATCGTCGGAAATTCCCGATCCCCGTCCATGTAAAATTTGACTTCCCCTTCGCCCCACCAATCGTTGCTGTTGACCTGCCATGCCGCGTAGGTGCCGACGTATTGCCCCTTGCCCTCGATGCCGTCCACGATCGTGTAAGGCGCCATGTAGCTAACGGGATTTTCCCGGCGGAACGAAGCATGAAAGTAAGCAGCGCTCTCGTCCACCTCGGTCAATACATAATCGATCTGGTAGAAAAACATCCGCTTATCGAAGCCGATGTTCTCGATGACGATTTTAGCCGATTTCCGGAAAGGCATCTGAAAGTAGCAGTTGAATCCCCCGGCAGGATTGACTGAGATCGGCATCGAGCTTACGTTGGCCCGCTCTCCCCACCCGTTGCAGTAGAAATCCCCAATCGGCGCTTCGACGGAGGGTTCCTTTTCCCCATCCCAATACATTCGCAGAATCAAGTGCCGCCACGCCTCCGGAAACGTCGTCATCCACATATGGTTGACGATGCCCGGGCCTTCGATCTCCCCGATCACCACTTGCTCCCCGGGTTCGATGTCGATGGATGGCCTGACCTTCCACCCTTGCCCGAGCTCCCTGGCCGGATGGACCGCGTCGTTCGGATCGACGAGCGCCATGCCGCCCTTCCCGGGCTCTCCAGTGGGGTTTTCGGCCGTGATCGAACGGGATTTAGCCGATGTTAAACGATACAAATTGCCCAGCCTCGGATTAATCAATCCTTCCTCCCCCTCTCTTCAATAAACTCCTTGACTTGCACTCCCTCATGGGTTGCCGCAACGCGATGCCATTTCCCCCGAACGCAGACGTTGTATTCGAGGGCCCGGATCGAATCGGGCAATCTAGGCTTGACGTCGAGCAGATCGGGATCGGCCAGCCCCCTGAATCCGCCCATCCCCAGGACGACAGCCTGCCAGATCCCTCCGCTATTGGCGATGTGGATGCCCTCCGCCGCCCCCTTGCGGCCTAGATCGAGCTCCAGACTTTTCTCCAGAAAGGCGTAAGCCTTATCCCTATCGTCGATTTCGTTGTACAGCAGCGAGTGGAAAATATACGACAACGACGAATCGTGCGTCGTGATCGGCTCATAATAGGCCAAACAGTTCCTTTTGGTTTCCTCATCGAACCTGTCGCGGAACAGGTAGAGCAGCGCGACGACGTCGGCTTGTTTAAGAGCTTTGCTTCGGTAGTTCCGCTCTTGGGATATAAACTGACCGAAAGGCTTGGAGCGGTCGGTCCATACAACGTCGAAATCCACATCAAGGAAATCCTCGAACCCGGCGCATTGCGCGACGAATTTACGCTCCGCATCTTCGCCGAACGCCAGTTGATTCGCGATCTCCGCGAACATCGTCCTCTCTTCGGCGGTCACGCCGAGCGGTGCTGTGCAGTCCGGCTCCCCCGCCGTTTTCGCAAGCTCAAGAGTCTCCAACGTCTTCCTTAGAGAGAATTTGACCATATAATTCGTAAAAGCATTATCGTGCGTATACGGCAAATATTCGTCCGGGCCCATGACCCCCATCAGTCGGTACTCGCCGTCGATTCGATCGATCCGGCTTACCCAGTAACGCGCCGTTTCGACCATCATCTCCAAGCCAGGACCAAGCAGGAACTCCCGATCTCCCGTCGCCTCGCAGTAGTGAGCCAACCCGTAGACGACATCCGCGGTCACATGGATTTCCAGATCGGCATATTGCCAATTCGAGCATTGCTCCGTTCCGGTAACGCAAGATTCCCAAGGATACCTTGCTCCCGCATAACCGTAGCGCCTTGCGTTTTCCCGGGCCCCTTGCAGCGTGCGATACCGGTACGCGATCAGTTTCTTGGCATATTCGGGCTGCGTGTAGATGTAGAAAGGAAGCAGGTAGATTTCCGTATCCCAGAAATAATGGCCGAAGTACGCTTCTCCGGCGTATCCCTTGGCGTCGATGGCAACCTTGTCGCTCTCGTTTGCCGACCGGAGCAGGTGGTAGATGCTAAATCTCAAGCTATTCTGAAGCTGCTCGTTCCCTTGGATGACAATATCCGAACGGTTCCATTTGTCCTTCCACAGTTTTTCGTGTACGGAAAAATCCGCCTTATCCGGCGCCGAAGCCCTGACGACCGCAGCCAAATGTTCTTCAATTCCCCCACGATAGTCTTCGTCCGCGCTTGTAGCGACCCACACGTACTTGCGAATCGCCACCGTCTCTCCGGCCTTCAAGCCGACGCGAAACGTCTCGCGGATTCTGCCGTTTACGTCCATCGGCTCGAAGCGTGCCTCGCCCAGCGCGCGCCCGAAGCAACGGCTCGCCATGCCGATCCGTTGCTCCGAGTCCGTACTTGCGTATAGCTCCAAGCCGTCACGATAGGCTCCGCACCGATCCGTAAAGTGCGAGTAACCATTCGTCGTGACGCCCGCGTCCATGAAGCTCTCGAACTCGAGCTCCGCGTTCGACGCCGAGCAAAGCTCGACTTCCTGCACGATCGTATGCTTGTGCTGAAGACTGCAATATCGACGGAACGTCACGGCAATATCGCCTTCCGGACTCCGCCAGACCAACGCTCTCGTAAGCAGGCCGTTCGAGAGATTCAGACTCCGCGAGAAATCTCCGTAATCCGACTCCTCCATATCCAGGCGTTCGTCGCCGCTATAGAGGTTGATGCCGATTCCATACGGCAAGTTCACGATTTCCTCTCCTAGAATCGGATGGACTCCGTATACACCCGGGACGTACAGCCCCCACTTGCTCTTCGGGTGTCGCGCTTTCTCCAAAGTTACGTTCGCGGGCAGCCTCCAATACAGATCGTTCTGCGTCGCTCCGGACAAATCTTCCTCGAACGCCGCCCGGAGGTTCAAATAACCGTTTCCCTGGGTATAAGCCCCCTCATAATGCTTGTTGTCTTCCGCCGAATATTTATTGTTGGTCAGCAGCCGTTCCATGGTCATGCTCCCCCTTGCGCCTCTACTTCCAGGTAACTGACTATCTCATGTAGAAGTCGTATCGCGAATACATTGTGCTTGAAGCTATGCGGTTGGCTTCCCTGGCCTCCATCCAGATTCAGCGTTGTGGCCAGAAAACGTCCCTTACCTTTGCGATACTCCAGCAAATAGTCGCCGGCGGCGAATTTCCTCGCGTCGTATCTCCGCACGATTGGGGTATAGGAGGAACCGATTCTCTTCTCCGCTTCCAGCTTGTCGAAGTATCTGTCCGTCCCGACTCCGTAAAATTGCATGCCTGCATAGCCGAGATGCTTCAAATCCGCCGTTGCCGGGTGGTCGAACACCTTCTTGACGCTTTCCCGGTAGAAAGGATTGTAAGTCAACGGGAAGAAGCCTTCGCCTTTCTGAACGAAGAGGACTCCGATTCCCCGTTCCACGGCCAAGCTCTCGATCTTCTCGTCGAAAGCCGTCGTCAGCAGAATGTCCCCTTCGCCGAGCTGGACGGCTTGTTCAGCCGCAGCCAATCTCTCGATCCGGAACAGGCTGTCGATTCCGGCGAAGCACCCGGCAGGATCGAACAGATGGACCCGCTTGGCGGTCAGCTCTCGCGGATACAACCAGAGGTCCCACTCGTTCGAATACTCCCCATCGGCATAAACCAGCTTAACGGAGAGCTCGCACCGAGCGACTTCGTTAACTGTCGGCAGCTTGATCGCTAATTGGGCGATCTGTCTGACCCGGTGCTTGGGGGCGGAGAACACGTCCCGGTGACGGAACAACACGCGATCCCCCTCGCGAAGCGTTACCTCGTATTCGCCCTCGAGCGGATCCGCGCCTCGGTTGGATAACGTGATTCGCCCCGCGACCGTATCTTCGGAAAAGTAGTTGTACATGTCCTTGTTAAGAAAACGATCCGCCCCGTTGTCCCATATCCTAGTCAGATCCTTGTTGAACGAGAGAACGATGTCGCCGTTCACTTTGCGCAGGCTCTCGGGGTCGATCTTTGGATTCATCTTGTCGTCGAAGATGCCCGAGGTCGTGATCGGCACGTCTTTGATCGTCGTAATATTGTAGCCTTTGATTTCGTCGTAGCTCCGGGTCAGCTCCAGAATATGCTTGCGAATACTATGCATCTGTCGATAGCTCAGGTCCTGCAATTGGTTTGCCTCTTCGGCGATGCCGTACCGATCCAGGATGGCCTCCTGATGGTAGATCGGCTGATCGGAGCCGAAGCCCTTGTGGACCTGCCGCAACGGATTGACGCGTTCGTCTGAATCGACCCACCATGCGTTCGCGAAAGCCTCCCTGGTCTCGCGAGTCAGCCGGTACGTATCGGCGTCATTGTACTCTCCGAACAGCCAAGGCTTGATGTCTCTGTAGCTTCTCGTAAACTCGTTGATCAACCCGTCCAGATGGTAGAGCTCGGCATAGAAATGATAATCATAGATGTCCGAGCTGGAATTGCTTACGCCTTCGAAGCATTCCCCTGAGCCGCTGTTGTCGCAGATGATCATGGCGCGATCTTCGGCTTTGACCATGGCGTACAGAGCGTTCAGCGTGTCGCCTTCGATCGTGGCGTCCAGCTCACAGCCCAAACTGACCAGCGACACCGAAGGGTAGTGCATGAACAGCTTTAGCATTTTCGGATACTGCTCGTAAATTCTCGGCAGCATCCTCTCGTTGGCGTATGGAAGCCATAGCGGCAGCTCCTGCCAAGTGACGATGCCCATCTCGTCGCACAGCTCGTAATAATAGGACGGCGGAAAATATAAACAATGCTTGACGGCGTTAAAGCCGGCAGCTTTCAGCTTGATCAGTTCGTCTTTGACTTCGTCGTAGGTCGGGTTCGGAGCGAACTTCTCGGGATAACAGCCCCAATGGATTACCCCTCTCATGTAAAACGGCTCTCCGTTTATCGCAATTTCTCCGTCCCGGACCTCGATCCTTCGGAAGCCGGCTTTGATTCGGTAGACGTCCGCGACATTTTCCCCATCCATCAACCGGACTTCGACTTCGTACAGGGACGGCGACGACGGGGACCAGACGCTAACGTTGTCCACGTCGACCGCTACCAGCTCTTCATGGGGGTGTCTCGTTACGGCAATGTTTCCGTCTGGATCCCTGACGGACAAGGAGAGAACGAGCCCGCTCCGGACACCGCTGCCGGCCAGACGGCTTTCCGTGACAATCCGGCCATGCTCGGTATCGAACCGGCACCGGATTTCCTCGAAATACGCCCTTCCTTTGACCTCCAGAAAAACGTCCTTCCAGATGCCTCCGAAAGGAAGCATAACGTCCGGGATGAAGCCGAACAGGACGGAGCGGAAGAAATACGGGCTTTCCTTGTCGAAATCGGGTTTAATCACCTTAACCGTTAACTCGTTTAATCCTTGCCGGACCAGCCCCGTCACATCTACCGCGAATCCGTCCCAGATCCCTTCGTGGGAAACCGCCTCTACGCCGTTGCAGATGACTGCGCAAGCGTAACTTACACCGTCGAAGCGCAGCACGTAGGAGGCCCCTTCCTCAACGTCATCCAGTTCGAAGTTCCTCCGGTATTCGTACGGCCCGGGATAACCGCGGTCCTCCACCACGCTCTCGACAACGCCCGGCACTTGAATCGGACGCCGCTTCGTATCGCCGTATCCGATCATCCATTGACCGTTTAACTCGATGGTTTTCATTCTGCTCTCCCCTATCCTTTCACGCCTGAAGAGACGTTTACGTTAAGAATCTGCTTTTGCCCGAAGAAGAAGGCGACGATCGTCGGCAAAGTCATCAGGACGGTAATCGCCATAATCGAAGTAAAGTCCGTCGTATAGGCGCCCTTAAACAAGGACAGTCCGATCGGAAGCGTGAATTTGTCCGAATTCGAGATGTACACCAGCGGACCGAGATAATCGTTCCAAACGACGATCATATACATAATGGCCGCCAAGGCGAGCTGGGGCTTCATCAACGGGAGGAAAATCCTCGCGAAGATCTGCCAATCGTTCGCTCCGTCCAGGTAAGCCGATTCTTCGAAGTCATGGGGAATGCCGCGCAGAAATTGACGCATCAGGAAGATGTAGAAGGCGCCGCCGAAAAAAGCGGGAACGATCAAAGGAAGCAAAGTATCCAGCCAGCCGAACCAATTGAACTGCATGTAGAGAGGTATTACGAGCACGTCCCAAGGCACCATCATCGTCGACAGAAGCAGGAGAAAGAAAAATTCCCTTCCCTTGAAGTTGTACCGCGAGAATCCGTAAGCGACGATCGCGCTGGAGAGAGTCATTCCGCAGACCGATAACGTCGTTACAATAACGGAGTTGCCTAAATAGCGGCTGAACGGCTGCGCTTGCCAAGCCTCCGCGAAATTATCGAATCGCCATTCGTTCGGAAGAAACTTCGGAGGGTAAGCGCCGGCTTCCGCCGCCGACCGTACCGCTGTGAGAAACGCCCAGAGGAGCGGAAAAATAAAAGCGACCGATAGAAGCGCCAGCAGCGCGTAGATGCCGATTTTCACCGTTTTTTGGCTCATCCGGATCACCTCCTATACTTCGTAATAAGTCCATTTCTTGGAGAGATAGAGCACTCCGCCGGTAAGAGCGAGAATGATCAGGAACATGACCCAGGCGCTGGCGGCCGCGTAGCCGAGCTGGAATTTCTTGAACGCATTCTCGTACACGAACAGCGCGTACAAATAAGTCGACTTGAGCGGCCCGCCATTCGTCAGGTTCATTACCACGGTCAATTGCTGGAAAGAAGCGATAATCGCCATAATCAGGTTATAGACGATCGTCGGACTGAGCAGCGGCATCGTAATCGTCCTGAACCTGGTGAAGCCTGTTGCCCCATCGATCATTGCGGCTTCGTTCACTTGGGACGGGATCGCTTTGATTCCGCTCAGAAAAACCATCATCATAGCTCCCTGCGCCCAGATGGTCGTCAGCACGACCGCCCACAGCGCTGCTCCCGGGCTTCTGAGCCACGGCACGGCATCCAGTCCGACCGCGGTCAACAGATGATTAAGAATGCCCTTGTCCTTCAAGATCCAGGTCCAGATCAGCGCGAGCGCGACTCCCGAGATGATGCTCGGCAAGTAAAACACGGTCTTGAAGAAACCCGCTCCCCGGCGGATCGCGCTCAGAAGGAGCGCCAGCACCAACGCGATTCCGACGTTAAGCGGAACGAGAAGGGCCGAATATTTGAAGGTCACGTTTAACGAATGGGCGAAGTTATCGTCTTGGAACAGCTTCGAAAAGTTGCCGAATCCGACGAACGTTTTCCCCCCCATGATGTTCCAATCGTGGACGCTCATGAATAAAGAGAAGAGCAGCGGAAAAAGCGTGAACACGAACAGTCCGACGAGAAAAGGGGAGATGAATAGATAGGGAACGATCTTGCGTCTGCCCTTGAGTTGCATCGCGATACCTCCGTTCTGGCCTCGATAACGAGAGATGGCCGCCCTTGCGGGAACGCCGGGCAGCCATCTTTCACACTCGTACAGGCGGTATTGTTATTTCATGATGCCTTCGACTTTGCTTTGCGTTTCGTCCAAGATCGCCCCGATATCGGCTTTGTCCTGGGCGAACACCGCTTCTAGAGCCGCTGCCAGCTCCGCGCTGACCTCGGGCCATTTCGCGGTTTTGACCAGCGACGGCCTCTTCGAGACGGAACGCTCCAACATGGTGTAGAACGGTTTGATCTGGGCGTCTTCCAGGTAGCCGAGGTCCTTCGCTACCGCTTCGCGAACCGGCATTTCAATCTGACCCAGCTGTTTGACGGAATCGTAGGACGTATAGTACTTAATGAATTCCCATGCCGCTTCGGCGTTCTTGCTGCTGTTCGTGACGGACAGGAAGGAGGCGTGAACGACGCTCATGCTCGTGCCGTCCTTGAAGCCTGGCATCGGAGCGATGCCCAGATCGACGCCGGCATCCCTAATGGAAGGAATGAACCATTTGCCCATCTCGCCGAAAGCATATTTGCCCGAGCCCATCGCTTGTCCGAAATCGTCCGAAAGATTGGCAGCGTAGGCGGCTTTATCTTTGTAAATCAAATCGTGCATAAATTGGAATGCTTCCTTGTTGGCTTCGCTGTTAACGACGGGAGCGCCGTTGTCGTCGATCCACTCTCCGCCGTTGGACCACAAGATCGATTCGAACGCATAAGGATCCGGATTGTAATAGAAGTACAAGCCCATCACGTCGTCCTTCGTTGTCGCTTTGACAGCCTCCCTCAAATCCTCCATCGTCCAGTCTTCTCCGACCGTTACGCCCGCCGCATCGGTCAACGCTTTGTTATAGTGGAGGGCTCGGGTCGAAAAGCCGATCGGCATGCCGTAAATCTTGCCGTCCATGTTGGCGTAGTTGAACAAAGTCTCGTAAAAATCCTTCTTGTCTTCGAGTGCGTTAATCTTGTCGTCAAGCGGTACTAGGCTCTGATAGTAAGCCGGGAAGTTCCACATTTTTACGACGTCCGGTGCGTTCTTCGCTCCAAGCGCGGCCGTCAGCTTCTGGTCGAAGGCCGTACCGTAGGTTTCCAGCTTGACTTCGATTTTGTCCTGCGACTCGTTGAAGCTTCTGACGATATCCTCCTGAACCGCAACGGCGGGACCCGAATCTCCCGTAGCATAGCGGATCTTGATCTTCTCGCCCGATGCGTTCCCGCCCGGCGAAGCCGTTCCGGAAGCCGACGGAGCGTCGTTATCCCCGCCGTTGCCGCATGCTGCCAAAGCTCCCATCAGCAGCGCCGATGCCAGAGATAGCGATGCGATTTTATAAACTCGATTGTTCATTGTGCATTTCCCCCTCTAATCTCGCGATAGTAGTGTTCCCTTGCCTTGCTTCCCCATTATAAAAAAACGCGAGCCCCTAGAAGGCTACACGTTTTTGGTTTCTACTCTATTTTTTTGTGGTTTGCCGCTCATATTCGGTCGGCGTCAGCCCCGTGACTTGCCGGAATACCTTAAAGAAGTAATTGTACTGGTTAAATCCGACGCGGCCGTAGATTTCTTTGAGCCTGTATTTGCCCGTCTCGATCAACCGTTTGGCTTTGTCGATTCGGTATCCGCTTAGAAATTCCGTAAAGTTGTGCGACGTATCGGCCTTAAACACTTTGCTCAAATATGTGTGATGAACGCCAAGCTCGTCGGCAACGTCCTGCAGGGAAATCGCCTTCGCGTAATCCCTTTCGATGATTTCGATCGCCCGGATCGTATGCTTATTGTAATTCCGTTCCTGCATCCGCTTATGTTCCAGCGCGGCGTTGGCAATCGCTTCGTAGAAATCGAGAATAATCCGCTTCATCTCTTCGATCGTCTCCGCCGCATGAACTTCCTGGTACAGCAAGTTAAAGCTATATTCCTCCTGCAGCTTAAGAAGCTCCCGGCTTTTGATCGCCTTGAAACCCGCGTTCAGGAGATCGACCAGATGCAATTGAATGATCTGAAGCGGAATCTTCCCCTCGGAGAAGCGTTGGAACAACCCCTCGATCGTATCCCGATAGCCCGTGCTTCCTTCGGTCAATTCCCCATAAATCTCGTCCTGATTAATCGGAATCCGCGCCGAAGAGCCGTTCCCGGCTCCCACCGGCTTGGAGAGGGTCCGTTGAGCGTCGAATACTTTGCCCGCTCCTTCGAACAGCTTGTTGTCCAACATGTCCAGACACTTACGGTACGATGCGGGAATGTCCGCGAGATCCGAGCATAATCCGCCAATGCCGACCGAAAGCTTGATATTGAGCATTTTGCCGAGCGTAGAGATCAGCCGTCCGCAGTATTCGTACGTAGCGCTGTAGATGAATAAATGGCTCTTCACGTGCGGGTAAGAAAGAATCAGCGCATATCGCCCTTCCTCCGCTCGCACAATTTCTTTCTCGGGCACTTTAGCAAGCACGCGTTCCATGAGATCATGAACCGAGCTCAAGAAAATGGACTTATCCTTGTCCTCGAAGCCTTCGACCGTCTTGCGGTAACCGTCGATCTCGCAGGCGACAACGATCGCGCTCCCCAGTCGAAGGTGAATGCCGTGTTTGTCCATCCTCTCCCGAGCCTCGTCCGCCTGAATCTCACCCTTGAGCAGAAGCGTTAGCAATTGATTCTTCAGTGCTTGCCGGCTTTCCGCAGCAAGCCCTTCATCCAGGGAAGGCGACGTCCGGTCCTTATTCTCTCTGATTGCATGAACCCGGGCTATGGCTTCCATCAGCGCTTTCGTCAAGCTCTCCTCGTTCAACGCATGCTTTAAGATATAGTCGATGCTGCCCTCTTTAAAGCTCATCTTGACGTAATGAAAGTCCTCGTAGCTGCTGACGGCGATCAATTGAACATCCGGCTCGGCTTCCTTGATTCTTCGTATGAGCTCGATCCCGTCCACCTTCGGCATTCTCATATCCGTAATGAGAATGTCCGCCTTTTCTCGCTTCAGAAACTCCAGCGCCTGTTCCGCCTGCGTAAATTCCCCGGCCACCTGAACGTCTTCGAGCTGGATCAGCTGCTTGAGTCTCGTCAGCGCGAGCACGTCGTCGTCGACGAGTACGATGCGGATCATGGTGTGTCCTCCCTCTGGTACGGGATACGGATATGTACGGTCGTAGACTCGTGGGGAATGCTCTCGATCCGGATTCCGTATGCTTCGCCGAAACGAGCTTTGATGCGCCGATCCGTGTTGGAAATCCCAATGCCGCTGAACCCGATCCCTTCCTGCGGATCGAAGCCTTGGCCGTTGTCGTAGATCGTAATCTCGATATCCTGCCCGTTTCTGAACGCTTTAATATAGATGAGTCCGTTTTTGTCTTCGTCGCTGGCTTCGATGCCGTGAATAATCGCGTTCTCGACGATCGGCTGAAGCATAAATTTCGGAATCTCGGCATCCTTCGCTTCCTCGTCGACGTCGACCACGCATTCGATTTCTTTGACCGACTTGTAGCGGTAAATTTCCAAGTAATGCTCAACATAGGCGATCTCCGTCTCTAGCGTCGTCTCGCTCGTCCCCTTCGCCATGCTGATATTCAGCAATTCCATCAACGCTCCGACCAACCGGTCGATATTCGTGACTCGTTGAATATACGCAAGGTTTTTGATCGTATTTAGTGTGTTGAACAGAAAATGCAGATTGATCTGTCCTTGAAGGGCCCGAATTTCAAGGTCCAGCTTTTCTTTTTCCTTCGCCTTGACGTCTTCCAGAAGCTGTCGGATGCTGCGGGTCATTTCATTGAAGGATTCCGCGACCGCGCTGAATTCATCGTTGCTGCGAATGACAAGCGTCCGTTCCAGGTCCCCTGCGCTGAACCTCTGCATCGCATTGCTGACTTTGGCGACGTTACGTCCGATATAGTTCGATACGAAAAAAACGATCACAAGCAGCAATCCGAACAGCAAACACGTAATGTACAAAATATCGGCGAACTTGCTCTTGATGTTAGCCAGAATATCTTCCATCGGCACCGCCACCTGAACCGTCAGGTAGCCGGAAGCGACGTTCTGGCGAATGGCCAGCCACTCCTTGCCCTGCTCATCCTTCACCAAATGCTTGCCCCCGGCCTCCGATTTCTCGAATAATTTCGCGATCGTTTCGTTAGGCGATTCCTCGGAGTAACCGGAAGTGTACAGGGCTTGGCCTTGAGCGTTTCTAACGGTAACGATGGCGTTTTTGAGAAAAATGCCCTCATACGTTTCCTGAAGCGCTCCGGAAGAAATGCTGATCATGGAATAGCCGATATTTTTCCCGTAATAGGAAAGCGCGCGATAGAACATGATTTCTTTGACGTTTTGTCCTTTGTCGTAATAGGGCAGAACGAGAAGTTCGTCGGGACTTTGCGCCAGCAAACGGTCGATTCCTTCCTCCCTCAGATAAGGGTACCCTCTGCGGATGCCCCTGCCGTAAAAATCCCCGCGGTCGTTGCCCAACTCAATCGCTTGGATAGACAAGCTTCCGGAATACACGCTGTCGATATAACTGTTCAGCTTCTTGTTCGCTTGCGAATTCAAGAAGGGGTCTTTCCACTTATTGCCGAGTCCCCTGTCCACGTTCGCGTTGTTGACGGACAACAGCCGACTTTGGTAATCGATCCCCGCGATCGTCTTGCCGATCTCCCGGTTCCGTTCGTTCAGGAGAAGCTCGGTCGACTGCAGAATCGTGTCCGTGATCAGGTTCCGGGAATGCGCATACCAGATCGCGGAGATTGTGACCGACGCCAGAAGAAGGATCGCGATCAAGGATATAAAAAGCTTGTATTTGAAATTGATGCGCATGGCGTTCACTCCAGAATGTCCGATAGAAAAACGCGGGCAGAATTAGGATATATAGACAGGCTTATATTATGCTCATAAGCATAGGCGCGACCTCATGACGTGTCAACTTGCCTTAGCGAAATCTTGCCTTACCGCTTTACCTGGAAGCCCGACTGTGCTACACTAACTCATACTTACAGGAAATGGAGGGGTTACGTGTGGTAGACTTCATCCGAGTTAGATCCTTGCGCGGCTAATTGAATAGCGCTTAAGGCTCTGCCTGCGTGCAGAGGACTCTGGATAAGTCTGTCCTATAACCCTTTTATAACGGCGAACGGAACGGAGATGTGCGGAACGGATGATGGATGGCGAACGGTGATCGCCATCTGTTTTTCGGGCATGTTCGTTTGTATTTCCCCGTTGGTATAGGTATGGTCCGTTCGGAACCTCTATCGTCATACGACCGCACAGGCAGAGAGATGTCTGTGTTTTTTGTTGCGTTTTTTTACGAAGGGATACGAAAATGGAGGAATTAATATATGGAACGAATAGAACAAACGAGAGATAAAGCGATCGCGGTCGGAGTTCAACTGAACCAGGCGCCCGGCTTCCGCGCTTCGATGGAGGAATTGCGCAGTTTGGCCGACGCCTGCGAGCTGGAGGTTGTTGGAGAGGTAACGCAAAAAGCGGAAAAGATCATCACCGGAACCTATATGGGAAGCGGCAAGATTGAGGAATTAAAAGAAGCAATGACGGCCAATCAGGCCGGTATCGCTATCTTCAACGACGAGCTGTCTCCCTCGCAAATTCGCAATCTCGAGGCGCAGTTGGACTGCCGAGTCATCGACCGGACGCTGCTTATCCTCGATATTTTCGCCAGCAGGGCCCAGACCCGGGAAGCCAAGCTTCAAGTCGAAGTCGCCCGACTGCAGTACATGCTGCCGCGTCTGATCGGGCTACGCGAATCGCTCGGCCGCCAAGGCGGCGGGTCGGGCTTGAAAAACCGGGGCGCGGGCGAAACGAAGCTGGAGCTGGACCGCAGACGCATCGAGGACCGCATCTCTGCGCTGCAGGACGACCTGGGGAAGCTGGTGGCCAGACGCCAAGTCCAACGAAACCAGCGACGCAAAAACGAAATTCCCGTCGTCTGCCTCGTCGGCTACACAAATGCGGGGAAATCCAGCTTGATGAACGCGGTCATTCGGAAGGTCGATCCCGGCTCGGACAAGGAAGTGCTGGCCAAGGATATGCTGTTCGCCACGCTGGAGACTTCGGTGCGCAGCATCGCGCTGCCGAATCGGCGCTCGTTTCTGCTTGCCGACACGGTCGGCTTTGTCAGCCAGCTGCCCCACCATCTGGTCAAAGCGTTCCGCTCCACGCTCGAAGAAGTAACGGAAGCCGATCTACTGCTGCACGTCGTCGACTGTTCCGATCCGGAGATGGCCAAGCGAATCGAAGTGACGAACGAGACGCTGCGCGAGCTCGGAGCCGGGGACATTCCATCGTTGTATGTCTATAACAAAGCGGACTTGGCGGAAGGACAAAGCTATCCCGAAGAGGCCGACGGCGGCATCTACTTGTCGGCGTGGAAAGGCGTCGGGGTCGACGAGCTCGTCAGCCTGATCGGCAAACGGATTTTCACGGACGACAAAACCTGCGAGGTGCTGATCCCGTTCGCTCAGGGAAGACTCGTTTCCTATTTCAAAGAAAATGCGGTCATCCACTCGATGAGCCACGAGGAGAACGGGACTAGGCTGGATATGACCTGTCGGCAGGCCGATTACGACAAGTATCAAGACCTGTTCGCTGCTGTGGAACAAGCTTAGTCTTTGCCGATCCCGGGCGAATAGGTACGCGGAACGACCTTATTCCTTTCGCCTGAGTCGATTTCGGGCGGATAAGTACGCGAGGCGGCCTTATTCCTTCCGCCCGAGTCGATTTCGGGCGAATAAGTACGCGGGGCGGCCTTATTCCCTCCGCCTGAGTCGATTTCGGGCGAATAGGTACGCGAGGCGGCCTTATTCCTTCCGCCCGAGTCGATTTCGGGCGAATAAGTACGCGGGGCGGCCTTATTCCCTCCGCCTGAGTCGACCCCGGGCGGTTAAGTACGCGGGGCGGCCTTATTCGTTACGCCCGAGTCGACCCCGGGCGGTTAAGTACGCGGGGCGGCCTTATTCGTTACGCCCGAGTCGACCCCGATGCAAAAAAAGATGTCCCATAAGTCATCTTACATGACTTATGGGACATCTCCACCAAATCTATCGGCTCAGCTTCAGCTGATTTTGAACCGGCTGGCGAGCTCCTTCATGTTCGTGGACATTTGGCTCAGCCGTTCGGCGGACGAAGCGATCTCGTCCATCGCCGCCAGTTGTTCCTCGTTCGCCGCCGTGATGGAGCCGGCTGTCTCGGCCGACTTGGCCGAGCCTCCCTCCATCTGCTGCAGCGATGCCGCAACCTCCTGGACGCTGGCGGACATTTGCTCGGCTGCGGCGGAAGCTTCTTCAGCCTGCTCGGCAACTCCGCGCGTCGCTTCGTAGATGCGTACGAACGCCTCGCCCGTCTGACGGATCGAGGAGATGCCGTACTGCACTTCTCGTTCGCCCTTCGCCATGGAGTCGCCCGCCTTCTCAATGTCGCCGACGATCGCTTCAACCAGCTCCGTCACTTGAACGGCGGATTCGTCGGAGCGCTCCGCCAGCTTGCGGATTTCGCCCGCAACGACGGAGAAGCCTTTACCGTGCTCGCCCGCGCGGGCCGCTTCGATGGAAGCGTTCAGCGCCAGCAGATTCGTCTGCGCCGATATATCCCGGATCGCCCGGGAGATGTCGGCGATCTGCTGGGAGCGGTCCCCGAGCTGTCCGACGACTTGACCGATCTCGCCGACCGTATCGTGAATCGTCCCCATTCGCTCGGAGGATTGATCGAGCAGCGCTCGGCCTTCCTCCGCTTGCTTTAACGTCGCCGAGGAGGCTTCGAACGTCATCCCCGCCGAATTCGCGATTCGATCGATGCCGACCGTCATCTCTTCCATCGCGTCGGCCGTTTCTCCGACTCCCTTCGCCTGCGCTTCATTGGCTGCCGCCAATTCGACCAACGATTCGGATGTCCGATGCGCGGCTTTTACCGTATCGCCGATAACGCCCGACAGTTGTCTCGAGGAAGCCGCAAGCGCGTTCGCGCTGAGCAACTGATTGCCCGCCAGCTCTCTTAAGCTGTGCGACAACTGATTAAAGGCGCCAGCCAACCGGCCGATTTCGTCGCGATTGCGGACTGAGAGCCCCTCTTCGGTCAGATCGCCTTGCGACATCCGCTCGGCCAGCTTCGTGATCCGGATGATCGGACGGGAAATATGCTCGCTGAACAGGACGAGCGCTACCATGCCGCCGACCAGGCAGCTGATCAGCGTGATCGCAATCGCCCATAAAATCGCGCTCTGTCCCTGGTTGTAGTCTCTCATATATGAGCCGGCCGCGATGATCCAGCCCCAATTGGAATTGGCCTCGGCATAGACGATTTTGCGAGCTTCCTTGTCCGAATGTGGCAGCGGCCAATCGTAGAAGGTAAAGCCGCCGCCGCCGAGAGCGGAGGTTACGACATCGCGAATATAATAAACGCCGTCGGAGGTCATCTTATCCCAGATGTTTTCCCCTTCCTGGCTCGGATGGGCCAGAAGGGTTCCTTTGTCGTCCAGAACGTAGAAATATCCGTTTTCGCCTAAATCTATCTTTGTATTGATCGGTCTCGTGTTGTCCGCTTGCTTCTCGCCCAGCAGCATGATCCGCAAGCTCTCTTCGGCTTCCTCGCGCGTAACCGATCCGTTCTTGACGGACTCGTCCAATGCGTTCAACATTTCGTTCGCCATTCTTACGTTGTTTTTCAAGCTTTTCTCGATCAAATCGTTCGTTTCTTCGGAGGCTACCCGGTAAGCGACAACGCCGAGTACAAGAATCGGTACAATCAGCAGAAAGAAACAAACCGCAAACAGCTTTTTTCTAATCGTGAGCATGCGTGAGTATTTAGCATTTTTCGACATATACAAGCCCCCCGACCCAATCCATTAGTTAATTTTACCTACGGCATCCTTCAGAACATCATAGCAGAAGATTAGCCGAGCGATTTCTAGATTCTGGTCAGATTTAGGGCAAATGTGTGAACGATTGAAAAACCGAACACATGTACGAAAACGAAGGGCATAACTCCATCGAACGTGTTATACTTAAAGGATAGCTTTCTGATTTCAATGATTCGGGAGACCTTCAAATATGATACCGACCTATGAACTGGACGACGACCAATGGGATCAGCTCGTCCGCGACGTCGCCAAACATTTCGGCGAGGTCACGATCAGCAGAGGCTTCCAATACTTCAAACGAGGCAAAGTCGTGAAGCTGATCCTTCCCGCAGAACGCACGGTGAAAGCCGTCGTCGAGGGAGGCGATCTGTACCATGTCTCGATTAACTTGGATTCCCTCTCGTCAAGCCGCTGCGACTGCCCCGTCGGCTACAACTGCAAGCATATGTTTGCCTCGCTTCTTCGGTATGCCGACATGCACAATCGCCCAGTCCATTCGCTGATTAACGCTAAATCGATTACGGGCGCTTCAGCCCCGCAAGCCCAATCCCGGGCAGCTTCCTACAATGAGGCCAGGCAGCTCGCGGCCAAGAAGGCCGCGGAAGATCTCGCCCTGCTGCAGAAGCAGGCCAAACGGATCGCCGAGCTGAGCGTGAAGGAGTGGCACGAATGGTTCGAGCTTGCGACCGCGTCGCTCATGCAGAGCTCTCGCAATACGCAATTTATCAACGATGCCTTAGCCGCGATCTACCGGCATAAAACTTCCCTTCCGGCCGATGTCGACGCTTTTTTCCTGCTGCACGCCCATTTCTATGTGCTCGGGAAGCTGACCAAGCAGCCGCAGGACGTATCCGGCTATATGTATTCCTATTTGGCTTTTCACACGCACCATGCCGCTTCCGATCTGCAGGGCAAGATTGCCCAGCGCATCGTCCAGATGGCCAAGACAGCCGTAAGCCCCGGCAACGAATCCAGAGCGAGGCAGACGCTCGATTACTTGCGGCGCGAAATGCTCGCAGAGACGCACGACAGCCGCTACTACCTTCATCATTATCTGCAGGTGTGGAGAGGCTGGTTTCTTCCCTCAACAAATACCGCCGCTTCCGCAAACGAGGAAGAAATCGCCCGCATCGACGAGACGGCGAACCAGCTTGGGTTGCCTTCTCCATCCCTTGCCCTGAACGTTGCCCAAGCCGCGCTAAAGACGTATCAAAGAAAAGACGAAGAAGCTTGGGAGCTGCTGCGGGCGGTCGACGAGCAGTCGAACATCCCCGAGGATTTTCTATTGGGTCTGCTTGAGCATCTTACGGAATCCGAAGATTGGCCGAGACTCCCCGACTGGCTGGCGGAGATCGCTCCGCTGCTCAATCTCCGCAGAGCGAACAGTGTGCGCGTATATTCGGAATACTGGGACTTGGCTATGCGTCATCTTCCCGAAGCCGGACCGCAAATGTGGGACAGTCTCGTCTCTCTGCTGCCTCTCACCCGCGAGCTGTACGAGAAGAAGCTAATGGAAACCGGCCAATGGCAGCGATGGATGGATTTCCAGCTCAGCCTGGGCAGCGATCCGCTGGAATTCCGAGTTACCGATCTGGCGCCTATCGACAAGGGCGCGCCGGAAGCGCTGCTTCCTTTTTACCACCAGGCGGTTGAACGCTATGTTCTGCTCAAAAATAGAGACGGCTACAAAACGGCGGTGAAGCTGCTCAAAAGATTGGCTAAGCTGTATAAGAGGCTGAAACGGGAATCGCGCTGGGAGGCCTTTTTCGATGCGTTCGTGGACAGGCACAGCCGCCTGCGCGCGCTTCAGGAGGAGCTTCGGAAAGGAAAGCTGCTGATATGATGCACAACCGGACGGAACGAAAAATATATGTACGCGGCCTGCTCGGAGAATATGGCGACGTGCTGCTTCACGGCTATTACGCAGCCCCCAACGGCTCCGTGTCCGGCATCGCCTTGAAACACTCCTTATTTGCTTGGCACGAGGCCTCATTCTACGGAACGGAGCTGCTTTTCCATACTTTGGAGGATATTGAAGCTGTCGTATTGCCATCCGAGATGGTGATCCCGTACTTCGCCGCGCCTAAATTGCTCAACCATATCGAGTGGGAGTGGGAAGATGACGCTAAGCGGTTGCTTGAGCTGGCTCCCCTGTTGGCCCGACAAATCGAGGAGAAAAAATACCACCCGAGCTTCGAGGCCCATTTGGCAGACAAGCTGGAGTGGGTATGGGACGAAGACTCTCTATCTTCGGAGGAGCGAGCTTCCCTTGAAGCGGCTGCAACGGACAATGAGTTCATGGTCAAACTTCGCGCGGCATTCTCAGCGGGAGTGTTTAGCACACATTACGGTCTGCCGACGTCGGCGGGCGACCTTCGCCGAGAATACCCGCTGCTCTTCTCGGACAAAAACAAGCTCGACCACGCCGGAATGAGCGAGAACGACTGGCTCGTCTTCATCAGCTGGAAAGCGGACAACGCCCCTTTCCGTCCCGCCATGCAGCTGCTGGAGCCCGGCGAGCAGGAGGACGACTGGCGCATACGGCTCGTTCTTCAGGACAAAGCGGAGGAATCGGCGATCTTCCCGGCGCGTTTGGCCGCGACCGGCGAGCTGCTCGGCACATGGCCCGAGGGATGGTCGTCCTATATCTCCCAGCGTTCCGGGCAATGGCTGGAACGATTGCTCGCCTTGCTGCCGGACGATCGCTTCAACGGTTCTCCTCGCGATCTATTTGCGGAGCCGATGGACGACGAAGCCGCCTGGCGCTTCCTGACGACGGACAGCCAGCGGCTGCTGGCGGCCGGTTGGCAGGTGCTGCTGCCCGCCTGGTGGGAGACGGCCAGCCGCAAGAAGCCGCGCCTGCGCGCCCAAGTCGGCGCCGGCGAAGGAGGCCGCGCCGGCGGGTCGCTGTTCGGACTCGACTCGCTAGTCGACTTCAACTGGAGAATCGCCATCGGCGATGTCGATCTGTCGGAGGCGGAGTTCGCCGAGCTGGTCGCCAAGGGCGCCAGACTCGTTCGTTTTCGCGGCCAATGGATTCAGCTCGACCCGGCGCTGCTGGCGCAAATTCGCAAGGCGATGTCCTCCGTGGACAGACGTCAAGGTCTCTCGTTCCAGCAAATTCTTCAATTGCATCTGCTTGGCGGCGACGATGGCTGGGACGCGCAGCGAGAGGAGAACGAAGAGGAGCAGGACATTGACAGGGAGCAGCGCATCCGTCTGGAGATTGAGCTGAACGAGCATTTGACGGAGCTGATCGGCCAGTTGACGCAGCAATCGGAGCAGCCGAGACTTCCCGTGCCCCTGGGATTGCGGGCCGAGCTTCGCTCCTATCAGCAGGAAGGATACGCCTGGCTCTCGTTCCTTCGCCAGTTCGGGCTTGGCGCCTGCCTTGCGGACGATATGGGCCTCGGCAAAACGGTACAGCTTATCGCCTACCTGCTTCATATTCAAGAAAGCGCGGCCGGACCCGAACGTCCAATGCCGTCGCTGATCGTCTGCCCGACCTCCGTGCTCGGCAACTGGCAGAAGGAGATCAGCCGCTTCGCCCCTTCGTTGAAGGTGATGCTGCATTACGGAAGCAAACGTCTAAGCGGAGAAGAGTTTACCGAAGCGGCCCGACAGGCGGACGTCGTGCTTACGTCGTACGCGACCTGTTCTCTCGATCAAGAGACGCTGCAGGAAGTAACCTGGACCTCCATCAGTCTGGATGAAGCGCAAAATATTAAAAACGCCCAAACGAAGCAATCGCTCGTCGTGAGAAGCCTGCCGGCCAGACATCGCATCGCGCTAACCGGAACGCCGATCGAGAATCGGTTGTCCGAGCTGTGGTCGCTGTACGATTTCATCAATCCCGGCTACCTGGGCAGCTCGCGCGAGTTCCAGCAACGCTTCGCGGTGGCGGTGGAGAAGGACAGGGACGAGCAAAGCACGGCCAGCCTGCAGAAGCTGATCAAGCCGTTTATGCTGCGGCGCAAGAAGAAGGACCCGGCTATTCAACTGGATCTGCCGGACAAAAACGAAATGAAAACCTATGTTCATCTGACCGCGGAGCAAGGCGCTCTGTACGAGCAGACGGTGAACGAGCTGATGGAGAAAATGAAGATGCTGGAGGGGATCGAGCGCAAGGGAGCGATTCTGGCCGCGCTGACCCGGCTCAAGCAGCTGTGCGATCATCCGCTGCTGCTGACGAAGGAAGCCGTGCCCGAAGCCCCTTCTTCCGAAGAGAAGCCGCTTGATATCGATGCGCTCGTCGGACGCTCCTCCAAGCTGGAACGGTTGCTGGCTATGGTCAAGGAGCTTCGCGAAGAGGGCGACCGCTGCCTGATTTTCACGCAATATATCGGCATGGGCAACATGCTGAGGCGGGTTTTGGAGCAGGAATTGGAAGAGCCCGTCCTCTACCTGAACGGCAGCACGCCCAAAACGACGAGAGACCGCATGATCGAGCAGTTCCAGTCGGCAGTCGCGGAACCTTCTTCTTCGGAAGAGAACCGCCCCGGCGTATTCGTACTCTCGTTAAAGGCCGGCGGAGTAGGACTGAATCTAACGGCGGCGAACCACGTCTTCCATTTCGACAGATGGTGGAATCCCGCGGTCGAGAACCAGGCGACGGACCGCGCCTATCGGATGGGCCAGACGCGGGACGTGCAGGTGCACAAATTTATCGCGCTCGGCACGCTGGAGGAGAAAATCGACGAGATGCTGGAAAGCAAACAACAGCTCAGCGATAATGTCGTCTCCTCTTCCGAGGGATGGATCACCGAGCTGTCGACGGAGGAATTGCAGGATTTGTTTACTTTGCGGCGCGACCTCGTCGGATGACGGCGGACGATCTAGAGGTGCCGCTGCAGCTCCGCTTTCCGAATGAGCCTGCGCGCCACGACGCTGCCACCGATCATTAAGGAGGAACAACAAAACAGGCCTACGGCCGCCACCGTTCGTTCGTCGGCGCCGAGGCCGGCCGCCACGGAACCGCCGGTTACGCCGCACGCGATTCCCAGCACGGCCGACAGCACGCCCAGCGCTTTGCCCACTGGGGACAAAGCGCCGATGGCGAGCGTCGTTAAGCAAGCCAGAGAGGCCAACCCCGCCGATAACAGCAATAAGACCATACGATCACCCCGTCTAGTATATGAATTCCTTACTAGAATGGTCATGAATCGCACTCGCTAAACCGCCTATCGGCTATTTCTCTCTTAAGGATTACTCCTCGTCCCTTTTCACTTCGTTCAAGCTTTTCAAATAATGTTTAATTTGCTTCTGAGCCTTGCCCGACACGGGCGTAATCACCTCTCCGTTTCTCGTGCGCAGCTTGACGATATTCAAAATCCCGTCAAAAGCTTCTACGCGCTCCGGGTGAATCAGCGTTCCGCGATCCGTCCGTACGAACCCGGATTCCTCCAGCAAGTCGGACAATTCTTTAATCGTAGATATCATTTTATACTCGTCGTCATAGGAATAAATGGTCAGTTTTCCCTCTCCGTTCGTCTGTAAATAGACAATCTCCTTCACGTCCAGCAAGCGATGTTCCCCACTTGAGCTCAGCAACGGCAGCAGCATCCGTCTCCCCCCTTCCTGGCAGCTTGTTGCGCATAAGATTCTTCGGTACGGAGATGATACCCATTAATCGTATTAAATACGAAAAAAAGAACTGAATGTCTTGATTATAGCTTTAAATGCGATTTATGAATACTAATTTTATAATAACTGTATCTTTCTACCGATTCATTACCTCTCTCCTCTTTTCTACACTGATAAGGAATGAATGAGAGGTGTGAACGATTGGCGAACGAGATTCTTAAGCTAGTCGGCCAACGCATACGGAGCCTGCGCAAGGAACGGGGAATGTCGCAGGAGCAGCTTGGAGAAAAGGGCGGCTTCCATTACTCCTATATTGGACAAATCGAACGGGGCGAGAAAAATGTTGCTCTGCTGAATCTGGCTAAAATCTCCGCAGCGCTGGAGGTTAGCTTGTCGCAGTTGTTCACTTATCTGGACGGGGAAGAGAAACGCACCGACTCGGAAAACGATCTTCAGGAAATCTTGTCGGCGCTGCGCTACCAGAAGCCCGATCAGGTTCGGTTGGTTCGCAATGTCGTACGGGAAATTCTCGGCGAAGGCGACCGCTATACGACGAACAAGCCGAATTAGGATTGGCTTTGTCCCTTCATCCTGACTGCAGACAACAATAAAAGGCTTTCACCGCCTTGCTTCAAGCGGTGAAAGCCTTTTTTATAAGTTAATCCGATTTGGCATAGCGCAATATCGCGACAGCAGCCCGTTCTCGTCGGTCGGGATTATCGCTGCGAAGCGCCGCCTTAAGCACCGCCAGAGCCTCCGCGATCGTCTCGCGATCGACTTGCGGCAAGTCGCCGTCAGACGGCTTATTATCGAGCTGCAGGGCCAGCCATCGATCCAGCTGCGCTAACTGCGACGGATAAGCGAACAGCTTGAGCTGTCCGGGGGCATCCAGCATGCCCTGCACGAGATCGTTCAGTTCCGAGCGAGGAATCCGACGCAGCCACGTCACTCCGCGGCGATGACAGGTTCCGTCCTCACCGGTGTCGGACGACTCGACATAGAAATAATCCCCGACATCGCCGATCATCACCGTGTCTCCATTCTCCAACAACACATAATCGCCGTCCTGCACGCCGTTTACGAATAGATCGATTTCCGCCGCCTCGCGTTCGCGCTCCGCAAACCCGCCGTCAGCCAATCTTGTCTCTATTTCGTGCCGGTCCGCACCTTCCAAATCGCCGATCCCCGGGTATCCGATGCTGACATAGTTGTCCTCAAGAAATTGTTTAACCTTTCCCTCAAGAGCCGGAATCGGCCGCAAACTATAGATTTTCATTCGCCGCGTCTCCCCTTATCCGAACCACTGGCTAATATACAGCATGATCAGCAGCCCCAAAATAAACGAGTAGGTCGAACCCCTTTCATACCCGTGCCCATGGCTTTCCGGAATGAGTTCCTTATAGGAGATAAACAGCATCGCTCCTGCGGCGAAAGCCAGCCCGTAACCGATCATGCCCTGAATGCCGCTTGCCGTAAAATAACCGACAACGGCCGAAACGGCCTCCATCAAGCCAGTGAAAAAAACGATGGCGAACGACCGCAGCTTGCTGACTTTCGAGTTGATGAGAAATACGGCGAGGATAAGCCCTTCCGGCATGTTCTGAGCTCCGATCGAGATCGCCACCATCGGCCCTAGGCCATCGTTTTGACTGGCGTAGCTAAAGCCCGTGCTCAGGCCTTCGGGAATGTTATGTATGAACAGCGCGATAATGACCAGCAGCGATTTCGAGTCGAAGGAGCTGACGCGGCTGTCGTTCTCGACGTCGATATGAGGGATGTTTTTCTCGATCAAATCGAGTACGACGACTCCGACCAACAGCCCGATCGTCAGTCCCAAAATGCCCGATTCCTTGATCGCCTGCGGCATAAGTCCGAACGCCGAGGCCGACACCATGATGCCTGCGGTAAACGCGATCAGAATATCCTTCCACTTCTCGGACAATCTGCGAATGAAAAAGATGGGAGCGGCCCCAACTACAGTAGCCATCGCCGAAATAAAGCTCCCCAGCAAAGCGGATTCCAAAACCGGATACACCCTTCCTGCCGATTACGTATGTGTCTTTTGATTCTAATTTGAAACGACCGCTATTGCAATGACCGCTTGCAGTTCCGAACCGCCGACCTATTCACGCACCTAAAAAACAGAGGGCCATCCCCCGGTCATCTCCTGACCGAAAGGGATAGCCCCCATAGCAAGCTTATTCAGATTGCGTAACGCTTAACGTGTAGATCTCGCATTTGCCGAGGCGAGCCTTCAGCGGCTCGTCGCGGTCGGCCGGCGTAACGTCCTCGCCTGCCTGTTCAAGCACATCGCTCTTATAGATGCGAGAGAAATCTCCTGTCATGTAGACGCTCAGCTCGCCTTCCGCCGGCTGCATGTTGTACCAGCGCAGCATCAGATCGCCGCTCTCCGCAAGCTTCAACGACGAGAACGCGATGCCTTCGCCCTCCCAGTAAAGCGGCGCATTGATCGCAGCCAGCTTGCCGTCATGAACGTCGGTTTGGACAGCCGTCCACGGCACCTGGAACTGGTAGGCCAGCGCGAACGCTCCCGCGGCCGCCCCGTCGCCGGAATGCGGAATAATCGTCAGCTCGACCGTATGCTCGCCGAGACATTGCGCTTCCGGCGTCGGGAAGACGCCCCAGTCGCCAAGCTCGGACACGGAGCGCAGCAGCGTCACCGCAATCGTGTTGCGACCGTCGCGCAGCACCTCGTACTCGTTCAGCCCGCGATTGGCGACCGTCAGGCCGCGCGAGCCGTCGCTGACGTCGGCGAACGCTTGCTGATGCTGCGTGTTGCTCGGGTTTTGCCACTCCGCGGACGGCTCGTTGGCGCGCACCGCTACTTCGAAGATCGCATCCGCGCGATGCTCGTTAGCCTGCAGATCGGTCGGGAACAGCGCGCGCACGCGATGATCCTTCGCCTGATTGTTGAACGTCGCCCGCACGCCGACGCCTTTGCCGTCACGCTCCAAGCTGACGACTGTACGAATAATCATCGGTACGGTATGCTCCACCCGCTGCGCCTTGCGCTCCGGATAGTAGACCGCCTCACGCTTTTCCTGCTCGAACAGCTCGTCCGCCGAAGCCGGAACCGCCCAATCGTGCACGATTTCGATCGAAGCGCGATACGGCGTATTTTCCAGCACCGTAATTTCCGCCGCCAGTCCTTTGGTCGTCAGCGGAGTCTCGCCATTCGGCTGCTTGTACATGTACTCGTTGCCGATGTCGCCCGTATCCTCGTAGACGAGCAGGTCGCGGTACACGCCGCCTGTCGCCTTGTCCGTCAACGCCAGCGAACCGTCATCCGCGATCTCGACGCGCAGATGCTCGTTCTCCAGCACGCGGCTTCCGGACACCAACGCCGAAGCCGTCGCAGCTTCCGGCGCAACGCCGGCCTGAGCAGCCGCAGAGCCTTCCGCCCAAGCATAGGCTTTATGCCCAAGCGCAGGGACGCGATCGGCTTCGAGCACCAGCTTCACCCGACGCGCCCAGTAAGGCTGACGGAACTTGTCGTTCGGCAGATCGTAGCCGAATTGCAGACCAAGATCCTCCATCGTATGCGCGATCGTGCGGCCTTCCGCATCGACAACGATGCGCCCCGAAATATCCACCGCGTTCATGCGGCGGATCATCTCGTCCATCGCCACGCCGTCGCGGAAATAAATCCGTTCCGCGTCCAGCTCGATCTCCACCGTGCCGTCGCGCTCCCAGCCCGTCGTGTTGAACACGACGAACGGCACCGCAGCGGCTCCATAGGCGGCAAACTCCGACGTATCGATCGCCTCAGCCAGCGCCTTCGCGCTCGCTTCCACAATCGTCTCGGCAACGTGCCGACTCTTATCGAACCGCGTCACCATCTCGCGGTGAACCTCGTCCACGCTGCATCCGCAAATGCTGTCGTGCGGATGGTTTTGCATCAGCGTTTTCCACGCGTAGGTGAACAGATGGTGCGGATAAGCCGCGCCAGTCGCCGTAGCAGCGTAAGCGGCCAAAGGCTCGGCGACTTTCTCCAGCATCGCCTGCCCGAGCTGGTTCATCTGCTTCAAGTACACGCGTGCGGAAGCGGTGTTGACCAGCGTCGACCAGCCGTCCGTGCGCTGGCTGCGCAGCTCGCCCCTCACCACCGACAGCTCGGAGCTAAGCGCTCCCTCGACCGAAGCTAAATAATCCGCGAAGTTGGAATGAACGAAGTCGGTGTCCGGGTACAGCTCGCGGGCAACGCGAATCGCCTCCGGCAGATCGGTCTGAATCGGCTGGTGGTCGCAGCCGTTCATGTACAGCAGCTCGCCGGTAGACGCATATTTGCCTGCGTCGGCCAGCTTGCGCTCCCAGTAGTCCCGAGCTTCCGTCGGATCGACCGGAACCTCGTTGCCGTTGCTGTACCAGTTGGCGAACAGAATGCCAAGCACGCGCGACCCGTCCGGACCTTCCCAGATCAGCTCGGAGAACGACGATTCATAATCGGAATCGGCGACCGTGTTATTGAAGCCCGTCGGCTTGACGCCGCGGCCAAAAATCGCGTTGCCGATGCCCGCCTGCCGCATCAGCTGCGGAGCCTGTCCCATGTTGCCGAACGTATCGGGGAAGTAGCCGACCTTGGAGATCGTGCCGTAACGTCCCGCATCCTGGTGCCCGATCTGCAGGTTGCGCACATTGGCTTCGCTGCTCGTCAGAAACGCGTCCTGCAATATATACCACGGCCCGATATGGATGCGGCCTTCATGGATCAGCTTCTCCAGCCGTTCCCGGCGGTCGGGGCGAACCTGCAAGTAATCTTCCAGAATAATCGTCTGACCGTCGAGAAAAAAGCTGCGATACTCGGGATTGCTCTCGAGCGTATCCATCAGCGTGTCCATCAGCTCGATCAACCGGACGTGATGCTTCTCATAAGGCAAATACCATTCGCGGTCCCAATGGGTATGCGAGATAATATGCGCCGTTCTTCTGTTCGTGTTGTTTGTCATGCCGCAAGCTCCTTACCGTTTAGACATTTGCGGTTACGCGCACTTCCTCCGGCCGATAGACGGATACGATCCGTCCTTCTCCGTCGGTTGCGAACAGCACCGCTCTTTCCCGTTCCACTTTGAAGGCGTACGAAACTCCCGTAAGCGTATCTCGAACTTGAACCGACGTATCGTAAGCGTACTCCGAGACGAAAACGAACAGCGAGCCGTCCCCGAATTTCAAGCGTCGCCCGTACACGCCCGGCAGATCGCCTTCGAGCCATTCCAAAGCCGCTTCATACCCGGACGCTTTCAGCGCGTAGGCATACAAAGCCGCAATCGGCTCCGAACGCTCGTTCAGTTCTATCGGCAGCGGACACCAGATCAGCTGTCCTTTGCCGTAAGCCGCCGCCACGACCGCGTCGGCCGCTACGATGTCTCCGCCGACCGCGCTCTCTTTGCACACTTCGGCGATACGGCGATTGCCGTAGGATACCGGATACAGCTTGTCTCCGATCAATAGCCGCTCCTCGCGAACGACGTTGCCCAGCTTCCGCTGACCGAACGTATCTGCAAGCCGGTCGACTGGCCGCCAGTAAGCGTCGATGCCGAGCGGTCCCGTGTACAGCAGCGTCGCTCCGGTGCGAGCCACGTAGTCGAGCAGCTCCGCGAAAGCCTTGTCGTCCACGTTATGAGCCGAAGGCACGATGACGAGCTTGGCCGGAGCCGCTTCCAGCTCGTGCAGATGATACTCCGACACGCCGCGGAACGGTACATTCAATTCATAGCCAAGCACCCGCGTCAGCCGCGTCGTTGCTTCGAAGGCCAGCTTGCGGTTCGAGAAATCGTTGGAGTACGGGAATACGACAGCGATGTCCTCCAGCTCCCGATCCCGGAACAAACGACCGGCTTCCGCCATAAAGCTGCCGAAGCGATAGGAGACGTCCGCTTCCGGCTTCTCCGTTCCGTCGGCACGCAGCGCGCCGATATGCGACTCATTGGCGTTGTCCATGTAGAAATTCGTATTCCAGATCCAGTGGATGGCGCCCGCCCCGCCCGTTGCGAAAGCATAGGCGTACTTGCGCTCCAGCATGGCGCGCAATTCTTCCTCGCTGCGCTTGGCCAAGCCTTCCGGCGTCTCCACGTACATGATGCCCGTTTCCTGAACGACATTCGGCTTATAGGCCGTTTTGGCAAAAATGCCGTCCCACAGCAGATGGTCGTTCAGCCACCAGCTATGCACCGTCGTATAGTCCGCCGCTTCCTGGTAGAAGAACGGCGAAGGCCGCTGCGCTCCAAGCGCCTCGTCCTGGCCGACCGTAACGAGCTGGTTCGGACATTCGTCCTTGATCGCATTGTACAGTTCTTTCGCCCAGCAATTGTGCATGTCCATCGAGAACAGCACGTAGTCCAGCCAGCGCGTGCCTCTTTTGCCCGAATGCATATCCTGCACGTCGAAGTTGATCTCTCCCGGCTCAGGGAGGGTCGCAGCCGCGAAATTCGGCAGCTCGGCCGGCGTCATGCCCCAGTGCTCGCGCAGCTCTTCGATAGAGCCGTGACGCTTGGCCAGCCATTCCGCATATGCCGCCTTCTCGAATTCGTCGTGACAGGACCGAGGCCCGCTTGAAAAAATACGCTCCGGATCGAACATCGAAGGCTCGTTGATCAAATCCCAATCGATGTTCGCCGTCTCTTTGTGACGGCTGACGATCGCGCGGATAAAGCGTTTCTGAGCCTCCACGCTGCGCGGATCGAGAAACGGGTTTTTCCCTTCCCACGTCTCCGGCGTGAAAGAGAAAAACGTAAACGTCAGCTGCAAATCGTTTTTCTTAGCCGTCATAATGAAGGCATCGATGGCGCGCAGCACTTCCTCCGAAGCGTGTCCGTCCACCTGCATAATATTGCGGTAAGCGGTCCAAATGCCGGTGCGAATCCAGTTGATGCCGGCTTTGCGCATTTGCGCCATATCCTTGTCCCATACCGCGGCATTCGGCAAAAACAAAAATTTACGAGCGACGTCGGACGTCATATACGTCATGCCGACAACCGGCATCGGTTGCCCGTCTTTCTCGAAATAGTCCCTGCCGGCGCGAATCGGGCTGCCCGACTTCAGCAGTTCCGCATCCGCCCCCCAGAAGCCCTGGCGCAGCGTGCGCCGCTCGCCGTCGGAGGCTTCCGCCTCGCACACGACGGCGTAGAAGCCGCCCTCCAGATCGATCGGCAGCGGAATGCGCTGCGCGCGGAACCCGTCCCCAACCGTTGCCGTCAATCGCTCATCATGCACGATCTTTCCGTCCGACTCTCGCACGACCCGCAGCGCACACGTCCACTCGCGAGCCTGTCCGCCGCGTCCAAGCTTCTGAGCCTGAAGCGTCAGCATCGGCCGCTCGTGCAGCTCGTAGGAAGCGTAGTTCGGCTTCACCCACAGCTCGGTAACGCCCGCCGCGCAGAACGAAGCCCATTGCGTCAATGCCGCAAAGCCGCCGGATTCGGCGAAGGTATGCCCAAGCGGCTGGTTGACGAACAGCCAGCGTCCGCCGGCGAATTCGCCTCTCATGTTCTCCCACAGCACGACAGGGGCGGCCACTTCCCGCTCTTCGGACGAGATGCCCTTGACCAGCGGGTAAATCATGGCGTCCATCGGACCGGCCGAACCCATCTGGTGCGGCAGGTCGCTCGATTTGGTTACGTGCGGTACGAGGTTCCACGTATCCGCAACGTCCAGCAGCGCCTCGCTACCCCGGAACAACGGCAGATCGCCCGCCGCTTCCAGCTTCGCGACAGGCGCTGATTGAACCGGCAGCATCTCGTGAATGCGGAGCTGCCGATGGTATGCGGTTTGTTCGGCGCCGACCCGCCATGCGCCGTCCGCCAAGCGGACCGGGCGTCGGAACGGCGCGCCGCCGGCGCTGACCAGACCGCCGCCCCGTTTCAGGTAGGCGAGGATGGCTTCCCAAGCGTCGGCCGGAAAATAAGGAGCATGCAGCGTAACGAAGCTGCCTCCATCCGAGCTGTCGAGCAGCTCCGGCAGGCCGGCTGCGTCCGCAACCGTGCCCAGCTCCCGCAAGCGCTCCAAAGCTTCGCTTCCGAGCGCGGCCGCGCCCGGGAACGAAGGATCGTAAAAAATTATCGTATTAGTCATCCAGCAATCCCGCCTTCATCGCCTTATAGACAAGCTGAGAAAACAGACTGTTCGACCACGCGAACCATTTTCTCGTAAATTGGTTCGGATCGTCGGCATGGAAGCCTTCGTGCATATAACCTGTATCTGCGTCCGTAGCTTCCAGCAAAGCGATCATTTCCAGCTTTTCTTCCGCCGTTTGAGCCGTCAGCCCCTGCATGGACAGCGCCATATGCCAGATATAATCCGGCGGCGTATGCGGACTGCCGATGCCTTTGGCGACTTTGCCTTCGTAGTAGAACGGATTTTCTTTGCTCAGCGCAAAACGCCGCGTATTCTGATAGATCGGATCGTCCTCCGACACATAGCCCAAATAAGAAATCGAGATCAGTCCAGGCGTGCCCGCGTCGTCCATCAGACAGTAGTTGCCGAAACCGTCCGTCTCATAAGCGTAGATCGGACCGAACTGCGGATGCCGGTAAATGCCGTACAGTTGAATGCCGTGATTCACTTCGCGCTCCAGCTTCGCCATCTCCTGCTCGAACGACAGGTCGCGGAATACGAACTCGGCGATTTCCCTCATTTGACGCAGCGTAACGACGAGGAACATGTTGTCCGGAATGTTGTAATGGAAATCGCAAGCGTCGTCGCTCGGACGGAAGCCGGACCAGACCATGCCCGTATAATTGATCGGCATGCCCAATCCGTCGTTCATCAGCGAATCGGTCGGAATGCCGTTATTGCGCTCGAAGCGGTAAGGAGATTGCTCGAAATGGCGCTTCTCTCTTTTCCACAGATCGACGGCCGTCCGCATCGCCTTCTTGAACTCGGAATCGAAAATGTCCGCCAGTCCCGTCTCCTTCCAATAAGCATAAGCCAGCCGCATCGAGAAGCAGATCGAGTCGAGCTCGAACTTGCGCTCCCATACCCATGGCGACGCGTCCGTAACGTCGTCCGCGTTCCAGTGCCAATCGTTATCCATTTCATTAAACGCATTGGCGTAAGGGTCAATCTGAATCAGCTTCATGTGCTGCTTGATCAGCCCGGAAATAATCCGCTGCAGGTCGGCGTCATCCTTGGCCAGCGGCACGTAGTGCATCACTTGCTCAACGGAGTCGCGCAGCCACATGGCCGGGATGTCTCCGGTGATGACGAACGTCGTGCCGTCGTCCTGCAGCTTGGTCGTTGTCTCGAGCGTATTCGGGAAACAGTTCTTGAACAGCTTCAGCAGCTTAGGACGGTGAGCCAATTTTTGCTCCGCTTCGGCGAGCACCTCTTGTACCGCACACGGCAGTTCCAGCTTGGGCATAGCGATTTTGGGCAGTCGAAATTGTTCCATAGGTGTATGAATCCCTCCATAGCAGTAACATTTCTTCACACAGAGGCGTTATTCCTTCACAGCGCCTACAGTCAAGCCTTGAATAAAATAACGTTGGAAAAACGGATAAGCCAGAACGATCGGGCCGGTAGCCAGTACGACCATCGCCATCCGCGAGGTATCCTGAGGCATCGATTGCAGTACGCCTACGCCGATCGACGGATTGCTCGAATTTTGCAAAATAAACTGCATGCTGTTCTCGATCCGCATCAGCATCGACTGCAGCGGAACAATGCTCGGGTCCTCAATGTAGAGCAAGGCGTTAAACCAGTCGTTCCAGTAGCCCAGCGTGCTGAATAGGGCGATCGTCGCAAGACCGGGCAAAGCCAGCGGAATGACGAGCCTGAGGAAAATGCCGAACTCCCCCGCGCCGTCGATCCGTCCCGATTCGATAATCGCGTCGGGAATCATCGTGGAGAAAAACGTCCGCATGATCATGATGTAGAAGGCGTTGACCGCCAGCGGCATAATCAGCGCCCAGATCGAGTTTTGCAAGCCGAGCAGCTTGGTCGTCACGATATAGGTCGGCACAAGACCCCCGTTAAACAGCATCGTGAAAAACGCGAAAAACGAGAAGAACGTTCTGTACTTAAAGCTCTTGCGCGAGATCGCATAAGCGAACAGCGAGATGAAGATGAGGCTAAGCACCGTTCCAACGACGGTAACGAAGACCGTTACCCCGTAAGAACGCAGCAGTTGATCTCCCGCCTTGAAAATATATTTGTAAGCTTCGAGGCTCCATTTTTCCGGAAACAAGGAGTAGCCGTTCCGCGCCAGCGTCTTCTCGTCGGTGAACGACAGAATGACGATGAACAGAAACGGGAACACGCAGGCAAGCGAGAACAAGCCGGCGATCAAATTAAACGTAACGTTCAAGACTGGGCTAAGCCGGTGAAAATCGCGGGATTTCGCCAAAGAGGCCATAAGAGTTGCTCCTTTCTGCGCAAATTAGAAGAGCGCGTTGTCCTTGTTGAACTTGCGAACAATGTAGTTGGAGGTGATGACGAGCACGAAGCCGACCAGCGATTGATACAGTCCCGCCGCCGTGCTCATGCCGATCTCCCCGGTCGTCTTCAGACCGCGATAGACGTAAGTGTCGATAACGTTGGTGACGGAATAGAGCGTTCCGGAATCACGCGTCACTTGGTAGAACAGACCGAAATCCGCGTAGAAAATGCGGCCGATCGCCAGCAGCGTCAAAATCGTCATAAGCGGCGTCAGCATCGGAATCGTAATGTTGCGGATTTGCTGCCACTTGTTCGCTCCGTCGATCATCGCCGCCTCGTACAGCGACTTGTCGATACCCATAATCGCGGCGAGATAGATGACGCTGTTATAGCCGAGCGATTTCCACGTAAAGACGAGCACGAGAATTAACGGCCAGTATGCCGGCTCGGAATACCACTGTACCGGGTCGGCCCCGAAGGCGGTAGCAATCCGGTTGACCATACCGCGATCGAAGCTGAGGAAGCTATATACGAAATAACCGACGATAACCCAAGACAGGAAGTACGGAAGGAACATCCCGGTCTGGTACCATTTCGCCAGTCTTTTGTTTGCGATTTCGGACAGAACGATCGCCATCGCAACGGCCAGAACGAGGCCGATGAAGATGAAAACCGCATTATAGAGAATCGTGTTGCGCGTAATAATGTAAGCGTCGTCGGTGCGGAACAGAAACTTGAAATTGTCGAAGCCGACCCATTTGCTGTTGATAATGCTGGACAGGAAGTTGCCGCTGAAACGGTATTCCTTAAACGAAATGATTGTTCCGAGCATCGGTAAGTAAGAAAAGCAGATAAACCATACGGTGGCGGGCAGGACCATCAGCAGCAACGCTCTGTTGCGGTTGACGTCTTTTAAATGGCGCCTTAAGGCTTTCATGAACAATCCCCCTTGCGCTGTAGAATACAAACGCGAACCTGATCGTGAAAAGCGGGCGAATGCCGATCATTCGCCCGCAATATTCACTTTTTACTTGTTGTTTGCGGCTTTCCAGGCGTCGATCTGGCTTTGCGCTTCGGCCATGATCTTATCCAGGCCGGCAGCTTTCATCTTCTCGATCGCTTGCGGCACGTATTTCTCAGGATCGACCGTACCGGTCATCAGCGGCGACCAGAATGCTTCCTTCGCATTCTGAACGGCTGCGATTTCTGTCGACACCTTCGAAGGATCGAAGTTAAAGCCGAGCAGGACGGCCGGTTTGCCTGAATCGTTGTACTTCTTGAACTCTTCCCACTTGTTTTCCGGATCGCCCTCGACCAGGTACGTCAGCATGACGTTGCCGAAGGAGAAGGTCGGCATATCGTAGTTTTTCGATTCCGGCAGGTTTTCCATATACTTATCGTCGAGCTTCTTGTAGTGAACGCCCTCGATACCGGAGTCGACCATGTTGCGCAGCACCGGATCGGTATTAAGCAGGTTCAGGAAGTCCATTGCCTTCTCCTTATGCTTGGAGTTGGCGGAAATCGCCTGCATGGAACCCATAACCGATACGTTGTAGATCAGCGCATCGCTTTGCGGAGTGGAGACGATCGGGTAGCCCGCGCTCATCGACCACACGTTGTCCGCGAACGGCTGCGTTGTAGCTTTGTCGGCAAACCATTGACCCGTTGCAATGACATCCGTCGAAGACTCGAGCGTCGCCGCTTCCGTCGGAACGTAGCCGGCTTTGTAGTATTTGTTCATCGTTGCGAGCGCCTGCTTCATTTCCGGCGTTTCGAAGATGTTGACAACTTTGTAGCTCGTATCGTCCAGCTTAACGGCCAGCGGGAATTTCTCGATCAAGTAGTCGTACGGCACGTATGGTCCGTAGTTTTTGTCCACTTGAAGCGGCATTACGTCCGGATTGTTGGCCTTAACCGTTTTCAGTAGCGGCTCCAGGCTTTCCAGCGAGCGTACGCCGTCCAGGCTCAGGTTGTTCTCTTCGAGAACCTTTTTATTGAAGCGCCATACTTCTTGAGCCGGGAGCTCTTTATTCGCCGGAACGCCGTAGTTTTTACCGTCGACCTTGGAGCCTTCCAGGAACGCCGGATCCAGCACCTGCTTGATGCCTTGACCGTTGGTCTCCAGCAGCTCGTCGATCGGAGCGAATGCGCCTTTACGCGCGTTCTGCACATAATCGAACGCCCACGATGCCGTAAACATGATGTCCATATCCGAGCCGGAAGCGGTCAAAACCTGCATTTTCTGGTTGTAGTCGCCCCAGTCGATCATCGTCATTTTGACCGTTACGCCGATTTTCTCTTTCGTGTACTTGCTAACTTCCGCCATGACCTTGTCCACGTCTTTTTGCGGCGTGCCGATCGTGTACCAGCTCAGTTCAACCGCTTCGCCCTTGTTTTCGCCGGATGCGGAGGAGTTGTTTGCTGCTTTATTGTCTCCGCAAGCGCTCAGGAAGAGCGACGTGGCCAGAATCGACGTTAACCCGATCGAAAGTTTTTTGCGAGTGTTGCTCATGTTATGGCCTCCCTTATCTGTCTGCACTAGTATGTTGCATCTTCATTTTGAATATTAAAGGATGAAAACATTTTCAAAAATATTAGAAACCAAAGATTCCATGGACAAACTAAACAAAACAACAAAAGACGCTAAACTTCGAGTCGTGATGTCGACTTGAAGCTTAGCGTCCATTCGATGCGACCGGCGACTGCCTTACAGCAGCCCCTTATACTCGCTGGGCACAATCCCGACGTGCTTTTTGAACTGTTTGTAAAAATATCCGATCTCCCAGTAGCCCACCTGCCGAGCGATCTCGTTCACCTTCAGCGGGCTTTCCAGCAGCATCGCCTTAGCTTTGCCGATGCGATACTTATTGACGTAATCTGCGAACGTCTCGCCCGTCTGTTTGTGGAACAATTGTCCAAGATAGTTGGGATGAATATGATACGTCTGTCCAAGCGATTTGAGCGTCATGGAATCCGCGTAATGCGTCTCAATGTGCCGCAGCACCTGCTTTATTACCGGGCTCATATCTTCACCCGCAAACGAATCGGCGGAAAATGTCGCCGCTGCCGTCACCGCTTCTTCCAGCGCCTCCATCGTATCCGCGCCGACGGCCCGATCCAGCGCACTTCGGTACGCTTCGGCTGCGTCAGGCCGATTCAGCTTGTCGGTCTCCAGCTTCATTCGGATGATCAGCTCGACGGCAGCCCCTTTGGCGCGCATCAATTCAACGCCGATGGCTCGGATGGCAGCGAAATCGGCGGCAATCCGGTGCAGCAGCTCGGTCTTGTCCTTAGAGACGAATTCCTTCGCGTAAGCTTCCCATTCCATCAGGCCTTCGGACAGGGCAATATCGGAAGCCGAAGGGAGTGCGTTGCAGTCGATATAGTGGCGGTCAGGCGCGATCAGAAACATCTGCTGCGCGCGTCTGGCCTGCTCGTAGCTCTCTCCGGCTGCCTCGGTCGGCTTTCCCCCGCCTAGCGAAATACGCAAGCGCCCCTCACCGGCCTCCGCGAGCTCAAGCAGCTTTTTCTCGGCCATCCTCCTGCCCTCGTCCGGACTGTCCATACCGAATATGGCGATCGTATCTTCTTCCGCATCTTTGAACAGGACGACGGCTTCCTCGTCCGCGAGCAGCTTCTCCGCCTTCTCGCAGCCTTCGTCCCCACCCCCGGAACAACGGACAATCGCCACTGCCGAATAGGGCTTCTCCAGCCGAATGTCCAGCATTTCCAGTCTTTCCGCCAGTTCCGCTGCCCCGATTTTCCCCGTCAACCAGCGCTTCATAACGTTGTCCCGCAAAATTCCGAGCTCATCCTCGCCGAATGCCCGCTCGGGCCGCGCTGCGTTCAGCTTGTCCACCGTATCGCGCAGCGTCGCTCGCAGCTCTTCGAAATGGACGGGCTTGAGCAAATAATTTTCGATGCCGAGGCGCATGCCTTCCTTCAAATAATCGAATTCGTTATAGCCGCTCAGAATAATGACCTTAACCCCGGGCAGCAGCTCGCGAGCTTCCCGGATCAGCGTCAAGCCGTCCATAACCGGCATCGAGATGTCGGTAATCAGAATGTCCGTCGGCACTTGTCGCAGCAGCTCCAGCGCCTGTTTTCCGTTCTCCGCGCTGCCGACGACCTCCAGTCCGAAGTCCGACCAGTCGAGCGCGTCGCTCAGCCCTTCGGTTATAAACGGTTCGTCGTCGACGAGCAGCACGTTATACATCGTCCGATTCCGCCCCTTTCTTCTCTAGCGGCCATACCGCCGTAACCGTCGTTCCTTCTCCCGGTTTGCTCTCTATATCAACTCCGTAGGATGGTCCGTAAGCCAGCTTCAACCGTTCGTTCACGCTGCGCAGGCCGAACGATTCTCCTTCGGCGGCTTCCGGAGTCTCCAGTCCGCCAACGATCGCCTTAAGCTTGTTCGGCTCTATGCCTTTGCCGTTGTCGCGCAGTTGCGCGACAATCCCCCCGCCATCTCCGAATACCCGGATTTCCAGTACATTATCCTTTCGCTCCGGATCTAGCCCGTGCAGGACGTAGTTTTCCGCCAACGGCTGCAGCAGCAGCTTAAAGATAACGATTCCCGCCAGCTCCGGCTCGCATTCGATCGAATAGGTAAACTTATCTTTATATCGGATGCGAAACAGCTCCAAGTAAAGCCTGCACATTTCCAGTTCCTCGCGCAGCGCGCAGTCCGGACTTGCGCTGACCGAGTTGCGGAACAGCGCCGCCAGGCTATAGATCATCTCCGCAACGTCCTCTGCCCCGCGAGACATCGCCCGCATCCGGATGACCTCAAGCGTATTGTACAGAAAATGAGGCTTGATCCTTGCCTGCAGCGCGGACAGCTCGGTTTGCTTCATCCGGATTTCCGCCTTGTATTCCCGATCGATCCGGCGATTCAGCTCGTCCAGCATCTCATTAAAGCTATGAGAAATTTGCCCGAGCTCGTCTTCTCGCGGATCCTGCAAACGCGCGGTCAGATTGCCTCCCTCGACCTTCTTCATGAAGAGAACGATCTGGTTTGCTCTTCTGGCCACGCTAGCGATAACAAGAGAAGGAATAACGATCGCTACAGCGATGCAAATCATCGCGATGAGAATGATCGTCCTCTTAAGGCCGGCGTAAGCTTGGACGACTTCATCGACCGGCGAGATGCCTACGACGACGTAGCCCGCTTTGTTTTGCGATAACGCGGAAATGTAGGAAGGCTCGTCCAGCGTCTCGATCGTTTTCAGCGACCGGAGCTGCTCCATATAGGGGAAGTCGGCGTCGTAATAACGATTGGACGTATCCATCATCACTCGCCCCTCTGGCGTAAGGACAAGAATCGTTCCTTTAAAAGGAATTCGGTTCTGTTCCAGCACCCGGTTAACCATACCGGCGTCAAAGTAGACGTGCAGCTCCCCGATGTTTTCCAAGGAATTCTTATCGTTAAGACGGGCGCGAATTCCATAGAGCTGAGAATTCCATTGTCCGATTGTCTTGCGGATCCAGACGTTGGGCGCGAACGCGGCCGTACCTTCCGCAGCCATAATCTCCGGGATGTAGGAGCGGGTGGCGTTCACGTCATACAACCGCCCCATTCCGTTGGCATCGTAGACGTACATCGTCTGCTTTTGCGAGCTGTAAAGAATGACGTTCTGAATGTCGGGATCCGTCTCCCTTCGTCTGGACAAATAGTTCAAAACGTCCGTCGAGCCTCCCCCCTCATAATTTTGTTCCAACATATGCTGAACATAATCGGGGTAGGTATGCTTAAGAAAATACGAAGCGTTGCTCGCCAGCGCGTCATTGCGGTAAAGCTCCGACACCACGCCCTGCAGCCAATCGTATTTTTGCTCAATATAACGGTTAACCCGATCCATCGCTTGCTTCTGATTGTTAAGCTCGCCTTCGACGACCGAAGCGGACATGAGCCGATACAGCAAAACGGAAAAAGTTATAATCGTCGCGTTAACGATGACCGCGAACACGAGAATTACTTTGACAAATAAATGGTTGCGAATGTAGTTGCGGTAGAGCTTCCCGAGTTTCATCCTGTTGTCCTCTCTCGCGCAGGATTCGATCTGCGACCATCATAGCAGATCGGCCGTAAGAAACCCAGCGCCTCCCATGGGAAGACCATTCTAAACCTGTCTGCTGCCGAATAAAGATGTACGGCCGAACGAGCGGTATGCTATATTACGATTATAACCCGTTCGGCTGAATATCGATGCCGTCGGGACGCAGCCTCGACGCTCGACGATACGAGAGAGGACACGACGACTATGAACGACAAACTGAAAGCTTTGCTCGCTTCCTCGCTCTTGTTGGGTATTCTGCTGATCACGGCAGGGTGCAAATCTCTCCAAATCATTTACGCCGCTGACGCCGCATCGTCTCAAGCGCGAATGCAGCAAGATATTCTAACCGCGCTCAGCCAACGACAAAGCTCCATTCAATTGAAATACGTCGGCAATAAGAACTCATCTCTCAAACAGGAAATCAAGGACATCCTAGAGGCCGCTATTCGTACCGACGATTACTTGCACTATACCGTTAAGACCTACAAGTATAAAGCATCGATACAAGGAAACTACGCAACCATCGACTTCAGCTTTACTTACTGGGAGTCGCAAGCGCAAACTGCGGAAGTTCGCAGACAGGTCGCATCCATTGTTAAACGAATTATAACCCCCGGCATGAACGACCATCAGAAAGTCAAAGCCGTTCACGACTGGGTCGTTGCGAATTTGGCCTACGACACTCGACTTGTTTCCCATTCCGCCTACGATGGGTTGGTAGACGGATCGACCGTGTGTCAAGGCTACGCTCTGTTGACCTATGAAATGATGAAGCAAGCGGGAATTCCCGTGAAGATCGCGGAAGGCACTTCTAGAGGGAGAGCCCATACGTGGAATCTTGTGCAAATCGGAGGAAAATGGTACCACCTCGACACGACCTGGAACGATCCTGTTCCGGACGCTCCCGGCAAGGTTCAATACGGCTATTATAATCTGACCGATGCCCAGATCCGGGTCGATCACAAATGGTCCGCCTCCTCTGGATATCCAGCCGCCTCGTTCGATTACGGCCAAGCGATTTCGGCGCTCGCCGTTAAGGGTACGGGTATGGCCGCTTTTTACCGACAGCTGCACGACCTGATGGGTTATGCTTATCTCGGGAACGCCTACACCGCTTCCAACGTCTCCGAACTGACAGATCGAATCCGGGAAGCCGCCGATAACGGCGATTCCGAGCTTATCGTTCGCTATACTAAGGGAGTCACGGTCGCTTCGGATCTTAAAAAAGCGTTTAATGCCCAATCCGGCACATCGCGCATCAGCTACACACTCGAAGATTATACTCGCACTCCGGCCAACGACAAGCTTCTTCGCATTACGCTTCATCGCTAAATCCTTTTAAAATGCCAAAGCCCCGACCATGAACCTACATGGTCGAGGCTAGAGTTGCGGTAAGCTATTCATTTGTACTCGTTCCAACCTCCGATACATGCGTCGCATGCACTTCAAATTAATCTTCCCTGAACATGCTTGGCATGTAACCATTCACGTTCTTCTTACTTATGTGTTGCTTAATTCGCTTAAATCACTTTCTTCGGATACCCGCATGCCGGGAGGTATGCTGGCACGCTTCGCCTTTCGCTACGTCATCGGATGATTCTCCCTTCTTCCCGTCGTGTATATTGTCAGTTCAGGCGAGTAATTATTGGGGGTGAGCCGGACCGTCTTATTTGTTGCCGCGAGACGCCGTTTGGTCACCTGAGCTTCGCCTGAAGCAGGACAATCATTGTTGTTGTGATCATTGCTTCTTGTTTGTTTCTGTCTTTATTATAGTCTATCGCCTAATTAAATTAAATATTCAGATAATTCTGTTTTAGTTGAAATTGAAGTGATTTTCCAGCCTATCGTCTTGCATAATCGCTCTCCCTCAATCTTTCGCGTTTTTTCGACTTCTTGCTGTATTCGTTGTTTTCGCCGCTTATGGCCATTATCCCTTTGTCTCAGATTTTCTCTACACTCACCCCGTTTCACCGCCTCAGTTCACGTCAGTTACCTCAATTCACCTCAGATAACCTCCTTTTGCTCGAACAGTATTTCCTTTTTTCACCTTATGGCCATTATCCCTCTCCCTCAGAAAATATACGAATTAGCCAACCCGCTTGTCCCCGCCAGCACTCGAAAATGACCAAAAACAAACCATTATAGATTCAGAATTTATTACTTTTTCTCCCCCAACTCCACCATGAAAATCTTGTAAATAATTCAAAAATGATTTATAATAAGAACATAAGTTCCCGTCAATAAAACTGTCCTTTCTCTCGCCTCAAATTAATCGTTAAAGAAAGCGGGTGGCTTCCATTTCTACCCCTAACGAGATGACGTTTGAGCAATTCTGTTCCCGATTCGCTACGGAGACCCAGTGTGTTAAGGCTTTATTTCATTCCCGCTGGCCCCAAGGATTCATTTGCCCAAGCTGCAACCATCGCGAACATTACGAAATCCGCACCCGCCGGTTACCTTTATACGAATGCCGCTCCTGCCGCCGCCAAACCTCTTTGATCGTCGGTACGATCATGGAAGGCAGCCGTACACCTCTGACCCTGTGGTTCCAAGCTTTATTTCTTCATGCCCGCCCGCAGGGAGTCAGCGCATCTCGTCTAGCTTCCGTTATCGGCACTACCTATAAGACCGCATGGCTGATCTGTCATAAAATACGCCACGCCATGATGAGCTTCGATTCGCAAGAACTGCTTTCCGGAATCGTGAGAGTCAATTGCGGTGGATACGGCCGCCCGCACAATCCGACGGTTTTCCGGCATCCGCAGGAGCAGCCTCTAATTCTCGGAGGAACGATCTCCGCCGAAGCTGGGGTCGTCCACCTCAAAATCAAACAAGTCCCCGATCGCCATCTCATCAATGATCGGATTACTTCTTTGGGAAGTCACGATTTCATCCAAAAACATGTCGATTCCGCGAAAGCGGAAGTCACCACCGTCATTCAAAAATTCAGCGGTCAGAGGTACCGGCCGCTTCTTCAAATCGCCTTGGATGCGTCCAACTGGATTAACTGGAAATTTTGCGGCATAGGCCCCAAGCATCTTCAAGCATATCTGGATCAGTACGGCTTCGGGTACAACCAACAACGGCGAAACACCGATCCTTTTCAGGTATTGCTGCGGCATAGCGCCATAACTTCCACACTCACCTATCCCAACTTAATTCGTCGTGAAGATCATTCCGATCAACGCAAAATTACGTACAAGAGATTACTCCAAGAAGCCTGTTAATCGTCTTCCACTCCCCAATGTTGCCCGTGCATGATACATAGAGAAGCTTCCCATTGCCGACCGTCTCTAAGCCACTTACCTGAGCGACTGGGATAATGGCCATAAGCGCGAAAATAGATAGGTTCAGCAACTCCGACTCCAATTTCTCCCAACTAGTCCCTACACAAAACTATTGCATTCCTACCCGCCATCGGATAGCATGAAATCTGAACAATATAACGTTATAATGTTTTAGTTTTTTAGGGAGGCACATCAAATGAAATTGCGCTTCGAAGGTCAAGTCGAGCAGTTGCTGCCAGGAATCAAGCTCTTGGCTTCCGATTTAGGAATCGAGTTGCATGAGGACGGAGCGTTAGTGCGCGTGGGGTCGTCTCCCGCCGAGAACGAATTGGAAATCGGTTTGGAAAATGGGCAAGGATATGTGCGCTACGGTAAAAAACATCAATTTTTCCGCGGACTCGGTTTATTTGTTCAGCACAGCCGCCTCCACGATTCGTTCAACCTTCGAGAAAAGCAGCAATTCGAGCTGGTCGGACCTATGTTCGATCTGTCTCGCAACGCCGTACTGACGGTCGACGGCTTCAAGCTTATGCTGAACAAGCTGGCGTTAATGGGAATGAACAGCGTCATGCTGTATATGGAAGATACATACGAGGTTTCTAGCGAGCCTTATTTCGGTTATATGAGAGGTCGCTATTCGCATGCCGAGCTGCGGGAAATCGACGATTATGCCGATTTGTTCGGTATCGAGGCGTTTCCTAGCATTCAGACGCTCGCCCATCTCGAGGAGTTCCTGAAGTGGCAGACAGTATGGCATTATCGGGATACGAAAGGAGCGCTGCTCGTCGGAGAGGAACGCACGAACAAGCTGGTCGAGAACATGATCGAAGCAGCTAGCTCGCCTTTCCGCAGCCGTAAAATCCATGTAGGGATGGACGAGGCGGAGGAGCTGGGCCGGGGAAAATATTTGGACAAAAACGGCTACGGAAACCGGTTCGACATCATGGCGGCTCATTTGGACACAGTGCTCTCCGTCACGCGTCGACTCGGCTTGAAGCCGATGATCTGGAGCGATATGTTTCTGAAGCTGGCCGTCGGCAACGCCGGAACCGAAAGCAATTACTATGATCAAAACACGACAATTCCGGAGGAGATGGCCAGGAGAATTCCCAAAGACGTCGATATGGTGTACTGGGACTACGTGCATACGGAGCCGGAGCATTACGAGCGCGTAATCGCCAATCATCGGCCGCTGGGATGCAATGTCGTTTTTGCCGGGGCTGTGTGGATTTTCAATACGTTCGGCGTCAACTATGGGTTGTCGCTCGGAGCAACCGATGTCGCGCTGCAGGCGTGTAAAAAAGAAGGCATTCGCGAAGTGTATGCGACAATGTGGGGAGACGATGGCAACGAGAGCAATCCGTTCGCGGCGCTGCTCGGCCTGCAGCTCTATGCGGAGCACGCCTACACGGAAGGCAGTCCGGCGTCGGATCGGCTGGCTGAAAGGGTTAAGCTGTGTACGGGAATCGAAGCGAATGCCTTTCTTCATTTCAAGTATTTGGACGAAACTCCGGGATCGGAACCCAACAATAGCAAGCAAAGCAATCCTTCCAAATTTCTGCTGTATCAGGACGTTTTGCTAGGTCAATTCGACAAGCAGATCGAGGGTTTGGAGATGAACGCTCATTATAAATGGCTGGAGTCGCAAATTCGCGCCCATCGCAATCCGAGTGCAGAGCTGGATTATTTGTTCGACGTGCCGGAGAAGCTGAGTGCTGTGCTCAAGCTGAAGAGCGAATGCGGTCTCTCTCTTAAGCGAGCCTACGACATGAAGGACATGGATGCGCTGAGGCATGCCGCAACGACCGAACTGCCTGCGATCGCTGACGCGGTTCGACAATTACGGGGGGCTCACCGCACCCAATGGCTCCGCATGTTCAAGCCGTTCGGTTGGGAAGTGCTCGACATCCGATACGGAGGCGTCGTTAACCGGCTTGAGACCGCCTCTTTCAGGCTCCTTGATTACGTAGAGGGCCGCATCGACAGAATCGAAGAGCTGGAGCAGGAAAGGCTGCTCTTTAACGCCACCAATCGTTTCAATAACAAAGGCGTCGGATGGTGCAGTTATTACTATCGAATGGCTTCCCCGAACGTGTTTTTTCATGTCATTAATCCTTTCTAGTATTAACAAATGTAGCTTGGGACTTCTGCCGGGCCTCCAACACAAAAAAACCCCCGCGAGGGGGGACATGGGGGGTCGGCAAGCTTATTACTCTTGCCGCCAGTTACTGTTACTGTATGCTTCTAATATGCCCAACCTTGGGCCAGTAGGCGAGCGCGAACGCCAATTCGTCCGTCAGCATGTCAAGCATCTCCTGAAGCGGCCCCACGACCGGCACCAATTGCCATTTGCCGCGATGATTGGCGAGGGTCAGCACGTAGTCTTGACGCCCGTTGAGACGTGTCAACACGGCTCGTATCGCCTCTTCTTTGGGCTCGATGGAGTAGATGATCAGACTGCGTCCTTCCGAGCGAACGCTCAAATGCGTCATTCCCGTAGCTTGCAACATATTCCGGATAAAACCGAGCGAAATTTTCAGATCCAGATCCAAGGCTGGCGCCTCCTTACGAATGACGTTATCCCTCGTAATCGACGATCGGCTTGATGATCTGCGCGATCAGCTTGATCTTCTCAGGTGAACATCCTTCCAGCATGTCTATGATTTCATTGCGCATGTAATCTTCGTTAGATGTATTCGCGCCGCGCAAAATATAGTCAGCGGATGTTTCCAGAATCGCGCATATTTTATCCAAGTTGTTAAGGTTGACCGGTGTCCGGCCTCTTTCGATCTTGCTGATGTAAGCGTTTGACACATCCAACGACTCTGCTAGCGTCTCCTGCGTGATCCCCTTCTCTTCTCTGGCCTTCCGAATACGATTGCCAATCACCGAGTAATCGAATCCCAAGTTCATCACCCAATCCGACTATAACAAGCCCCCTCATCCGATTACATATCTATAAATTCAATATGAACCTATAAGTTCATCAAAAAGGATAATTTTATATAAAAATACGACTGAATTTCAAGTTACGTGTCGAAATTGTTTGTCGAGCAGCGAAGTGGCAAGCAGGAAAACCGAGGGAAGTCCGAGAAAGATGTATGACTGATTGTATTAATGCAAGGAGTTGATGCGGTGAGTTTCTTAATACGGGATCTGATTATGAATTCCGCGATCTTAATCGCTTTCTCCTTCTTGGCCGGACACCTCTACGCCAGCTCCGCGCGTCACGACTCATGGAAGTTTAAGCTGTCGATCGGAAGCGTTAACGGTACCATTGCGATCCTCCTGATTATGATCGGCATTCGGGTGAATTACAGCGATGTTATGAATATTCTGGATCTGCGCGTGCTTCCTATTCTTATGTCCGCCTATATCGGCGGTCCGGCGGCGGCCCTCATTACCGCTTCGATGATTACAGTGTTCCGATCTCTGCAAAACCCCTCTGTATTCTTGATCGTTCTCGTCACCATGCACATGCTTGCCTATCTATCCAGTTGGATTGTGCGCCATGTCCGCAGCTTCTTGGTACAATGGAGCGCCATGATCGCACTCATGCTGCTTAACTATTTCGGCGTATTTCACTTTGTCTATCACGTGCCTATATTCACTACGCTGGGCCCATTCCTGTTGATCTGCACGCTGAATGCTTTGCTAATTGCGGCGATCATGAACTTCTTTAACAAGCAAAGAACGATGGGGAGACAGCTGCGACAGGCGCAGCAGGATGTGCTGGACATCGTACGCATGCAAAGCGGTTTTTCGTTTAAACTGATTCGTCAAGACGACGTTTTTGTATGTACAATGCTCGGCGGGCAGCTCTTGGAGCAGTTGGGAGTGAAGTCGGAGCAAGCGATTGGTGGCTCGATCACAAAGCTGTTGTCCGAGGAGACGGCAAGAAAAACGCAGACGTATATGGAGCAATTGGAACGGGGAGAAAGCGTCAATTTCGAGTTGCAATCCGCGCCGGAAACCTATGCTCCGGGGGTTCTCGCGGAAGGGACTACCTTGAAGGTTTTACTCATTACGCTTCAGCCGATCATCGATGACGGCGGGTCAGTGGCTGAGATTATCGGAACGGCAATCGATATAACCGATCGGAAGAAGGCCGATCAACGAGTGGCGGAAGAAGAGGAACGCTACCGTACGCTAGTCGAGAGCTCTTACGACTTTATAATCGGTCTTGATCCGGACGGCGCCATCACTTCCGTTAACCAAGCGTTGTGTCAACTGCTTCAGCTTGAGGCGGAACAAATCCGCGGAAGACGGTTAACCGATTTCCTGTTTCAGGATCGACCGGATAGTTGGAGCGCCATTCTTAAGCAAACGCTGCGCGATGGCATCCCACAGCAATGGGAATGGGAGCATACGGACGGCGATTCGACCCGCACCTATTCTTTGACGGTATCCCCTTGTTTTCCGGCCGGACAGAACGCTTCAGGAATCACGGCGACCATTCATGATCTTACCGACTTGATCTCCAAGAAGGAGGCCGTCAAGGCAAGCGAAGCGAAAAGTCGATTTCTAGCGAATATGAGTCATGAGATTCGAACGCCGTTGACAGGCATCATCGGCGTCAGTCAATTGCTGCTCGATACGCCGCTGTCCGCTATTCAATGGGACTACGCGAATAAAATACACTCCTCCTCGCGAACGCTCAATACGTTGATTAACGAAATTCTCGATTTCTCTAAAATCGAAGCCGGACAGATTTCAATCGAACGAGTTCCTTTCTCTGTCGGAGATTGGCTCGCAGATGTTGCCGACGTCGTCGGAACGTTCATCGGAGAGAAGCCGGTTGACGTCGTCCTGGATGTCGCCCCGAATGTACCGGACCGCCTCATAGGAGATCCGCTTCGCTTACGGCAAGTGCTGCTTAATCTGTGCAACAATGCCATCAAGTTCACATCACACGGCTATGTGCGCGTATACGTGGAAGCAGCGCCGCTCTGCAAGGAGCGCTGCTCCTTGCAGTGCACCGTTCAGGACACCGGCATCGGCATTCCGGCGGATAAGCTGGCAAGCCTGTTCCGGCCGTTCACTCAAGCCGACGATTCAATCAGTCGCCGATACGGGGGCACAGGCCTTGGCCTAGTCATCAGCAAGCAGCTAGTCGAACGGATGGGCGGCATGATTCAAGCCCGGAGCCAGCCTGGGCAAGGCAGCTTGTTTAGCTTCGAGCTGATTTTTGAACTCGAGGCAGAGCAGATTGGGCCTCAGCCGATTCCGCTTGAGCGACGCAGGGCGCTCGTCGCCGGAAGCTCCGAGATCGTGCGGACGTCCGTTGCCGGAATGTTGACGTCGCTGGGACTTCGCGTCTTGGAATCCCGCGATCAGTTAGCGCAAGCCGATCTGCTGATCGTCGACCTTTCGCAAGAGGATGCCCGCTCCGGTCGCTGGAACTCGCTCATCAACAACGCTCACAGCGCAGGCATCCCGGTATTCGTGCTGGCGACGACGTTTTCGCGTTATTTGCTTCTTCAACGCGACGGCGCTGAAGAGCGCACATTTACGCTGCTCAAGCCCGTCAGCCGAAAGCAACTCGCCGACGCTTTGGCATCTTGGCGAGAGCATGGCATCGGAAGGGAACAGACTGCCGCCTCGACGGCCCCCGTTCCAATTCCCGAACCGCCGGCGGGAGCCAGGAAGATTCTGCTCGGCGAGGACAACGAGATTAATCAGCTCATCGTGATCGAGCTGCTGAAGGACAAAGGCTACGCCGTCGGTATTGCCAATAATGGCGTCGAAGCGCTTGAGTTGCTGGAACGGGAGCCGTGGGATCTGCTCCTGATCGACATTCACATGCCGGTCATGGACGGCTGCGAAACCGTTAGCCGAATTCGGCAAAACCCGCGGTTTCGAAATTTGCCGATCGTGGCGCTAACCGCCGACGCTTTTAAGGAAAACCACGAGCTCTATCTCCGTTCCGGGATGTCCGACATTCTAACCAAGCCGTTCGATCCGGATCAGTTATACAGCAAGATCAACCGCTGGCTGGACGCGTAAACCAGTGATAGATGATGAAAACGACCATAAAGAACGCCGTAGTCAGGAACCCCCAGCCGAGCGCGATTTGCTCAAGCAGCACATAATTGTTGCAGAGCTGCACGGGCGCAATGACGTACAGCAGTCCAAGAGCGGCGAAGAGCAGCGCGAAAACGACCAAGACCGTACCTTTTGCCGCAAAGTCGATTTTGGACCAACTGTTTCTTAGCGGGACGCCGCATAGAAGGGACAGGCTCAGAAACTTGAAAGCCTCCATTCCCGATGAAGCCAAGGCTTCGTCCATTGCTCGGGGCAGCATCCAATAAGCTGCAACAATCGCAAACATAAGAATACCGGGAATCCCGTTGACGTTCCAGGTTTCCCAGAACCGGGTAAAACGTATTTCCCCATACTTCGCCATCAAGAAGCCGGATAGAACCAATAAAGGCATCTGCATGTGCATATGCGCGATCATGAGCGATTCCATCAGACCGGCCACTGGCGGAAGTGCGAGCAGGACGAACAACGCCAGCCCGTAAAGCGACTGCTTCATCGGTCGTCCCTCCCTGTCTCCTCGGCCAGCAAACGAACGACTTTGTCCGCCGCCTCTTCCGGCCGGGTGTAATCCATCACGTCAACAAGCTTCCCGTCCGGATCGACGAGGTAAAAAGCGGAGTTATGGGCAAAACCGCCGCTCTCGTCGGGGATCACGATAACGCCGAACTCCTTAAGCAAGCTGTCCAATTCGTTCGGGTCGGAAATTCTCGCCATTCTCCATGTCTCGCCGTCGCTGTCGAAGAAGGTCCGATACTCCTCCAATCTTGCCGGATCGTCCCGCTGCGGATCAAAGCTTACGCTCAGAAAGACGATCTCCCGACCGCGCTGCTCGGCGGGAAGGGTATCGAACACCCGCGCCATGTTCCCCTCAAGTTGAACGCATACAGTAGAGCATGTGGAGTAGAAAAACGTCATAAACACGTACTTGTCCGCGAATTCGGAAATCGAATAGGTTCGTCCCTTGCTGTCCTCGAAGGTGGTATCCGCCGGAAAGGTCGGGCGCGCTTCGAGCAGCCGGTTTACTCTGGCCGACTCTGCGGTGTAGGCGGTAAATCCGTCAGTTCCCCAATAAAACAACGCGATTCCAAAAAGAACGACTACGAACGTCGCAAGGGAATTCGGACGAATTGTTCTCATAACGATCACCTACCAAGTGACGAAAGGAGGCGACCCCGGCGGCGCATTGATAATAAAATTGACCAGCGGCGCCACGTAGGCCATCGCGACGAGCAGCAGCATAAGAATAATGGTGCGTCCCCAGCGCTCGGTCCAATAAGGTGTGGCCGAAGCGTTCTCTTCCGGTTCAGCCAATGGAAACTCGGTTTCCCCCTTAGGCGCACGGAACATGAGATGGAACACGGCATACAATTGAAGGACGCCTCCGACAAGCAGGAACGCCGCGCCGACGACTACGACGACTGTATACGGATCCCAGCTTGCGGCCACCGCATGATCGCCGTAGGTCGTATACGAGGTTCTGCGAGGAGCGCCCAGCAGACCGGCAATGTGCATCGAGAACGTCATGATCGCCATGCCGATCGTCCAGAAAATCGTCTGGATTACGCCTACCTTGTTAATGCGGGGAGTCAATACGCGCTTGGAGACGTATGGAATCAACCAGTAACTGATACCGAAGAAGGTCAGAATAACGGAAGTTCCGACCGTCAGATGGAAGTGTCCGACAATCCACAGCGTATTGTGAACGACCTGGTTCAATTGGTTTGTCGTCTGCACGATGCCGCCTGCTCCGCCGGGAATGAACGCGACCATGGCGATAAACGGGGCCAGGAACCGGACGTCGCCCCATGGCATTTTTTTGAACCAGCCGAGCAGTCCTTTACCTCCCAGCTCCCTGCCCCGTCGCTCGAAGACAGAGAACATGGCGTATGCCGTCATCATGGAAGGGATCGCAATGACCAGACTCATGAACACGTGCATAAATTTTAGCGCCTGCGACATACCAGGATCGACAATCTGATGGTGGAATCCGCCGGGAATATTCGTGATGACCAGAGCGATAACGACGAACCTCGTCAGAACGTCGCTGAACCTTCTTCCGCCGATCACCTTGGGCACGATTACATACCATGCGGATACAGCCGTTAAATACCAGATGTTGACCAGCGTATGGCCGAACGACCAGAACAGCGTACGACTAACCATTACGTTGATCGTCTTCGTCCATCCGAAAGCCCACGGAATAATCGTCAGCACCTCGACCGTCACGCCAAGGCTGCCGAAGAACAACAGCACGAATACCCCGGTGGCGAAGAAGGAAAGAATCGGCAGGTGCTTGCCTCGGTTGTTTTTCCGCCAGGTTGCGACTTGAATGAAGGCTCCGAACGCGCACATCCACACGCCCAGCACGATAAACACCAGGCCGATATAGAAGTAGGGCGAGGCTTTCATCGGCGGATAAAACGTATACATCACCGTCGCTTTGTTCATCAAAAGGGGAACGACGACGAACACGAAACCGACGATTTTCAGCGCAAAGCCGATCCAGGCCATTTTCCTGACTTTCGGCAGCAGTCCGTCCAACGTGTGCGACAGAGCCGCGTAGAAGTAACCGATCGTGAAGAAAGCGGTCAGCACGACAACCAGCACGATCCCGTGCGTCGTTAACGCTTGGTAGTAGGTGAAATAGCTTGGCATTTCAAACAATCCCGCACGCTCGATCGTCTGCAGCAATCCCATAATACCGCCCAACAGCAGCGCCGCGAAGGCGACGAACATATACGTTTTCGACAGGGCCGCGTCCCGCGGATGAGCTCCCAACAGTTTATTCAATCGACTCGCCTCCTCTATACGACTCTGATCGTCGTGCTCATGTATTGGTGGCCGGCCCCGCAATATTCATTGCAGACCACCAAATACTCGCCTGCTTCGCCGAACTTCTGCGTAATTTTCTGAATGTAGCCCGGCATGACCATCGCGTTGACGTTGGTGCCCGCTACCTCGAAGCCGTGCGTCACATCCTTGGAGGTCAAAATAAAATGCACGGTCGAGCCGGCGGGAATCTCGATATCGGCCGGGGTAAAGACGAACGATTCCAACGTCATGACCACTTCGTACTCGTTCTCTCCGATCTTGTTTACCCCCGGCTTGTCGAACGGCGCCGTCTGGTCGACCTTCTGCGGATCGATCGTCTCTATATGGCTTGGCGGCCCCATATCCATAGCGAACGTCTGATACCCGGTAATAAGCATAAATACGACAATCAAGGAAATTCCGCAGGTCAGCCATATTTCTTCATAGCGATGCATTTTCATATTCGCGCCTCCTCCCGGCTACAGTCTGGACATATACAGCCCGAACACGACGACAAACAAGAGAGCAATAAAAGTTCCGACCATGAATACGGAAAATAGGGTTCCTTTTTGCGAATGCCCCTCGTTGTGCCGGTCTTCCTCGCGATTTGGTTTAACGGATTCCATCGCAGAGCTCCCCTTTCGGTTGATAATGACTCTGCTGTAATCGTAGCGGATCGCCGAATAGAGTTCGTGATAGGAATCACATTATCGGAGAAAAAAAAGAACGCCTCGACAAGACGTCATAAAAACGTCAAATCGAGGCGTTCAAACCTTTACAGCCAACCGTATATCGGAATCATCAAGATCGAAGTGGCGATACCCGCCGCTGCCATGGAAAACCCGCTGACGCCGCCCGCCCATTCCGAATCCAATAGCACTCTGGCCGTTCCGATTCCGTGAGAGCTCGTGCCGATTCCGACGCCGAAGGGAATGTCGCCGCGTATGCCGCACAATCGCATAAACAGCGGACCGGCGATGCTGCCGAACAGCCCGGATAAAACCGAGAACACGGCGCTTAGCTCCGGGATACCCCCCGTTCGCTTCGTAATTTCGAGGGCGATCGGCGAGGAAACCGACTTCGTCAGCATGGACAAAAGGAGTTCCCTGGGGCTACCGGGAATATACAGCAGCAGCATTACCACCGTTAGGGAAAGGATCGAGCCAGCGATGATCCCGAGAAGAACGGGCCCCAACATTCGGCGGATGGCAGCCGCATGTTTATAGAGCGGAACCGCTAACGCGACCGTTGCGGGACCGAGCCCGTAAGCGATCCAATCTCCTCCGGCACGATAGGATTCGTACGAAATTCCGGTCAACGATAGAAAAGCGATTAAAAACAGCGATGCGACGACTAACGGATTGACTCCGCGCCTTTTGCTCCTGGCCCATACCGCCGCACAATAAACCAGTAAGGTCAGGCCGATACCGAACGCCGGATTATCCAGCCAAGTCGGCAGAGTCATGGACGTCTTTCCCCTTTCGGCTCAATCCCTTCGTCACGAGACCGGAAACCGCCATGACAAGCAAAGTACCCGGAACGACCCCCGCGGCAACGTACGCCCAATGCGACTTGAGCATGTCCGCGAACGCAATCGTCCCTACGATCGCCGGCACGAAGAACAAGCCCATATGCCGGAGCAGCAGCCCGGCCTCTCTCTCGATCCATTCCAGCTTTACGATACCCGCGAACAGAGAGATCGCAAGCAGAATCATACCAGTCACGTTGGCTGGTAGCGGCAAATGAAGCCAAGTGTCAAGCGCGACTCCCGCCAAATAGAACCCAGTTAAGATCGCGATTCCTTTCACGATCGCTGACACTTCCTTTTTATTATATAGTTGGGGGCGATTGCGCTGCTTCTTCTATTCTCTCTTGAGATGCAGGCGCTGGGAAGAGTTTTTTGCGAAGCGCCGCCCTATTCAAAACGGAGCCTTCCTGGTCGTCAGGGAAGCTCCGTGCTTGCGTTCATGCGTCATTACCTCCAGTACACATCGTACGGGCAGGGACGACGGCGCTGAAATGAGCGAGAACAAGCTGAGCGGGCTTCAAGCCCGGCTCATTTCTGCTGAGAAAATGCGCCGAGCCACTCGCGCTCCAATTCGTTGACCCACAGCTCCTGATGCAGCTTAAATCCCTTGGTTGCGATAATGTTCCCCAGCTTCGGCTCCCATGGCATGTCGGCAGTTTCAAGGCGAAGACGTTCCGCATCCGTAAGCGGAATCCCGAGTTGGGAATAACGGATGTAGTGTCCAGAATCCATCCTCCAAGAGCGATAGCGCTGCGGGAAACATTGCTGTAAGCCACGAGCAATCTCCAGTCCCTTAACGTCCAGATCCCCCGAATACCATAACTGCGGGCCATCCTGCGCAAGGTTTCCAAGAACCAGTTTGAGCAGCTTCACAACGGCTACGCTCGGTTGCCCGTTTACGCAAACGAGAAGCGGCATGGGCTCCTCTGCTTGGGCCTGAGTTTGAATTCTTGTCCTGTTTTGCATGTACCGCTTCACTGCCGCATCCGTCAATATAGCGAACACAGACGGATTCTCCACAGCGTATACCGCAGAGCAGCGCAGCGTCCCCACGGTCGCACCTGCCAGCCTTTCCACCTGCCGCAGCGTTAGCACCCTTTCTTCCCAGTGCAAGTCCCATCCCGGCGCGAAAAACATCACTTGAGAAGACAGGTCGTCGTCCGCCACGCCTCCCCGGCGATAACCTTCGCGGATCAGTTGAGCTTGCGAGAGGTTAGGTTCGCCGTGCTCTTTACCAAGCGAATCCTCTTCGGCTTCCATGTGTATGTCCGAGGATACAAACGATTCCACCTCGCGCGAATGGAAGCAGGCGACCAGGCCCCACCAAAATAATCGCCCCGGCGGATGCTTCCAGTCCAGCGCATGGGCGTCGCCCGTCGCTTGCGCAGAGAGAACGGGCAGACGGATCGACTCATGTTCCGACTGGAGCCCGGATCGGGCTTGCGCCTCGTTTAGTACGAGCAGCGCCCGAACGGCAGTCGTCAGCCCCTCCCTCGCCTCCTCCGGTCCGGACGCGAACAGCTTGCGCAATATCCCCACGCCGGGAGAGGTCTCTTCCCGCATGCCTCCAACCCATTCATCAATTCGCCCTCTGTAATACAGGAGCTCACGTTCCATCTCGCCCGCTTCTCTCGCTTCCTCGCACAGAGCCGGAACGCCGAATGCGCGCAGCGTCTCCCTCACTTCGCGGATCATCGCCTCCCATGACTCCGCGGACGCCGCTCTCTGCTGTCCTCGCGTCCGCACCTCCGGCCCGTACAGAATCCGAAGCAGTTCCGAAATCGACATTTGAAATCGGTTTGCTCGCATTAATTGCTCGAATCGGCGTATAGAGTAGCGATAGACAGGCCTGCTTCGATCCGGCGTGTATATCTCGTAGAAGCCGTCCAGCGCCTCGAACTCGTCCTCTGTCGGACGATTCAGCTCCACGTAACCGCGCGGACCGGCCCCCGACGCTTCGAATTTTCCGCGTAGTTCATCAAGAAAACGGCGAAACCCGGACTGCCCGAAATACGCCCGAACAGCCTTCTCAGACTTCGATTGTGTCTCGCTCATTCTGCCCCGACTCTCTCGCTTCCGCAATATACTCTCTCGTTTTCCCATTCCAGCGATAGCGGAACAACGTCACGAAATTCGCATCTTTAGGGCGGTAAATTTCACAGATCGACAGGCGAGGTACAGTATCATAGCACCCCCACAGCACCTGTGAAGTCATCATATAATCGAAATCCATCTGTGTGAGCAAGCCGAACAAATCGCGAATATTTTCGTCATCCACCCCGGCAAAAGCTTCATCCAGCGAAATGATTTTAGGAGACTCGGCTCCGGCGTCCGCGTAACGAGAATAGGTTGCAGCAAACAGCGGAATGTACATCGACATGGCCTTCTCTCCGCCGCTCAGCACGTTGAAGCGCGCGTCAGTCAACTCCCGATATTGCGCCTCTTCCCCTTTCTTGTAGCGCAAGGAAAACTGGAACCACGTCCGGTAATCCAGCATCTCGTACAGATGCTTACGCAGCGCCTCCCGTTCCTCGGCAGCTCCTTGTTTCGCCCACTGAATCCGGGAACGGAAATGGGCGATCAGCCGCTCGACCTCCTCGTCATGCAGCAAATGGGCGTCGCGCCGCAGCAACGTTACAAGCTCATCGCTGTTCAACTCCTGCTCTGTCTGCGCGGCCTTAGGCAGCCACTGCAACTGCAGCTTTAGCCCGCTGGACGTATTGCGCTCGGACATCAGCTTGTTCATCGTCTTCATCCACAGCTCCGCGCGTTGAATGCGCTGGCGAATGGCTTTGCCGACGCTGCGCAAAATAATTTCCTCGAACAGCTCTCGATCCTTCTCGCTCAGCAAGTCCTGTTGTTCCGCCAAGATGAGATTCATTTCGGCCAGCAAAGCCGCCGGCTTCATCGGTCTTGTTCGATCCCTCATCGACATGAGCGTGACGCGGCCTTGTTCGCTGATCTCCGCTTCGATCGCATATTCAACCAGCAAATGCTTGGTCGCATTGTATTGATCTTGCAAGATGCTGCCTAATCGCTCCTTGCCTGTGCGAGACATGGTCGGTTCGAGCATTGCCACCGCTTGCTTGCAAGCCCACAGCAACTCGTCGCGTCCGCCTTCCAGCGCCCGTGCAACATCGACGATAGCCCGCTCGCTCTCCGCCCCATCCGGTAGGAGCTCGGGGATAAGTTGCAAGCGAAGTTCCTCGCGAAACACCCGGGCGGATCGCTCCAACCGCTCCAGCCGCTCGCCTTCCTGCTCCGCAAGCTGTCTCTGCCGCTCGCGTAACCCGCCGAGGCGTCCCGCCAGCTCCGCCCGCAGATCGGCGAGGCGTTGCTGCGCCTTCGCGGTTTCGCCGCGACGAGCGCGCAGTTCGCTGACGCGCGTATGCAGATCGCTGATGCCAAGCTCTTCCATCAGCTTGCGCAGCTGGTCTACTCTAACGCGGTAACCGTACAGCTTGTCCTGCAACTCATCGCGCTGCTCTTCCTCGTATTCGGCTTGCTCGGCGTAAGCCGCAACGTCGGAAGCGTGCTTCTCCTCCTGCTTCGCCGCTTGCGCATAAATACGCCAGTCGGCAAGCAGTTCGGAAACCGTCTCCCGGTAGCTCGAAACGGTCTCAAGCGCTTCTCTAAGCGCCCGCGCATTTTTCATACGGTTCCATGGAGCCGTAGCCGTGATCAAATCCCGCTTTAACTGCGCCCATTGCTCCTGCTGCGCCCGAAGCTCATCCGCCTTGCGAGCTTCCTGTTCCATATACAATTGGAAGCGAGCCGTCGCATCGTACTGACGCTTCCAGGCTTCCTTCACTGCCGTATGCAGCTCTTCATGCAGCGGAAAGCGTCCCAGTTCCACGTCGATAGCCCCCATGGAAGCTTCCAGCGCCGAGATTTCGGTCGCCAACTCGCCAAGCTGTCGCTCGCCCTCCTCAATCTCGCGGGCTAATCTTTCAATTTCGGCCAGTTTGAACTGCCTGCGCGCCTCCTTACCGATATACTGCGCCCGCCGCTCTGCCGCTCCGAGCTTCCCTGTTACCGCTCCGAATTGGTAATAGTCGCTGCCAACAGTTACGCCTTGTGCCGCTCCGGCAGATAACGCAGCGGAACCGTTGAAGCTCTCGCCCCAAGCGAATGAACGCAAAACCTCCTCCACCATTCGCTCCGCTATTCCCGATTCCGGCGATGGCATCGGCTTTAGCACATCCGCAAGCGTATAGCCCCACTCCAGTGGCGCCGGCGTAATCCACACTTCCTCGTCCCGCTCCGTCACCTGTGCGATCGTCCCGTCCGGCCGCACCCAAGCATCAAGCAAACCGCTGGCAAGCAGCGTCTGCTCGATCGAGGCCTGCTCCTGCGGCGACAGCGAGCCGCTAAACTCACACAACTCAAACAGCGGCGCACCTTGCCCCGCACCGTAGCCGCTCCGCGTCGCTATCCGCGCCTCGCTGCGCGGCGGCTCCGGCTCGCGGGCGCTCTGCCATTCCCGCTTCTCCGCCTCCAGCTTCCTAACCTCGTCGCGAATCAGCTTCGCCTGCTGCTCCAGTCCCAGCTTGTCTACCACTAAGGACTGCTTCTGCCGGTCGGCTTCTTCCTTGGCAGGCCGCAGCACCGCTTCCATATCCTGCTGCTCGTAGGTCAAATCCGCGCTGGCCTCGAACAAAAGCTGTACCGCCCGTTCTCCGAGCTTAAGCTCCTGTAGCTCTTCCTTCCACTCCAGCACGCCTTCCTTCCAGCGATGCAGCGCATCCTCGGCCCCGGCTTCCGCCGCTCTCATCGCCCGCTCGGCTTCGTCGCGCTGCGCCCTCATACGACCAAGCTCCCTGTCGTATTCGGCCACCCGGCGCTCCGCCTCTTGCTCCTGTTCGGCAAGCTTGGCCGCCTCCGTTATCGCGGTGCGATGCTCCTCCAAGTCCTTGAGCCATGCGGCGGCAAAAACGGTCTCTTCCGGAGGCTCCGGCATCCAGTAGCGATGGTATACGCCGTGATGGCCGAACTCGATGTCGCCGGCCAGACCTTCCAGTTCCTCCAACGCATTCGTCTGACTCGCCAGTTGTTCCGCCATTTCCGCTTGCGCCTTCTCGCGAGCATGCTGCGCCGCCGCCTGACTTGCCAGCGCCGCAGTCAGCCGCTTCTGCGTCTGCTCGGTGTAACGCTTCGTCTCCTCAAGCGACTGCTCAGCCTGCTCCAGCTCGCGCTGCTTCTCCATCGCTTCGCTGCGGGACAGCAATTCCAGCTCCGAATCGATCGCCACAATCTGCTCCCGTGCGCTCTGTAGTTCCTCCTGCGCTCTGGCCTCTTCGCTCAGTTCGGCCTGCAATTGTTTCAACAATGCTCCGGATTGTCGCTGCGTCTCGTCGCTGTCGGCTTTAGCTTGCAGCAATCGTTCGCCGCTCTGGTACACATGATAACGATTGTATTGCTCGTAGCTGCGGTTCAGCTTAACCAATTCCGCCTGATGAAGCTTCAATTCATCCAGCCGGTCCGCAAGCTGGTCCATGTCCTCCATTACTTCCGATAAAGGGCGCAATTCTTCCTCATGCAACGGCGGCAGCGCCTGAACAAGCACCTCGTAGATCGCCGTCGGCTTCACATCCTTGGACAGCTTCGGGCTGCGAAGCTGAACAAGCAATTGGAGCAAATCCGTATAAGCGTCCCGGTCATGAAAATTAAACAAAGCCCGATTAACCAAATCGCGATAAGCGCCCTGTTCTTGCACCACCTGGCCGCCCGCTTTGATACTTAGCTCAAGCGACTTGCGATCCAGCGGGAACTTGCCCGCCCCTTCTTGTTCCAGCACCCGATCGTACAGCCAGAAATCATGATTGACGCGCCTTCCGTCTTCCAGCACAAACCCCCAGAAGCCAACCTGTGACGCTCCTTTGCGGGCTCTGAGACCAATGCCGACCGTCTTGTAGATTTCTTTCTTCGTATGCCGGAATTCCAGCCAGAGATAGCCGGTTCTGTCTGTATGCTCGTCCTTCTCTCCCAGCAAATAGAATTCGATTCGGCGATCCTTCGAGCCGAACGGGTCCAGCCGATGGGGACGCTTGTCTCCGTCCAGCACAAGCGGCAAGAAGCTCTGCATCGTAACCGACTTGCCCGACCCGTTAGCTCCCCGCAAGACGAGACGGCCATCCTCAAGCACGAATTCCTCATCTTCATAAAACCAAAAATTCAAAATGCCTGCGCGAGACATCTGCCATCGTCCCTGCTCATTCACTCTCGTCTCCTGCTCCTGCATCTCCGAGTCTCCCCTCTTCATCCCTTATCGAACTCATCGCCATCGAAGGAATAATCCGCATTCCAGCGCGATAGCGCCGCTGACACGACAAAACGTTCCCCCTGACCGCCTTCGTCTTGCTGCCGCCATTTGCCAAGTCCCCATTCGGACATATGCGCCGTCAGCGCTGCCGCCAATTCGGCAAGGCCCATCGTGCGATGCTCTTTGCTCCAATAATCTTCGAACTGTCTTTTTAACGCGTATAGAACACCCTCTACATCCGTGCGGGTCAGTTCAATCGTCCCTTGCTCTGTCACGAACCAATCCCGCTCTCCCAATCTTCGCCGCAGTTCTCCCGCGAACAGCAGCGTCAAATCCGAAACAGCGGCTGCCGTCGGAAACAAATCGCATTCCCCGGTTAACTCCGGGTAGAAGAAGTAAAGCCCCTCCCGGTAGCGGCTGCCTTCCATCCCGAACATAAACTGCATATTGTCGATGATCGTGCGGCGCTGCGTAACCACGTAGTACAGATCGTCCGGATGCCAATCCGTATCCGACACGGCCGGCTCCAGCAGCAATCTCCGAAATACGCGATGGCGGCGCTTGCGAAGCTCCCCGGCATCCGTCTCCGGATAGACGATCAGTTCATTGAAGTCATTCTCCTCCCGGTATTGTCCCAACGAGCGCGGAAAATGCCGAAGCACGTAGCGGGTGCTTGGGGAACATTCGTACAGTACGTTGTTCTTCTGACCGCTGTGCGACGCCCATTCGGACTCGTCCCCGTCAATGCCGACAAGCACGCCAAGCTGCCGCAGCTTCTTGAGCGCCCGGACCATCGAGAGCCGGTGCTGGTAATTTTCCCAATCGACAGTTGTCTCTGCCGCCGCCATCTGCTCTCCTACCTGTTCCACGATATCGGTCAGCACGAACTGATCCAGTTCCGTTTTCCCTTCAAGAAACCATAACGCATACGTAAAAAACGTATAATCCCTGACTTCCCGGAATTCCTCGATTCCCATCCAGGGCTGGGCAACAAGCGGAGCCTTGTCCAGCTTGGCCATCGTGCGGGTCAGAATGAGCACAAAGCCGGTATACTCGGAAAACCAATCTCTTAATTCAGTATATTGATCTTTAATCCAATAAAACATTTCAGAATCGGAATCTTTCGTAATCCACGTCCGGTTCAGTAGAGCATGCGCGCATGCTCGGCGCCGTTCGTTCCATTGCTCCGCATCCGCCCGTTTGCTTGTCCGCATTCTGCGAATCGCGTAGGAGGTCGTTCCGCCTTTAGCCATGCGCGCGCTCTCCTCTCGTGACCTCAATCCGGTAATTCCGCATCGTCAGATCGCCGTCTTCGCAGTAGAGCACCGCCGTATCTCCCGGATCCGGATTGCTTACCGATACCCTGCACCCGTCCGCCGTCACGAACGAACGCGAGGCAACCGCCGAGCAGCGGCCAATCCACTGCAGCAACCGCATCCGTTCCTTCCCGTCCACCCGGGGCAGTTCGTCGATCCGGATCGAGCCATAGCCAAGCATCCGCTCCGTAAAAGCGTACTCCTCGGCAAGCAATTGTTGCACCTGCTCCCGATGCGCCTCCCGCTTCGCGTCGTGGCTGCGCATCGGCTCCGAAGCTCCCTTCAAGACGCGCTTGCGGCTGCGGGTACGGATCAACCGGATATTCGGCGGTTCCTCCCAGGTCGAAGCATCCGCCCGTTCCGTCTCGCGACGATCCTCTCCTTGCAGATGACGAGCGGAAAACAGCCCAAACACATAAGCAGCAAAGCGATGTGCATCCTCCAGCTTGTCCATGGCCGCGAATCTCTCGGCTACAAGCTCCAAATCCAATCTTCTGCTGGCCCCGCCGCGTCTGCGCTCCTGCAAACGAACCGCGCTGCGCACCACTTTGGCAATCGTGTCCTTGGTCGCCTTCTCCAGCAGGGTAAGCTCGCTGACATTGCTCGCGTCTCCAACAAACCAGCGCATCAGGTTGCCCCAGCCTTGACGGAATTCGTTCATCAGTTCCTCTGCCGATCTGCCTTCCTCCAGCCGCGGCTTGCGCAGCTCGTCCGCCGTTACGTGCGACAAATAAAGCTCGGCAAGCGTAGCCGAAATCTGCTGCAACTGCCCTTCGATCTTATACGCATTGCGCTGCAAGCTCTTCACAAAATGCTGCAAGTAGTTGACGAGATTTTCCTTCATCGCCAGAAAACCGTCCGTCGCCATCATCTCTTCCGCCTGAATCGAGTTCATACTGGCAATGAAATCCGCTGCGTTCTCGTGCATCGTCTTAAACGCCACATAGAGCTTCTCCCAGTTGTTCAGCGCCTCGCCCTCTTGCATCCTGTCGGCATTCGCGCGAATATGCTGAATACACTCCGATATCGTATCGAAGTAAGTCGTCTCGAGCGAGCCGCCGTAACCTTTGACCCTCTCTAGCGCCTCAAGCATCCGCTCAATTTCGATGGCATACGGAGTAAGCAAATATTGGCTCTTCTTGCGCATATATTCTTCCAACGACAACGCCCTCCCGCCATCGTGACGGGAGGCCAGATTGCCCCAATTCTTCAACTGTTCCAAATCTGAAACACACTGCTCCAACGTATAACTGTCTATGACGTCCCAAGCTTGAACGCCCTCAAAAACTTCCTCCGGTTTAAGCCAATATTTCAACCTCTGATATTGCAAATAAATATATCTCATAATCGCACGGTAACGAGCGACATTGATTGCATTCAAGTAGTTCAGCTCGGCTACCGGCCTGAGCGCCGAAGGCTTTATCCTATCGTCCACTGCAACAATCCCTCCACTAAAACAGATAGATGCAATCTATTTTATCACAGTCCCTACGCACGATTTTATCTGAATTTGCTGCCAACTCAAATAGGCCATCCGGCAACCGGATGGCCTGAAATTGGAGCTCTACATAAAGATAAGACTAGCGCGAGGCGGCTCCTAGTCAGAACCACAACACCAGTCTTAAAAAACATAGCTTTGTTTCATCAAAATGTCAACTTTCAGCTCATTCTTCTTTTTGGAAATATTTTACTACACCTGAGCCGTTACCCCTTGCCGCCTCTTACAGCCATTATCCCCCTCGCTCAGATGTACTTCCGCACCATCCTGAGTAGAGGGGATAATGGCCATAAGTACCGCAAAACGGTGTAACACCGCACAAAATCCGGGGATGAATCGTGGGCGGAAAATGTCGTTAGTAACCGTCCATCCGAAGCTCCGCCTTGCCGCCCAAGTACGGCCGCAATGCCTGAGGCACATAAACCGAGCCGTCCGCTCTCTGATGGTTTTCCAGCAGCGGAATCAATATTCGCGGCGTCGCGACCGCCGTATTGTTCAGCGTATGGCAGTAGCGAAGCTTGCCCTCCTCGTCCCTATAGCGGATGTTGGCCCTACGCGCCTGGAAGTCGAGCAGATTCGAAGCCGAATGCGTCTCTCCATAGGCTTGTCGGCTTGGCATCCATGTTTCGATGTCGTACTGCTTATGCGTCTTCTGCGACATGTCTCCGGCACAGACGGCGACGACCCGATAAGGCAGCTCCAAAAGCTGCAAAATGCGCTCGGCATTGCCCGTAATTTCCTGAAGCAGCCGCTCCGACAGCTCGGGATCGTTCTCGCAGACAACGACTTGCTCGACTTTGGCGAACTGATGCACGCGGTACAGACCGTGAACGTCTCGGCCCGACGAGCCGATCTCTCTTCTGAAGCACGAGGTAGCCGCAGCCAGACGGATGGGTTGACCGTCGTTCAGCTCGACAATCTCGCCTGCGAGATACGATACGAGGCTTACTTCCGATGTGCCGACCAAATATCTGTCTTCCTCCGCAATGGCGAACACCTGGTCTTCGCCCGTCGGGAAAAATCCGGTGTTCAGCAGCGCCTCGCCGCGCACCATCATCGGTACCTCCAACGGCGTAAACCCGTTGCTTTCCAGCACGTCCATCGCCAGCTGCTGCACCGCCCGATGCAGATGCCAGCCCGCGCCTTTAAGCACATACTGCCGCGCGCCTCCAATCTTCACCCCGCGCTGCAGATCGACGATGCCAAGCCTTTCGCCAAGCTCCACATGGCTCATGGGCGCGAATTCAAATTCAGGCAACTCCCCGACCCGCTTGACCTCCACATTGTCCGCATCCGACTTTCCCTCCGGCGTGTCCGCCGAGACGGGATTGGGCACGAGCAGCATCAGACTTCGACAGCTTGCCTCGACTTCGGTCAGCTCGACTTCCAGGACGCCCAATTCATCGTTAGTCGTCTGAACCTCCTGCTTGATTTGCTCCGCCTCTTCCTTCGCCCCTTGCTTCATGAGGCCGCCGATCAGTCCCGACAACCGGTTCCGATCCTGACGCAGCCGTTCGACCTCGCGAAGCAGCTTTCTCCTTCGCTCATCCTGCTCCAGCAGCTCCGCCACCGACAACGCGATCCCTTTTCGGTCGGCCGCTCGCTGCAGCAGCTCGCCATTTTCTCGTATATACGCCATATCCAACATCCGGTCGTCCCCCTTACCCGTGTTTCCTAATAAAATCGTTCATGAACTCGGCGAGCGCCTTGCAAGCCTCCTCAGGCACCGCGTTGTAAGCGGAAGCTCGCAGCCCCCCGACGCTGCGATGACCCGCCAGACCAATGAAGCCTTCCCGCTCCGATTCCAGCACGAATTGCTTTTCCAGGCCTTCGTCCCGCATCCGCCACGTCGCATTCATCATGGAGCGATACGGCTTCTCCACGATTCCCTGATAAAATCCGTCCCCGGCGTCGATCGCCTCGTAGAGGAAGCCGATTTTCCGTTCGTTCCGCTTCTCCAGCTCCGGGATTCCCCCTTGGCGCGCGGTCCATTCCAGCGTCAACTTCATCATGTATATGGCGTGAACCGGAGGCGTGTTATAGAGCGAGCTGTTGTCGGCGTAGGTGCGGTATTGAAAGATCGATGGAATTTGCTTGTTGCCGGCTTTTATCAGCTCTTCCCTTACGATAACCGCCGTCACTCCCGCAGGCCCGAGGTTTTTCTGCGCGGCCGCATAGACTAGCGCGAACTTCGTCCAATCCAGCCTGCGGCTCAAAATGTCGCTCGTCATATCGCCGATCAGCGGAATCTCTCCGGTATCGGGCAAATCGCGGAACTGCGAGCCTTCGATCGTATTGTTCGTGGTCATGTGAACGTAGGCGGTATCGGTCGCTACCTTCAACTGCCGCACATCCGGGAGTTTCCTCCAGCCTTCCGCCTTGCCGCTCGCCAATGCTTCCGCTTGCCCGATCGTCAGCGCTTCGCGGTACGCCTTCTCCGCGAAGCTGCCGGAGACGAGGTAGCGCCCGACCTTCCCTTCCCCGAGAAAGTTCATCGGCACGAGCGCGAACTGAGCGCTGGCTCCCCCTCCCATAAACAAAACCCGGTACCCCGAAGACAGTCCGATCAGATCCAGCAGCAACCGCTCCGTCTCTGCGACCATCCGTTCCACCGTTCGGCTTCGGTGCGACATTTCCAGCAGCGACAGCCCTTGATCCCCATATTCGACGAACGCTTCCTTCGCTTGCTCCAACACTTCCAGCGGCAGCGCCGCCGGTCCCGGATTGAAATTCCAGCCCCTCTTCATGTTTCCTCAACCTTTCTTAAGTTAGGTGAAAACGACAAAAACGCCCCTCGTCCGAATTGGGACGAGGAGCGTCTGCTCGCGGTGCCACCCAACTTGACCGGAACGCTCTCGTTCCGATCCTCTTGGTTCCGCGATAACGGGCGGGGCCGGTAAGCTTAGGATGCAGTCCGCTGCCGCGGGCCGATCTTGACGAAAACGCCTCCGAGTTGGATGCTCTTCACAGGCATGATCCGAATGTGTAATTGTTGATTATACTAACGCCTTCGGCTGCGGCTGTCAAGCAAGGATTGCAACCACCGTCGTTATAACTGCAATTGTCATGCGTATACGCATGGATCAGAATGGGAAAAACAGCGGAAGCACGGCAACCATCACAATGCCCATAATGATCTGGAGCGGCAGGCCGACCTTGATATAATGCGAGAAGCGATAACGTCCGGCCGACATGACCAGCGCGTTCGGCGGCGTTGAGAACGGCGAAGCGAAGCACATGCTCGCTCCGACAGAGACGGCGAATAGGAACGGATACGGGCTAACGCCGAGCTGAAGGGCGGCCGCCAGCGCGATGGGCGCAAGCAGGATTGCACAAGCGGTGTTGCTGATGAACATCGTCAGCATCGACGTCGTGAAATAGACGCCCGCCAGCAAAATCAGCGGCCCTTGTCCGCCCAGCAGATTGACCATTCCGTCCGAGAGCAGCGCGGCAGCTCCCGTCTTCTCGATCGCAATCGACATCGGAATCATGCCGCCGATCAGCACGACGCTCTCCCAGTTGATTGTCTTGTAGGCATCCTCCATGCTGCGCACGCAGCGGAACGCGACCATCAGCACAGCCGCAATCATAACCGCCGCGACGGCCGGAATCAGCTCCGAGATGAGCAGCAGCACCATCAGTCCCATGATGCCCGCGGCGATCGGCGCTTTGTTGTCCATCGTCACCTTGCGCGCTTCTTCGTTCGGCTGACCGACGACCACGACGTCCGGTTCGGTCGCGAGCCGGGCAATATCGCGCCACGTTCCCTGTACGAGCATAGCGTCTCCGAAACGCATTTTCTCTTCCTTGAGATTGTGCAGCAGGTAGTGATCCTTCCGCTGAATGCCGAGTATGTTGACGTGATACTTCTCGCGGAAGCCCGATTCCTTGATCAGCCGGTTAATCAGCCGCGAGGTCGGCGTAAGCATCACTTCGGCGATGCCGACGTCCTCCGTCGCGTACTGCTCGGAGCCGGCCGCCTTTTTGTTCTCCGGGATGCGGCGATCCATAATCTCCAGGCCACTTTCGAGCGTGAACGCCTGAACGTTCTCGAAGGGACCGTGGATGTACAAGATATCTTCTTCCTCAATCACCGTATGCGAGCCGGCAATCTCTTGATTAATCGTTTTGAAAAACTGGTTTTTCGCCGAAATTTTACGACGAACCTCGATAATGTTCAGTCCGTGTTTGGCGGAAATGTCGAGCTCATGCAGCCGCTTGCCGCAGACCGACGAGCCGGCTCCGACCTGAACGCGATACAGGTTCTGCCTCAGCTGATACTGCTGGACCAAGTCCAGCAGAGAGCGCCCTTGACGATCGTCGTCCGCATTCCGCTCGTTCTTCGGCAGAAATCTGCGAAGGAAAAGCAGCGACAGGACGCCGACGACGATACAGACAAGACCGACCGGCGTAAAGGTGAAGAACGACACGGCCGTATACCCCGCCGCTTGAAGCGTCTCCTGGATGACCAGATTGGGAGGCGTCCCGATCAAGGTAAGCATTCCCCCAAGGCTGCTGGCAAAGGCGAGCGGCATCAGCAATCTTCCGGGGTTCGTGCCCGCGCTCATCGCCAGGCTGACGACGATCGGCATCATCACGGCGATCGTACCGGTGTTGCTGACGAACGCGCCGATCGCCGATGTCACGATCATGATCATAACGAGCAACCGGGTTTCGTTCGTTCCGGCCAGCTGCAGCATTTTGCTGCTGACCATTTTCGCCAAACCGGTCTGAAAAATACCCCCGCCCACGACGAACAAGCCGACCATCATAATGACGACGGAATTGGAGAAGCCCGACAGCGCTTCGGCAGGCGTCAAAATATCGCACAGCATCAATGCAATAAGCGCCCCGACGGCTACCAGGTCGGAGCGCACTTTGCCCGATATGAAAAGCATGGAAGCAATAATCAGTACGGCTAAAGTAATTATCATCGATTCATTCACGTTGCGGCTCCAGTTCGATAGATTGGCCGGACGGTTCCATCAAACTCCCAGCCTTGCTCCCATTTAAGCACGGTCAATCGACCGGCGTCAACGCCTCAAGAATAATCGAGCGCAATCCCGACATTAGATAACGATATGCGACGTTTGACAATTCGATAATTAGTACTGTATAGTTCTAATATGATCAAACCTAAAAGAACGTCCAACCGGGATGTCGTCCTCCGAATCGCTGCGGCACTCTTTTTGGAAAGAGGCTACCAAGTCACCAGCATGGACGACATCGTCGCCGCGAGCAAGGTGTCCAAGACAAACATCTATTACCATTTCAAAAGCAAGGAGGAGCTTCTGTCCGCCATTTTAGAGCAGCTTATCGAGCATTACGACCGGCTTATCGGCGACGTGATCGCTCAAACGCAGCTTCCCGTTATGGAGAGGCTCGGCCGGTTCGCCGCGCTGCTGGCGGAAAATCAGTCCGACAGTCTTGGCGGCTGCCCGTTTCTGACGCTCTACGTTCAAACCTCGCACGAACATGCATGGGTGAGAGAGCGGATCGGCGTTTTTTTCCGCAAGCAGATCGGGGCATTGGAAAATTTGCTGCAGCAAGGAATAGACAAGGGCGAATTAAAACCCGATCTTCCCGCTGCCCGCACGGCCGCGATGATCGTCTCCACGATCGAGGGCGCGTTGTTCTTGCAGCATACCGGACAGGAAGGCGACATTTTGCAGAACATCATTCATACTTTGGCATTTTTGCTGAAGTAATTTTTTTACCCATTATTAGTACTGAATAGTACTATAATTAAGGAGAGATAGTTTATGAAAAACATTTTTATAACCGGGGGCAGCGGTTTTATCGGGAGATACGTCATTGCGGAGCTGCTGCAGGCGGGTCACAAGCTGTACGTCCTGGTCCGTTCCGAGGAGAAATTGTATCATGCGCTGAAGGAAATCGGCTGCGAGGACTTCTCTTCCATCGTCGCCGTAAGGGGCGATCTCACGCTTCCGTCTCTAGGGCTAAGCGACGATGAGCTGCAAAAATTGCAGGACGTCGACGTTATCGTTCATGCGGGCGGGCCGATGGATATTCTGATGAAGGCGAGGGAAGCGCGGCAAGTGTTTCTCGGCGCCGCCCGTGAATTGTCACGTCTGGCTGGGCAGATGCATGCCGCCAAGGGCATCAAGCAGTTCATCCACGTCGTCGGCTTTAAATCCCCCTACGGAGAGAGCGGTGTCGGCGGTTCGGTCCCTATCGATCATAAGGCTCCCCCTTACGAGCAAATGAAATTCGAGGCGGACCTATTGCTGCGGCAAGCGATGCAAGAGCAAGGCATCCCTCTGTCCGTGGTCAATCCTAGCGCCGTCATCGGGGATTCCCGCAACGGGATCACCTCGCAGACCGGCGGCTTCGGCCTGCTGATCCGCGCCGTGAGCAGAAATCTCATGGGACTCGTCCCCGGCGGCGATCGCTACTGGCTCCCTCTCGTTCATGTCGATCATGTCGCAGTTTTCATTGCGGCTCTGGTCGAAGAGGTATCGCCTGCGAACGGCACTTATTTTTTACTGGATGACAGGAAAGACAGTCCTTCCATGATGGAGCTTATCCGCATCATTGCCCGAGAAATGCGAGTAGCCACCCCCACAGGGAGCGCGCCCTATCCGCTTGTCAAAAGTCTGCTGAAGCTCGGCGCGGACAAACTGCTGGGTCTGCCTGTGGAATCGATGGATTTTATCGTCAATACGGAGTTTCCGACGGCAACCAAGCAAGCGATCGAAGCTAAGCATCATCTCCAGCTATCTCTGTCGGCAGACACATTGCCATTGGTCATTGCGGATCTGGACTTCCGGCTGAATCACAGCGACGGGCCAGCGCCTCTCTCTCCGCCATTTCGCAGGAACGCGCGCGCGGGATTGGCCACGATCGAAAGCAAGGGGAGCGGCGCTCCGATCGTTGTTCTTCACGGAACGTTCAGCGCGTCCGACAGCTTGCTTCCGCTAGCCGAGCGGCTGGCCGAATCCGGCCGTCCCGTTTATCTGGTCGATCTGCCGGGATTCGGGCGCTCCCCTTACCATCGTCACTCCGGGCAAATGCAGGGCTTTGAACAGGCTGTGCTCAATTTGATCGCCAGTTTCGACGAGCCCGTCGCGCTTGTCGGCCACTCCTTCGGCGGACTGCTCGCTTCGCGAATGCTGGAGTTGGCCCCGGAGCGCATTGCCCATGCCGTTCTGCTTCAGCCTGTGCTGGAGCCGGTCAGTCGAAGTTACCGCCGCCCCCGCGTAACCCAGGCTTTCCTGAGAAGGATGTCCGAGCAAGTCTTCGTCGAGAAACTGCTTCAATCTCGAAGCTTTCGTTCCGCCGAGGAAATTCCCGAAGGCTATATTTCTTTTGTCCGCAGCGAAATGAAATCTCCTCGAACAAGGAAAACTACGGCAGAGATCATGTCCCTGCTTTCCCGTTCCGAAAGCTGGCGGCTCGCTCCGAACAGCTGGAACCGAAGCAAAGTATCGATTGTATGGGGAACGCAGGATCAGCAAACAGACGTGCCGCCAGCCTTCTCGCAACTGGCTGTGACACGTCTGCCCTATGCCCATCAATTTCCGTTATCGCATCCCGACGCCGCAGCCGCGCAGATTCTCGAACGGATCGGAATTTAAGAACGAGGCTTAAGAAACGACGGGGCCCGTGTTCATTAGCTTGCCTAGCGCCTCCTTAATGACCGAGGACGGAATCGCAAACCCGATTCCTTGCGCTTCGGCGTTAACCGCCGTGTTCATTCCGACGACTTCGCCCTGCTCGTTCAACAGCGGTCCGCCCGAATTGCCCGAGTTGATCGAGGCATCGGTCTGCAGCAGATTTACGTACTTATGCGGGCCCTGTTCGTCGGCGATCGTAATCTCGCGCCCTTTGGCGCTGAGCACGCCCAATGTCATCGTATGATCCAGCCCGTATGGATTGCCGATGGCGATGACCCAATCTCCGATGCTTGTCTGGTCGACGTCGCCCAGCTTCAACGCAGGAAACGCTTGTCCGTCCGGGCTTTCGACCTTCAGCACGGCTAAGTCGAGCTCGTAGCTCGCTCCAACGACTTTGGCCGTCAACGGCTCGTCATAGCCTTGGACCGTCACCTTAAGCTCGTCCGCATCCGCGATAACATGCTCGTTGGTCAGTATATAGCCGTCCGTCGAGTAAAAGAAACCCGTGCCCGACCCGGCCAGCATCGGCTCGCTCGTCGAACGCTGCTGGCTGCCTCCCCTGCCTCCGAATAAACCTCTTGAGGAATAGGTTTGGACGGCATAGTTTTCGATTTTGACCACTGCCGGGCTGACCGATTCGAATACGTTGGCGATATCGCCCTTGCTCTTCAGCGAAGCCGCCGTAATTCCGGAGGCAGTCTGGGTCGAAGAGCCGCCGGATGTGTCGCTTCCCGAGCTATCCCCTCCGAACAGGTTGCTCCGGTCCGCGGCATAACCGAACCCTCCGACCAGCATCGCTCCGACCAGGAAAGAGGCCAGATAAGCGCTGAACGAAACGCCGCTTCGGCGCTTGTTCGGGATACCGTTCCCGCGGGAAGACTGACTGCGGAAGGCCGACATTTCCTTCTCGTAAGAGGCTACCAGCGGAGTTTCATATACCGTCATCGGCTCGCGACGCTCATCGTTCATTTCGTTCATCTTCTATCATCCTCTCGTTTCCGTCTATGCTTCTATCATGGAGGACAGAGCTTAAACGGAACTTAAACGAGAGTAAAAGATAGATGAAGATTGCCTAATCTTAGCCCCGCGGACTCCCCCGTTAGATCGCTCGCGGACTTTTAATCAAGTAGCGGTTCAGCTTCTCCGTACAGATCAGCATGATGGCGGCAAAAACAACGATAAAGAAGGGCAGGATGCCGATCGTGGAATACGATGCCAATGCTCCAAGAAGGGGCGGCACGAAGGTGCTCCCCGTATAGGCTGCCGCCATCTGGTAGCCCATGATGGATTGGGAATGCTTCTTCCCGAACCGCACGGGCGTCTCGTGGAGCATGCATGGAAAGATCGGCGCCAACCCTAACCCGATGATCATAAATCCGGCGAGAGAAAAACCGGATGGCAGGGGAAGCGCCAGCAGCACTGTACCGCCCAAAGCCGTAAGCTGTCCGTAGCGGATAAGCGCCCGATTGCTCACTTTGAAGGTGATAAACCCTGTAATCATACGTCCGACCGTAATGCCGACAAAAAACAGGGAAACCCACTCCGCCGCCGTGGATGCGGGCAGATTTTTCATTCCGACAAGAAAACTGCTTCCCCATAGCCCTACGCCGGCTTCCACGCTGCAATAAAACAGGAAGGTGATCATCGAAATCTTAACGCCTTTAATCCGCCACGGCTTAGTCGTCCCGGATTCGGACTCCGGCGCTTGCTCCCCCGGTTCATGGCCGTCTTCCGAATGGTTATGGTTCCCGCGGCTTCTGGCAGCAACTTTATCCCACAGCGGGAGGGAGACTAACAGAACCAGCACCAGCAAGCCTTGAATGGCGGCAACCGCGAGGTAGCCTTGCCTCCACAGAGCTTGCCCGGATATATACGAAGCCATAATTACGGGCCCTAGCGTCGCGCCCACTCCCCAGAAACAGTGCAGCCAGCTCATATGATGTGCCTTGTAATGTACGGCCACGTAATTGTTCAAGCCCGCATCCACGGTTCCTGCGCCCAAGCCAAGAGGAATCGCGAATACGATCAGCCAAATCAACGAAGGCGACCAGGCGAATCCGAGCAAGGCTCCCGCCGTCAGCACACAGCTCGCCAGCGTTATTTTGCCAACGCCGTACCTCCGAATGATGCCCCCGCTGACCAAGCTCGATACGATCGTGCAGCCCGCAACCGCCATGGAGATCACCCCTGCGGTGCCGATAGACGCGCCCAATTCCAACCTCATCACCGGCCAGGCCGCCCCTAATAGGGAATCCGGCAATCCGAGGCTGATAAAAGCTAAATAAATAATCAAAATAAAAAAAGTGGCCATCAGATGTAAAGCTCCTTCGTTGTCTTTATCCGACCGGTTGCGAGAGCAGCAAGTCCAAGCCGAGACTTTGCAGGCCGACCAAGTAATCCGCTCTCCACTCGCTTGCCGCCAATTTCGGAAGATGCTCCCTTGGAACGTAAGCAGCGGCACGCTCCGCGATCGTTTCGAGCATCGCTTCGTCAATCTCATCCTTATTAAAAATAAAATAATGGGGATTGAGGATTGCGGTCGTTAACGCTACCAGGCGACCGACCGACTCCGTGCGAACGGAAGCTTCCCCCATGAGCGCTTCGGAGAAATTGCTACGATCATGCAGCGGAATGAAGGCCACCTCGCCCGAGAAAAAAGACTTGCCGCGCACAACTTCGCCATTCACGACGATTCCGGCTCCCGGCCCGTTTTGTCCCAAGTACAAATAAACGGCGGAGCCTCTGTCTTCCAGATTCGTCCGCGCGATATACCCGAGCACGGCGGCGTTCATATCGTTCTCCACTACGGCCGGAAGCCCCGTTCGCTCCTGAACGAAGCTCTTCAGATCGAAGTCCCGGTATTTCTCGTAATCCGGAATAAGGAAGATCCTCCCTTCGTTCACCGCGCCCGGAACGCCGAGCGATACGGAGCGAAGCTCGGAATGGGCAAGCTTAATCCGCTCAATCAGATTTGTTAGGCGGGAAGCGTCCTCGTCAAGAAAGCCGGCCGTGATGTCCTGCTCGATCGTCTCCCCCAAACAGTTAAAAAGAGTATAACGAGTCTCGTCCTTCTCCAAAAAAATGGCCAACCCGAGCATATAATCGGGATTGTATCGATACCGTTTCGCTCTTCTGCCTCCGCTCGAGTCGTCATATCCGACCGAGATCGCTTCTCCGCGAGCCTCCATGTCGTCCAGAAATTTGCTTGCGGTAGGAAAGCTGATCCGCAAGCTTTGGCTCAATTCCGCCTTCGTGGCGCTGCCTTGCTTTAGCAGTACCGTTCGAATGCCGTATATAATGGTTGTGTTCGCAAGCCGCGAAGCGAGTTGTTCATCGGTCACGAGATGTCTCCTCTAAGTTTCGAAATGACTTATTAAACGCATTTAATAAGTTGATTCGATCATAGCAGAAATGCCTCCCTTGGACAAGGGAGGCACAGTTATATGTGGCACGCATTCTCCGTACAGAACGCTACAGCTTAAACTTAGCTACGGCCGCTTCCAGGCTGGCGCTTCGCTCCCGCAGCATTCCGGTCGTATCGGCAATCAACTTGGCCGCCTCCAACTGATGGACGGACATCCGTTCGATCGACTCGGTGCTCTCCGCCGTCCGCGCAGAAATCTGCGAAATCTGTTCTACCGAAGCGGCGACCTCCTCGGCGCTGGCCAGCACCTCTTCAATCACCGCCGACACTTCCTGAATCTGTCCGTTCACATGACCGAAGCTTTCCATTGTATGGCTAAACAGCGTTGCCGCCCGATCGGACAGCTCGGAGCCCAGCCTCATTCCTTCGTTGCCGATTTGCATTCGCTCGTCGATCTGCCCGGATTCCTGCTTAATCTGGTACAGCAGGGACGTAATCCGCCCTACGGAGACAGCTGAGGACTCGGCCAGTTTGCGTACTTCGCCGGCTACGACCGCGAAGCCCGCGCCATGCTCGCCCGCCCTGGCGGCTTCGATAGAGGCGTTAAGCGCCAGCAGCTTCGTCTGATCGGCGATGTCCGTAATCGATCTCAGCACGGGCTCGATCTCTGCCATATGGGTATTGAGCACCTGGACCGACTGCGTCGTCTGCACGGCCACCGCGGCCATCGCAAGCACCTGCTCCCTCAGCCTGCGAATGGAATCGGCGCCCTCTTCGGCGGAATCCAGCGCTTCGCCCGATGCCTCGGTGACGCTCCCCGACGCTTCCGAAGCCTTCTGAATAGCCGCAGTAATATCCTCCATCGATTTGGCGCTCTGCGCCGCTCCGATACGTTGATTGTCGGCCCCGTCCGCCAACTGCGCCGCGGCTTGCTCCAGATCGACATTCATTGCGATCATCCGCTCCGCTTCGGAGCCGAACCGTTCGGTCGACTGCACGAGGTCGCGGGCGGTCAAAGCGATATCCTTCATCACTTCCCCAAGCGTTACGCCGAGCCGATCGATCATTTTCAACATCGCCGCATAGGTTTGTCCGATCTCGTCGCCTGAACCGACTTTTCTTGCTCCCAAATGAGCCTTTGCTTCTGCAAGATCCCCACGGGCCATCGCTTCCGCCCCGCGAACGACCGTGCCCAAAGGACGCAGCGCCCGCGCCAGGAACATCACGATCAGCACAAAAAAGACAATCGCGGCCACGCCCATTAACACAAAGCTAGCCGTACTTTGAGCCAGAACGTCTCGATAAATCGTCTGCGACACGGACACATCCGTATCGATGCCGAGAATGCCGATTTGCTTGCCGTTCTTATCCAAGAGCGGAGCAAAAGCAGATATGTAATCTCCGTATACCGGATTGCGAATAATATCCGACTTGGCCGTATTTCCGCGCAATACTTCTTCAATTGCTTCGGGAGGCATGTCGGTCACTTCGCCGATTGGAGAAGCCTCCTCCGAATCCCGCGGCTGACCGTCGATCAGGAGAATCGGCTGCTTCTGCTCGTCTATAGCTACCGTGTACACAAACACGGCCCCGATTTGCTCGCGAAACCGATCCATTTCCGCCCGCAAACGCCAGTATAAGTCGCTCTCTTGAACGTCCTGCAGAAACTCCGCATAGGCTTCCACATCGAACTGGCCGGCATACGCTTGCGCCGTATGAATGCTGAATTGACCGATCGCTTCCTCGCTTGCTTTCTTCGTATTCTGAATTTGCATGTAGACCAGCGCGCCGGACAGAACAATCAAAACGGCCAAAATAAACGCCGATAGCTTCGATACGAGACGACTTCTGAATTTGATCATGGTGCCCATACCTCTCTGACCTTAGTCGGGGAAATTAATGAAATCTTTAGTTCTTTCGACACGGTTCCCGGTTTTTCCTTCCGAGAAGCACGACAAAGTGCCGCCCCCCCCCCCCCCCCCCCCCCCCCCCCCCGTCACCCGCGGCCTCCCGCTCATCCATCGCTCCTCAATCCACGCCTCCGGCCCGCCGCCCTCCAACCGCGAGCAACCACTGGCTCACGCACAAGACCCGAGACGAACCAGCGGTCGCTCCGGGCTCAAGGAGCCAAGACCTGAGCAA
>Ga0160454_100128_pt1 | contig 92300 bp, 63 predicted proteins | sample HID1971M_E6MG_FD_108218 | JGI IMG/M metagenome (GOLD analysis project Ga0160454, IMG submission 108218) | Enriched millipede-associated microbial communities from UW Madison campus, WI, USA - HID1971M_E6 MG | ecosystem: Host-associated > Arthropoda: Insects > Digestive system > Unclassified ...
AAGTGGTCGGCGGAGCGCGTAACGGTCTGTCAGACCGTAAGAGACGGCGAAAGTGGTCGGCGAAAGCGCGTAACGGTCTGGCAGACCGTAAGAGACGGCGAAAGTGGTCGGCGGGAACGCGTAACGGTCTGTCAGACCGTTAGAGTCGGCCAAAGTGGTCGGCGAGAGTGTGTAACGGTCTGTCAGACCGTTAGAGACGGAGAAAGTGGTCGGCGGAAGCGCGTAACGGTCTGTGGGACCGTTAGAGTTGGCGAAAGTGGTCGACGGGAACGCGTAACGGTCTGTCAGACCGTAAGAGTCGGCGAAAGTGGTCGGCGGGAGTGTGTAACGGTCTGTCAGACCGTAAGAGTCGGCGAAAGTGGCCGGCGGGAGTGTGTAACGGTCTGTCAGACCGGAAGGGGCGGCGCTAAAGTCTCGCTACGAGTAACGTATCACCCAAATGGATCTAGCTGGTCGCATCTGCACGAGGATTTACTTTTTCACACGCAAGACGTTCTTATAGATGAAACCATCCACCACCCTACAAATCAGGAGGAACCTCCCCATGAAAGCAAAGGTATACGTGACGATTAAGGAAAACGTGCTCGACCCGCAAGGGAACGCGGTGCAAGGCGCGCTCCATACGCTCGGATTCGGCGAAGTAGGCAAGGTGAGAATTGGCAAGTATTTGGAGCTTGAGCTGGATACGAACGATCGCGCGCAAGCGGAAGAGAAGCTTAAGGTGATGTGCGAAAAGCTGCTGGCGAACACGGTTGTCGAAGACTATCGTTTCGAATTGGAGGGCTGAGGCGCTCATGAAATTCGCGGTACTGGTGTTTCCGGGTTCCAACTGTGACATTGACTGCTACAAGGCGGTAGAGGATACGGTAGGCGAGCAAGTCGATTACGTGTTCCATACGGCGACCGATCTGTCGGACTATGACGCAATTCTCGTGCCGGGCGGTTTCTCCTACGGGGACTATCTGCGCTGCGGCGCCATCGCACAATTCGCTCCGGTTATGGCCGAAGTGAAGAAGGCGGCCGAGCAAGGCAAGTTTATTCTCGGCATCTGCAACGGGTTCCAGATTCTGACCGAAGCGGGCCTCCTGCCGGGAGCGCTCATTCGCAACAATTCGTTGAAATTCCGCTGTCATCAGGTCGGTCTCGTTGTCGAGAACAACAAAACCGGTTTTACGAACGACTACGCGCAGGGCGATGTTATCCAGATTCCGATCGCGCACGGCGAAGGCAGCTATTATGTGGACGATGCGGCGTTGGCGCAGTTGAAGGCGAACGATCAGATCGTTTTCCGTTATGCGGGCGACAATCCGAATGGTTCGGTGGACGACATCGCCGGCGTGTGCAACGAAGCGGGCAATATTGTGGGCATGATGCCGCACCCGGAGCGGGCGGTTAAGGAAATTCTCGGGTCCGCCGACGGCGCGCGGATGTTTAAGTCAGTATTAAACGCTTGGAGGGAACGTAATGGCGCAGCAAGTATCCGCTAAGGAACCAACAGCCCTGCAGATCGCGGAGCAGAAAATCTACAAGCAATTCGGCGTGTCGGAAAAAGAATACGAGCTGATCTGCGAATTTATGGGGCGTCAGCCTAACTATACGGAGATTGGTGTTTTTAGCGTAATGTGGTCCGAGCACTGCGCGTACAAAAACTCCAAGCCGCTGCTGCGCAGATTCCCGACTTCGGGGCCGCGCGTTCTGATGGGACCGGGCGAAGGCGCGGGCATCGTCGACATCGGCGACAACCAAGCGGTCGTGTTCAAAATCGAATCGCACAACCACCCGTCCGCAGTAGAGCCTTACCAAGGCGCGGCGACGGGCGTGGGCGGCATTATTCGCGATATTTTCTCGATGGGGGCTCGTCCGGTGGCATTGTTGAACTCGTTGCGGTTCGGCCGTCTGGAAAATGAGCGCGTGCGTTACCTGTTCGAGCACGTTGTCAGCGGCATCGCGGGCTACGGCAACTGTATCGGCATCCCGACGGTTGCGGGCGAGATTATGTTTGATGAAGCATACGAAGGCAATCCGCTCGTTAACGCAATGTGCGTCGGGCTGATCGATCACGATAAAATTCAACGCGGCGTCGCCAAAGGCATCGGCAACCCGGTGTTCTACGTCGGACCGGCTACGGGCCGCGACGGTATCCACGGCGCGACTTTTGCGTCTGAGGATTTGACGGCGGAGTCGGAAGCGAAGCGTTCGGCGGTTCAAGTCGGCGATCCGTTCATGGAAAAGCTCGTTATGGAAGCGACTTTGGAGTTGATCGATTCCGGCATCGTGCTTGGTATTCAAGATATGGGCGCGGCGGGACTCACCTGCTCCAGCGCGGAGATGGCGAGCAAAGCGGGCAACGGCATGGAGCTGTACCTGGATGAAGTGCCGCAGCGTGAGGAAGGCATGACGGCGTATGAGATGATGCTGTCCGAGTCTCAGGAGCGGATGCTGTTTGTTTGCGAGCCTCAGCATGAGGAGCAGGCTAAGGGGATTTTTGCTCGTTGGGGCTTGCACTGCGCGAAGGTCGGCAAAGTATCCGACGACGGCCGGTTGAAGCTGTTCCACAAAGGCGAGTTGGTCGGCGATATGCCGGTTAAGGCGCTCGTTGACGACTGCCCGGTGTATGAGAAGCCGTCTGCGGTTCCAGAATACTATTTGAAAAACGGTTCGGTAGACACGAATCGTTATGAGCAAGTGCTGGATTTGAACAGCGCTTTGTTGAAGGTGCTCGGTTCGCCGTCGTTGGCGAGCAAAGAGTGGGTCTACAACCAATACGACTACATGGTGCGTACGGAAACGGCGGTTCGTCCGGGTTCGGATGCGGCGGTCGTGACGATTCGCGGCACGCGCAAAGGCTTGGCGATGACGACGGACTGTAACGGACGTTATGTATATCTCGATCCGGAAGTCGGCGGACGCATCGCGGTTGCGGAAGCGGGACGGAATATCGTCTGCTCCGGCGCTGAGCCGCTGGCGATTACGGACAACCTGAACTTCGGCAGCCCGGAGAAGCCGGAAGTGTTCTGGCAGATGGAGAAGGCGGTCGACGGCATGGCGGAAGCTTGCCGCTTCCTGGACACGCCGGTTATCGGCGGCAACGTATCGTTGTACAACGAAAATACGCGCGGAGCGATCTACCCAACGCCGGTTGTCGGCATGGTTGGTCTCGTACACGATGTTGATCATATTACGACGCAAGAGTTTAAAGCGGAAGGCGACGTTATCTTCTTGCTTGGCGAGACGAAGGCGGAAATCGGCGGCAGCGAGTTCCAATACGCGGTTCACGGCGTAACGGAAGGCCGTCCTCCAGAGCTGGATTTGGCGACGGAGAAGAAGCTGCAGCAAACGGTGCTGGGCGCCATTCGCGACGGTCTGGTCGCTTCGGCGCACGACTTGTCCGAAGGCGGTCTCGCGGCTGCGCTGGCGGAAGCGGGCTTCGGCCGCGGCTTGGGCGCGGATGTAACGTTCGAGACGAATTTGCGTCCGGACTTGGCTTTGTTCAGCGAATCGCAGTCGCGGATTTTGCTGACGGCTGGAGCTGAGAAGGCGGAAGGTCTGGCGGCATTCTTGAAGGCTGCTGGCGTGCCGGTTCAGCGTCTGGGTACGGTTGGCGGCGATCGGTTGAAGGTGAGCGTTGGCGGGCATGTCGCCATCGATGCTGCTGTTGCGGAACTGCGCGCGGCATGGTCGCAGGCGATTCCAAACCACATGAGCGGTAAGAACGCATGACATCTAGCGTTGCGAACGGGGGAACAGAAGTGACGCGGCTCTGGACCGGGGATTATTACAACGAGGGCAACGGCAGCAAGGAATCCATTTTCGACAAAGTGAAGGAAGAGTGCGGCGTGTTCGGGGTGTTCGGTCATCCCGACGCGGCCAACCTTTCCTATTACGGTCTGCATGCGCTGCAGCACCGAGGCGAAGAGAGCTGCGGCATCTGCACGTCGGATGACGGCACGTTCCACTATCATCGGGGGATGGGACTGGTCAAGGAAGTGTTCGACCGCGACCGTCTCGAATCTCTAAAGGGTAAGCAGGCGATCGGTCACGTTCGTTATTCCACCTCCGGTTCCAGCCATCTGGGGAACGCTCAACCGCTCGTGTTCAAATATCGCGGCGGCGATCTGGCGGTCTGTACGAACGGAAATTTGGTCAACGAGCCGATTATTCGCAAGGAGCTTGAGGAATCGGGATCGATTTTTCAGACGACGAGCGATACGGAGGTTATTGCGCATTTGATTGCGCGGTCCTCCAAGGATTTGATTGAAGCGGTTAAGGACGCCTTCCTGCGGTTGATCGGGGGCTTCGCATTCCTGATTCAAACGAAGGACTACCTGATCGCGGCGTGCGACCCGCAAGGGCTTCGTCCGATGGTGATGGGGCGGCTGGGAGAGGCGTATATTTTCTCTTCCGAGTCGTGCGCGCTGGAGACAATTGGCGCCGAGTTCGTCCGCGACGTTCAGCCGGGGGAACTGCTTGTTCTGGATAAGGACGGGCTTCGGGAAGATCGTTTTGCTCCGATGGAGCGGCGGGCGATGTGCTCGATGGAGTACATTTACTTCGCTCGTCCGGACAGCGACATCTACGGGGCTAACCTGCACTCGACGCGGAAGCGGATGGGGCAGATTCTGGCTCAGGAGTCTTTTGTCGATGCGGACATTGTGACCGGGGTGCCGGATTCGAGTATTTCGGCGGCGATCGGTTATGCGGAGCAGACGGGTATTCCTTACGAATTGGGCTTGATCAAAAACAAATATACCGGACGGACGTTTATCCAGCCTTCACAGGAGCTGCGCGAGAAGGGCGTCAAGATGAAGCTGTCCGCCGTCCGCAAAGTCGTGGAAGGCAAGCGCGTCGTCATGATCGACGATTCGATCGTGCGGGGCACAACCTCGCTGCGGATCGTCAACATGCTTCGCGAAGCCGGGGCGCTTGAGGTGCATGTGCGGATTACTTCTCCGCCGTTTATGAACCCTTGCTACTACGGCATCGATACGCCGAATCCGGCGGATCTGATCGCCTCCAGCAAGTCGGTCGAGGAGATTCGTCAGGCGATCAACGCGGACTCGCTCTACTTCCTGACGGAAAGAGGGCTGCGCGACGCCGTCGGCATCTACCCGGACGAATACGCCAACGGCTTGTGCATGGCTTGCTTCAATAACGATTACCCGACTCCGGTACGGTTCGAGGATGCTAAGCTGACTTCTTGCAGCTGCGATTGAGTGCGTAGGAGTTGGAGTTGGCTGGGCGGGAATAAGGGTGCGGCAGGGACTTATTCTGTTCTCCGAGGTTGGGGAAGCGGGAATAAGGGAGCGGCAGGGACTTATTCTGTTCTCCGACGGTTGGGGAAGCGGAATAAGGGTGCGGCAGGGACTTATTCGGTTCTCCGACGGTTGGGGAAGCGGGAATAAGGGAGCGGCAGGGACTTATTCGGTTCTCCGACGGTTGGGGAGTCAGGAATAAGGGTGCGCCAGGGACTTATTCGGTCCACCGAGGTCGGGGAAGCGGGAATAAGGGTGCGGCAGGGACTTATTCGGTTCTCCGACGGTTGGGGAAGCGGGAATAAGGGTGCGGCAGGGACTTATTCGGTCCACCGGTGTCGGGGAAGCGGGAATAAGGGTGCGGCAGGGACTTATTCGGTTCTCCGACGGTCGGGGACCCGGGAATAAGGCCGCCACGCGGGCTTATTCGCTCCGAAATTATAAAGAGCTAGTGTGTTTTATGAGCGAGTCAGGTTCAGAGGCGCGTATTCGTGTATGCGCATAGGTGTACGTGTGAGAGTTTACAACTATTAAGGGAGCTGAAATCATTGTCGGAGGCGTACAAACAGGCCGGGGTCGATATTGCGGCAGGCAACGAAGCGGTCGAGCGGATGAAGAAGCACGTTAAGAAAACGTTCCGTCCGGAAGTGCTGACCGGTCTTGGCGGGTTCGGCGGATTGTTCAGCCTGAACAAAGATAAGTATGAGGAGCCGGTGCTCGTTAGCGGCACAGACGGCGTCGGCACGAAGCTGAAGCTGGCGTTCGCGATGGACAAGCACGATACGATCGGCATCGACGCGGTGGCCATGTGCGTTAACGACGTTATCGTTACCGGTGCGGAGCCACTCTTTTTCCTCGATTATCTCGCTTGCGACAAAGTCGTTCCCGAGAAAATCGAGGCCATCGTCAAAGGCGTAGCCGACGGCTGCGAGCAAGCCGGCTGCGCGCTGATCGGCGGCGAGACGGCTGAGATGCCAGGCATGTACTCCGACGGCGAATACGATATCGCTGGCTTCACAGTGGGTATCGTAGATCGTCCGAAGGCAATCGACGGCTCCACGATCCAAGCCGGAGACGCGGTCATTGGGCTGGCGTCGAGCGGCATTCACTCGAACGGCTTTTCGCTCGTTCGTCGTCTGCTGCTGGAACAGCAGGGCTATGCGTTGACGGACAAGCCGGAAGAGCTGGAAGGCCGTACGCTGGGCGATGTGCTGATCGAGCCGACGCGCATTTACGTGAAGCAAATCCTTAAATTGCTCGAATCCGTTAAAATTAAAGGAATGGCCCATATTACGGGCGGCGGTTTCATCGAAAACATTCCACGCGTATTGCCGGAAGGCGTTAACGTGGATATTAACCGCGGATCCTGGCCGGTGCTGTCGATTTTCGGCCTGATGCAGCGCGTAGGCAGCATTACCGATCGCGATATGTTTACGACGTTTAACATGGGCGTCGGCATGGTGCTGGTCGTGCCTGCGGAGCAAGCCGAGCAGGCGCTGGCGATCGCGAAGGAGCAAGGCGAGCAAGCATACCGCATCGGAACGGTGACGGAAGGCTCCAAAATCGTAACCTTCGACGGCGTTGAGCTGCCATGACCTCGGTTGACCAAGCGAAAGCGCAGCAGCCGTTAAAAATAGCCGTGTTCGCTTCCGGAAGCGGAAGCAATTTTCAGGCACTCGTCGAAGCGATACGGGGACAGGGCATTCCTGCGACCGTATCGCTCCTCGTCTGCGATAAGCCGGGGGCGAGAGTCGTACAGCGGGCGGAGTCGCTTGGCGTGCCGACTCATCTGTTCAACCCGAAGTCGTATGAGACAAGGGAAGCCTATGAAGCGGAGATCGTCGACCGTCTTCGCGCCGAAGGCGTCGAATTGATTGTGCTGGCGGGTTATATGAGGTTGGTCACTGCGACGCTGGTGGAGCCTTTTTACGGACGGATGATCAATATTCACCCGGCGCTTCTGCCCTCTTTTCCAGGAGTGCGGTCGGTTCGTCAGGCTTTGGAATACGGCGTTAAGCTGACCGGCGTTACGGTGCATTTTGTCGACGGTGGGATGGATACAGGCCCGATTATCGCGCAAAAAGCGGTCGAGGTGCGGGACGAAGATACGGAAGATTCGTTGGGAGAGCGCGTGCATGCGATCGAGCATGAACTGCTGCCGCAGACGGTTCGCTGGATTGCGGAGGGCCGCGTGGCGTTAAACGATCGGAAAGTGAGTATTCGTCTCGGCTAACTCAAGCAGTTTGAAGTCGGCAAAGCCATCCTTTTCGGAATGATATGGACTTCAGGACTTCACCTTCATTGGTTCAACACTTATATAGGCAACGAAGCAAAACACGAGAGGACGAAAACAATCCATGAGCGAGAATCACGAAATTGCTTTACGCTATGGCATGAACCCGCACCAGAAAGAAGCGAAGCTTTTCAGCGCCGACGGTCAGCCGCTGCCGCTGACCGTACTGAACGGGGACCCGGGCTTCATCAATCTGCTGGACGCGCTGAACGCGTTCCAACTCGTGCGCGAGCTTCGTCAGGCGACCGGACTTCCGGCAGCCGCATCCTTCAAGCACGTCAGCCCTGCGGGCGCGGCCGTCTATGCGCCGCTGTCGCCTGAACTGGCTAAAGCTTATTTTGTCGAGGCGGAAGGGTTGTCGGAGCTCGCAATCGCTTACGCCCGCGCGCGCGGAGCGGACCGCATGTCCTCCTTCGGAGACGCGGCTGCATTGAGCGATGTCGTGGATGCATCTACGGCGACGCTGCTCAAGCGCGAAGTGTCCGACCTGGTCGTAGCTCCCGGCTACACGCCTGAAGCGCTCGATATCCTTAAGCAGAAGAAGGGCGGCAAGTATCTGATTCTCCAGATCGATCCGGAATATGTGCCGGAAGCGATCGAGACTCGTACGCTATTCGGCATGAAGTTTCAACAGGAGCGCAACAGCGCCGTGCCGGATGCTTCCGTGTTTGACCTCGCGAACGTCATTACCGCGAATAAGGAAATTCCGGACAGCGCCAAGCGCGACATGCTTGTGGCGCTCATTACGCTCAAATACACGCAATCCAACTCCATCTGCTACACGCTGGACGGCCAGACGATCGGCATTGGCGCAGGCCAGCAATCCCGTATTCACTGTACACGTCTTGCCGGGGACAAGGCAGACCGCTGGTATCTTCGTCAGCATCCGGCCGCACTGAACATGAAGTTCCGCGAAGGTCTGGCTCGCGCCGAGCAGAACAATGCGATCGACCTGTGGTTGGAGGACGAAGTCACGCCAATCGAGCAAGCGGCATGGGAAAGCTGCTTCGAGGTTGTGCCAACCCGTCTGACGCGCGAAGAGAAGCGCGAATGGCTGAACGGTCTGCAAGGCGTTTCTTACGGCTCCGACGCTTTCCTTCCTTTCCGTGACAATCTCGACCGGGCCAGCCGGAGCGGCGTCAAATACGTCATCCAAGCCGGCAAGTCGCTGCGCGACGAAGAAGTGGTGCAAGCTGCGAACGACTATAATATGGTAATGGTATATTCGGGCGTACGCCTATTCCATCACTAATAGCGGAACCTTTATTTGAAGAGGAAGGGACGACGACAATGTCTGCAAAATGGCAAGAGCTCGCGGATCGCACCGTGCAGCAGTTGAAGACGAACGCTTATCCGGGCCGCGGAATCATTATCGGATTGACGCCTGACGCATCGCGGTTTGTGCAGGTGTACTGGATTATGGGTAGAAGCGAGAACAGCCGCAATCGGATTTTCGTGCCGGAGGAGAATGGGTTTCTGCGTACGGAAGCTCGCGATCCGGCCAAGTTGTCCGATCCATCGCTCATTATCTATTATCCGCTTCGTCATGAGGGCGGCGCACATATCGTCACCAACGGCGACCAGACGGACACGATCTGGGAGGCGCTTCGCAATGGAGGTCGCTTCGAGGATGCGTTGTCGCAGCGTACGTACGAGCCGGACCCGCCGAATTTTACGCCTCGTATCTCGGGCATCGTCGACTTGAACGACAAGCTGAACGCCTACAAGCTATCGATCCTCAAGACGAACGAGAACGACGAGTCCCAGACGAAACGCCAATTTTTCCACTATGAAAAAGCGATCGCAGGATACGGACATTTCATCTCGACGTATGTCGGGGACGGCAATCCACTGCCTTCCTTCGCTGGCGAGCCGCAGCTTGCTCCGCTGTTCGACGACGAGCAGGAGACGGCGCAATTTTACTGGAACCTGCTGAACGAGGAAAACAAAATTTCCTTGCTCGTGAAAACGATCCGCATCTCCGACGGCGAAGTGATTCTGAAGGTCGTCAACAAGGATTCCGAAGGAGGGGCTTAAGGTGCGCATTCTGGTGATCGGACGCGGCGGACGCGAGCACGCGATCGTCTGGGCGCTCAAGAAGAGTCCCAAAGTCGAGAAAATTTTCTGCGCTCCAGGCAACGCCGGAATCGCCCAATTGGCGGAGAACGTCGAGATTGGGGAGATGGAATTTGCCCGTCTTGTCGGTTTTGCCAAAGAGCAGGCGATCGATCTGGTCGTCGTCGGTCCGGACGATCCGCTGGCAGCGGGCATCGTGGATGAGTTTGAGGCGGCGGCGATTCCGGTGTACGGTCCGCGCAAAAACGCGGCCGAAATCGAAGGCAGCAAAATTTTCATGAAAGACCTGCTGCGCAAGTACAGCATTCCGACTGCGAAATACGAGACGTTCACCGACTACGAGTCGGCTAAGGCGTATTTGGCTCAGCAATCGGTTCCGATCGTCATCAAAGCGGACGGGCTGGCGGCAGGAAAGGGCGTAACGGTATGCTTCACGCGCCAGGAAGCGGACAAGGCGCTGGAGGAGACGATGGTGAGCAAGTCGTTCGGCTCTGCCGGCGACAAGGTTGTTATCGAGGAGTTCCTTGAAGGCCAGGAAATGTCCATTCTCGCGTTTGTGGACGGAGAGACGGTGCGGGCAATGTCGCCTGCGCAAGACCATAAGCAGGTGTTCGACAACGACAAAGGACCGAATACCGGCGGCATGGGCACATATTCTCCGCTTCCGCATATCGATTCGGCGATTATCGAGGACGCGATCGAGAACATCATTAAACCGACGGCTCGCGCGATGGTATCGGAAGGCCGTCCGTTCCGCGGCGTTCTGTTCGCTGGCTTGATGATTACGAAGGACGGTCCGAAAACGATCGAATTCAACGCCCGTTTCGGCGATCCCGAGACGCAGGTTGTTCTGCCTCGGTTGGAGACGGATTTGCTGGACATTTTCCTGGCTTCGATTGACGGCACATTGGCGGATATCGACATTCGCTGGAGCGACGAGGCGGCGGTCTGCGTCGTGCTTGCTTCTGGCGGCTATCCGGGCTCTTATCCAAAAGGGTTCCCGATCGACGGTTTGGACAGCGTAACCGTACCCGGAGCGCTTGTGTTCCATGCGGGAACTGCGCTGAAGGACGGTCAAATCGTGACGAACGGCGGCCGAGTATTGGGCGTTGTCGGACGCGGCGCGGGTATCGCAGAGGCGCGGGCCAATGCGTATGCAGCTGCAGCCGGCATCACATTCGAAGGCAAACAAAATCGCACGGACATTGCGGCCAAGGCGCTTGTGTAAAAGTCTTGCTCGCTAACTGAGCCTCCGGTAGGGGACAGCTTGCTTTTTTAGCGGGCTTGCCCGCCGGGGGCTTATTCTTTATAAAACAGCGACTTGCGGTTGGTCAGCACAAAGGCGATCGCATAAATGACGCCAAGAATAATCAGAACGGTCAAGGCGTGGGACGATACCCATTTGACGAAGGCTTCCATAGCCTCATCTCCTCATGAGGAAAAATGTTGCTTGTCCGCTGATCCGGTTGGGAGCGAGCAAGGTTACTCGGTAGCATTCCCCGTTTGCGCGGAAAAATGAGACTGCTGCGGAAGGGCTCGGACTATGGCTCCTTCCTTCGAGTGCATGGTAATATAAGAGCATCACGAGTCTGACGGACGGTTTTCCGCAGGTCGCCAAGACGGATAAGGGAAGGGCGCATGTCCGATATGGCCAGAGGCTTTATTACGAGCATTGAGCGTTTCAAGCCGCACACTTTTCAGGCGGAGCAAGGAGAAGGTTTGTTCATGTCCCATTCGCATGAGCATGACGAGCTGACTTTGATATTGGGCGGAGAGGGCTATTACAGCGCTCACGATCAGAACATCAAAGTATCGGAGGGAGATCTGATTCTGATTCCTTCCGGTCTTCATCATGGCTTCGTCTGTACCGAGCCGTGGACGGGGTTGTCGGTGCATTTTCTCTATGCGAAGGTTCCGGCGTACTGCCAGTATCTGTTTCTCAACGCCTATCAAAAGCCGCATCGGCTATGGAGCGCGCGACTGGACGCGGACGACAGAAGCTGGGCGGAGATGAGCCTGTCGCGTCTGGAGCGGGGCTGGCATTCCGAAGAGACCAGCGACAATTCCTACGATTTGATGCGAATCGCCTTCGAGACGGTACTACTGCTGTTTCACCGCAACGTAGTCGTCGCTCAAGACGCGGAGCTGAGCAGCGACAAGCGAATCGTGCAAGAGGTGCTGAAGGAAATTCACAGAAACTACAATACGCCGATTACAATTCACGAGATCGCCTCTCGCCATTATTTGTCGGAGAGCATGCTTCGCAAGAAGTTTTCGGAAGCGGTCGGCGTATCTCCCAAGCAATACGTTATCAACTTGCGGATTGAGGAAGCCAAAAGGCTGCTGCGACAGACGGGCAAGGCGATTGAGTATATTTCCTCCGAGGTGGGCTTTACGAGCTCCAGCCGGTTTTACGAGCAGTTTGTCAAATCCGTCGGTGTCACTCCGCTTGAGTGGCGCAAGCAGCATCAGGATAAGTAGTGGAGTGGAGGGGCTCTTTCAGACCGGGGGCGGTCTGAAGGGGCCTCTTTGGCGTTCTACCGGGAGGTTAGATTGTTGCAAGTTTGCTGCGCTGTATCGCTAATTCTCTGTTCGGACCGTTAGACCGCCGCAAACTCGCCACTCAATGCTTCTAACGGCCTCCCGGACCGTTAGACCCCCGCAAACTCGCAGCTCGCTGCCTCTAACGGCCTCCCGGACCGTTAAACCGGCTCAAACCCGCCACTCGATGCCTCTAACGGCCTCCTGGACCGTTAAACCGCCGCAAACTCGCCACCTCCCACCACGACAGCCACACATTATCGTTTTCGACCGTCGAAATCGCCGAGGTTACGATTCTTTTTGTGAATTTAATAAAGCGTTTTCACAATTGTTCGCCCACGCTGTCCCTCTATAATTAAAGGTGAAGGCAGATCCAATACAAAAAGGGAGTGTCTATAAGATGAATCTCGGTAAAAGCCAAAGATTGCTGGTGTTTACGGCATCGATCGCGCTGCTTGCGGGGTTGACGACTGGGTGCGGCGGAGGAAACAGCGGAGGGAAGGAGCCTGCTGCAAGCCCTGGCGCCTCGGCGACGGGCAGCTCCTCTCAGAGCGCGGAGTCGGGAGGAGACCCGGTCAAAATCAAGTTCGCCGGCTGGGGAGATCCATCGGAGAAAGAGGTATTCACGAAACTGCTCAAAGGCTTCGAGGAGAAGTACCCGACGATCAAGGTGGAGTACTTGCATATCCCGGCCGACTACGTCGGTAAAATGAACACAATTCTAGCGGGCGGAGACGCGCCTGACGTATTCTACGTACCGGATGGGGACTTCGGACGTTGGGTGAGCCAAGGGCTGCTGCATCCCATCGAGGATCTCGTCAACGCCAGTTCGATCGATACGGGGGACATGTGGGAATCCGGCTTGATCAGATATCGTTACGACGGAGCGGTGAACGGGCAGGGACCGCTATACGCGCTGCCTAAGGACATCGGCCCGACCGTCCTTTACTACAACAAGGACCTGTTCAACAAAATGAACGTGCAGTTCCCGAGCGCGGACACGCCGATGACGTTCGAGCAGCTGCTGGACACGGCGAAAAAGCTGACGATAGAGGAAAACGGAAAAGTCAAGCAATACGGCATGGGGCCGATCTGGTGGGAAGGCTTCGTGCTCGGCAACGGCGGCGCGTTCCTGAGCGACGATCGCCGCGAATTTTTAGGCAACGGAACGGCTGCGGTGGAGGCGCTGCAGTTTGCCGCGGATCTGTCCAACCAGCACAAGGTCGTCCCAAACGCGGCGGCGCTGAAGGATATGAACGATAGCCAGATGTTCCAGACGGGCAGACTGGCGATGATGATTACCGGGCGCTGGATGGTGCCGGAGTTCCGCAAGCTGGCCTTCGATTGGGACGTTGCTCCGCTGCCGGTGAACAAGTGGGCGGGCTGGAGCGGCTCGGTCGGACTCGGCATCTACAGCAAATCGAAGCATATCGAGGCATCTTACAAGCTTGTGGAATATTTGGGAGGACCGGAAGGACAGAAGGAGCAATCGCTGATGGGCTTCGCCATTCCGAGCTTCAAATCGATGGCCGCCACCGACGTCTTCCTGCAGCCGGGGCAGAAGCCGGAGCATGCGGAAGTGTTCATCAAGGCTGCCGAGAACGAGGTGCCAGGCCCGTGGACGAATCTGCCGAACGCCAAATGGTTCGATATGCTGTCCCAAGGACTCGCCCCGATGTGGGAAGGCAAGAAATCGGCCGCGGACGTGTTGAACGACCTGAAACCGAAGATCGACGCGGCGATCAAGGAAGGCAACCCGGCGGTATTCAAGTAAGAGGATGATCGGCAGGAGGGGTTTTCCCGTAAGCAAAGTTGCTTGAGAGGATCGATAGACAAGGAAAGAAGGTGTATGTACCTCCCGTAGACTGCCTCATACGCTCCTGAAATCACCCTGTAACGGGTTTACCTATTCAGATTCCAGAAGCGTATAGCATCGGAGGGAGATACATACACCTTGCAAGCCTTTATCATCGATCATTCCTCAGAGCCACTTGAATTGCTTACAGACCCCCTCTGCAAGAGAAGACGGAGGTGAACGAATGAAACGCAAGGAATACGCCTGGGCCTACTTATTCGTCTCCGCCCCCATTTTAGGGTTTCTGCTGTTCGCGTTTGTGCCGCTCAGCTATTCCGTCTATGTCAGCTTTACGGAGTATAGCGGCTACCAGCCTCCCGTATTCACGGGAACTGCGAATTACGCCAAGCTCGCGCTGAACGACGAGCTGTTCTGGAAGACGATGTTCAATACGTTCTACTCGGCGCTCAGCATCCCGATCGGCATGGCGCTGGCGCTGTTCATCGCCACGGCGCTGAATCAGAAGGTGCGCGGCATCCGGTTTTTCCGGACGATGTTTTTTTTGCCGACGATCAGCTCGGTTATCGCGCTGACGCTGCTGTGGAAATGGATTTTCAACGATAGCTACGGCTTGCTGAACTACTTGCTGGAGCTGATCGGCATTCAAGGGCCCGCCTGGTTGAGCAGCGAGAAATGGGCAATGCCGGCGATGATCATTCAAGGCGTATGGGCGGGACTGGGAATCAACATGGTGCTCTATCTGGCCGCGCTGCAAGGCGTTCCGAAGAGCTTCCACGAAGCGGCGGAGATCGACGGGGCCAGCCGCTGGCAGAGGTTCGTGCGGATTACGATTCCGTGCATTTCGCCGACGACGCTGTACATTTTGATTACGTCGATTATCGGGGCTTTGCAGGATTTTCCGCGCTTCCAGATCATGACCGAGGGCGGTCCGAACTACTCGACGACAACGATTGTTTATTACTTGTTCCAGAACGCGTTCCGGTATATGAGCATGGGATATGCATCGGCAATGGCCTGGGTGCTCGGGCTGCTGATTCTGGCGATTACGCTGCTGAATTTCTGGCTGTCCAAACGCTGGGTGCACTACGAATAGGGGGAAAAAAGCATGTCGAGTACGTTAGTCGGAAGGAGCGTCCGCCAGAGGAGAAAGAAAGCGGGGGAGATGGTCCGTCAAACTGTCGCCTATGCGTTCCTGACCGCGGGAGCGCTCGTGATGGCGATCCCCTTTCTCTGGATGCTGTCCACCTCGCTCAAGCAGCAAGGCCGCGAGTTCGAAATGCCGCCGCGCTGGATTCCCGAAGCGTTCGAATGGAGCAACTACGTCTTCGTATTGACGGAAGCGAACCTGCTTAAAGGTTTTTTCAACACGCTGCTTCTCATCTCCCTGCCCTGCATCGTCGGCTTGTTCACGAGCGCGCTGGCGGCCAATGCGTTCGCAAGGATGGATTTTCCGGCGAAAAATGTGCTGTTCACGCTGTTGCTGGCAACGATGATGATTCCGGGCGTTGTAACGATGATTCCGACGTTTATTCTGTTTAAGGAAATCGGCTGGATCGACAGCTGGCTGCCGTTAATGGTACCGGGGATGTTCGGGGCGGCGGCGGGCGTGTTTTTGCTGCGGCAGTTTTTTATGACCATTCCGAGAGAACTGGAGGAGGCGGCGAAGGTGGATGGGATGAATCCGTTTCAGATTTTCATCCGGATTATGGTTCCGCTGTCCAAGCCCGCTCTTATTACGCAAGGTCTGTTCGGCTTTCTCGCCGGGTATAACGATTTTCTGGGACCGCTGATTTACATCAACACTCCGGAGAAGTTCACGCTTCAGCTCGTGCTGGCGTCGTTCCAAGGCTTTTACACGTCTCAATGGACGTATATTATGGCCGGTTCGGTGCTGGCGCTGATTCCGACGCTGCTGCTGTTCTTTTTCGCGCAAAGATACTTCGTCGAGGGCATTACCTTGACTGGAATGAAGGGGTAAAAAAGGAGAGAACGCACCCATGACTGCAACTTTTCACAATCCGATCGTCCGAAACGCCGCCGATCCTTGGCTGCTGAAGCATAGCGACGGCTTCTACTATTTTATGTCCACGCAGTTCGGCTGTCTGGAAATTACGAAATCCGCTTCAATGACAGGGATCGCAACAGGAACCAAGAAAAAAGTATGGATTCCGGAGGAGAACGGTCCGTACAGTCACAATCTCTGGGCGCCCGAGCTGCACTGGCTGGAAGGCATGTGGTACATCTACTACACCGCCAACGATGGAGGAGGTGATGAATCCCGCAAAATTTGCGTACTGGAAAACGGCGAAGCCGATCCGACGGAAGGAGAGTGGATCTGGAAAGGGGCTCTCGATACGCCGCTGCCCGGGCTGGACGGGACGGTGATGGAGCTGGGAGGAAGCTTGTATTTTATGTATGCCGGCTATGGGCGGTATCCCGATTACGGCTCGGCGATTTTCATTGTCCGGATGGACAACCCATGGACGCTATCGCTTGACGGAGGTCATGTGCTGCTTACGGCCCCTACGCTGGAGTGGGAAAAACAGGGCGGAATGGCGATCAACGAGGGACCTGTCATTTTGCGCAGGAACGGCTTTATTTTTCTCGTCTATTCGGCAAGTACGACTTGGTCCGAGGATTACGCTTTAGGCATGTTGACGATGAAGGAGGGGGACGATCCGATGGATGCGGCCTCCTGGCGCAAGTCGGCGGAGCCGGTATTTCGCAAAAGCGTCGAAAATCGCGTGTACGCCACTGGGCATAACAGCTTTACGATGTCGGCGGACGGGACGGAGGATTGGATCGTCTTTCACGCGCTGCCGGAGCCGGGAGCCGATACGGGGCTGCGCAGCACGCGCATTCAGCGTTTCGGCTGGAATCCGGACGGGACGCCGGATTTCGGCGTGCCGCTAAGCGACGAGCATGAGATCCAACGACCTTCCGGGGAGAAAAAATAATCATCTGTCGCGGGGGAATGAAGATGGGAAGAAGCGTTCGAAAAGGATGGCTGCTTGTACTGTCTTTAGTTATGCTGATGTCGGTGCTAGGCGGAGCTTCCGTTCAAGCGGCGACGACCGGATCGGTCGTCTCCAGCAGCGGAACGGAAACCGAGCCGTATTACGCCAGAGCGGTTAAGCTGGGCAACGGGGACGTGCTGACCACGTTCACGCGCAGGTTTCCCGGAAATACCGGCTGGGTCGGGATGAAGCCATTCCCGATCTACCGTAGCTCCGACAACGGGAAAAGCTGGTCGCTGCTCAGCGAGATTGACCCGAACAATTACGGCTTGAACCGGGACCAGCAGGGAATGACGACGCTCTACGTGCTGCCGCAGCAGGTCGGAGCTTATCCGGCGGGCACGCTGCTGTTCGCCTCGACGGATTGGGACAATACGTCCGCTTATACGATTCATATTTGGCGGAGCACGGACAACGGAGCGACCTGGCAGCTTCATAGCCATCTGGCAGCGCGCGGAACGGCGGGCACGAAGCGCACCTGGGAGCCCGAGTTCGCCGTCACCGCCGACGGCCGGCTGATCTGCTACTACTCCGACGAGCGGCAGCCGGGCTACAATCAGGCGCTCGCTCAGGAGATTTCGAGCGACGGAGGGCTGACTTGGGGCAGTTATAGCCTGACCGTCGGAAGCTCGACGAACTGGGACTGGCGTCCGGGCATGCCGCGGGTCGTTCGGGCGAAGAACGGAACGTATTTTATGTTTTTCGAGATGCTGGGAGCCGCTCCGAACTTCGCCGTCCGGTTCAAAACCTCGACCGACGGCATCAATTGGGGCAGCCCGACCGATCTCGGCACCGTAGTCGGCACAGGCATCTATCGCGCTTCGCAAACTCCCGAAGTCGCGTATGTGGACGACGGCAGCCCGAACGGCAGATTTTACGTGCGCGGGATGACCGACGTCGTGCCTACGGCCAATAAAATGTTCACCAGCTCCAATTACGGAGCAACGTGGTCTCTGGTGGACGCGCCGCTGACCGTCAAGGGAAGCAACCAGAATACCCCCGCCGCATGGAGCGGGACGCTGCTGCCGCTCGATCATTCGCTGTTGCTGGAGGTCAACACGGTCAAAGTCGGCAGCCGCAACGAAATTCGGGCGAACGTCGCTCAGATGAACGGAGATTCCTCCATCGTCTCCGGGGGCATCTACAAGCTGATTAATCAGAACAACAGTCTGCTGCTGGATAATGCAGGGGGCGGATCGCCGGCCGGCACGGAGGTGATCCAATGGAACGATCTCGGCTTAGACACCCAGTGGTGGGTGCCGGATTATCGGAGCAACGGATTTTTCCGGGTGATGAACGTGAATACGGGCTTGGTGCTGGACGATCCGAACGGCGTGACGACTCCGGGGACGAAGGTCGTGCTGTGGACCGACAATTACTTGGATACGCAGCGATGGAAGTTCTCCTATAAGGGGAGCGGCTATTATACGAGCATGAACGAGCATAGCGGTCTGATGCTGGACAATGCGGGCGGGGGCTCTCCGGCCGGAACGAAGGTCATTCAGTGGACGGCCAACGGGCTGGATACGCAGAACTGGAAGCTGCAGCGGGTCGACGTCGAAATCCCCGTCAATCAGCTGGAGAGCTATAACATCGGCAACTACGTCCGCGTCGACGCGGGCCGGGGCAAAATGGACGGAAGCCAGTACGCGCCGGAATCGCAGTGGAAGCTCGTGCCGGGACTGGCCGATCCGTCGGCGGTGTCGATCGAATCGGCAACGTATCCGGGCTACTATTTGCGCCATCGCGACGGCAAGGTGTGGCTCGACCCGTATGCCAATACGACGCTATACAAGAACGACGCCACCTGGCGTTTGCGCACCGGTCTCTCCAGCGGATGGGCGGCTTCGTTCGAAACATACAATTTTTCGGGCATCTACTTGAGACACCGGAGCGGGGCGCTGGAAATCTCGTCGATTACGAACTCCCTCGACCAAGCCGATGCAACGTTCTATGTGAAGTAACTGCGTCAACGGCATATTTTGAAAGGGCCTGTCCCCTAAGCAGAGTTGCTTGAAATGATCGATAAACAAAGATAGGGGTATATACCACCTGTAGACTGCCTCATACGCTCCTGAAATCCCCTTTTCACGGGTTTCCCAATTCAGATTTCAGGAGCGTATAGCAGCGGAAGGAGGTATATACCCCTTTAACCTTTAGTATCGATCATCTGTCAGAGCAACTTGGAGTGCTTATGGGACAGCCCTTTTTTTGGGGTTGACAGAAGGCATGGGAGATGATAACTTTAATTCATACTATTTTAATCGGAATATAAGGATAAGGGGTTTTCGACGATGGAAAAACCAATTACGATTCAGCATGATAATCTTGCCTTAACGGCTACGATACATTATCCGGTTCGGGACGGAGCCTGCCCGGAGAAGAAAATGCCGCTGGTCGTCATCTGCCACGGCTTTATCGGCAACCGGATTGGCGTGGATCGGCTGTTCCTGCTGGCAAGTCGATTGCTGGCGCAACGGGGCTTTCTCGTCATTCGTTTCGACTTCGCCGGCTGCGGGGAGAGCGAAGGCGTGTACGGCGAGCACGGTCTCGATTCGATGATTGCGCAGACGCGCTCCGTGCTGGACTACGGCTTAAGCCTCGATTGCGTGGACCCGCTCAGAGTGACGCTGCTCGGACACAGTCTCGGGGGAGCCGTCGCCCTGCTGACGGGAACGAGAGATCGCCGCGTGAAATCGCTGGCGCTGTGGTCTCCCGTCTCCTATCCATTCAGCGACATTGTGAAAATCGTCGGTCGCGGCGTGTACGACGAAACGGTCAAGAAAGGTCAGGCGGACTATCAGGGCTACAAGCTGAAGCCCGAGTTTTTCGAGTCGCTGCAGCAGCATCAGCCGTTCCAGGAAGCGTCCAAGTTCTCGGGCGACGTCTTCATCGCGCACGGAACGTCGGATGACGTCATTCCGGCCGATTACAGCTTCCTGCTGGAGAAGACATTCTGGCTTCGCGGCGAAGGGCGCTGCGACAAGAACATTCTTTTCCAAGCGGACCACACGTACTCCCAAGGCGTTCACAAAAACGAGCTGTACCAATCCACCTTGGATTGGCTGGCGACCCACGAGAAGCGTCAGCAGGATTGGCAGCATTGGAGCATTTAAGGGAAGAGGGCGCATGTCGGCTGTGGGGATCCGAGAAGCAGCGTAAAAAAAGTCCAAAAAAAGAGTAACAATTGTTCTATATTCGACTGGGCAGATGAGATAGATTGTTAATCATAGACTGCCTGGAGCGAATGAGGATGACTGTTCAAATCCGTATAGAGGCTGACTCCCTCCGTCCCGATTGTTGCAGCGATCGTGACGGGGAACGGGGATCGGTCTTTTTGGACTATCGTTGAAACAGTTATGCTATAATTTGCCGTAACGACAAAAAACGACAAATTACGTATGTTCGTCCATAGGTTCGTTTGCACTTTTCTTGGGCAGGAGGTTTTCGCACCGCATGAAAAGCGTTCAAAGCTTCAGGGCAGCTGCGCGGAATTTGTTTTTCGGGTTAAGGAAGAAGTTTATTTTATTTAACTTTATTGTCGGTATTGTTTTTATCGCGGTTTTAAGCGCTTTGTTGTCGCAGTTTATGAAAAAACATACGATGGAAAACATTAATGAGTATGTGATGAGCCTGAATGTGCAAATCAGCAACAGCATCGATATGTATGTGGACGATATGCAGAAGGTGCTCATGATTCTATCGAAAGACGTCAATCTGCCCATTATTGCGGACCCTAAATTCGTAGGTACATTGGAAGGCTACGAAGCCTACAATCGATTTTACGACAATATCCGTTCGCTCATTTTTTTCAAAGGGTACAAATCGTTGTCCGTCATTTTGTTCGATAGACAGGAAATATTGACGACGGATTTGACGGACGGTCAGGACTTTAAGTATATTCGTCAGGCTTTGCATGATAACGCTTACGACAAGATTACCGACTCCGAGCAATCGATGATGCTGCTTCCGGGTTTCTCGCTAATCCCGGACAAGGATACGTTGTTCTCGCAGGCCGTCAAGCTATGGGGAAATTTGCCGGGCGAAAAGGACTTCATGATTGTAGGCGCCGACAAAAATTTGTTTTCGGATTTCCTTGCCGGCGTAAATAACGGAGCTTTCGACGATATTCTGATTACGACGGGCGAGGGCCAGGTCATATTCAGCTTAAACTCCGATGTCTCCTCCTACTCCGAAATCAAGGATGAAGATATCGGAAGGCTATCCGCTTTCGATAAGCTGAATTTGAATGGCGGAAGCTTCTACGCGACGATTAATCATTCCGCCTCGACGGATTGGTACGTCATTTCGCTCATCAATCAAGCCAAAATCGACCAACAAATTCGGAAATCCCAAATCACGATTATGGTGATAGGCATTGCGGTTATCATCGTGCTGATCGTCGCCGTCAATTGGTTCGTGACGAGAAGCGCGAAGGATTTGAAGCGGCTGGCCAAAATGATGAAGACGATCGAGAAGGACAACTACCAGATCAGAAGCCAAATTAATCGCAATGACGAGATCGGCGATTTAAGCCTCAGTTTTAATGCGATGGTGAAGAGTGTGCTGGAAAACCAGGTGCTGCGCAAGGAGGCGGAAATCAAAAGCCTGCAGGACCAGATCAATCCTCACTTTTTGTATAACACGCTGGATACGATAAGCGCGCTGGCGATCAAGAAGGACCACGACCGGATTTACGAGACCGTTGAGAAGCTAGCCGACTTTTATCGTTACAATATGCGCATTGAAAGCAACAACCTTGTCGAGATCGGGACGGAGCTTCAGCATGTTCAAAATTATCTCGAAATTATTAAGCTGCGTTACGGCAATAGATTAAGCGTCCGGTATGAAATCGACGAGGCCGTGCTCGCTCTCAAAACGATCCGATTCACGCTGCAGCCGGTTGTCGAAAATTCGATCAAGCACGCCTTTAACGAGCAGTTTCACGATTGCAGCATTACGATCAAGGCGTTCGCTACAGCGAGTGAAGTCTATCTGGAAGTCACGGACAATGGTACCGGCATGGATTCAAACCAATTGGGCGCCATTATGAGCGGCATTAACGACGAGAAGCATACGAACAATGCCAAAGGCCGCATCGGCGTAGGCCTTCATAATGTCAATCAGCGTTTTAAGCTGCTGTTCGGCGGCGATTACGGCATCGCGATTGCAAGCGATAAGGGCAGCGGCACCGTCGTCCTCATATCCAGTCCGAAAATAAAATGAGGTGCTCCGATGATTAAAGTCATGGTGGTAGATGACGAAGCGCTTATTCTGGGGAAGATCGTCTATTTGCTGAAGAGCAGTTCAATCGAATTCGAATCCATTACGGAGGCCGGTAACGGACAGGAGGCGCTGCAAGGGATGGACGGGGGGAACGTGCCGGATCTTGTCCTGACGGACATTCGCATGCCGCTCGTCGACGGGCTGGAATTGATTGAGCGAGCAAGCGCCGCCTATCCGGGAGTGCGCTTCGTTGTGATTAGCGGATACGCAGAATTCGAATACGCCGTCAAAGCGATGCAATACGGCGTTACTCGCTACGTCCTGAAGCCGGTGAAAGCGAGTGAGCTGATTAAGGCTGTCGAGGATATTCGCGACGAAATTGTGGCGGGGAGGCATAATGCCGAGCAGGCGAGGCTTGCAACAACGGCGGATCTAAGCAACAGGCAAGTCGATTTCGACAACAGGCTGTTCAATTGGCTGACGAGCCGAGATCACGATATGGAGGCCCTACAAAAGCTGGCGCAAGAGATCGAAGTATTGAATTGCCGATGCTATGCGACGGCGATCTTTATGCTTCATTCGGGCGTAGACGACGAGAGCTTCGATAGGAGCGGCTTCTTTCAGAGCGCGCTGGAGAGCCAGCCGCACAAGTGGCGGTTGCTAGAAAATCCGTTTATTAAAGGCGTGTTTGTCGTTATCCTGGGCGGGACGTCCGAGTGGGAGCTCGAACGGGCTGCCGACGCGACAATCGGGCGACTGCATCGGCGGCTGCGCGATACTTTCGATGCGACCGTAACCGTCGGCTTGGGCAGAACCGGGGAGCTGAAATCGTCTTATCGCAGCGCCGTCGCGGCATCCAAAAGACGGTTTCAATCCGGTGCCGGGAAATTGTACGACGACAGTTCGACGCCGTTGCAGCCTCGCAAGGAAGCTGCCTCGAAATCATTCGTTGTCGCCGTCAAGCTGGCGGAACAAAGTCTTGAGAGCAAAAATATCGGCAAAGCGATAGCGCTGCTCCGCGCCTTCGCGAAAGAGACGTTCGTCGAACACGTCGCCGATTATTGCGAATCGTCTTCCATCGATTATCTCTTCAATGAATATATCAACATTGTTATTCGCTATTGTCTCAAAAATAATCTCGAGCTGCTGGAGAGAATCGAGCAAGAGATCTATTCCGGTATGGCGTTGGAAGCACTCGCCGACAAGGACGCCGTCTATAGTCTGCTTTCCTCCATGCTCGACCGGATTTTCGCCGAAGCGGACGAGAGAGACGCGAAGAACGGACCTTTCCAGTCGTCGGTGATCGACAACATCATTCGTTATATAGATCGGAATATCCACGAGGAAGTTACGCTGCAGACAGTCTCGGAAAAATTCTCCGTTAATCCTTCCTATTTGTCCAGGGTTTTCAAAGCGGCCACCGGAGAAGGTTTCGTGAGGTACGTGACCGGCCGAAAAATTGACAAGGCGAAGGAGCTGCTTGAGAGGGGCGTCATGGATCTAGCGGATATTGCGCATGGACTCGGCTTTTCCGACCAACAGTATTTTAGCAGAGTGTACAAAAAAACGACGGGATTCACACCGAACGAGTGGCGTACGCAGAGTAAAAAAAGTCCAAAGAACACGTAATTTATTTACAAGAAGCAGCGGCAATCGATGGGGTAAAGTAGAAGCATAAAGCGGATTGCAACAAACGCGACTGCAAGCTCCGATGCATTCGGAACGGATGCGACTGCGAACGGCGAATCGTTCAGGCCTCATCGGGTCTGCTCTTATCGCCTCATTAGAAAGCGCTTTCAAAGAAGCTGCAATTTTTTAAGAAGCAGGTGGTTTGGATTGAACAAGCTGTATCGTCAAAGATGGCTCATCGCATTTACGCTGCCCGGTTTTCTGTTTTTTTTGTTCTTTTCCTATTTTCCGATGTACGGCATCATCATTTCGTTCCAGGATTACGATGTTTTCCGGGGCGTGCTTGGAAGCGCATTCGTCGGCTTCGACAACTTCCGGACGCTGTTCGATATGCCGGATTTTACGAACGCGCTGAAGAACACGATCCTGATCAGCCTGTTGAAGCTGCTGCTGCTTTTCCCGGCTACCATCGTATTCGCGCTGCTCATTAACGAGATCGGCACTAGCTGGTTCAAGAAGCTCATCCAGACGACGTCCTACTTGCCGTATTTCGTATCCTGGGTTATCGCGGCCGGCATTTGGTACAAGCTGTTATCCATTGATGGAGGCGTAGTGAACGGCCTATTGATGTCGCTTGGCGTGATTGACGAGCCTTTCTACTTCGTTGCCGAGCCCGACGCTTTTTATCCGCTGATCATTTTCACCGAAGCGTGGAAAAGCATGGGGTTCAGCGCCATCATTTTTATTGCGGCGCTCTCCGCGATCGATCCTCAGCTGTACGAGGCCGCGAAGGTAGACGGCGCAAACCGGTTTAAGCAAATCTGGCACATTTCGCTGCCGGGGATTAAAAATACGATTGTGCTGCTGTTTATCCTGAACGTATCCGGGTTGATGCGCGCCGGACAGGATCAGATGTGGACGATGTCCAACGTAACTGTTCAGAGCAAAGCTGAAATTCTCGATACGCTTGTGCTCAGGTATTTGAAGGACATGGGGATGATGGGGTATTCGATCGGCACGGCGATGGGGATTTTCCAAGCCTTTATCGGTCTTGTATTGTTCCTGTCCTGCAACTATCTTGCCAAAGCGATGAAAAGCGATTCCATTATTTGAGGCCGGAGGTGCACATTTGAAAACTCGTAAGCTTGAAGCGTTTCCCATCCTCAACGGCCTGTTCATGCTGGCGTTCGCATTTCTATGCTTATATCCGTTTTATTACGTACTAATCGTATCGTTTAACGATCCGTTGGACGCGCAGCGCGGGGGCATTTATTTGTGGATCAGGTCGTTCTCGATAGAAAACTACAAGGCAATCTTCAAAACGGCGGAATTGCTCCATGCGTACCAGATTACGCTGTTCCGCGTGTTTGTCGGCTCGTTCCTTCATTTGCTGCTGACGGCGATGTTTGCTTTCGCCATTACGAAGAGGCATTTCGTTTTTCGGAAATTTCTGAACTGGTGGATATTGATTCCGATGTATTTTTCCGGCGGGATTATCCCGACCTACGTCATTCTGGATATGCTCGGCCTGGTCAATAACTTGCTGGTATACGTGCTGCCGCATTTGCTGGTCACCTTCCACATTTTAATTATGCGCACCTATTTGAACGAGCTGCCTCCAGCGCTCGAAGAGTCGGCGGTCATCGACGGGGCGGGGGATCTTGCGGTGTTCTGGAAAATCGTCATTCCGCTGAGCGCTCCTGTATTGGCGACGATTGCCTTGTTCATCGGCGTCTTTCACTGGAACGATTGGTTCACCGGCTTTACGTATATGACCAGCGAAAAGCTGTGGAGCGCGCAGAACGTGCTGCTGAAAATCATTCAGACGAACGAGGCGTCCAACATCGCTTATATTTCCAGAATGAATTCGAGCTTCAAGCCGACCGTTACGGCGGAATCCGTGAAGATGGCCATGCTCGTCATTACGACAGTTCCGGTTATCGTCGCTTACCCGTTTCTGCAGAAGTATTTTGTCAAAGGCATGATGCTCGGTTCGGTTAAAGGATAGACATTCGGACGGATATGAGTACCATCTTGGTATTTATATAACATTGAAAAACAGGGAGAGGTTCAAAATGAGACATCGCAATAAGACGATGCTGCCGTTATTGGCGGCGGCGCTGTTGGCAGCTTCCGCGCTGGCCGGCTGCTCCAAGTCGAATAACGACGCTGCCGGGCCATCGCAACCGGCGCAGTCATCTTCCGCGCAGCCTTCAAGCAGCGCGTCGCAGGAAGTGAAGGAAGCGCTCCCTTCGGAGTTGATTGTATCCTCCTTCAACTGGGGGTGGCCAACCGTTGACGAGGCGCAGGACAGAATCGGACCGGAGCTTGAGAAAGCGCTGGGATTCAAAGTCAAGCTGGATGTTATCAAGGTCGGCAGCTCGGATGAGGCCGATAAGAAGCTGCAGCTATGGGCGGCGACCAAAGCTGCGGATATGCCGGATATTCTGATGACCTCAAGCTCGACGATCGCCGCCCAAACGATCGATTCGCTCGGCCGGAACGGCATTTTGCTCGATTGGAACGAAATCTTGGACAGAATGCCGAATTTCACAGGTCAGGTCGGTCAGCATCTGAAGATTACATCGGATGTGGAGACCGGCAAGCAATTCCGGGTGCCGCAAAACTTCGGCTCGATTAAGTCTCCGTCCAAGCCCGGCGCCGGTCCCCTTATTCGCAAGGATTGGCTGGATCAATTAGGGCTACCTGTTCCGAAAACGACGGAGGAGCTATACAACGCCTTGGTCGCTTTCCGAGACAACATCAAGCTGCCGGACGGTCAGAAGGTGATTCCTTCCATCGATTTCGGCGAAATGTTCTGGACCAATAAGTACATGTTCGATAATCCCAAGCACGCCTATGCGGCTTCCGGCAACGTTACCTTTGGCTTAAACGATTGGTTTACCGATGAGAACGGAACCGTACAGCGTCATGATATGGTGTACTCGGAAAATCTGCTTCAATTTATCTCTTACTATAACAGGCTCTACAAAGAAGGTCTGATCGATAAAGAGAGCCTGACGATGAAATACGGACAATTCGAAGAGAAGCTGGCGTCCGGGCGCGTCGGCGCATTCAGCACCTGGGGCACGCACGTGATGACGGCCAATGATGCGATGGCCAGCATCGATCCGAAAGCTTTGTTTGTCGGCACTTACGCGTTCGACAAAGTGACAAACCCGAACATGGAAACCGATTATGTAAACAAACCGATGCTGAGCGTATACTCCTACTGGATTGTGAAGAAAGACATCTCCGAGGAAAAGCTGAACGCACTAATTAAGTATTTCGAGTATACGATGGGCGACGAAGGCTGGAAGCTGACCAATTTCGGCCAGGAGGGCAAAGACTGGACCTACGATGCGGCCGGAAAAATTGTCGAGACGCAAGAAAGCATCGATAAGTACAAAGGCAATACCGGCGCCAAAATTCCGGAGGGCATCTGGTATTATAGCCCGACTCCGAACTTCGACTTGACGATCCAATACTATGCGCCGACCGCTTACGACAATCGGGCGGACGTGATCGGAACCTGGGAAAATATTAAGGATGTATACAAAACCACTTCGTATAACACGGACAAAGCGGCCTATGTGCTCCCCGGTCCTATCGAAGTCAAGAAGGGCGCAGGTTATGCGAACAGATGGAAGGATATGGTCGTCAGCGGGGTCATGGCGGCATCCGACGAGGAAATCAAGCAGATTATCGCCAAGTGGCAGGAGACGGAAAGAAAGCTAGGTTATGACGAGATTTCCGCTGAAAGAACGGCTAATTTAATTACAGTTCCAGACTTGTCCGACAACTAACAGGCGGAAGAGGGTTGTGTTCCAATCCGCACCCCTCTTCTCCGGTTACCAACAAACGGGAGGGACTTTCATGTCAACGATCGTAACGAAGAAAAGCGGGAAAAACGGCTTCATTCGCAAGCAAGCGCTAGCGGTTGTTATGACGATCAGTTTGTTGCTATTGTACGTGCATGCGGCGCCGAACGGGTTCGCATCCGATCTGGACAAGCAGGGTTCGTCGTATAACGAACTCGTAGAGAATAACGGATATGTACAGGATCAATTTTTCCTGTCGACTTTCAGAGCTATCAACTTTGAAGATCCCCGACCGCAAACCCCAAATAAAACGGTGTATACAAAGGCAATTGCAGCGAGCAAAGAAGCGGGCCTGAATCTGATTGACAATGCCATATTGAGCCGGAAGGAGATGCTGACTGCGCTCGAGGTATGCGACGAACAACAAATACGCTGCCTTGCTCATAACCTTACCGAAGACAACGGGTTTACGGGCGTTGGCGATTATTATCCGGCGTTTACGGATACGTCGATTGAATCGGTCGTTGACGAGCTCAGCCAATTCGAGATGCTGGAAGGGTATTACGTATGGGATGAAGTGTCGATCCCGGATTTCGGCGTTCTTAATCAATTGAACGGCTACTTCGAAGATTACGATCCGGGCAGGCTGACTTATTCGATTATTTTGCCTAGCTACGGACAATATACCTGGAATAACAACGATTATGCCGACTATGTCGACGACTACATTCAAACCGTCGATCCCGATGTGCTCGGATTCGATTATTATCCGTTTACAACGCCCAACGTCTCTCTGATCAATCACGATCTATGGAGGGATATGGGATTGTTCCGCCAGAAATCGATGGAAACGAACAAGCCTTTCTGGTTTTACTTCCAGGGCGTAGATCTTGTGACCGGAGACACCGGCGGATGGATGAATCGCGAAAGAATCGGCGTGCAAATGTATGCCGCTCTGGCTTATGGGGCCAAGACGTTAAGCTACTATAACGCGCTTGGTCTGATTACGGATGCAAGCGGCAATAAAACCGCGATGTTTAACGATATCCAAGCCTTAAACGGCGAAGTGATGAATTTGGGCAATTTCCTGTTCGATAAGAAGTCCAAGCAGATCTATCATTTCGGAATTTTGCCGCAAAACCATGCGCTGTACGATCTGGATCTTATCGAGAATTCCGATCTGATCGCATCGGCGCCCGATAAGTCGATTGTCAGCGTATTTACCGACTCATCGCCGAATTCGGACAAGGCCTATGTACTGGTCGTCAACAAAGACTACAACAATCCGATGACCGGCAATTTGAAATTGAAATATTACAGCGATGTGGATGCCTACAATAAAACGGACGACACGACGCAAAGCGTATCGAATTCTACAGCCTCGATCGCCTTGAACATTCCAAGCGGCGATGCGGCATTATTTGTAATTGAGCCTTCCAATGAACCGGTACTTGAAGAGCCGGCGGATGTCGTGGACAGCTTCGACCTGTATGCCGAAAACGAAAATACGGGGTATACGGTGGTGGACGGACTTACGAACGCTACATTCAGCCTCGACTCCGCCAATGCCAAGACGGGAACCCATGCAGGCAGAATCGACTACACCTATGCGCCCGGCGGCCCCGTCTATACGGGAATAACGAAGGATATTGCGAAAAATATGGCCGGCTACGACACTTTGCAGATGTGGGTAAAAACGACGTCGTTAACGAATCAGGACCCGTTCAGATTCCAGGTTCGGCTAACCGACGCGAACGCGAATATGTGGTACGGAACCGCAGCGGTGACGTCAGCAGCGCAAAACGGCTATGTACAGCTGGAAATTCCGCTTAATACGTTCACGAATGGCGCCGGCACCGTATATTACAATCCGGCCGTCGACTCGACGCAGATGAATAATATCGCGATCAGTTTTATCGTGGACGGCTTCGGAGAAAATATGTCGCTGTGGCTTGACCAGATTATGCTGACTGCCGAGCCGACAAGTATAATCGATAGCTTCGACTTGTATGCGGAAAACGGATACACGGGGTATACGGTGGTAGACGGACTTACGAATGCAGCATTTAGCCTCGACTCCGCCAATGCCAAGACGGGAACCCATGCAGGCAGAATCGACTACACCTATGCGCCCGGCGGCCCCGTCTATACGGGAATAACGAAAGATATCGCGAAAAATATGGCCGGCTACGACACCTTGCAGATGTGGGTAAAAACAACGTCGATAACGAATCAGGACCCGTTCAGATTCCAGGTTCGGCTGACCGACGCGAACGCGAATATGTGGTACGGGACGGCAGCGGTGACGTCAGCGGCGCAAAACGGCTATGTGAAGTTGGAGATTCCGCTCAATACGTTCACGAATGGCGCCGGCACCGTATATTACAATCCGGCCGTCGACTCGACGCAGATGAATAATATCGCGATCAGCTATATCGTGGATGGCTTCGGAGAAAATATGTCGCTGTGGCTCGATCAGATCATGCTGGCGGAACAATAGACAACAGAATTCGGGAGGAAGAGATGAGAACACCGATTCCGATCGCAAGATCGCAGCAGGTTATCGGCATGCCTGAGCATCCGTGCGAAACGATTGTGCGCAACGGCGCTCTGATTTGCCCCTATGAAGAGATGGAAATCAGATATTATGAGGAGCATGCCGGGCTCTATTTGCTCACATTGGCAGGCGAGCCGTTTGAAATTTTCGGTCACGGCACAGGCCGAGCATCCGCTTCTTTAATGGATGGGTATTTGCCGGTCGTACAGCACGTCGCCGAGCATCAAGGCTGTAAGCTCGAGCAAACCGCGTTTGCCGGTTTGCTCGAGGGCGACCGGGTGGTGGACGGAACGGAGCAGTTGATCAACTTCGTAAAGCTCAGCGTAACGAACTCCACGGCGAACGAGAAGCTTTCGCTGCCGATTACCTTCGTATTCGGCAGCTGCTTCAGACAGCCGGGAGATCGGGACGAGCAGAGCGACAAGGATTATTGGAAAAGCTTCCTGCGTAGAGACGACATCGCCGAAGATGTGTCGCCCGACCGTCCGATCGAACCGTATCCGTACCCATTGACCGAAAGCGACGGCCTCGTAACGGCTGCCGATAAAGGCGTTGTATTTTGTCTGGATCGCCACGAGACCTTAAACTGTCGATTTATCGACGAATGGAATGAAGGCCCATGGGACGAAGGCAAGCAATTCAAACTGGGCTTGCGCGTTACGATCGATCTGCTTCCCGGAGAGACGAAGGAAATTACGTATAAGGTTCCGTACTTGCCGCTTGACGCATCCGCCGGTTCCGCGACTAAGCTGCAGCAGATGAACTACAATTCCGAGCTGCAAGCGATCAAGAAGCTATGGAATTCGCTATTGAATAGAGGAACCCAGCTGAGCGTTCCGGGTACAAATCTGGAAAACCTGTGGAAGGCGCAGACGGCAGCTACGTTTATCCTTGTCGATAAACAGAACAAGGGCAGCGATCGGCTTCACGGCGGGGAGATTTATAAAACATGGGCGGATCGATATCCGGACAAAACGTTAAATTACGTTCACTTGTCTCCGACCCTCTATGAGTTCGTCTGGGCGCAGGAAGCGGCTTATTGGGTGATCGGCATGCTGGATATGCAGGGCTATCATCAGGAAGCGGAAGATTACATGGAGTTTTTCTTCGAAATGCAAGGAGAAGGTATCCCGGGCGTACACGATCGCGATATATTGCCGGACAAAGCGATTGCGCAGAGCTACATGGGAACGACCGCCCATGCCTGGTTAAACAATACCGGCGGCGTATTGTTGGCGATTGCCGAGCACTACAAGCTGACGAACAACAAGCAATGGATGATCGATCGCCAACGTTCCATATTATCGGCGTGCAACTGGATTCGAGAGCTCAGGAAAACAACAAAAGCGGACCCGGACGACGGGGGGTACGGCCTGATGCCGGCCGGGCAAAGCACAGACGGAACGTTCGCTTCGGATCATTTGCAGTGGTACTACACCGACATCTGGTCTTTGCTAGGCTTGACGGAGATCGCTAAGGTCATGAAAGCGTGCGATATGCCGGAAGCGGAATCGATCTTGGCCGAAGCGGAAGACTACAGGCTTTGTTTTCTCAGATCGCTGGATAACTCCATATTGGACTTGGAGCATTTCCAAGAGCGCGAGAGCGATTACGATTTTAGCCATTATATTTACGAGGGGCCGCTTCATTATCAGAAAATAACGCAATGGGACGAGGACGGCGTTCCGATTTCTTTTAAGAACAAAATTATATTAAAGCAGGAAGCGGAGCGGCTTGGTCTGCGATGGTTTGTTCCGATGAGCCCGCAGACGAGAATTCCGTTTAATCCGCCTTACTTGGACAACAATTACGGCTTTTCCCTGGCTTTTCTAGCCGATATTATTGCGTTTAACAGCGACGCGCCGTTGTTCCCGGGAGCGAAGCACTCAGGCAAGCAAGTGTGGGAAGGGATCATGACGTATTGCAAAATCACGGAATTACTCGACATCGACGAGAAAATATATTCAAACGGGCTGCCGTACAACGACTATCTGATCAAAAAATTTCTGGTGAACGATGAAAACGAGCGGACGGTCGAAGCATTAAATTATGTCCTTCGCTATGGCTGCGATCAAGAGACGTACATGGGCAAGGAAACGGCGGGGCTGAAATTGAATGAATTGTGGTTCCAGCCTTGCCCCTTTACGTTAAGCATGGCAACGATGAGATCGTGGATTCGAAAAATGATTGTTTTTGAGGATTTGGTGGCGAACAGGCTTGTCGTCGGAAAAGCGATGCCCAAGCAATGGATAGAGGACGCTGCGACCTGGGAAAGCGCAATTCGTTTGGAAAATGCCGCTAGCTATTACGGCGCCTTGTCCGTCCAATACGAGATTCATTTTAACTGTTCGGAAATGAATGTTCGGTTGCAATTGGCCGATGTCGCGAGATTGCCGGACACGATTGAAATCAGATTAAATCACCCGCAAAACGCGGCGGTGAAGGAAATCGTCGTAACGGGCCATGACCATTATACGCTGGACCGGGAGAAGGGCATTGTAGTTTGTCAGGGAGCAATCGGAAATCAAATCGAAATCTTCGCAAAATTTTAGCAACGGTGCGATTATGGCACCGGGAGGGTCAAAATGACTGCAAAGCAAACAAGGCCATGGGTTCAGGATCAGTTTTATATTTCTACCTTCGAGGCCGTAAGAGACATGGACAGCGATATCGAGAAAATATTGGAGGCGACTAAGGAAGCCGGGATCAACCTGGTCGAGATCACTTTTAAGGATCGGGCTGCCGTAACAAAAATAGTAGAGCAGTGCGAGCGGCTGGGGATCAAAACCATCGTTCAGGATCCGAGCTTTGGCGGCGTCGGCGAGAAATTGGTCTTGACCAGCGATGAAATCGTGCAAGAGACCGTATCGCATTATGCGAAGTTCCAAAATATTTACGGCTACTACGTCTGGGACGAGCCGATTAAAGACGCTTTCCCGCATTGCCGGGATACCAAGGAGAGATTCGAACGCTACGCGCCAGGCAAGCTGCCGTATTTCGCCTTGTTTCCAAGCTACGGCATGTATACATGGTCGTCGTCCGACTACAATTGGGAGAGCAATACCTATGTCGCCTATATCGACGAGTTTCTCGACGTTGTCGATCCCGCTGTTGTTTGCTTCGATTATTACCCGTACCGGGACAGCACAACGGAAGTGATTAAGCACGATTTGTGGCGGGACATGGGCTATTTGAGCAAGCGTGCAAGAGAGCTTGGCAAGCCGTTCTGGTTTTATTTTCAGGCAGTGGAGCTGGCCACGGGAGAAATCGGCCGCATGAATCGGCAAAACATCGGCATCCAAATGTTTGCGGCGCTTGCTTATGGCGCGAAGGGGCTCAGCTGGTTTACTTCAATGGGGATCGTCACGGACGTTGCCGGCAACAAAACGGAACGATTCGACGATGTTAAGGCGTTAAATGAGAAGGCTCTGAGCTTGGGCGGCTTTCTCATGGACAAGAAGCTTCTTCATATTTATCATAGCGCTCTCCATCGGCAAGAAACAGAGATGTACTTCCTTGACCGCATGGAGGATTCCGACCTTATTCTATCGGCGCCCGACCATCTCATCATCAGCGTATTTGGGGAAGAAACGTCGGGCCGGAGGTTCGTTCTTGTTGTGAATAAGCAGGAGAATGTCACGTGTATTGGGAAATTATCGCTGTCTTATCCTCTGAAGGTTGAGAAATTTGAGAAAAGCGCGGAGGCGTGGCGCGACTCCTGCAATATGGATTGCATTCCGCTGGAATTGGCAGGAGGAGACTGCATGCTGTTCAGGATTGAACGACTGCAACAATGATCTCGTTTAGGATATAGCGGGTCTGTAGCCGACTGCCGGATACGGAAAATACCGCGGACACCATCGCAAGCCAAGCGGAATACGGTGGTAGGATGAGAGGAGTCGATGGGATGAGCGCACTCTATCCGATCTACGTCAATTATCCGATAAGCCCTAGGCCGCGGTTCGGCGGCAATAGGCCGACGCATGGCCCGCTGCATGCGATCATTGCCGGCAATTGGTCTCGGTACGAGGCCGAATTGCGGGCTTTTGCGCGTTACGCCGGACAGTTGGCTTCCATAGCGTTTGAGCATGACGATGCCGCTCCTGCGCAGCCCTCCTGGAACAATGACTGGTTCAGCGGATTAGATGCGCTGGCGCTGTACGGCATCGTGGCGGAGCGGCGTCCGAAACGCTACTGCGAAATCGGCTCGGGCAATTCCACGATGTTCGCCAAGCGCGCCGCTGCGGACCACGGACTGACGACGGAAATCGTCTCGATCGATCCGTTCCCCCGCGAGGAGATCGACGAGATTTGCAGCCGCATCGTACGCAAACCGCTTGAGGAGACCGATTTGTCGTTGTTCGAGGAGCTGGAGGCCGGGGACATACTGTTCGTGGACAGTAGTCATTACGTGTTCCAGAATTCGGATGCCAACATCGTATTTCTGGAGGTTATGCCGCGGCTGAAGTCCGGCGTTCTCGTTCATTTTCACGATATTTTTCTGCCGGACGACTATCCGGAGAGCTGGTCTCGCCGCTACTACAACGAGCAGTATATGCTGGCGGCTTATTTACTGGCGCAAAATCCGCAGGAGCCCGCATACGAGGTGGCGTTTCCGAGCCACTATGTCTCACAGGATGCGGAGCTTGCCGGTCTCGCGCAGACGGTTCTCGGAGCGATCGGTCCGCAGGGCGTCCCGGCCCGGGGCGGTTCGTTCTGGCTGACGAAGCGTTGACTTTGGCCGGTTCGCGCGGGCTTTGTATGCATTTTCTTGTCGTTCAAGTTAATCTTCTCCCCAAAAAAGTTAGCTTCCTATCTGTCGCATCCGTCCCAACACCGCTAAACTAGGGGTATGAGACGGGATGGAGAGAGACAGCGATGCTTCTGAGATGGTGGAACGGTCTGAGCTTCCAGACGAAGCTCTTATGCGTGATCTATATGCTATGCGTCATCCCCACGGCCAGCGTGGGGCTTATTGCGTATCGCCAGTCGGCGGATTCATTGGAGAAAAGGGTTAACGAGGATCTGCAGGTTATCATCGGACAGTTCAACAATACGTTGGAGAAGCAGGTACAGGATTTCGAACGCTATAGCATGCTCCCCTATTCCACGGAAGAAATTTTTGAAATTATCGCTTCGCCGTTCTCGCCTAGAGACCAATGGGGCTATCGGGAGTTAATCAACCAACAGCGGCTTATTCAGCTTATTACGACCTATCCCTCCGTTAACTCGATGATCGAAGGCATGCTGTTCTACGGAACGAACGGCAGCATCTACGGTTATCGGACGAGCGGGGACAAATCCATCAACCCGGATTACAAGCCATACGAAGAGGCGTGGTACAAGCAGGCGATCGACAGGGAAGGCGGGTTGGTCATTTCCGGCTTGCGCGACGAGGCTCAATTCAACGGAACCACGTTCAAGACGATTACGATCGCGCGGCAGCTGATCGACCGGGATTTCAAGCCCGCCGCCGTCGTGGCCGTCGACATTAAGCCGGCGTTCATCCAGAAGACGGTCCGTTCGCTCAGCTTTAAGAACGTTCACGTCACCGTAGCCGCTCCCGACGGCTATGTCTACTCCTCGGAGCCGGAAATTACCGAGAAGCTGCTGGAGTTCCGCTCTTCGCAGAATCGGAGGGGCACCGCGAGCGGAGGAGTATCGAAGTATGCAAGCGTTCGGAGCGGAGGAGGTTCGGAATCCGCGAACGCCTTCCGTCTGCAATCGACGGTAGATGGCAACCATCGCTCCTGGAACGGTGTGGAGAAATTCAACGAATACACCGGCTGGACGACTTATTTGCTGGTCGACCGAGAGGAGCTGCTTCAGGAGAGCGCGGCGATTAAAAAATTGACTCTGCTTGTCGTTTTGTTTATTTTTATCGGAGCGGCGGTCGTGTCCTGGCTGCTGGCCAAAGGCCTGTCCAAGCCGATTCGCAGCCTGATGCGGTCGATGAGCAAGGTGGAGATGGGCAACTTCGAATCGACCTTGTCGCTACCCTACGAGAGAAGGGACGAGATCGGCCAGCTGCAATTCCGGTACAACCGGATGGTGACGCATCTGGACGAGCTGGTCAATTCGATCGAGGAGTCGGAGAAGCAGAAGAGAAACGCGGAGCTGTACGCGCTTCGCGCCCGCATTAATCCCCATTTTCTGTACAATACGATTAATTCGATTCGCATGCTGGCGCTCATTCAACAATCCGAGCATATCGCCAAATTGCTGCAATCGCTCAGCAAGCTGCTGCACTCCAATATGAAGATGGTCAAGGACCTTGTCAGCCTGGGGGACGAACTGGAGCTGCTCAAGGAATATACGCTGCTGATGGAGCTTCGCTATACGAACCGCTTCGTTGTCAGATGGAAGGTGTCCGACGCTGCGTTAAAAGCCCAAGTGCCGGTCATGCTGCTGCAGCCGCTGTTGGAAAACGCGATTTTTCACGGGCCGAGCAGCATGGAACGGCAGCTTCGCATCGAGGTGTCGGCGGAGATCGCGGATGAGGGGCGAGCGCTGCGTATTGTCGTCGCGGACGACGGCAAAGGAATCGACGCCGCCAAGGTCAAGGAGTTGAACGATCCGGCCGCGGACGGGGAAGAAAGCATCGGGGTCCGGAACGTTCGGGAACGCATAAGGCTCAGATACGGAGCGGCCTACGGTCTGACGATCGACAGCGCGCCGGGCGAGGGGACGAAAGCGATTCTGCTGCTTCCGTATCAACCGAGAGGGGAGAACGCCGATGTGGAACATGCTGGTCGTTGAGGACGAGTCGATCGTCCGGATCGGATTGCGTTACCTGGTCGATTGGGAGAGCTACGGCGTCGTCTGGAAAGCGGAGGCCTCCAACGGCGAGGAAGCTTGGAATATCATCGAGGAAGAGGAAATTCATATCGTCATGACCGACATCCGCATGCCGGTGATGGACGGAATTCAGTTAACGAAGAAAATTAAAGAACGCGGCGGAGGAATCCAGGTCATCGTAATCAGCAGCTATGACGATTTTCCTTACGTTCAGGAGGCGCTGCGTCTGGGCGTAACGGATTATTTGCACAAGCCTACGATGGCGAAGGAAGAGATCGTAGATATGCTGAAGAAGGTGCTGGACAATCTGGAACGAACGTACGGACCTTCCTTGACTCCGGCGGGAACGACGGAGAAGGAGAGAGACGAATTTCTGAAAGCTTTGCTCTCGGGAACGGACGAAGAGGGGCGGCTGGAGAAGCAGTATGGCGCTCTCGGTTTGCCCGCACTTGCGGACGGGGTACGGCTAGTCGGCATCCGTCCGGCGTCGGGAGCAAGGGAAGAGGAGCCGGAGAAGAGCGGCTCACGCTTCGCGGCGGCGAGGTACTTCATCGAGAAGTATGTGTCGCACGATTGGGGAGGCGCGGTGGCGAACGGAGAGCGGGACGAGCTGCTGTGGCTGGCGCCGGCGCAAGCCCGAAGCGGAGAACGGACCTGGAACGAGTATCTGGCGGAGCTGAAGAAAAATTTGGCCAATCTGCTTAACGTTGCGCTGGTCTTCTCCGGAGGCGCGCTTGCAAGCGATGTCCCCGGTCTGAGAACGGCGTATGGGGAGCTGCAGCGGGAACTCGGGGAGGCCGAAGGGGCTGTCGGACAGGCCGTTCGCATGGCGATGGATTATGTCGATCTGCACTTCTGCGAGGACGTATCCCTGTCTTCCTGCGCCGAGTTCGCCCACGTTAGTCCCGCTCATCTCAGCCGGATCTTTCTCAAGGAGACCGGGGTCAATTTCAGCGATTACGTTATACGCAAAAAGATGGAGCGAGCCAAGGAGCTTCTTCGCAGAACGAATCTAAGAATTTACGAGGTGGCGGAGAAGGTCGGCTACGCGCATTCGCACTATTTCAGCAAGCTGTTCAAGGAATACGTCGGGCAATCTCCGATCGAGTACCGAAACGGTTGCTGAGGCGGCCGATCAAAAAGATGTACGATTTCATAAGAATCGTACATTTTTTTGTGGACGAGCCCGAAAGTGGGCAAAACAAAGCGCCTATATCTCATAAACCGTTCATGGCGAGGGGATAAGGCGGCTCCTATAATGAACCTTGTAAGCGTTTTATAGATCAAAGGGAGGTTTTAATATGAAGCTTTCTCGCTTATCTGCATTGCTGCTTCTCGTATTGGCCGTATCGCTTATCGTCTCCGCATGCGGGGGCAACAAGAATTCGGGAGCTCCCGCGTCAAGCGGCTCCGCCGCGAGTCCCTCAGCGTCCGAATCCGGTTCGGCGCCTTCGGGTGAGGACAAAGAACCGGTCACTCTGAAAATTTCCAGCTGGAATCCGCTGAGCCAGAAGGTAATCGAGAAGTTCGAGGAGCAATATCCGTACATTACCGTGGAGCCGGATCAGATTGCCGACCAGTACCGGGAAGTCATCCGGACGAGAATCGTCTCGAAGGCCGACATGGACATCGCGTGGATGTTCCCGAACCAGATGCGCGAGTATGTCGACCAGAACGTCTTGATGGACATGTCCGGGGAAGCCTGGAAGGACAATTATCTGGAATCCGCCGTTCAGCTAGGCACGGTGGACGGCAAAACCTATGGAGTGCCGTACAACTATTACGCCGTTGTCGTTTTCTACAATCGCGACGTATTCAAGAATCTCGGCTTAAACGTTCCGACGACCTGGGAAGAGCTGCTGGACGTCAGCGGGAAAATCAAGGCTAGCGGACTCGCGCCGTTCGTGACGGGAGGCAAGGACGCCTGGGCGACCCAGTTCATGTCCAGCGGCCAATTCGGCGCTTATCAGCACAAGGACCCTCTTGTGTTCGAGAAGCTGGCTTCCGGGGAGAAGAAGTGGACCGATCCGGAATTCGCGGACTTCTTCGGCCCTCTGAGCGAACTGGCAGACAAGGGGTATTTCCTCGAAAATTCGGTCGGGCTGGGCAACGCCCAAGTCGTGCAGGTGTTCAAGGAAGGGAAGGCCGCGATGTATCCGATGGGAAGCTGGGCGCTGGACGAATTCCCCGCGGACTTCAAGGAGTTCGAGGTGGGCGCGTTCCCGATCCCGCTTAACAAGGCCGGCGAGCCGCTCGTCGTCAATCTGATCTCGGACAATATTTTCACCGGCATCTCTTGGAGCAAGCATCCCGAGGAAGTAAAGCTGTTCATGGACTTCATCGCCCGGCCGGAGACGGCCAAGCTGTGGTCCGACGATACGAAATCGGCGGTCACTGTCGTTGGTGGCACTTCCCCGACCTACCATCCGATCGCGGAAGAGCTGACGAAGAGCATCGAGTCGAATATCTCGACGATCTTCCCGAGCTTGACGCCTTCCATGGAGCCGGCGTATTTCCCGATGCTGCAGCAGATTCTGCTTAAACAGAAGCCGGATTTGGCGAAACTGATGGAAGAGATGCAGAAGGCGCAGGAGAAGGACTACAAGTAATTCGCCGCGCAAGGCGCGAACGGACAGCTCCGACCCGGGGATAGAAGCCCGGGTCTTTGCTTCTTCGCAGGCTTGCCTCGCACACACGGGAGGGACCTTATGAGAATACTGAATCTGAAAACCTTTCTTCTGTTCCTGGCCCCCGCGCTGCTGCTTTATTCGCTATTCTACGCGGGTCCGATCGTCAGCGGACTATATTACGGCTTCACCGACTGGAAAGGCGTTTCCTTCAGCGCGAACTGGATCGGTCTGGACAATTTCAAGAACGTTTTCTCCGATCCGCTGTTCGCCACCGCGCTGCGCAACATGTTGATTCTGTCCATCGTCGTTATCGCCATTCAGCACGCGATCTCCATTTTCCTGGCCGTCCTGCTCGACCAGAAACTGCGGGGCGTCGTCTGGATGCGCGCGGTCATTTTTTACCCGGCCATTCTGAATACGGTCGTCATCGGCTATATCTGGAGCTATATGTACTCGCCGTTCGTCGGCTTTCTGCCCAAGTTTTTCGAGGCGCTCGGCCTGGAAACGCTGGCGGGCATCGATTGGCTGGGGCGTACGGATACGGCGATCTACGCCATCTCGTTCGTCATTATCTGGCAGTACACCGGGTACTCGATGATGATCTACATGGCCGGGTTGCAAGGGATCTCGTCGGACATCTACGAATCGGCCAGCATTGACGGCGCCAATGCCCGGCAGAAATTTTTCAAGATCACGCTGCCGCTCCTCGTGCCTGCCATCACCGTCAATACAGTGCTGTCGGTCATCGGGAACATGAAGCAGTTCGAGCATATTTGGGTCATGACGCAGGGAGGGCCGGCCAACTCGACGCAAGTGTTCGGGACGCTGATCTATCAATTCGCGTTCAAGACGTCGCAGCCGGGCTACGGAACGGCGATGGCTATTCTGCTGTCCATTCTCATCATGCTGGTGACGGTCACGATCATCCGGGTGCTGAACAGATGGGAGGTTAAGCAATGAGGGCGGCCAAAATTTCTTCGTACGGAATCGTCGCGGTCTGCTTGGCCGTCATTCTCGTTCCGTTGTTCGTGCTGGCGACGGTATCGCTGCAAAATTCGTCGGGAACGCTGAATCCGCTGGCTTTGCCGGAGACGTATCACTGGAGCAACTATCCGCAGGCGATCGAGGTCGGGCGTCTCGTCTTGTACTTCACGAACAGCGTGACCGTGCTGGCCGCTTCCTTGTCGGTGACGCTCGTATGCGCTATTCTGGCCGGGTACGCGCTGCGACACGGTAGAGCGTGGAGGGCCGATTGGCTGTTCTCTTATTTCCTTCTCGGCATGATCTTGCCCGGCTTTGCCGGAACGATCCAGTCCTTCCTGCTGCTTAGGGAGCTATCGCTGCTCAACACTCATCTGGGCCTCTCGATCATCCAAGTGGCCGGGGGGATGGCGCTGCCGATCTTTCTGTACTTTCAGTTTTTCAAAACCGTTCCGCTGGAAATCGAGGAAGCGGCGATGATCGACGGCTGCTCGCCGATACGGATCTTCTGGCAGGTTGTCGTTCCGCTGACGCTGCCGGTAACCTCGACTTGCATTATCGTAATCGCGATTAATTCTTGGAACGATTTTTTCGGTCCGCTCGTCTACCTGTCGTCTCCGAACAGTCGGACGCTGCCGATCGGGCTCATGTTTTTCAAAACGCAGTACTCGGCCAATTGGCCGCAGCTGTTCGCCGCTTCGGCTCTGGTCGCTATGCCGATTACATTGCTGTACATGTTCGTGCAAAGGTTTATTATTAAGGGACTGGTCGGCGGGGCGGTTAAGGGCTGAATCGTCGGCAGAAAAGGAAAGGGGACTTGGCGGAAAATGAAGCTCGGAATAAGCACGTATTGTCTGGTCGATAAGCTGCGAGGCGGAGAAATGTCCGTCCTCGATGTCTTGGAATGGGCGAAGGAGCATCGTTGCGAGCATGTGGAGCTCGTGCCCTACGGTTATTCGCTGGTCGACGACGGAGAGCTCGCGGAGCGGGTCCGGTGCAAAGCGGAACAGCTCGGTCTTGAGCTGTCCAACTATGCGCTTCCGGCCAACTTCGCGCACGAATCGGACGAAGATTTCCTTGCCGAAGTGGAGCGCTTGAAGGGGCATGTCGATTTGCTAGCGGCAATGGGAATTCGCTCTATGCGTCACGACGTGGTGGCGTTTACGATTCCGCAAGAGGAAGCCGACATCGCGCATTTCGAGAAGAATCTGCCGCGAATCGCCGAGGGCAGTCGGCTCATCGCGGACTACGCCGCCGAGCGCGGCATCGCGACGAACATCGAAAACCACGGCTGGGGCGTGCAGCACAGCGATCGCGTCCAACGGGTAATCGCCGAGGTGAATCGCCCGAATTTCCGGACGGTGCTGGACATCGGCAACTTCCTGTGCGTCGACGAACCGCCATTGATCGGGGTCGCCAAAAATCTGCCTTTGGCTTCGATCGTCCACCTGAAAGACTTCTATTATCGCGGGGCCGATCAGAATCCCGGAGACGGCAAATGGTTCCGCACCGCGAACGGCAACTTCTTAAGGGGCTCGATATTCGGTCAGGGAGACCTGCCGGTAAGAAGTCTGCTCAAGCTCATCAAAGGCTCGGGCTACGACGGCTATCTGACTTTGGAATTCGAAGGCATGGAGGAAAGCCGGGAAGGAACCGCCATCGGCTTGGACAACATTCTCAGGCTGTGGGACGAAGCTTGAGGCTGTCTCAGGACCAATCATGACCTTATATACAACCTTTGATTTTGGTCGTTTTGTACGAATTTCCGAACAAACATTTGCTGTTTAACCCTGATTCGAGTTACTTTGTACGGTTTTCCCTACAAGCGTCCGTCGGTTGAGCCTGAATCAAGTTGCTTTGTACGATTTTTCGAACAAACGTCCGTAGTTGGATAGCAGCTTAAAGGAAACCGTAGGTACCGGAGATTACATTTTCGTTAAAGTGGACGGGCTATGGAAAGTCTATCGTTTTCAATAAGTCATACGGATCGACCTAATCGGACGCAATAAAAGAAATTTCACCCTTTTTCCCCACGCGCTCTATATGGTTTAATTATAGGGTACATACATGGGAAAAGGAGAATGAGCATGACGCAACGAATGCGAATCGCGTTGCAGCTGACGCTGGCTGCCGCGATCGTGGGGTTGACTGCCTGCGGCGGCGGGAATAAGGAGGCGGAAACAACGCCCCCGGCTGAGACTCAGCCGCCTACCGCAAGCGCTTCCGCGACTTCGAGCGAATCCCCTTCGCCGCCTGCTGCAGCTTTCCTGGCGCCGTTAACGGGGCTGCCGGCGGAGAAGGAAGTGACGAATCGGCCGTTCGCGGTCATGATCAACAATCTTGCGCCGGCAAGGCCTCAATCGGGGATGACGCAGGCGGATGTGGTGTGGGAGCTGCTGGCCGAAGGCGGAATTACGCGGTTTGTCGCTGTGTTTCAGAGCAAGGAGTTTGTCGAGCCGATCGGACCGATCCGCAGTATTCGTCCTTATTACATCCAAGTCGGAGAATTCTATGGCGGCGTGCTTGTTCACGCGGGAGCGAGCAACGACGGCTTTGCGATTTTGCAGAAGCAGAAGAAGGAGCATCTGGACGAGATTACGAATGCCGGAGCTTACTTTTACCGGGACAAGTCTCGCAAAGCGCCGCACAACGTTTATTCCACGCTCGAAAAGCTGCGCGAGGGTGCGGAGAAGCGGAAATACGGAACTACGGCTAACGTGCCCGTATTTACATTCAATGACACGCCTCCGGCTCTGGCGACCGCGACGAGCGCCGCTAACATCGACATCAAGTTTATGCTATCTAGCTACAAGGTCTCCTATGCCTACGACAGTACTAAAGGGCTGTACTATCGTTCGATCAACAACGAGCCGCACATCGACAAGAACAACAACGAGCAGCTGTCGGCTTCGAATCTGGTCGTGCTGTCCGCCAAGCACGATATTAAGGACAGCGTAGGTCGACTGGTCGTCGATCTGAACAAAGGCGGGGAAGCGATTTTGTTCCAGCAGGGCAAAGCGATTGTGTGCCAATGGGAGCGCAAGGAGGGCGACGTCATCCGGTTGATGAAGGACGGACAGGAGCTGCCGTTCTTGCCGGGCACGACTTATTATCATGTCGTACCGACCTCCAATCCGATGGACAAGCTGGTTACTTATCAATAATGCGAAGGGGCTGTTCCGGTCGTTGCGACCCGGGACGGCCCCTTTTTCCAAAGTACCGGCAATGAGCTTTTTTGTGCTTGTGAAGAGAAATTTGGTAAATACTAAGATTCGCGGTGACCTGATAGATAAATGGGGTAATAAGCAATTGTAGTTCGGTCGGGCTAGCCCGACATCCGGGTTTTCGACAACGGCAAGAGGAATATTGCGTCGAAATCAAACGAATGATAAGGTTCCGGGAGTCCGGTTTTTGTGGCATTTTGCCATAAAAAATTGAAAAGTGTCGAAAGTAAGCTGTACCCAGCCTGTCCGGCATGTGATAAAATAATTAAGTTAACGCACCGTTATCGCTGGATTAACGGAGTGTAAAATTTAGCCAGGTACATATATGGGAAAGAAGGGCTGTCCGTGTTTCGGAAAAAGGACATTTTTTTTAAGACATTGGAGGAAATGTCGGACATTATCGTGGAGACGGTCGATCATTTCGTCAATGCCGTGAATGGAGACTTCCCGGACGTCGCTGCATTCGCTCGCGAGATGAAGGAATTTGAGCATCGTGGGGACAAGTGTACGCACATTATTCTCACCGAGCTTAACAAAACGTTCATTACGCCGATCGAGCGCGAAGATATTATGGAGCTGATCAAGAAGCTGGACGACGTGCTGGACGGCATAGAGGCTTGCGCTTCTCGGTTCGAGATGTACCAGATTACGAAAGCCGATCCGTACATCCGCAAATTCGGCGATTGCCTGAAACGGAGCGCGCAGGAAATTAAATCGGCGATCTATCTGCTTAGCCAGAAGAAGCTGCTCGCGATGCAGCCGCATTGCGTCAATATCAACGAGCTGGAGAACGAAGGCGACGACCTGATGCGTCAGGGAATCAAGAATCTGTTCGTGAACGTTTCCGATCCGATCGAGCTCATCAAGCACAAGGAAATTTACGAGCGGCTGGAACAGACGACCGATTCGTGCGAGGATGTCGCGAATACGCTGCAATCCATCATTATGCGCAATTCTTGATCGGCGCAAGCGGGGACGGAATAGAATATCATGGATTATACCTTACTGATAGTTGTCATTATCGTTTTGCTGGCCTTGGGCTTTGACTTCATCAACGGGTTTCACGATACGGCCAACGCGATTGCGACGTCCGTATCGACGCGCGCCTTGACGCCGCGTAGGGCGATTATTCTCGCATCTACGATGAACCTGGTTGGAGCCTTAAGCTTTACGGGAGTCGCGAAGACGATCGGAGGCAAGATTACCGATCCGTTTAAGCTGGAGCACGGGCTGACGGTCGTCATCGCAACTCTGATTGCGGCCATAGTCTGGAATCTGATCACATGGTGGGTGGGCATTCCCTCGTCCTCTTCCCATGCGCTGATCGGAGCGCTGGCTGGAGCGGCGATCGCATCCGAAGGCTGGAGCGGGATTAACTACTCGGGCTTTTCGTCCATTTTACAGGGACTTATCCTGTCTCCATTCATCGCTTTTGGCCTTGGTTTCATTATTATGTTCGTGTTGAAGCATCTTTTCGCCAATTCCAGTCCTCATCGCGTGAACAAGCTTTTCCGCGGCGGTCAGGTGGTTACTGCGGCGTTCCAATCGTTTACGCACGGCACGAACGATGCGCAGAAGGCGATGGGTATTATTACGATGGCGCTAGTGGCCGCGAACATCCAGTCGGATCTGGAAATCGCGCTGTGGGTTAAGCTGTCCGCAGCATTGGCGATGGCGCTCGGAACCTCGTTGGGCGGCTGGAAGATCATTAAGACGATGGGGACGAAAATCTTCAAGATCGGACCGATCAACGGCTTCTCCGCCGACTTGGCTTCCGCCTCGGTTATTCTCGGCGCAACGTTGACTCATTTCCCGGTAAGTACGACCCATGCGATCACATCGTCGATTCTGGGCGTCGGCTCGGCGAAGAAGTTTTCCAGCGTCAAATGGAGCATGGCCGGCCGGATCGTGCTGACTTGGCTGATTACGATTCCGATCGTCTCCGTCGTGGCGGCGCTTATCTATTATGTATTGGCACTATTCATGCATTAAATCCGATAGCCCGAACCTGAACGTTCGAGATTGCTACAATGGAATAAAGAAGCTGTAATCTTTGTCCAGTCAGGAGGACCTTCTATGCTTGCTTATACGGAACAAGCGAAACCGACTGTCGAGCTGCTGAAGGAATTTCTCGCAGGCAATCCGACGTATGCAGGAGAGAAGTTGATTTTCTCCGGCGTCGGTCATCGCGATGTGTATAATATTAGCGCTCCGTTCCTTGATCGGGGGGAGCGAGTTATCGCCGGACGCGTAGAGGACCGCGATAAGGAGTCCTCCGAGGTGATGTTCTTCGTCGAACGTCAAGGCAAGTGGGTTCCGCGGAACGGGGCTCCGGTGTTCGCGCTTCAGGATCCGTTTTTCACCTTTATTGGCGAAGAATTGGTGTTCGGCGGGGTTGAGGTGTATTTCGACGGGGATGATCCGCATTACGTGACTTCCTGGCGTACCGTGTTTTATCGCGGCTATTCCATCGACGATCTTGTCCCTTTTGCTAAAGGGCCGCTAACGATGAAGGACATTCGTCTGATCCAAAGGGATAACGGACGCATCGGCGTGTTCACTAGGCCGATGATGGTCGACGGCGCTCGCGCGTTGATCGGCTATACGGAAATCGAGTCGTTGGACGGCTTGACGGAAGAGGCGATCAATGAGGCCCATATGCTGCGCCAGCAGTTTCTGCCCGACGAATGGGGCGGGGCCAACGAAGCGCATCTGCTAAAGGGCGGACTGATCGGCGTGCTGGGCCATATTGCCTGGATGGAGGAATTCAATATCCGGCACTATTACCCGATGGTTTTCGCGTTCAATCCGGAAGATTATCGCTATACGCCGATCAAGCTGATCGCGACAAGGGCGATGTTCCCGGACGGCCCGGCCAAACGGGCGGACCTGCAGGACGTCATTTTCAGCGGTGGAATTGTACGGCATGCGGATGGAACCGCCTCCCTGTATACCGGAGTCAGCGATGCCGAGGCGCACGCGATTCGAATCCCGGATCCGTTCCTGGAATATGAGAGCTAAAAAGAAGAAGAGGCTAATCCCGAGCTGAGGAAAACCGGGGAATAGCCTCTTTTAAGTTTCCGTTAACGCCGCCGTTTGGTCGGCCGTCGTTTGTTGGTCGTTCTCCGCGGCGTGGAGCGCTTGGTCGTCCTTCTGCGGGAGGGGGTCCTGCCGGTGGTGGCTGCAGCCGCCTTGCCCCCCTTGCCCATAAACAGCTTGAGCATAGGGGCGACCTGCTGCATCGTGGACATAAATTTCTGGACTTTCCCCATCGTCGAGATGACCCCTTCGATGCCTCCCATACGATCGAACATCGCTTTCAGATCGCCAATATTGGAGATGCCAAGATTGGAGAGGTTGAAGGGGAGGGCGCTTTTCGTTGCGGTAGCCGCTGCTTGTACGGGAACAACCGCATCATCTATGACGGCCGGAGGGCCGGAGAACCCGCCGTCAATGCCGGGGAAAACGTTCTGTCCGAAATCAGGACCCCAGCCATGCAGAGAGGGAGGCTGCGGATCGGTCATAGGATCACACCCTTTCTACTACCCTAATCTATGCCGGGCGGGAGCCTTCGGAATGGACGAATGCCCGCGCCCAGGGAAATTCCGGGGGCTGATGGTCTCGTCATCGGGCGTTTGTCGTCTTCTAAGCGGATTTGACCGATTGGTCAAAAACCGCTTATTTACTTTTGAGGAGAATTGGATATAACGTGTTAATGCGACAAGCACAGCGCCCAATCGATTGTAAGCGTTCGCAATTTAGTGGGTCTAAAGAAAAGGATACGCAGAGAGAAAAGGGGAAGTGAGCGGCATGGGGAAGAGGTCGAAGCTGTGGCGTGATTATTTGGTCTCGTATGTATTTGTTTTTGCGATTCCGTTTATTATTCTCGGCACGTTTATTTATATGAATGCGGTTAAGGCCGTGCAATTCGAGATCGTGCAATCGAACAGCTATAAGCTCAAGCAGGTGCAAAGCTATCTCGACAGCCAGATTAACGGTTTGAAGTATACGGCCGCCAAAATGGCCTTCGACCAGCGGCTCACTCCTTACGCAGCGAAAAGGAACGATTATTCCGCCGCCGAGACGGTCAAGGAATTGGCCCGCTATAAGGACGGCAGCATGATCCTAGAAGGGTTGTTTCTCTATTTTCGAGGCGATGACAACATCTTTACGAATGAAGGCGTCGTTTCATTAGACGTTCTGACGAAAGGGATGTACCGCTTTCCTGAAGCGGATCGCGAAGCTTTCCTACACGATCTGACCTCGACGGTCCACATTACGCTTAAGCCGGCCGCTCCGGTCAAGATCAGAGGCGACAGGGAGGAGCGGTTGCTGACGTACATGTTTCCCGTTCTGCCCAATAACAGTCAGCCGCATGCGACGGTGCTGTTTCTGATTAATGAATCGATGTTAACGAACACGATGAAAAATATGCTGGGCAACGTGCAGGGCGCCGTGTATCTCTTGAACGAGGTCGGGGAAGTGTTGGCGGTTGAGCGCAGCGAAGATTCGCCGGAGTTTGAGAGGATCATGCAGCAGGCTGAGCTGAAGACCGGAGAGGAAATCCGCCAAATCGGCTCGACCCGTTATTCCGTCATGAGCGAGAAGTCCGAGCTTACGGGTTGGACCTATATGATCGTCATTCCGACGGATCAGTTCTGGTATCGGGTCATTCATTTTAAGCAGATTGCCGGCGTTGTTCTGCTGTTCGTGCTGGTGATCGGCATCGTTGCGGCGCTTCTCGTCTCCTTTCGCAAGTCGGGTCCGATTCGCGCCCTGGTCGCGTACTTACAGCATCGCGGCTCCATTCGGGGAGCAGAGCAGAGAGGACTGGACGAATTCGCGCTGATACGTGGCGCAGTCGACGAGCTGCATCACGACAAGCAGCAGTTGGAGACGAATATGGAGCGGCAGCGTCCGTTGGTTATCGATCAGATGCTCTATCGCTTGCTGACCGGGAGTCGCCTTGAAGCGGACTCGGCTTTATATTCGGACATTCAAGGTTTCTATTACTTTGCGATGGTCATTTCGTATCGGCAGGATGGCAGCCGCAAACTGGGGGCCTCCGGGCGCGAAGCGCTGTACCGGCAGTTCAACCGGGTCGAGACTGACGAGTGCAAGGGAGTCGGGATCGAACTGCTCGACGAGCAGGCGTTCGCGCTGGTTATGTCCGCGCAGCAGCCGGATGCCCGTACGAGAGAGCACCAGCAACGAGCGGCCGAATACGTGCAAGCGCTGCTTCAGGAGCAGCTCGGCATTAATGCGTTAATCGGAGTCGGAACGGTGTGCGCGGAGCTGACGGACATTAACCGCTCCTTCGTCGAAGGGCTGGCGACGATAGAGTACCGGCTGTTGTTCCCGGAAGGGCGCATTTTGTATTTTGAGGATATTTCCGGACTTCAGGACCAACACCGTCAATACGCGATGGGCGATCAAGTGAAGTTCATTCAGAGCCTGAGAATGGCCGATCGGGCCGTATGTCTGGATTCTCTGGACGCGATCCTGGCCAATATCGCGAGGATGGAACAGTCGATGCTGCTGATTCGTTATCTGTGCTTCGATATCGTTAACGCGGTGCTGAAGGAGATGAGAAGCCTCAAGCTGGGGCTTGATTGGCCGGAAACGAAGCGGATGATGGAGTTCCGTACGCTGGACGACTTGAGGGAAAGCATGAGCTGCGTTGTGACGCGAATATGCGAGCATGTGGAAGCCGGGAAGAAGACGAAGCGGGCGGACCTGTGCAATCGGATTATCGGGGAGATCGATCTCCGGTTCAGATCCGACCAACTCAGTCTGGAAGTGCTGGCGCAGCAGTTCGACGTCTCGGCTTCTTATCTGAGCAGGCTCATTCGCGAACAGACGGGCGCCACCTTTACCGAATACGTGCAGCAGCTTCGCTTCGAGGCTGTGAAGCGCGAGATGGTGGCGACGTCTCGGCCGATCAAGGATATTATTCTCGAAGCCGGCTATCAGGACATGTCCAGCTTCATTAAGAAGTTCAAGAAAGCCGAGGGGCTTACCCCCGGCGAATATCGCAAGCAAGCGGCGGCCGCCAAAGTGGGGCGGATCTGATCGGGTCAGAAACGACCTACCGGGCAAGAAGCGCTTATTTACAGACGAACCCCTTCCCTCCTACTATGGGATGCAGACCGACAGACAAGGGGGGAATGTGGAATGGAACGCCAAGCGGAGCGTTACGACGTCATTGTCGCAGGAGGCGGCGCGGCCGGCTTCGCTGCTGCCGTACAGGCGGCTCGAGCGGGGGCCAGAACGGCCTTGATCGAGAAAAACGGGCTGCTTGGAGGAACGACTACAGTCGGAGCGGTCAACTTCCCGGGGTTGTTCCATGCGTGGGGCAAGCCAATTATCGCAGGCATCGGTTGGGAGGCGATCGTTCGGGCGGCGAAGCTGGAAGGCAGGGCGCTTCCGGATTTCTCGGTCGTTCCGGAGCGTCATTGGCAGCATCAAATTCGCGTTAATCGGTTTCTGTTCGCCTCGGTGCTGGATCAATTGTGTCTGGCAGCCGGCGTGGAGCTGGGGCTTCATCAGATCACGGCGGCGGCGGAGCAGTCGGAGGCCGGCATTCGGCTGACGGTGGCGGGGAAGGAAGGCTTGCGGACGCTGGAGGCAAGCAAGGTCGTGGATGCGACCGGAGACGCCGACGTATGCGGCCTGCTCGGCTATACTCGCGTCAAGAGCAAGCAGAGGCAGCCCGGCACGCTGATCAATGAGATCGAAGGTTATGAGTTCGAAAGGGTCGATCCCGCCGTTCTGCGGCGAAGGTATGAGGAAGCGCTGGCTAACGGAGAGATTCGCCCGACCGATCATCCCGCCGGCGATACGCCGTTTTATCACGATCTGCAAAACGGCGCCGTCAGCATGCATGTGCCGGGCATCGACGGCGGCAGCTCCGACTCCCGTACGGAAGCGGAGCTCGAAGCGAGGCGGACCTTGCTGCGTATCTATCGCTTCCTGCGCACCGTTCCCGGGTGCGAGCAGCTAACGATCCGCTATGCGGCGAACGAATGCGGCATCCGGGAGACATGGCGGATCGAAGGGGAGGCGACGGTGACCGAGGAGACTTATCTGAACGGATATGTCTGGCCCGACGCCGTCTGCTACAGCTATTATCCGATCGACCTGCACCATCCCAGCGGCAATACGATCCTCAAGAAGTATCCGGCCGAACATACGGTTGCAACCCTCCCGTATGGCGCGCTCGTTCCGCGCGGGAGCGATCATCTGCTCGTCGCGGGGCGCTGCATTGCGGGCGATCAGATGGCCAATTCGGCTTATCGCGTGCAGGCTACCTGCATGGCGACCGGGCAAGCGGCGGGTGCCGCGGCTGCGCTCGCCGCAGCGGAGGGAACGTCGGTGCGCGAGGTGCCGCACGGGAGGCTGACCGAACGCTTGCGACAGCATGGCGCTATCGTTCCGGACGGCCGGAAGGCATGACAAGTTCCAAGTCGCAGAGGGGAGGGAACCGGGCAGTTGAGTACGCTTTCGAGTAACATCCGCAAGCATTGGCAGCTTTACGTATTTCTGCTGCCGGCGCTCGCCTACTTCGTCATCTTTCACTACATTCCGATCTACGGCGCGCAAATTGCTTTTAAGCATTATTCGGCGGTCAAGGGGATATGGGGAAGCGAATGGATCGGATTCGATCATTTCGAGCGGTTTTTCAATTCCTATTACTTCTGGTTGCTGCTCAAAAATACGCTGCAAATCAACGTATACCAGTTGGCCTTGTTTCCGGTGTCAATCATTGTGGCGTTATCGATTCATGAAGTCACCCGGGCGCGCTTTAAGCGTTTCGTCCAACTGGTTACGTACGCGCCGCATTTTATTTCCGTCGTCGTCATCTCGGGGATGATTCTGGTGTTCCTCGATCCGTCTACAGGCATCGTCAATACGATCATTAGGGCGCTGGGCGGAGAGCCGGTTTCCTTCATCACCGAGCCGGGCTGGTTCAAGAGCATCTACGTGCTGTCCGGCGAATGGCAGAATCTCGGGTGGGGGGCGATTATCTATCTGGCGGCTTTAGCGGGCATCAATCCCGAGCTTCACGAGGCCGCGCAGATCGACGGAGCCAGTCGCTGGCATCGCATTTTTCACATCAATCTTCCGGGCATTATGCCGACGATAATCATTTTGTTTATTTTGAACCTGGGCAGCTTTATGAACGTAGGCTTCGAGAAAATCTATCTGCTGCAAAATCCGCTTAATATGGAGGCGTCGGAGGTCATTCAGACTCACGTCTACCGCAGCGGCCTGCTTCAAGCGCAGTACAGCTATACCGCGGCGATCGGCTTGTTCAACAATCTGATCAACTTCGCAATTCTGCTCACGTTCAACAGACTGGCCAGAAGAAGCGGCAACAGCTTGTGGTAACGGAACGAAGCGGTAAATCCGGAGGAGAGACGAATGATCAAGCAAGCTTTCGAAGACCGTATGTTTCAGACGTTTAACCATGGCTTCCTGCTGGCGATCACCTTGCTTGTGCTATATCCGTTGGTCTATATCGTCAGCGCGTCGTTAAGCGATCCGACTTATGTGAACTCGGGTCAAATGTGGCTGTGGCCCAAAGGGTTTACGCTGGAAGGCTATGAGCGGGTGTTCGCCAACCGCGACATCTGGACAGGGTATATGAACTCGGCGATCTATACGGTAGCCGGCGTCCTGATCAATCTGGCGGTGACGCTGCCCTGCGCGTATGCCTTATCCCGCAGAGGGCTTCCGGGTCGTAAAGCCGTCACGCTGATCATCGTGTTTACGATGTTTTTCAGCGGCGGATTGATTCCGACCTATCTGCTCGTTAAGAGTCTGGGGCTCGTGAATACTTACTGGGCGCTGCTGCTGCCCTCGGCGGCGACGGCGATCAATATTATCGTGTCGCGCACGTTTTTCCAATCGAATATTTCGCGGGAGATGGAGGAGGCGGCTTCGATGGACGGCTGCTCCGACTTCCGGATGTTCGCGGTCATTATTTTACCGTTATCGAAGGCGCTCATCGCGGTTATGGCTTTATTTTACGGAGTCGGTCATTGGAACCAATATTTCGGCGCGTTGATTTATCTGAGCGATCGGGATTTGTATCCGCTGCAGCTGTTTTTGCGGGAGATTCTGGTCCAGCAGGAGATTGCGTCCCAGATGCTGATGAACGGCGGCGATATAGAGCTGTTGATGTCCGAGCAGACGCGTATAACGGAGCTCATTAAATATGCGGTGATGATCGTGGCCGCGCTTCCGCTGATCGTCGTGTACCCGTTCGTTCAGAAGCATTTTGTGCAAGGGGTTATGATCGGATCGTTAAAAGAGTGACGGACAAACAAAGGGACGTATAGAAAAGGGAGGCAATTCCAAATGACAAATCGAAATAAGGGAAAAATGCTGATCGCTTCGCTCCTGAGCATAGCGCTGCTGGCGGGCTGCTCGTCGTCGAACGGTAATTCGGGCGCACAGACGAGCCCAGCGGCCGGCGGCGCTTCGCCGCAAGCCTCGGAGGCGCCGGCGCCGGAAGGCCTCAATAAAACGGGATTGCCGATCGTAAACGAACCGATTAAACTAACGATGATGGGCGCCGAGGATCTGCAACGCAACTGGGCCGATCTCTATTTCTTCAAAGGGATGGAAGCGGATACGAACATTCAATTCGACTATACGACGCTATCCGGCTCCGCCTACCAGGAGCGCAAAAATCTGGCGTTCGCCAGCAACGAGCTTCCGGACCTGTTCTTTAACGGCGCGTTTACAGCCAACGATGAAGTGAATTACGGCGCGCAGGGCATGCTGATTCCGCTGGAGCAATTGATCGAGGACTATGCGCCGACGCTGTCCAAGCTGCTGCAGGACAATCCGGACATTCGCAAGTCGATTACCGCTCCCGACGGCCACATTTACGCTTTGCCCCAAATCGCGGATCATCCGCGCGACCGGTTCTGGCGCTTGTTCGTGAACGGCGAATGGCTGAAAAACCTGAATATCGACAAACTGCCGACTTCGGTCGACGAATTCTACGAGCTGCTTGTCGCGTTTCGAGACAAGGACCCGAACCGCAACGGCAAGGCGGACGAAATTCCGCTGACGGGCGACAATCAGTTGAACTATCTCCGTCCGATCATGCTGTCCTACTTCGGCCATGTGACCGACTTCGTCGAGGTATCCGACGATAAGGCACGGTTTGTCCCCGTTCAGCAGGGCTACGGCCAGTACTTGGCTTTCATGAATAAGCTGTATGCGGAGAAGCTGCTGGATCAGGAGATTTTCTCGCAAAACAAAGCGCAAATGACGGCCAAAGGAGAGCAGGAGCTGTACGGTGTCATGGGCAACAGCCTGCCGATCTTCGGCGGGAAGGAAAAACAGGTGGTTCCGAACAGTATTCTCGACAATTCGCAAATGCCTCCGCTGGTCAGCGAGCCCGGCGCAACGCCGGTGTTCCCGGAGAGGGACACGATTCGCCGCGGAACTTTCGCCATTACGAGCGCCAACAAGCACCCCGAAGCGACGATTCGCTGGCTGGATTATCTGTACTCGGAGGAAGGGTATAAGCTTGCACAGTACGGCATAGAGGGAGAGAGCTACCGCTGGTCGGACACCGAGCCGAAATATATCGAGTATATTGTGCCCGAAGGGATGCTGGAGAACGATTTCAAAAATATGAAGGTGTCCAATCTGGGTTACGGCTTCGCCAACGAAGAAATCGAGAAGAAGTTTCTGAAGTCGGATTGGCTCGGATTCGTGCTGAACGCCCAGGTAGATCCCTATATCGAGTACGGGAAGAAGCCGTTCCCGCTTACTTACTTTACGGAGGAGGAGCTGCAGCGGGTTAACGCGATCACTGTAGACTTACGGACGTTCATCGAACAGATGGAGGCGAAAATCGTCGTCGGCCAGGAGCCGGTATCCAAATGGGACGATTACGTTCAGACGATGAACAAGATGGGCGTCGAGGAGCTGGTCTCGATCTATCAGGCTTCTTACGATCGTTGGAAGAATGCAGAGTAACAGGGTTTGGAGCGGTTGAAGCAGGGAGCGGGAAGGAGCGGGCCGAGCGGCGTCCGCTCTTTTCCTATGGAGATTGGAGAGATGGATAGAGGCTGCGTTTAGGTGAAAGTGGACAAGAGACGGATGGGAGGCTGCGACAGGGTGAGGACAGACAAAAGGTGGACGGGACGCTGGATTGCGGACGAACGGTTTGCGGAACGCCCCAAGCCGGATTTGTTTCATAAAGAGCTGGCGGAAGGGACGGCGCATGTTCATCCTCATGAGGAGAGCCTGACTAATGTGCATATGCTGGTCCGCAAAGCCTTTACACTTGCGCGCGTTGAAGGGGAAGCCTGGCTGGACATCACGGCGGACGATTACTACAAGCTGTATGTGAACGGAGCTTTAGTCGGCCAAGGTCCCGCACAAAGCAATTACGATCATTATTACTATAATAGTTATAATGTTACGCCTCACCTGCGATCGGGATTAAACATTATTGCCGTGCATCTCTATTATCAGGGGCTGGTCTGCCGGGCATACAACAGCGGAGATTACCGGCAGGGGATGATCGCCGAGCTGGGGATGGCTGGCCGCCCGGTCGTATGGACCGATCGCACATGGCTGTATCGACTTGCCGAGGAGTACGGCAGCGGCGGCGTGATCGGGTACAACACGCAGTTCCTTGAGGCGATCGACAGCAGAAGGAAGCAGGCGGACTGGCGGGAGCCGGACATCGACTTGTCCGACTGGAAGCCGTGCGCGGAAGTCGAGTCCCACGACTACCGGCTGGTTCCGCAGCCTACGCCGCCGGTTGCGGTATATTCGGTGCGGCCGCGCGAAATTGTCGCTCTGCCGGAGGGCGGGTATTGGATCGACTTCGGTGAGGAACTGACCGGACAGCTGCAGTTGAAGGCGCGAGGCCAAGCCGGGGATATCGTGGAGGTGCGCTGCGGCGAGGAGCTGGAGGAGGAGTCTCCGGAGGAGCCGTCTCGGCCAGGGGAACGTGCTCGGGTGCGCTTCCGGATGCGCTGCAATTGCGAGTATCGGGAGCAGTGGACATTGTCCGGAGCGGTGGACGAGCCGGATTATTACGATTATAAGGCTTTTCGATATGCGGAGGTTATTGTGCCGGCAACGGTCGACATCGACCCGGACAGCATTCAGGCGATCGTCAGGCATTATCCGCTGGAAGAGGAGGCGTGCCGGTTCGACAGCTCCGCCGAGATGCTGAACCGGATCTGGTCGATCTGCCGCAATGGGGTCAAGTGGGGGGCGCAAGAAAACTACGTGGACTGTCCGAGCCGGGAGAAGGGACAATATCTCGGCGACAATACGGTCATTGCGCACACGCATGCTTATGTATCGGGGGACCTGCGCTTGTTCCGCAAGTCTCTGCTTGATTTTCAGCGTTATGCGGACAAGGTTTGCCCGGGCTTCACCGCGGTTGCGCCGGGGCATCATATGCAGGAAATCGCCGACTTCTCGCTGCAATGGCCGCTGCAGTTGGCGCAGTATTACCGGTTAAGCGGGGACGCAGCCTTCGTGCGCGAGCTTCTGCCGGCGGCGGAGGGGATTCTGCGGCATTTCGAACAATACGAGCGGGAAGACGGACTGCTGGAGCGGGTTGCGGATAAATGGAATTTGGTCGACTGGCCGGAGGGGATGCGGGACGGCTACGATTTTCCGTTGACGCTGCCGGTCGGAGACGGCTGTCATAATGTGATCAACTCCTTCTATTACGGAGCGTGGGAGGCCGTATTTCAACTGCGGGAAATCGCTTATCCGGAGGAGGACGGCGGGGCGTTCTCGGAGGACAGGCAGCGGCAGGAGCAGAGGCGAGGGGCGTTCCGTACGCAGTTCAGGGACGAGAGAAGCGGATTGTTCGTCGATGCGGCCGGCTCCGGGCATTCTTCCCTGCACGCCAACGCGCTTCCTCTGCTGTTCGGGCTGGCCGACAAAGGAGACGAGGAGAGGGCGATTGTTCGCCTCATTCGCGAGAAGAGGCTAAGCTGCGGCGTGTATATGGCCTACTTCGTGCTTCAGGCGCTCGCGCGAGTGGAGGAGTATGAGCTGCTGTACGAGCTAATCGTCTCGGACGATGCCCATTCCTGGAGCACGATGGTCAAGGAGGGGGCGACGACCTGCTTTGAGGCGTGGTCGAAGGACGCGAAGTGGAATACGAGTCTGTGTCACCCTTGGGCAAGCGCGCCTATTCCGCTGCTAATTGAGCAGATTGCCGGCATTCGGCCGGCGGAGGCGGGCTGGCGAAAGGTGGCGTTTGCTCCGCACATTCCGGCTTGTCTGAATGAGCTGGATCTCGCCTTCAGAACGGCAGCAGGGGAGATCCGGCTGGAGCATCGCAACGGCAGCACGAAACTGCACGTTCCGAGCGGAGTATCCATCGTATACGGCAATTCATAGAAAGGGGAGGAGGCACGGAGACTCTGTGATACGGCGAATCAAAGGTCCGAAGGCCCAAAGGCTCAGCGGATCGGCGGCTCCTGGCTGCGCTCGGACATTTTACCTCTGTGATGCGTGAATACGCTAACGCTTGAAGTGTCGGCCGTTACACAGTACAATAAAATCATAGCGAGATTGAGGCGTTGCGCTTCTCGACAGGGCTTCGGCCGTCGTCCAGCCCAGCGGATCGAGGAAAGGGTGCGAGCGTATGCAACTGAAGAAGCTGAACGATAAATCGATAGATCAACTGTTCGAAGCGATTCTCACGCTAAAGAGCGTGGAGGAATGTTATGTTTTTTTCGACGATCTGTGCACGGTGAACGAGATTCAATCGTTGTCTCAGAGACTTGAGGTAGCGCGGATGCTTGGCAAAGGAAACACCTACAACCAGATCGAGCTGGAGACAGGGGCGAGCACGGCGACCATCTCCCGCGTGAAGCGTTGTCTGAACTACGGCAACGACGGATACAAGCTGGCGTTGGAACGTCTCGGGCGTTTTGGCAATGACGGGGCGGCGGAATAGAGGATTTGATCCGCATTTAATAGGGATACGAAAACAAAAAGTTGTTTGCTCTTTAACAGGGCGGACAGCTTTTTTTGTGATCATCCGAAATTCACAAGCGCTTGTTCGAAGAAATTTATGATTTCGCCGGAAAAGTACGTGATGTGAATATTGCAAAGGGCGGTTTTCGTTTCGCCCCCGTTATGTGTCTTGCGGTAACTGTCACCGTACATCTAGAGATGCCTAAAAATCATATTGCTAGCACCAAAAAAAGTAAGCTATGCTAGAGGAAGCTTATTCCAATTCAGCATCGGCGCAATCGGGGGAGAATTTATGCGCTTCTGGCAGTCTGTCCGCTTCAAGATCGTCGTCGGCTTTTTTCTGGTGCTGCTGCCTATTGCCGCCTTCGTTATCTACAACAATCTGTATGCAATACGCGTCGTAAAGGAGCAGGTCTCGTCCCATTACAACATTATGCTGACCGAGTATGTGCGCAACAACGACAAGAGTCTGCTCGACTACTATCATTACTTGATCAATCTGGAGCGGGAGCAGGAGATTCAAGCTTTGCCGCTGCTGGAGACGTCGAGCGACGAGTACACACTGTCCAAAACCCGGCTGCACGAGAAGCTGGCGATCGATTCAATTTTTTACAGCTCGCTGATCGATACTTTTTTTGTCTACTCGGATAAGGCCGGAGAGCTCGTATATGCAACGCAATACGTATACAATTCACTGGAGAAGCTCGACCTCCTGTCGGCTTGGGCGAAGGAGAACGTGCCGAAGGGCGTTCCCGATCAAGAGCGCCAGTGGGAGCTGATGAGAATCGCCGGGCAGACATTCCTGATGAAGACGCACGACCTCGGCTTCAAGATAATCTCCGGAGCGCTTGTCCAGGCGGAGGCGCTGCAGAGCGTCATGAACAACTTCGACGTCGGTCAGGACGGTTCGGCTTTCTTGCTGGATTCCGGCGGCAACGTTCTTACGGAGGTCGAGTATGCGCCGCTTAAGGACGCCGGCTTTATGGCCAAGCTCAAGGACCTGAACGGAGTGGAAACCGGTCTCGTCTATAACGGCCAATCGTATATCGTTCTGTCTCAACCGTCCCAATACGCCGACGTTCGGTATACGCTGGTGATGAATGAATCTTATATTCTGAAAAATCTACCGTTTTTCCAAAAGGTGCTCAACTTCTGGATGCCGCTGGCGCTGGCGATTATTCTGTCGATCTATTTGCTGTTCCTTCAGCGGGTCATGTTCCAGCCGTTCGTGCGCCTGATCCGCGGTATGCGCAAGCTGGGCCAGGGACAGTTCGACACCCGTCTGCCGGCGCTCGCCGCCAGCAGCGAGTTTAGCTTCTTGTCGGGAACGTTCAACAAGATGGCCGAACAGATCGAGAGTCTGAAGATCGACGTCTATGAGGAGCAGCTGCGGCTGCAACGGGCGGAGTATAAGCATCTGCAAATCCAGATCAATCCTCATTTCTATATGAATAGCCTAAATATTATTTACAATCTGGCCGCTTTGAAGGATTTCAAGACGGTGCAGAAGCTGTCGCTGCATTTGGCCGATTATTTTCGGTTTCTGATGCTTGGGCATCGAGCTGTCGTCCGGCTTGAGGATGAAATTCGTCATATCGAGCACTATCTGGAAATCCAGAAAATCCGTTATGTCTCCAAGCTGGAATACGAGATCGACGTACCCGAGGAGTACATGAGTTGGGAGATTGCCCCGCTGATGCTGCAGCCCTTCATTGAGAACAGCGTCATTCATGGGTTAAACAAGCGCAAGCAAGACGGCACGCCATTCCGAATTGTCATCCGTTGCGAGGACGATGCCGATGACGACGAGTCGGGGACATATGCGCTGTTGCGGATCGAAGACAACGGACCGGGCTTTCCGGAGACGATGCTTGCGGAGCTGAACGGTTCGGCCTATGTCGCGCAAACCGTCTCCAATCATCTGGGCATCTGGAACGTGCTGCGCCGTTTCAAAATGCTGTTCGGAGGCAAGGGCGCCATCGTATTCGGCAACGGAGAGAAGAACGGGGCATGCGTGCTGGTGAAGCTGCCGAGGGAGCGGGACACTTCGTTCGAGCTTGAGGAGAAGAGTGCCGCCGCCGCGGCGAAGGAGGAGGAGTCCGATGCTGACAATGCTGGTCGTTGACGACGAGCTGTACGCTTTGAAGGGCATTACTCAAGGGATCGATTGGAGCGACCTGCCGATCGGAACGATTCTCGAAGCGGAGAGCGTTGCCGAGGCGAAGGCCCATATCGAGCGGCAGACGGTAGACCTGCTGATCTCCGATATTGAGATGCCGGAAGCTAACGGCCTAGAGCTGCTCCGCTATATTCGCGAAGCGAGCCCGCAGACGCTGACGGTGTTCTTGACCGGGCACGCCCGATTCGAATATGCGCAAGAAGCGCTGCATATGGGCTGTTTCGATTACGTGCTGAAGCCGATCGACCACGATGTGCTGAAGGGCATTGTCGCCCGGGCAATCGAGGAGGTAGAGCGCCGCAGAGAGCAGGCCGACTTCGAGAAGAAGCTGGACGACTACCGTCGCCAATGGGTCAGTCAGCTGCCGATTCTGGTCGACCGCTTCTGGCGCGAGCTGCTGGAGGGGCGATTCGGTCGGTCGTCTGATCGGCTTGACCGGGAGTTTGCTCAGCTCGACATTCCGCTGACGGCGGAGAAGGGGCGGGTACTGCCGATTCTGCTTAGCGTGGAGCAGTGGGACGTCGAGCTGGATTCCCGCGACGAGAGCATTATGGAGTATGCGCTGCGCAAAGCGGCGGCGGAGACGATCATGGGGGAGAGAGCCGGAACGGTGGTGCAGGACCCCGGGGAGTTCAGTCTGGGCCTCCTGTACTTGGGCGAATCGGACACTCCCGATCGGCAGGCGCTGATGGGTAGATGCCGGCAGTTCGTACAGGCGTGCCGCGATTATTTTCATTGTCGCGTGTCCTGCTATATCGGAAGTGTGGTTAGCGTGGGGGAGTTGCCGGCCGCCGTTGAGCGGTTGCTGCAGCTTGAACGCGCCAACGTCACCGCTTCGCAGGTCGTGATCGATGCTGCCGTTGGTAGTGAAGAGGCCCAGGGAGGGCAGTCGATTGCTTTGCCTTCTTTTCTGGAATGGGGCACATTGCTGGACAACGGCCGTCAAGACGAGCTGTTCCGGGCGATCGAGGCGACGACCGATCAATTCGCGCGGGAGGCCGCGGGGAGGGAGACGCTGGAGCTGTTCCGCTACGGGCTGCTTCATCTGCTCTATCAAGCCGCTTTCCGAGCCGGGGTATCGATCTATGAGGCGCTGGACCCGTCGGACCTGGGAGACACCCAGGCGATCCGATCGCCGCTAGCGCTGAAAACGTGGTCGGTGCGCGTCGTGCGCAAATGCGCGGAGGCGTTCCAGGACAAGATGAGAGATTCGTCGGCTATCGTGGCGAAGGTGCAGTCGTTTATTCAGGACAATCTGCAAGCGGAATTAAATCGCGACGATATCGCCCGCTCGGTATTTCGTAATCCGGCCTACGTGTCCCGGCTGTTCCGCAAGGAAACCGGACTGTCCCTCACCGACTACATTACACAGTGCCGGATCGAGCGGGCCAAGCGGCTGCTGGCGGAGACGAACGACAAGATTAGCCGGATCGCCGAGGATTTAAGTTATGTGCACTTCTCCTATTTCGCCAAGCTGTTCAAGAAGATGACGGGGCTGTCCCCGCAGGAATATCGCAAGAAGCACCAGATTATGCGTTAAGCGCATCCCCCGCGTCTGTCCGACGACTCGCTGTTACTGGCGAATCCGGACGGCGCGGGGGATTTTTGTTTTAACTGGCTCTATCGTCTCCGCAAAAAGGAGGGGACCTATAAGCAGAATTGCTTGATCGATATAAAGAAGGGGGAGCTCCTGGAGACCTAATCATGACCCACAACACATCCGGATTTCCAGTAGCTGCCCATATATTCCTCGAAGACGCTTTAGAGACATACACCCCTTTGGTTTTGAGCGCTTTGTACGTTTCTCTGTATAAACGTCCGTCGTTTGCGCCTTGAGTCACTTTGTACGATTTTCCGTACAAACGTCCGTCGTTAGAGCCTGATCCGAGTTACTCTGTACGATTTTTCATATAAACGCCCCCCATTTGAGCCTGATCCGAGCTGCTTTGTACGATTTTCCATACAAACGTCCGCCATTTGACCCTGATCCGAGTTACTTGCTCTGTACGCGACTTTTCGAACAACCGTCCGTCGTTTACGCCTTGAGTCACTTTGTGCGATTTTCCGTACAAACGTCCGTCGTTAGAGCCTGATCCGAGTTACTCTGTACGATTTTTCGTACAAACGCCCCCCATTTGAGCCTGGTCCGAGCTGCTTTGTACGATTTTCCAGCTAACTTCCCTCGCGGAGGTTTCTTCGTAGGGCGTAAACTCACGTGTGCAATAGGGGCGCCGCAAAAATAGACAGCCCTCGGCCATTGCGAAGCTTTTCCGCGTCGAAAAGTCACTAAAGTGCTATGTAGGTCATGTCAGTAGATAGATGGGGGAGGACGGAGCGCGCTAAAATGAGGACACAAACAAAGATTGCCAATAAGCATAAAGGATTGTGATAGGGATGGAGCAAGCTTCCGCAGCTGCGCAAACGCCGCCGACAAGGCCGGCTCTGCGCAAGAAGCCGGCAAGGCTTGGGCGGGGACATTTTCGCCGATTCGGCGCCTTCTACGTGATGATGGCCCCGACGATCGTGTTTCTGCTCATCAACAACTATATTCCGATGGTGGGCTCTCTAATCGCCTTCAAGAACATCAAGTTCGCACCCGGAGAAACGCTGTTCGAGAGCTTCCTGCGCAGCCCCTGGGTCGGCCTGTTCAACTTCGAATTTCTGTTCAAGACGTCGGACGCCTGGCTCATTACGAGAAATACGGTGCTGTACAATGCGGTGTTTATCGTACTGAATACGATCATCGGCATCGCGTTCGCGATCATGTTCAACTCAATGAAGAACCGCTTTCTGGCCAAGTTCCATCAGACGACGATGTTTCTTCCGTTTTTTATGTCGATGGTCATTGTGAGCTATCTGGTGTACGCCTTTCTGAACAACGAGCTTGGGCTGATGAACAAGGTGATCCTCCCGCTGTTCGGAGCGAATGCGGTCGAATGGTATAGCGATCCGAAGTGGTGGCCGCTCATTCTGCCGCTGGTCAACACCTGGAAGGGGATCGGCTATTACGCGATTATCTTCATGGCGGCGATCATCGGTATCGACGACGAGTATTACGAGGCGGCAACGATAGACGGAGCCTCCAAATGGAAGCAGATTACCGCAATTACGATCCCGCTGATCCGTCCGGTTATTATCGTTATGGTGCTGCTGCAGGTGGGGAGAATTTTCAACGCGGATTTCGGTCTGTTCTGGCAAGTGACCCGCAACGCCGGGGCGATCTACGATACGACGCGCGTTATTGATACGTATGTGTACCAGAGCTTTATCAACGCAGGGGATATCGGCATGTCGTCGGCGGCCGGACTATATCAAGCCGTGGTTGGATTCTTGCTCGTGTTTACGGCCAACCTGGTCATCCGCAAAATCAGCAAGGACGATGCCCTGTTCTAGAAAGCATTAGGAGGATTCCATATGACACAAGCGGCCGCACAGTCTGATCTTAAGCTGGCCAAGCAAGTCTCGGGAGGCGCGAATTTCGCGATCAATTCGTTCTTCTGGATCTACACGTTTCTATGCGTGTTTCCGCTTATCGTTGTCGTCATCGCCTCGTTCACGGACGAGAATACGATTCTGATTAACGGCTACAGTCTGCTTCCGGAAAAATGGAGCCTTGGCGCATACGATTTTCTGCTCAAGGATTGGCAGGCGATTGTGAAGTCGTACGGGTTTTCGATACTGTTGACGGTGCTCGGTACAGTGATCGGTCTGGCGATGATGGCGCTGTACGCGTTTCCCATCTCACGTAAGGATTATCCGCATCGTAACTTTTTCTCCTTCTTCATGTTCTTTACGATTTTGTTTAACGGCGGACTTGTACCCTTCTATCTGGTCTATACGCAGGGGCTTCATCTTCAGAACACGCTGCTCATACTCATGATGCCCTATTTTATAAGCGGATTTTTCGTTCTGCTCATTCGTACGTTTTTCTCCAATTCGATTCCGAAGGAGCTGTACGAATCGGCGAAGATCGACGGAGCGGGGGAGTGGCGCATCTTCTTCACAGTTGTGCTGCCGCTGTCGCTGCCGGTGCTCGCAACGGTCGGGCTGTTTACGACGCTGACGTATTGGAACGACTGGTTTCTCAGCTTGCTGTTCATTACCGATTCCGAATCGGTCGTCAGCATTCAGTTCCGGATGTACAAGACGCTGCTCGACATCCAGTATCTGAGCGCGAACGCTGCGGCTTATTCGGCTCTTGCGGCGAACGATCCGAACTTCACAATGCCGGGAGAAACGGCTCGGATGGCGATGGCGGTTGTCGGGATCGGACCGATAATATTCGCTTATCCGTTCTTCCAAAGGTATTTTGTGGCAGGATTAACAGTGGGTGCTGTCAAAGGTTAGAGGCGGGATTGGCAACTGTACGGCTTCTACCGGTTTACCGGCCGGTTAAGCATAAATTTCAATGATTAAGAAAAGGGAGGCACCACCATGTTCAGAATGAGCAAGCCTTGGGCGCTGATGCTCGCGTTAGTGATGATGTTGTCCGTCGTTCTTGCAGGCTGCAGCGGCGGTAACAACAATAAGGAAGGCACCGCGTCGCCGTCCGCTTCCTCTGCGGCTCCTTCGGAGTCGGCAGCTCCGTCGGAATCCGCTGCGCCGTCCGAGTCTGCGGCCGCGTCCGAAGGCATCGATGTCAGCAAGCTGGAGCCCGTCGAATTGACCTTGTACTTCCCGGGAACGCCGCCGAAGGACGAGAAGAAGGTCGAAGAGAAGATCAACGAATATTTGAAAACAAAGATTAACGCTTCGCTGGACATTCGTATGCTCGACTGGGGACAATACGATCAGAAAATGAACCTGTACGTCTCCGGACGGGAAGTGATGGACATCATTTTCACGGCGGCTTGGAACGGTCATGCGACCAATGTGGGCAAAGGCGCTTACCTGGCGCTGAACGAAGGGCTGCTGGACGAATACGGCAAGGGTATCAAGAGCGTCGTCTCCCAGGCGATTCTGGACGGCGCGCAAATTAACGGCAAAAACTACGGCGTTCCTGCACTGAAGGAAATGGCGGAGCAAGGCGGCATTCTGTTCCGCACGGATATCGCTGATGAGCTGGGGCTGACGGAGAAAATTCAGGCGGTGAAATCGCCGGCCGATCTGATTCCGATTCTGGAGGAAGTGAAGGCGAAGAAGCCGGACTGGACGCCGCTGTACGTGAAGGACGGAGAAAATCTGAATTCCCACTACATGAACAAGTTCGACTTCTTCGGCGACACGAAGCTGGAAGGCGTCGTACTGAAGGACGGCACCGACACGACGATCAAGCCGGCGATGGAGTATCCGGTGTATAAGGATTATTTGAACATCGCTCGCGAAATGTTCACGAAGAAGTTGGTTAATTCCGATGCCGCAACTTCGCAGCTGTCGCCTACGGACGCTTTGAAGAAGGGCAACGTCTTTATGGTCGTCTCTCCGCTTAAACCGGGCAAAGACGCCGAGATGGCCGCTGCGGCCAACCTGCCAGGCAAAATCGGGCAAGTCGGCATCACATCGATTACCACTTCCACGGGCGAGACGACGGGCTCGATGCTCGCGATCTCCTCGACATCGAAAAATCCGGAGCGCGCGATGATGTTCATCGACTTGCTCTATACGGATAAGTACCTGAACAACCTGATCAACTTCGGCATCGAAGGCGAGCACTATACGCTGAACGGCGAAATTATGTCCGACGCTCCGGGCAAGGCGAACTATATTGCGGGCTCCTCGACATGGATGCTCGGCAACCAATTCCTGAACTATATCTGGGATACGGAAGCGGTAGACAAATGGGATCAATTCAAGAAGTTTAACGAAGGCTCGATCAACTCCCCGGCGCTCGGCTTTACGTTCGACGCGGAGCCGGTCAAGACTCAGGTTGCAGCGCTCAAAAACGTGCAGTCGCAATACGCCCCGGGTCTTGAGACGGGAGGAGTTGACCCGGCGAAGGTTGAAGAGTACTACAACAAATTGAAGCAAAACGGACTGGACGACGTTATCGCCGAGAAACAGAAGCAGTTGGACGCTTTCTTAGCTTCCAGATAAGTTCGTAAAAATTTTCATGCAGCCGTCAGGGAGCTTCCCTGACGGTTTATTTTTAACTGTGGACGAGATTAGGATAATTACAATTTTGAAATATTCGTTTCTTTCTGTGGAATAATCGTTTATACATTAGGAAAGGGTTTGATTTAAGGTCTGACCGAGAAAACTGCATCAGGGCAGGAAGGGAGAGAAGGTAATGATTCGGCGAAATCAAGCGATTAAAATCATTCCCGCTGTCGCCGCGGCATTCGCGCTTGCGGCTTGTACCGGAGGGGACGAAACGCCGGTTTCGCCTCCGCCGTCGGGGATAAGCTCACCCGGGGGAGGAGGAAGCGTCACGGAGACCCCACCGCCAGTCGAGTCGTCCGCGGCTCCGGAGCAGAGCTTCCCGACGGAACGTCCGCAGACCGATAGCTTCGAGCTGATGACGGCGGATGGGTATCAGCAGAAAACCGCGACATTGCAGCAAGGGGAGGGATTCTCCTTGTACGTATTCGAGGGATTCAGCTTTGACGCGGCATCTGGTCGGCTAACTCTGACGGACAACACGGATTATTACGTCGATATCGAGCGGCTGTCAGCGAACGACGACTTGGAGTCCGTTCGCAAGTCCGCCGAGCAAGAGCTGAAGAAGTTCGGCACTGTCTCCGAGCATAGCGGCGAGCTTGTAGAGCATCCGCTAGGCTATGCCGAGCTGTATCTTCAGTCCACGGGCGAGGACGGAATTCGGGACTATATCGTCTGGGAAGCGGAGGAAGGCGATCGCTATCTGTTCCGCCTTCGCAATCCGAAAGGGGAGGAAGCTTCGGCTTTCGCAGGCCCGACATGGATTACGCTATCCACCGTTCGGGGAGAATAAGAGCAGGCGGCCGCAAGCTAAGCCGGCCCGTTCGTTGCCAATGCGGCGACAGACGGGCCGGCTTTCTCGTCTACGTTGACATTGGCTTAACGTTTAGATAGCATGGATAGAAAGGCATTGCATCGCAGAGAAAGGGGCAGCTCTTAGACTTGGAGAAGAGAGGCTTACTGGTAATTAGTCACGGCTCCAGAGAACACGGCTGGATTGCCCTGGTGGATGAGACGATAGAGGCCGTTCGCTCGCAGTTGGGAACGGAGCTGGTCGTGGAAGCTGTGTTTCTTGAACTGGTGGATGGACGGCTTATTCAGGATGGAATTAACCGGCTGCTCGCGGAAGGCGTAACGGAGGCGTTGGTCCTTCCGTTGTTCGTGTCGTCGGGAAGCACTCATGTGGACGAGATTGGCTGGGCGCTCGGAGTATATCCGGAGGCACGGACTGCAACTGAATTGGAGCCGTTCGAGCTTGGCGGGCTGCGCATCGATTACGGGCAACCGATGGGAGAAGCCGCGGAGATCGACAGCATCGTGCTCGATCGATTAATGAGGCTGTCGGAAGAGCCTTCCGAGGAACACGTGCTGCTGATCGGACACGGAAGCGAAGAAGCCGGCTTTCGCGAGAGCTGGGAGCGGGAATTGTCCGGGATCGCGGAACGGGTCAGAGTGCGAGCGGGATTTCAAGCCGTATCGATAGCGTTACTGCTGCCAAGCCAAGTTGCCGAAAGGATCGATACGATCAGACGCGATCGGCCCGACCTCCGAATATTGGCGGTCGGGTTATTCTTAAGCGAGGGTTATTTTACGAAGACGGTGATTCCCCGCCATCTGGCAAGCTCAGGCGGGCTTGACGTATGCCGTTATGACGGCTCGGCACTGATGCCGCATCCGCAGGTTGCCGCTTGGGTCGTTCGGCAGGCTCGGGAGTGGTTGGAAGTCCGGGAACGCGGCCTGGAACGGGAAGTCGGCAACTAGGCTCACAGATAAGTACATATACATAGGTACAAGGGCAAGGCAAAACGGATATGGGAAAATAGGGTAGGGAAAATGAGAGGGGATCCTGTTGGATATCATTCGGGCACGATTAATCTATAATCCGACCTCCGGCCGGGAGGAGGCTAAGCGCAAGTTGGGCGCGATCCTGCAGCGCTTGGAGAAAGGCGGCGTGGAGACGTCCTGCCACGCGACGGAAGGCAAGGGAGACGCAATTCGGGCTGCCGTCGAGGCGTCGGAGCGCGGTTTTGACATGGTCATTTCCGCTGGCGGCGACGGAACGCTCAATGAAGTGGTGAACGGCTTGTCGATGTGCGAGCGCAGGCCGTCGCTGGGCATTCTTCCGCTGGGCACGACGAACGACTTCGCGCGAGCACATGGCATTCCGCGGAAATGGGAGGACGCTTGCGATCTGATTACGCGGCGCTACACGAAGCCGGTCGACGTCGGGCAGGCGAACGACCGTTACTTCATTAACATTGCCGGCGGCGGTTCGTTGACCGAGCTGACGTACGAGGTTCCAAGCAAGCTGAAGACGATGGTCGGACAGCTGGCCTATTATATGAAGGGATTGGAGAAGATCACGCGTCTCCATCCGACTCGCATGCAGATCAGGGCCGAGGGCATCGGCGAGTTCGACGAGGAGTTTATGCTGTTCCTGATCGCCAACAGTAACTCCGTAGCAGGCTTCGACCGTCTGGCTCCGCACGCAAGCACCTGTGACGGCGTATTCGACGTGCTCGCTCTGCGCAAATGCAACCTGCCGGAGTTTATTCGCCTTGCGACGATCGTGCTGCGCGGGGAAGAGATTTTGGAAGACCCGCACATTATCCATTTCCAGACGAACCGAGTCGAAGTGGACTCAGACGATCGCGTACAGCTGAACGTGGACGGCGAGTTCGGCGGCACGCTTCCTTGCTCGTTTAACCTGCTGCCTTCTCACCTCAACGTCATCATGGACGAGTCCGGAGAATCCTCTTACAGCAAGCATGGCGCAGGGCGGGCGCTTCAGCTATGAGGAGTGGGGGGAAGGGCAGCGGGATTCATTCTGAGCGTAGCGGTAAGAGAAGAGGAAATGAGATGAATTCGGAGCGTAGCGGCAAAGGGAGCGGGATGTCGACGCACTCAACAGGTGATCGTAGAGGCAAAGAAAATGATCGCTCAAGGAGCGAAACGTCGGGGAAGAATGGGCTTGGCGGCAAGGGCAACGGAGGCAGTAATGGCGGAGCCAGAGGCAGGCGCTTTGACGATCGCGGTGGTAGAAGTAGTGGGACCAGAGGGAGCGGGTCGCGGACTCCACCTTTGGCGTTTGCCGGTGTTCCGGTTCAGGTTGGACAGCGGATCGAGAGCGATATCGTCGGACTGACGCATGACGGAGAAGGGGTTGGCCGAGTAGAGGGCTATACCCTTTTTGTTCGTGGTGCGTTACCCGGAGAACGGGTGCATGCAGAAGTACTTAGCATCGGCAAATCGTTTGGCCGCGCTCAGATGACGGAGATTGTGGATCGAGGCGCGGGCGGACGCGTTGAACCGCCTTGTCCCATCCACGACACATGCGGCGGCTGCCAGCTTCAGCATCTGGACTATCAGGACCAGCTCAAGTGGAAACGGCAGCATGTTGTCGATAATTTGCAGCGGATCGGGAAGCTGCAGGTGGCTGGGGATCAATCAGGCACGGGGCAAGAATCATCCAGCGATCGATCAGCCGTTATCGTGCAACCCACGATCGGAATGGACGAGCCTTGGCGCTATCGAAATAAAGCTCAGGTTCCGATCGGCCATGGTAAAGGCGGCTTGATCGGAGGCTTCTATGAGATGGGCAGCCACGATATCGTTGAGATGGATTCGTGCCTTATCCAACAAGAAGAGAACGAAGAAACAGTCCGGGCTGTTAAGGAAGCTGCTCGAATGCTGGATGTGTCGGCGTATAACCGTATAACAGGTCGCGGCCTGCTGAGACATGTCGTTGTACGCCATGCCCGGACGACCGGGCAGCGTATGGTTGTGTTGGTTACCAACGGGTTCGATATCCCGCACGCTCAGGAGCTGATCGAGTTAATTCGAGAGCGGGTTCCCGGAATCGCAAGCATCTGCCAAAACATCCAGACGGCCGAGACCCCCGTCGTCTTCGGCGACGAAACCCGCACCCTATGGGGCGAGGACGTCATCTACGACGAAATCGACGGCATCCAGTTCGCCATCTCGCCTCGCTCGTTCTTTCAGGTCAACCCCGAACAGACGGTTCGACTATACGGCAAAGCGGTGGAATATGCCGGACTAACCGGAAAGGAAACCGTCATTGACGCTTACTGCGGCATCGGCACGATTTCTCTGTTCCTCGCAAGACATGCCGATCGCGTATTTGGCGTGGAGATCGTTCCAGAAGCGATTGAAGATGCTCGCAGGAACGCCAAGATCAATGGAATAAACAACGTAGAATTTGAGGTTGGCGCATCGGAAGTCGTCATGCCTCGCTGGCAAGCAGCAGGAATCACACCGGATGTCATCGTCGTCGACCCTCCTCGTAAAGGGTGCGATCCGGCGCTGATCGCCACGATGCTGGAGCTTAAATCGGCTCGCATCGTCTACGTTTCGTGTAACCCTTCGACTTTAGCTCGGGATTTGCGGTTGTTGGAGGATGGGGGGTATAGGGCGGTAGAGGTTCAGCCGGTGGATATGTTTCCGCATACCGTTCATGTGGAAGCTGTCGCGTTGCTTGTAAGAGGTGATACAGGAGCCTGAAATCCCTTGATCTATAAGGGGTTATAGGGTGATACAGTGGTTCCAGAATTGGTATAACAGAGGCGTTTTTGAGGAGTTGCCGTAAAGTTGCCGTAAAGCTACGTGCAAAAGCAGAATAACGGAGCACAAAGAAAAGGGAAAGACGTTGGGATAACATTACCCCAACGTCTTTTTGTCTGTTTTCTTAGTATCCAAAGTGAATAGATTTTCGAACTTATCAGCAGCGGCTTGATCGGCGGAACGGAGGGCATGACCGTATATATTCATACTCGTGGTGATCGAGCCATGTCCAAGCCGCTCAGAGATAACCTTTACGTGGACACCTTGATTAATGAGCAGCGTTGCTGTTGCGTGACGCAGCTTAAGATTATGACAGGCAGAAGCGAGTATAATTCAGTCCGAAGGGCGAGACGACACGTGCTCAAGCGGCTACCGTATTCATTCGCATGCTGCGCCAACTTGGCATGATCGAATAAGCCCTACATGATTATCGTAAGGGATTTGCCCGGAAGCCGCGAACGACCGGCTTCCGGGCAAATCCCTTTCTGCTTGTCCTACTCACTCAGCAGCCTCCCTCAACCCCTGCCAGCTGAGTGTCAGACTGCCCAATCCTTTAAGATTCCATTAAGATAACTTCGTTAGGAATGCCGGTATAATTTTCTAGTTGACGAGAGAATTCGTGATAGAAGCTCCCCATTTGTATGCTGCACCCGATGCGATGCTCGACGGAATCAATCGTCATCCCAAATTACAATCATAAAGCGAGGCGAACAACAATCATGTCCGTATCCGTGAGGAAGACGTTAGCAACACTATTGGCCATGCTCTTTGTATTCTCGAATCTATTACCCGCTGTCGGCATCCAGGAAGGGAGGGCAGCGGCCGCAGACACAGTCGCGGAAGGCGACTATATCACATTCGGCTCCTATGACGGGATTCCCTTGAAATGGCAAGTCATCAAGATCGACGGGAATGGATACATGCTGTTTGCGGCCGATTCGATTGGTTTAAAGCCGTTTGACGCAAATGGAGACGGAACGGATGGCCGAACCGATGCGAATCGGGAGGCATACGGAAGTAACTTCTGGGAGAAATCCAATCTAAGGGAATGGCTGAATTCAAGCGATACCACGGTTGCTTACAGCCATCAGAAGCCTGATAGCAGCCATGTTTATAATTACTATTATGCTTACGATCAAGAGCCCGGCTTCTTGTCTAACGGTAATTTTACCGCTCAAGAGCGGGCGTTGATTCAACCGGTTACCCATAAGACGCTGCTCGCTTCGATCGATGGAGCGGTTCAGGATGGGGGCACGGCAGTGCACGCCTACTCGACGTCATCTATACGCGATGCTGAGCAGAACTATAACACGGCGTATTACATGAACGTTACGGATAAGGTCTTTCTGCTATCCGTTCAGGAATTAATCGAACTATACAATCGAGACCCGGCAACTGACGGTGTAAACTTCCCTTCTGTGAGTGGCACCTTTTATTGGTTAAGAGATCCGAACGCCAATTTATCCTATTCGCAAAGATTAGTAAATACGACTGGTTCCAATATTAATGTTAGTAGCGCTTACAATTTTGCAGGAGTGCGGCCAGCCCTTTATTTGAAGGCGGGCATCGTCCTCTCGGGAATGGGAACGTCCGCCAGCCCGTATACGGTAGATGCAGGAGGGGCGGCACAATCGTCGTTTACAGCTACCGCAACGTCGTTGCCGGCCAACGGGACGATGTTTCCGATACTGAAGGTGACTCGTCTCGATGCCTTCGGTCATCCGCTTGCTGGGCATCAGATCACGATTGAGCAGGGCTCGGGCAACTCTATTATAACGCCACAGATTCCGTTTCCGTCGTCGGCTACAACCAATGGGAGTGGAGAAGCCTACTTCTCTGTAGGAAGCACGAAAGCGGAGGTCGTTATCTATTCCGCGTACGATAGTACGGATGCTGTGACGATGGATCAAAGGGTGCAAGTGACTTATACGCCGGGAGCACCCAGCGTTTCTTCGCCGATTGATGCGAGCCCGAGCCAGGTAGAAGCAAACGGCTCGGCAGCAGCCACGATTACGGTGACATTGACGGACGCCCTACATAATCCGATCGCCGGTCATACGATTAGCTTGTCGCAGGGGACGGGCAGCTCGACGATTACCCCGGTGTCCGCAGTGACGAGCGCAAGCGGACAAGCCAGCTTCTCGGTGACGAATACGAAGTCGGAGTCCGTGACCTATAGGGCCAAGGATGAGACGGAAAATGTGACGATGGCGACGACGGCGCAAATCGACTTTACGGTGGGAGGGGTAGTGGAGCAATTTGGCCTTGCTACAGGCAAGACCTACTATTTTGATCTGTCTGGCGAAGCGGGGCATATCGGTACCATCTATTCCACAGTGCCCGATACGACCTTGCACTATGTGCCGTTTACTTATGCGGGAACCGTCAACGCGTATAGCCTTGATAGTTCAAGTAGCGGCGATTCCAACGCATCTTTGACGGCAACTGTCAATAATAGAAGCCTATTCGTGGCCGATTATGCTCTGAGCCATTCCGTATCGTGGAATACGTTGAATGGGAATGGCCTTATATTCGGCAAAACCTATCATACGAACTATAAGTTGCGATCACTGAGTGTCGGTAATACCGCGGGCACCGGTACGCCAACTACCAATGAATGGGATCGAATCTTGGACAAAAATGATTCCCTGATCAGAAACGGGTTCATGCGCTCTATCGGGCAGGACACGAGTACAGTGAGCCCTTTGAATCGTGTTGTGAGAGGAGGCGAGGCTATTCGCAATGAATTAGGCATCCCGGCGAACGATAGCGAACAAACGGCATACGGTTATCGACCAGCCCTTGAAGTGCTGAATGTCGGCGCGCTGGGTTACGCTGGATTAAAGGACATCCGTCTTGAACTTGGCGACGGAAGTCTGCAGGGAGCGACGAGCATTCATATCGTGAGCGTTGGTGGAAGCTTTACTGCCCCGGGCAGCGAGGGGCTAACGCAGCCGGGCAATCGGGCATTCGACAAGTGGAACACAGCGGAGGACGGCAGCGGAACCAGCTATGCGGCGGGGGCGAGCGTGCCTGATACGGTAACGGTGCTGTACGCCCAATGGGAACCAACGTCTGGCGGTACTTATTATTTTGACCTGTCTGGCGAAATTGACCATATTGGCACCGTGAATACGGCTGTACCCGATACGAGCTTGCACTATGTGCCATTCACCTACACGGGCACGATCCAAGCGTACAGTCTTGACAGTTCGAGCAACAACGACACAGAAGCTTCTTCGCATGCCCCTATAAGCAGCCGCAAGCTCTTCGTGGCGGATTACGTCGTGAGCCATACGGTTTCGTGGGATGCGTTGAATATGAACGGCCTCATCTTCGGAAAGGTCTTCGATACGAAGTATACGCTGCGCTCGCTAAGCGGTGGAAGCGAGCCCGGTGTTAATGTCGGCACGCCAACTACCAATGAATGGGATCAGATACTCAATGGCAATGCGGCATGGATTCGGAATTGGTCTACATTATCGTGGGTGCAGGATACCGGTGTGGTAAACGCGGATGTTCGTGCTACACGGGGCGGGACAGGAGTAAACGAATGGATCGGCGTTTCTCATGACAGTTCTAGTAATAATAGGGGCTTTCGGCCCGTGCTTGAAATACGGAATGGCGGCACGCAGGGGGCTGATGGATTAAAGGATGTCAGTCTGAATCTCGGCAGCGGCAGCGTGAATGGCTCCAATCTGATTCACATCATTAGCCCTGGCGAGCAGTTCGCCGCACCGAGTGGCACGGGGTTGACTCCGCCTGCTAATATGGTATTTGCGAGGTGGCAGAAGACGGGCGATCCGAGCACCACCTATGCCACCGGGCAGAGTGTCGCCTATGAGAGCGGGCTCGGACTGACTGCTGAATGGGAAAGTGTTGCGACGCCAGAAGTGATGCCTGCGATTGTCGTCGACTATGCGGCAGAGCAGTTGACCGGGTTCGTGGTAGGCGGTAGCTACACGATTGACGCTGCGCCGGTCACCCCGGTTGGCGGCAAGCTGGATGTAGCTAGCTACATCGGAGCGACGATCTCTATCGTGAAGAAAGGCAACGGAACGACGACGACGGACAGCGCGCAACAGAACGTGATGATTCCTGCACGACCAGCTGCCCCGACGGCAGCAGGCGTTGATCCGACGACCATCGGGGGCACGGGCAGCATTACCGGCGCTACCGCTGGGATGGAGTACCAATTGTCGGCAGGTGCGTGGAACGATGTAACGGGAACAACGCTTGCCGGTCTCGCGCCGGGAACCTACCATATGCGTGTCAAATCAACAGCCAGCAGCTTCAAGGGCGCGGAGCAGACCGTGACGATAACGGCGCTGACGCCGGGAGCGGAAGCGACGCCCGCGATAGCTATAGACTACGCAAATGAGCAGTTGACCGGTTTCGTGGTCGGCGGCAGCTATACGATCGACGCTGCGCCGGTCACCCCGGTTGGCGGCAAGCTGGATGTGGCGGGCTACATTGGGACGACAGTTGCTATCGTGAAGGAGGGCAACGGGACAACGACGACGGATAGCGCGGCGCAGAACCTGACGATTCCCGTACGACCGACCGCCCCGACAGCCACGGGTATCGATCCGACGACCATCGGTGGTACGGGCAGCATTACTGGCGTCACTTCTGCAATGGAGTATCAGTTGTCCGCAGGCGCGTGGGCGGATGTAACGGGGACGGAGTTGACTGGTCTCGCATCGGGTACCTACCATATCCGGGTCAAGGCAACGGTAAACAGCTTCAAGGGCGCGGAACAGACCGTTACGCTGACCGATCCTCCACCGATTGAATACACCGTTAACATTAGTAATGGTGGTATAGGCGCAAACGGCAATGGAAGTTATACAAGTGGCGTGACTGTTATTGTCTATGCTGGAAGCCGAAGTGGCTACACCTTCACTGGCTGGACATCGATCGATGGAGTGACCTTTGCCAATGCAGGAAGCGCAACAACCAGCTTTGTCATGCCTACTCAAAATTTGACTGTTACAGCCAACTGGAGCTATAACGGCGGTTCGTCCGAAATCATGCCAGGCATCACCATTGACAAAAAGCCTGGTCAGCCCACTATGGCATCTATGAACCTGACTGCGGCGGTGGATCAGAACCGTGTCGCTTCTATTACCATCACGGAGTCCCAGGTAAAGGCACTCATCGACGCCGCGAATAAGGAAGCTCAGAATAAAGGAAATACGGCTGACGGCATCGGTGTGGCTTTCCATCTTCCGTTTGGTGCAGATGTGACGGGCGTCATGGTTAAGCTGGAGGAAGGAGCCCTTGCTTTACTGGAAAAAGAAGGTGCAAAACGCTTTGATGTACACACCGGGCTTGTCAGTTTCTCCTTCGATCAAACAGCTATTCAGGAAATGAAGTCTCAGACGGCGGGAGACGTCACGATCGGAGCGAAACCTGTCACCAAGCTATCTGAAGCGGCCAAAGTATGGATCGGCAACCGTCCGGTGTACGATCTCACCGTCGGCTATCAGAAGTACGGCACGACCGAGTATGTAACCAACTTCGGCAAGGGCGTGGTTACGTTGGGCATTTCCTACGATGCGGCTTCCGATGAGAAGGTTGGAGATCTCTATGTCGTGTATGTAAACAAAAGTGGTAAACCACAGCTTCTGATCCGTTCCAGCTATAATAACGGCAAGCTGATTTTTAACAGGAACAGCCTGTCCATTTACGGAGTGGGTGATCTGGCACCGGCACCGGCGTTTCGCGATACAGCGAAGCATTGGGCAAAAGACGACATTGCGTATGTTGCTAGCCGAGGGGTGATCTCCGGCATAGAAGAGACATCCTTCTTGCCTGATACGGCGATTAGCCGTGCAGATTTCCTGATGGCGCTAGGCGTGCTCTCCGGTGCGGATATGATTGAATACAAGCGAAGTAGCTTCACGGATGTTTCAGGTATAAGCACTGCCATGCCCTACATCGAATGGGCGGTACAAAACAAGATCGTGCAAGGCGTTGGCAATAACCGGTTCGATCCGAACAGCCCGATTACCCGTGAACAGATGGCAGTGATGATGGTGGATTACGCCATAATCACGGGTTACACGTTGCCAGCCAACAGGCAAGCTGTCACCTTTGCTGATGACGCGATCATCAGTTCATGGGCGAAGGAAGCGGTAAAAGCGATTCAGCAAACCGGCATTGTGAACGGTAAAAATAACAATCAGTATGATCCAGCCGGAAAGGCAACTCGTGCAGAGGCTTCAACCATCCTGCGCCGGTTCGTGGAGTTTGTCATTGACGAAGGAACGACGCCGCTGGAGTGAATATGATAGTGGTCATTGTACAAGGCGTTCTTTAATGTCCTAACACGCATAGTTAATCTCAGTTTGGTGACGGGAGCAATCCTTCAACCATAGCAGTTCCATGTTGAAGGATTGTTCTGGTTTAATTGTTTGAGAATTGGATTGTATATAATTCCCACACATCAAAGCTATATAGTGCTGCGGAGGATGGAGGCCCGCTAGCCCTTGTTCCCGTGCATTTGAGCATTAGCGAGAACAAATGTTATGGAAAGTTACAATTATGGCGCGCGAAATCTGATCTGTAATTTCAGATTTAAACAAATAATAAATGGAAAATGGTAAAACTGTCGAAAGGCAGTGACGCAAAGCCACGGATCTTCTCACTTTTCAAGTGATGACCGCCGGGTTACCCAATTTGCCAAACACGGCCTATGCGGTGTCGTGTTTTTATTATTCGTACATCAAGAGAATTGAGGAGAGGACTATGATATTGAACGTAGATGTCCATCGGGAATTACCTGCGATGGCAGAGAAGAGGAGTGAGAATATTAATGTTGTGTTAGCAGATCACGATCAGGGATGGTGTTGTCGCTTTGTTAAAGGAGGATTCCCATCTTCAAGTAGTACCGAGCGCACCCGTAAGCCCGCGTCAGACAGGGCTTCTTGGCACATCGTAACACACCGTAACAAGCTAGCCGCTTACTTTGGGATTAGAGGGTCATCACATTGAGAAAATAGATGAAGGGCCTCCGGCAAGATGCCCACATTTTGCCCACAAACTCTACCCACACACCATACACACACGTATTTATTAGACTAATATCTGAAGGATATCGGATTAAATCGCTATAAAAGGACTCAAAAAACACATGAAAACGCATTTGTCTCCTGGGCGGCATGATGTATCTGTACTATACGTTCGTTCAGATAACTATTGGGGACGAATTGGGGACGAAAGCCGTCATTTTCGAGCAAACATCAACCAAGCAGAACCATACACCGTCGGAGAAAGCCCTTATAAATTAAGGCTTTTAGCCCACCGCGACGAAGAGGAACCCAATAGCCTATGTTCCCGCATACGGGGCATGTGGAGTGTTCAGTGTTACTTAAATGGGCGGGGGATTAATGCCCCCCACTTGATTTATGCCCCTAAGGTTTATGGATCTATAAAACCAGCTGGCAGTCTTACTATTACGGAACTAACACAATTTTATGAATCTGAGGGCTTCATCAGAGACGGTAAGTTGTATCGGGAAGTATGACGACCATTGCTTAATATCATGTTCACAGGAGGATTGAATTTTGAGTAGTATCAAATCCAGTGATAACATATTTAGTATCTGGAATAGGATTGGACAGATCACTCCTTTTGCAGTCAGAAAGACAACATGGTCTAATAATGAAATATATGTGATTGTTCAAAGAATCGAGCCGAACGGGAATTATGGAGAAGCATTTGGTTATGTTACAGAAAACGGTGTTGTGAATGAATATTTTGATTACAATGACGTTTGGAGAAATACAAAGAAGATACCAAACGCAGGAATCGGTAGATGGGAATACGTCGAAGGAGTTAGTTTAGAAGTAAGGAAATGAGCTAGAGCTTAGCTCAGCAGAGAGCACATCTCTGGTTGGTTACACAGAAGAGGTTCGATCAACTGTTTGTACTTGCATAAGGAGAAAACATGGCAGAAAATAAATATTATGTTGTCTGGATTGGACGAAAACCCGGAATATATTCATCATGGCAGGAGTGTCAAAAACAAACAAACGGTTTCCCGAATGCAAAATTCAAATCGTATACAAAATAAGCAAGATGCTGAAAAGGCATGTAATCACGATAATAAACTAAGAGCAAATAAAACAGCTAAGGGAGCTAGTAAAGGGGATAAGTCTCAATTAAGGAAAGAACAATCCAAAAAGAATTTTGAATTCGAATATGCTGAAGAGCGAGTCGGGCAGAAATGGCCAGTAATTTGTTCTACAGGTGAAATTGCTCGTAACTATAGCGAGTATTTGAGAACTAAACATTGGGAAAAAATAAAGACTTTTTACTTTGTTGTTAACTCCAAAAGTTGCCGACTTTGCAGGTCAACGCGATTTTGAATCTGCATCACAAAACTTATGAGCGGATCGGAAATGAAAAAATAAGGGATTTAGTGTGTTTATGTCAACAATGTCATCATAAGCTGCATGAAAAAGAAGACATGCGTGTAAATGATTATATAGGCAAGCAAATCTCTGGTGACCCAAAAGAGTTTGATAAGAACATAACATCTGTGATGCCCGACCGCTCGTTAGAATTTTATCTCCAAAAGGACCAAGAAAAAAGCAAAATGCAAAAAAAATCTCTTGATAAAAAGAAGAAGAATGGCTGGATAGCAACCCGTGACGGAATAATCATGCACAATCCAAATGAAAATAAGCAACCAACCCAGTAAGGATTATGGTCGGACGTTTCAGATGTTTTTGAACATATTCCTGTCATGTTGAATGCTGTGTGTCGCTTATCAGGAAATAGCATATCGGAGCCACATTTACCTATACTGTATCAAGTATCTGAGCGCCTTTTGGCGCTTTTCTTTTTTCTCGAAACAGGGTTTGATCCGTCTTCACCACGGAAAGTCCGACCAAACGAGGGCTATTTTAGCCGCGGTGTTTGTATGCAGTAACGGTAGAAAGTCTTCGAGATATACATGTTGCGTAGCAATTATTATTGACGGCCGTAAATGGATGATGTATCCTGTAATAAAAATATGGAAGGTTTTGGTGAGGGCTATGGAGGAAAATCCGTTTAAGAGGTTTTTAGCGAGAAACGTGTTACTTACCCATGAAGTTGCTGAAAAGTTAAATGTATCGCGTCAGCGCATTTCCATTTTACATAAAGAGGGTGAGTTGGTACCTATTAAGAGCACAGCAAATGGTTCTGTATATCTTTTGCAGGATGTTTTGCAGTTCATGGAGAACAAAGGGATGCTTCCTCGTTATGAAAATCCGACTCCTCCAAAGTATGCTTGTGAGACTTCTGGTACCCATGAAAATGTGGCATACGCAAGGAAACATATTGAAAAATTAAACTCAATTGAACGAGTATCTATTTTTTTCGAGAATATTGACGCTGCCGTTGAAAATCACTTTCTTCCGCTCGAGAAATACAGATACGGTGACCTGATAAGCTTATCAATTCCACATATGATCATTAGTGACTCTAATGGTGACGAGATGTGGCTACCAGGGTGCAATTGTGGTTATGGTGGAACTGGTCCTCATGGAAGTGAAGAGGTACTTCAGTTGATAGGTGTACCTGAAGATTTAAGAAAAAAAGTGTTCTACCACCCTGTAGTAAAATACGTGAAGAATGAAATTGGTAATTGGGAAGTTAACGCTAGAAAGAGCGATTTTGATTTTCGTTCAACTTCCAGTTTTGATGACTTTGGGTCTGCTCGAGCCAGTATGTATTGGCATCAAGGGAGATTAACATTATTGCAAGATAAGCGTTATAGCAGAAGTAAGCCCCAGCATGTACTTGAGAAGTATTGGGCATTCATTCCTCACCCGATTGAATACACCTTGTTTTCAGACGATGAGCAGGCAATTGATTATGGCTTTTTTGATCCATCCAATCCGTATGGACCTAAACATGGCGCATATAGGTTGATTATTCGGGACTACTCTGGAAGGCAGCTATGGTTAGACCCTTATATTGAGAAGAACAAGTCACTGGTCAAACAACCAGAGCTAAAAGACATTCTTGAGGTGTGCGGATTTGATATTGGGAAGGAAGGTTCAGATCAGCAACTGTCTCGCTGGTTAGGACTTCTATTAAAAAAGGTAGAGCCAAGTGAGCCAGTGGTTGGTCGAAGATCTCCATTTTAGAGGAACATGGTATTCATGATGTATCCTAAATCTTCAGCATCACCCAGTGGTGAATTGCAAAATTATAGATTTAGTTAGTTCCGCATTTTCGAGGAGGTAAGTCATGTCCATATTTGACTTTTTTAAAAAGAAGCGTCCGGTTGAAAGCAAACCAATCGTACGATCTTTCCCGGATATTCCCTTGAAATTTGCCAAGACGAATGCAACCCCCGTTATCACTGTGTCAAGTGAGATTATTCGTTCGGAGGCAGATGACGTCGTTCCTGCAACGGTAAGGGTAAAAACCGCTATCCCAAGCAAACATGGATTGTACCCGCACGAAATACTAATGCTTGACTATGCTGCCTCGTTCTACACGGAAGATAATAATTTCCAAGGCTTTTGGTGGTACAGATATGGTGTGAGAAGCGTTATGGAGGGTCTGCGTTCCCTGCTTGAGAGAAGTTTTTTGCAAATCGGTGATTTACAAAGCGCAGTCGAGAAAGAGAATGCTACGGTTCTAAAGGAGGAGTTGAAAAAGCGAGGACTAAAAACAACTGGGAAGAAGGCGGATTTGGTTAAACGCCTTTTGGAGGAAGCCTCGGACGAAGAACTTAACCTTCGATTTACCAGAAGAACCTACCAGTTGACTGAACTCGGAAAGCAGGCTCTCGCCGAGGAAAGTTATGTTCCGTACATCCATCGCCATCAGCATGAGGACTTGGATATATGGTCGCTTAATAAAATTGTGCATACCCCGCCACAAATGTCGTACCGCGATAAAATTTGGGGATATCTGAATAAGCGCAGCATGGAGCATATCTCGGCTAGAAATTTTGGACTGTATAGAAACTGCCGTTATCATATGCATTTATTCCTAATGGAAGAAAAGCACAGAAAGGATGCTCTCGCAATGCTGACGGAAGTAGTGTATTACGATTTGAGCGGTCTTGGGAATGGATATAACCCACAGTATCTGCATATTACCGCTGAGTTTTTTTTCCCATACACGAAATCAATTGCAAAGACGGCTCCAGGAATAATCAGTGCCATTATGAAATGTCAAGAAGAAATTGGACTCACTGATGAGGAGCTTAGAGAAACGCTACTCAATCGAATTAGTACACTTAGTGCGCCGCTACATCTTTTTACGCCTGAAGAATGCGTGGATATTATTTTTATGGAAGTTCGTCAGGACGAAGATGCTCTAAATAAAATTTATGCAAAAGCAGAACGACGATTCAAGCAGAAGCAAGCAAATGTGAAGTAAGTCGAGGAAGGTGGGTATGTTCTTGAGAGGAATCGAATTATCGGACGAAATTGAAGAGCTGATTTATTCAAACCGTGAAGATGATTACTGGGACTTCAAGGAGAAGCACCATTCTAATAAAGCCAACCTGTTACACGATATCATCTGCATGGCAAATAACCGAGTCGATAGGGACGCCTTCATCATTTTCGGAATTGAGGACGGAACTTTCAAAGTGGCTGGGGTTGAGAATGACGAAAACCGAAGAAAGTTACATTCACATATAGAAGAACTGCAAAACAAAAACTATGAGGAAAATTAAGTTAGAGGAGTAGCCCTTTGATGTAACTGTACATTGTAAGTTTACTCGAGGGAAAATCGTTATCATGTTACACATGCCTATGGGAAAGGATGCTTTTCTCTAATCTAACATGGATTAGCTCCGTTTGTAGGTCTTGTTATATGCGATGAATCGACATTAACACATCTTCAGCCGTTCAAGTGTCTAGTTCAGGACCATGCTTAAGTATACAGGATATATGACTACAAATATCTAGCATTCTGATACGCCTGCATAACTGGTTTTCCTCTGTTACGAACTGCTCATACACTTTCAATACTTCGCTCATCTCTGTCACCTCCCAAGGACAAACCAGCTTTCTTGGTCTCTTGTGTTCATTTTTTCAACTTCCTGAGCAATTTCAACTATGAAATAGAAAAGTTAAGCTGAAGGGCTTGTACATATCAGTAAGGAGTACGCTAAAATTGAATGAAACAACAAAGAAAGGAACCTATTACAATGATCGATTCTCTTGAGGGACTGAAAAACATTTTTTATAGAATAGGTTATGTTTCCCATTCAGGTAGTAAAAAATTAAAAATACAACTTCTTGCTGGGAAGATCGGGAATATGTATTGTCCCACCTGTGGTGACAGTAGAAGAATGAATGTGGAACGCTTATATCCAACTATTGATCAGACCTACGTTGACCAACTAGGTTTAAAGGGATTTCGTCCATTTAATGAAAATCATGAGAAATTACGGATAAAGGAATTTGATGAAGCCATTACACCTTCGCTTTATAAATATGATTGTCTTCAATGTAGCTCTGTATTTACTGGGATTATTTATGGGGGGCCCAGTGGCCAAGCATTGGCAGTATTTCCAAGCAGAGAGGGTAGTCTTTCAACGTTAAATACCCCAAAATCAGTTTCTTACTATCTTGATCAAGCATCAAAGTCCCATTCCGTTGGGGCTAATAGTGCAGCGATAGCAATGTACAGGGCGGCATTGGAGCATCTGTTATTCCAACAGGGTTTTACAGATGGGATGTTGGGGCAGAAAATCAACTCTTTGGTAAGATCTATTAATAATAATTCAGCACCTAAATGGGCGTATGAATTGGATTCAGAATTTCTAAAATATGTGAAAGAACTAGGCAATGCAGCAATTCATTCTAATGACGGAGATGTTGATCAACAGAAAACTTTGGATAATGAGTTGATTGCAGGAGTAAAAGAATTTTTCAAAATATTGTTATTTTTGGTCTATGAGTTGGAGGAGAAAAAACAAGGTTTGTTAGAGTCATTTCGAACAGCATCGAATGTAATAAATAAAGAATAATTTAGGCTGCCCCAAGAGAGGGCAGGTTCAGCCAAACCGCATTCATGCTTTGGGCTGAGCCCTCGTTCACGAGACTAGATGTTGCAGGCAACCTCTAAATTCTTTTCGTTGCCGAAGTTCCCGCTGCGGTGAACCGGATACACGTAATCGTACCGAAGTTCGCTGGTCGACATCGAACTGGATAACATACATGAGCAATGCTCTTGTCCATCGTCCGAAAACATTGCAAGCTCGCTCTTGAGCATAGTCAAGCAAGAAAGACTCGGAACGGAGGGCGGGAAATCATCGAAGAAATTCAGGGTTAACGTTCACTGCGTAGTGGTCTTCTTGATGAACTTCGAAAGTCATAAAATAATGGAGTTATGTCGTGATAGCAAAGCAACACCCAGAATGGATTAGTTCAATTGAAGGAACTACTGAATCACCGACATACGGTCGAGATTGAGCGGATGTATTTCGCAGGGCTTTAGGATGGGCTAAGACTCATGCAGATAAAATCAGCGGCTCCTGCTCCCTTTTCATCTTCGTGCAAATGTGTATTCTATCAAGCTAAATACCCCAAAAATCATGATCAGCCCGGACAAAAACTGCTTGAGATCTGGTCGTTGATCTTTGGAATAGCCGTGCTCGAGGCAAAGCACGTCTTCGTCCAATCTTCGCGATCATACTGCCCCTTATCAAAATAGGGGGCGTATCGGGCATGAATACCCAGCCAGTCGCCCCGCAGTAGGCAAGTCGTCGACTTCCCGGAGAACAGCTGCAACGAGCCCCATACAAAGCGCGTCGACAGTGCACACCACACCACAGCGCATCATCATTCAAATCTTCGGCGGCGACACCAGGGCCAAGCAGCACCAAGATCACGATCTTGATAGAAACTCCTTTACTCGATATGAGGGCCATACGTCGTCAAGATGTTGATGAGCAATGCCTTGATTCTCAGGCCAGGTGTCAGTTTCGTCATAGCGATAGCCTTTGGTGTTGAGTTTTTCTACCCCGCCAATGCGATTGATGAGTCGTGCCCAAAACGGTGCAGACCCCATTGTGTAATCACTCATCTGCTTGAACAATTGGTAATCCTCCAGTCGGAAGGGCGTGTTCTATGCATGCTTCGACAAATAGAGGCTACAATCCTTTAAAATTTTAATCACTTTCCAGTACTGCGCGAGAAGATGAGATTAAGGAATCACAAAAGACTTTTACTAGTGTCAAACTCCGCTAAGAAGTGGTACAATTTTCCTAAACAAAAGTCGGATAATCGTGGTCTTAGTCTCTTTTCTTCAAAACCGAGATGTGAAGGTGAAAATATGGCAAAGCAGCTTGAGAATCCTCTTCATAGCAGGGTCACCACCTGGAAAAAGAACCTAATTGATATGAGCAAGAGAAATACGCTTCTCAATTTTAAACCCAAAAGAACTAATAGTATTAAGTTTGAAGATACTCCGTCCAGTTTGTTTAAGTTGCTAGTAGAAGACGAAGAACAACTGAATTGCGAAAAGTTATCTACTTCGTATTCGGATCAAATTGCAAAGATTCAAGCTTCTACCACATTGGAGGACTTGGATAAGAAAAAACAGATCGCCGAGGTAACACATAATTACAAAAAGATCCTTAATAAATTGAGAACTACTGCAAGAACCCGGATGAACGAGCAGGGGATCAATATATCTTATCTTTCATTTGGTCTATTGAAATGGAAAGAAACACAAACATCGGCAGCATCTGATTTCTTTTTAGCTCCGCTGCTGCTCGTACCCGTCACATTAAAGAGAAACAGTGTGAATGATCCTTTTACATTAGCATTGTTTGATGACGATATCGTGATAAATCCATTTCTTGCACATATGTTACGTGAACAGCACGGAATTAGCATTCCTGAGTTACCTGAAGATAAATCGGGGCTTGATGTGGCTGAGCTTTGGGCAGAGGTGCGCGGTTATACGGCCAATCTTGAAGACTGGGGTGTCGAAGAAGACATTTATTTGTCATTGTTTTCCTTTAACAAGTTGGTTATGTACAGAGATATGGAAACTTACAAGGATCTAGTTGAAAGCCACCCCCTAATAAGGGAAATTGCAGGTATATCCGATGAGGAAAGCAAAAATCAAATATTCGATCATAGGCTTATACCTGATGAGTCCTCAATGGATCGCGATGTACCCTCTCAAGAAATATTTAATATTCTTGATGCCGACTCAAGCCAACAGCAGGCCATTCTGGCAGCTAAAAACGGAATGAGCTTTGTACTACAGGGCCCACCAGGAACGGGTAAAAGCCAAACAATATCGAACATCATTGCTGAGAATTTGGCCAACAATAAAAAAGTGCTTTTCGTTAGTGAGAAGATGGCAGCACTCAATGTTGTTAAAACGAGACTTGAGAATGAAGGACTTGGGGATTTCTGTCTTGAAATGCATAGCCAAAAAGCGAACAAAAGACAGGTACTGGATGAATTAAATCACGTTCTTAATAAGCAGGCATTGAAAAAGAGGCTCCCTAATGAATTGTATGGACAAATAAATGTTATTCGGGAAAAGTTAAATACATATGTCGAGAAGATTCATGAAATAAGGGAACCATACGGAAAGTCAGCATTCGAAATTCACGGTATACTATCCAAGCTAGATGAAGTCCCTGAACTAATGGTCAACTTTAACCTTTCTCCAAATACAGAGCTCGAATACATCTACAGGCTACTGACCGACCTAGAGCGATATAGGCATACGGTTTATAATACGGATTTTCGTCCTTGGGAAGGATTTAACCATGAAAGCTTTTCCCTTGAGTTAAAATCACGTGTCAAGATTTTCTTGTCGGATCTAGTAAAACAGTTAAATAAAACAGTTGAATCGGTATCGAATGTTGAACGAACTATAGGCATTCGAGTTGAAACGCTGAACAATCTAAAAAAAGCCATTAGTATTTTGGATATGGCAATTCACTCACCTATGCCGCCTGCGGGCTGGTTTAATAAAAAGAACATTATGCAGATTATTGCTGATGCGAAGGATTACCAAGAAAGCTTTACTTCCTTTCTTGATGAAAAAAGGAAGTTGCTTGAAGTGGTAAAAGAGAGCTTCCTATATGAAGAACAGCTAGAGCAAGTGTATGAGTATTTGTTTGTTACGAATGAAAAACTTGTTTCGGTTATTCCCGAGGATAAAAGAGCAGAAATTTTACTGAACCAAAGTGAAACCCTTCGTAGTATCGGTAATTTTGTTGCCGTTGTAGAAGAGATTTCAATTTACACTGAAACAGCTTTACAATTGGGAATTCATCGACTTGATAATTTAGAAGAGCTAAAACATTTGCTAGTTTATGTATCATTACTGGCTAATACGATTACTCCTACTGAGGAATGGTTTGATAGAAAGGCATTTGTAGAAATTTTCAAACGCGCTCTAGTCATAAAGAGTAAGTACGATGAAATAGAAACGATACGACGAAATTTTCTCTCCATATATAAACCGTCTTTTTTGGAGATTAATGCAGAAAAGGCATTGATTGATTTGGAATTCCAAGAAAGTACGTTGGATTCGTTTAAGCAAAATCAAGATTTAGCGTATATTTTATTGTACGATCAAAAATTTAAAGTAACATCGGCCTTTAAAGATCTTTTTCAAAAGATCAAACTTTTTAACACTTATAAAACTGAGTTTGAGGAGATATTCGGATCTTCAATAAACAATATATCTTCTGTAGAAAATCTGGGACAGATTGTAGCTTTGATTGCAAAAGCGCCGCGACCGCAAGAGGCTTGGTTTAATCTACACACTTACCACGAAATACATTCGGCTGTTCGGGAAGGAAAAGGGCTCTTCAGCAAATATCTAGAGGAATACAAAAAAGCGGACAACTTGTTTGAAGAAGAGATTTACCATGAACGGATTTATGACATCTTTGATAGATGTGAAGGTAAGTACCAGTCTTTCACGCGTGTTTTTAATGGAACTTACAAAAAGGACTTGAAATGGCTCAGAGCTAATTTGAAATCTAACGATAAGATCGACTTCGAAACAGTCCATAAATACATACGCAACGTAAAGCGGGTGATGGATTATAAGGAGTTAATCATCCAAAAAGAAAGTGACTTTATAGCACAATTTGGTTTGCACTATCAGGAATTCGATACAGATTGGTCTCAAATTGAGCAGGCATTGGCTGTTACAAGAGAGATTGTTGAGTGGCACCAAGGCAGAAATATCACGGCTTTGCTTAAAGTCCTACTAAATCGACCTGCGGGAAAAGTTGAGCAGCTAACGGCTTCTTATAACCAATTGAAGCGAACAAGCGACGAATTACGGCATGCAGTCATGTTACTTCAAACTGAATTCCCGAATTTAAGCCATTTAATTGGTGGTAACGTCGCAATCGCGAATGTGGAAGAATTGAGCGCTAAAATGAAGATGGAATGGCAGAAGATTGAATCGTTTTACTTTTTCGTTAATGAATTTGCTAACCATCATCAAAATCCATTGAATTTTAACGTTTCCGCATTTAAGGAAGACCTGTTAAAACTATCCGTACTTAATCTTAAAATCAATAAAATTGAAGAAGCCTTTAAAGACAATTTGAGAATTCTTGGCGATTCGTTCAATGGGAAAGAAACGGATTGGGATAAGCTTATTGATTTCATGGATTCCTTTGATAACTTATTTAAATACAATGTTTCAATCAATCTGGAGTTCAAGAATATAATACTCCTTGGCGGGTTTCAAATTCCGTTTGACGTCGCAGCACTACGTAATTGTATAAATACAATCGAGAATGAAATGCCGAAGTACAAGGAAGTAATTCCAAAAGCATTCTCGGGATTGGAAGGGCCCGAACTTTACTGGCCAATTAGCATTTTTAATACACGACTCTCTAAGTTTAAGCAGAGAGTTTTGGAATGGAAAGAAGCTTTCACAAAAATATCTCCTTATTTCCTTAGAAGCCTACCATTTAATGAAGCAGAAGTGGCACTTAAAAAATCGGTTCAATTGAGAGCATTAAAAGAACGTTTGGATGGTGAGCTTGAGAATCTTAAGGTTATTTTTGGAGATCGTTTTACTGGCTATACAACGAATTGGGAACATATTTTTGACGCATTAGCTTGGATTGATGAATGGTATGAATTATTTGGTGATGCCGACATACCGCAGCAGATTATGGATTTTGTTTGTACAGAAGGAAAGAGAGATAAAAACGAGCTAAAAGGATTACTAATTGAGGCAAAAAAGGAGTATGAGAAAACACTTATCCTTGAAAATGACTTTTATATGTTTTTCTCGATCTCGGTCATTTTTAAGCCCGACTTTTCTGACATTTCTCTAAGTGAACTCGTTCATTTTGCTGAAGTCAGGCTGGATACTATCGATCTCTTAGAAGACTGGATCAGATGTCAGCGGCTTGAAAAACAAGCTGCAGATAACGGATTAGGCCAATTTATGCTTGCTATTAAAGGGGAGAAAATTGGCGAATATATGCTTAAAGATATCTTCCAAAAGCGTTTCTTCAAACTCTGGCTGGATCAAATTTATAAACAAGAACCATTACTCTATGAGTTTGATGCAAACGTAATGAATGGGGATATTATGACATTTAGGGAATTAGACAAAACAAGCAATGAAATAAATGTTCAACGGATTAAGGAAAGGCTGGAGGCAAGTCGTAGCCATGCAATAAATTCTATGGCTTATCGTCGAGAACATACTACGATTCGAGGAGAAATCGGTAAAAAGAAACGCCACTATCCTATTCGTAAGCTTTTAAATCTGACAGCTCCGTTATTTATGGAGATTAAGCCGTGTCTGCTGATGAGTCCACTTTCTGTAAGTCAGTTTTTGGATGCATCCAAAATTCAGTTTGATGTTGTGATTTTTGATGAAGCATCCCAAATTTTCTCTGAAGATGCTATAGGAGCAATTATCCGCGGCAAACAGGTAATTATTGTTGGGGATATAAAACAACTTCCTCCGATGAACTTCTTTCATAGCAGTATGATTGATGAGGACTTTGACGATGAAGAAGAAGAAGAGGAGATAACGTACGAGAGCATCTTGGATGAATGCGCTCATGTTCTTCCATCGATCAACCTTCGGTGGCATTATCGCAGTAAACACGAATCATTAATAACCTTCTCAAACCATGAGTTTTATCATAATGACCTTATCACGTTTCCAAGTTCAGATAATGGCCCTTATTTGGGAACAGAATTCGTGTTTGTAACTGACGGGATTTATGATCGTGGTGGAAGCAGTACAAACAAGAAAGAAGCAGAGAGAATCGCGCAACTTGTTATCGAGCACTTTAGAGATCATCCGAATCAATCGTTGGGAGTAATTGCTTTTAGTGAAAAACAAGCATCTGCTATTGAAACGGAACTCACAATTCTAAGAAATTCCGATTTACGTTATGAACGCTTCTTCCAAGAAGAGGCGCACGAGGAGTTTTTCATCAAGAGCTTGGAGAATGTGCAGGGGGACGAGAGAGATGTCATTTTCTTAAGTGTAGGTTATGCAAAAGCCGTAGATCAGTCTCTTCATTATAACTTTGGTCCACTTAGCAAAGCTCGTGGGGAACGGCGCTTAAATGTTGCAATAACCCGTGCAAAGTATCACATGAAGTTGGTCAGTTCTCTTAAGCCATCTGAATTTTCAGATGCTAAAATCAATGGCAATTCAGGTCTTCGATTGCTCAAGGAGTACATGCAGACAGTAAACGACGGGAAATTTCCAATCAGCAAGACTAAGCATTCCGAGTTAGAATTTGATTCTCCTTTCGAGGAAGATGTATACTCCGTTCTAACCAAATTGGGATACAAAGTAAAAACACAAGTCGGCTGTTCGGGGTATCGAATTGATTTAGCTGTTGTTGATCCACTAGACGATAATAAATTCATCCTTGGAATTGAGTGTGATGGGAAATCATACCACAGTTCAAAAGTTGCCCGCGACAGAGATCGACTTCGGCAGCAGGTGTTGGGAAGTCTCGGATGGAAGATTTATCGCATTTGGTCGCAAGAGTGGTTTAAAAAGCGTAGATTCGAGATTGCACGTCTTAAAGATCGCATAGATAGCTTAAGATATTAGTATGGTCTCATGGGAGTTTCGCTTAATTTTTTTTTGCTAGTGTAGTGCTGTTTGGGAGAAACTTATTGTGGAGAAGTAAATTAAATAAGAGGAAACAATGGGGACAAACAAAGGTAATAAGAGCGGAATACAGGCTTTCAAAGGCCTTATTCCCGCTCTTATTTGTATTCTCAACCTTTCCTTTCCGAATTAACCAGTTTGATAATGTCTGACGGCTTATTTTTAACCCTCTGCAGAGGTTGAAGAAATTCATGACAGAAGGCTCGTTTCTGCCAACTTCGATCATGGATATGTAGGATTGATCCACATCGCACTCATTTGCCAAATCCTCTTGGCATAAGCCTTGCTTGATACGTTGGGTTTTCACGGTTTGCCCGATAATTTGTTTGATGACTGGACGTAACGTTCAAAGAAAATTTACCGGTGATTGGTACGATAATAAAAAAGTTGGAGAAAGGCGGTGAATGAAAAAGCAACTTATTTGTTTTTTCAAAGGGGAATGCTTTTTTCCACAGAGTTGGAGATGATGGGGGCGTGATCGGCAGTTCCTGTCCATGGCTCGAGGACTGTAAGGAGTTTTACCGTACAGCAGTTAAAAACAACTTCAAAAGAGCCAAGGCATCCTTGCGCTGTTTCTCTGTGCATTGATTGAGAGCAGCTACAATCAACTCCGTTTCATCGTACATTGTAGCATTGGAGTTTTGGCCTAAAAGCAATTCGTTAGGCGATAGTTTGAGCAAGGTGCAGATACTAAGCATCGTTTCAATAGACATACCGGCTTGGCCACGTTCAATGTCGGCACAAAATTTAGGAACACGCCCAATTCGCTCGGCAAATTCTTCTTGAGAAATATTCAGTGCCTTGCGTCTTGTCCGAATACGTTCTCCTACCTTCTTTTTGTCGTAAGTATTCATGACAGACTCCTTCCCAAACAAGTATATAGAGCTCTTAACTCCTATTATGGGTAAGTTTAAAGTTGACTATAATGAGTTTTAAACGTATTATTTATAATAGTTTTAAGGGTTGTTGACTGAATCCTCGTCGACTGGTACATAAATGGAAACACCAATGTTTTTCAAATGCGACGATTCATAATCCGATAAAAGCCAAAATTACTCTTTCAATCGGGATAGGTTGATCCGGCTGATGTCAAAACGAATGTTTGCAATCTGGTTTGAAATTCCTTCATTCGCTTGGCCTTGCAATTTACGACAACTCAGATGCCTGTGAAATAAAGCGATATTCGCACTAAAAATTTGAATGTGCATCAGGACCAGTCAGAAGGAGCTCAGGAAAGGAAGCGGGGCAAACCGATGAAAGAGCTGATGCACAAATACGAAAAAGAAAAAACGAAGCTAAATGAACTTGGACAGGAATCGCTGGCGAAGGGGATTCCGCTTTCAGCGAATGAAACAGTTCTGGCGCAGAGCCGAAAGGTAGACGAGCTAGTTACCCGATTTTATGTTCAGAAAATGGCTGAGAGGGAGCAAGGGAATCGATAAAGCTTGTTTGTGGGGAGAGGTG
>Ga0160454_100129_pt1 | contig 92265 bp, 84 predicted proteins | sample HID1971M_E6MG_FD_108218 | JGI IMG/M metagenome (GOLD analysis project Ga0160454, IMG submission 108218) | Enriched millipede-associated microbial communities from UW Madison campus, WI, USA - HID1971M_E6 MG | ecosystem: Host-associated > Arthropoda: Insects > Digestive system > Unclassified ...
CTCTCCATGAAAGTTGATTAGCTCATTCACTGCTGGTTTGCCTTCCGACGACCGAAGTCGTCTTCCGACGTTTTTGTTTCTTACGCTCAATGTTCAGTTTTCAAAGAACAATCGGTGTTTCTTTTATCTCGTCGCCGCGTTAACAGCGACCTTTATAATATATCACAACCGGAACCTTCGACGCAAGCATTATTTTTAATTTTGTTTGCATTTCTTTTTTCCTGCCGTGTCCGCTTCGTAGTGCTTTTTCGGCGGCGAGATATAATTTATCACAGATACAATAGGCAAGTCAACGGTTTTTTCGACATTTTTTGAATTTCTTTTTACAGGCTTATGCGGACGTATATTTGAGCTCCAGAATACCGTTCGCACGCGAAGGAGAAGGCTTGGCAATCTCGCGAATACAGCCCCGGTTTACGAGCCTGTATAATAGAACGGACAATTCCAGCGATAGCCCCGCCAAATCGGGATGCCGCATGAGCTCGGCAATCGTCCACGCCTCTTCGCGGCTTGCAACCAGCCGAATCAATAGCGCGCAGCTCGTCTCCATTTTATTCATTATAGAAAACTCGCAAGCAAGCAGAACGAGCTCGACTCGTTGCTCCAGCGTTTCGGGACTTGCCGTCAGCTCTTCGAACAGCTTGTAAATCCCCGGATTCACGGTGCGCATTTGTTCCCATACCGTCAGCTCGGGATGCATTCCCGCTTCCACAAGCGCGATATGAGCCCAATAATGAAGACAAGCGAGAACATTGGAATAGGCATCCAGAACTTGACCGTCCTTAAGATCCTGCTTCGCCTGCTGGTATGCCCGGACGAAACGCGAAAATTCGCTTAGCAGCTTCTGCTCCATAATGAGAGGAGACCAATTCATAAGCCGGCTGCGCAAATCGCTCAAATATCCGTCGCGATCGACCACGATTTCCCCGTGCATGAGCCAATAAGCGCTTCCCCGGTTGGAGCTTCCTACGATCCAGCTCTCCAGCTGCTCCCGAGAAACTCGGCGAACCTGAACGCGCTCGTTGTCCCACAGCCAATGCTCAATCTCTCTGTCGGAAGCTTCGCCTTCCTTTACGATGAGTACAAGACGATCAAGTCCGTCCAGTCTCGTTTGCTGAGAGAACGGTTTTGCAATCAGCAGAAGATTCGTCGTTCCTTCCTCCGCCGCCAATCTTGAGATATCGAACCCCAGCTTGCCCGCCTGCGCCACGTTATCACACCTCTGCTCTAATTCCAGCTCGAATCGCGGCGTCCTAAGGTGGTTTGGCCGTACGATGTGAGCTATAATAAAATTGCAAGTATGCTCTAGTTCTACAACGCAGGCCCGCTTTCCTGCTTAGCGGCGTATTCAAATTGCAATGCTGCGTCAGGAACGGGGCCATGCTTTATTAAAAAGACGGAGGATTGCAATATGAAGTGGAAAGCCAGCAAAATATCGACGATGAGAACATGGGCGCTGCTGCTTGTTATGATCGGGATGGGCATCATGGTTTTCGGGACAAGCGGCATCCTGATGTTCGGAGAAGTCGGCAAAATCATCGCGGCCGTCTTCATGGTGTTCGGTATCATCAGTTGTTTTATCAGCATGGGGATGTACTTCTATATCGGCATGCTGTCGACAAGCGCGCCGGTGCTTGAATGTCCGGAATGCGGCAAGAACACGAAAGTGCTCGGTACGACGGACCGCTGCATGTACTGTCATACGATTTTGACATGGGACCCGAAGCAAGCGACGGAAAAGCCGACGGACAGCGGCAGCGAAGTCCCTTTGCAGTCGCAGTCGTGATTAATTCCCCACAAGAACTGCCATCTAAAGAACGGCTCTTAGGATTCCGCCTAAGAAGCCGTTTTTTTATGCGTGCTTTTGCCCGATCGCGTTCTCACTTCCCCATATTGCTGCGGTATTCGCTCGGCGTAATCCCTTCCTTCGCCTTGAACGCTCGAATGAACGTATTGCGGTTGTTGAAGCCCACCGTCTCCCAAATATCGCCGATCTTGCGATCCGAGCCCGCGAGCAGCTCCTTCGCCTTGCGGATTCGCAAATCGAGCAAATACTCTTGAAAACCGACGCCCAGCTCCCGCTTGAGCAGTCGGGACATATATTGCGGAGAAGTTTTATACTTGCCGGCCAGCAGCTCCAGATGAATGTCTTCATGGTAATGCTCGTCAATGAAAGCCTTGAACGCGCCCACATCGAATTTGGCGTTTCCTCCGGCGACGGCCCCGACGACACTGTCGAAAAACGCGAGCACGGCTTCCGCGATCTCGTCCGCCGACCAAGAGTCGTTGGACAAAATAAAATCGGTATACGCTCTGCCGGCCTCTTCCTCCAGCTCCTTGTCCCTCATCTTCAGCGCTTGAAGGCCAATTGAGTAAAATCTCATATACAGCTCGCGCATCAGCGGTGCGGAGATACCGGAGGACACATTGCGATTGATCGTATTTTCGACCAGCTCGCGAAGCTCTTCCTTTCGGCCGGATAACGCCAAATTGAATAGCCGATTCTCCTCTTCCTTGTCCAGCAAATATCTTTTCGCTTCCGCCTCCTCGTCCGATTCCACAAAAGCATACACGCGTTTGCCGTCAAACGGAGAGATGCGCCATAGCGCCTTCATCGCTTCGACGTAGGAGCGCCGCATGCCGCCGTAGCCTGGATGAACGCCGCCGATGCCCGCATGAACCCGTAGAAAATCCTCATCCCTGCGGAACAAATCCACCACTTCCGCGCAATAGCGCTCGTACAGCTCCCGTTCCACTCCTTCCGGAACGTTGGCGAGCAACGCAATCAAATGAACGTCCATCTCCAGCAAATACGCCGGGTAGTCGCCGGGCAGCAGCGATTTTAGCAGCTTAACGAGCATATGAGACGAATCGTTCCTGAACGTCTCGTCGAACGTATCGTAAAAAGGCTTGCGAAAATTAAATTGAAACACGGCGATCATAAAGCTGCCGTGCTCGAACTTAAAACCGCTTCGAGCGGGAGACATCTCTGCTCCGGCATCGTCGTACAGGTAGTTGTATTTCAGCATTTTCACCAGAAACTGCTCATTCGCAAGCGGCAGAGCATAGGAAAGCTGCTGATTCAACGATTGGACGCTGCTCATGATTCGGCCGATCTCGTCGTCCAAATATTCGAACTCGTTCATAGGCTGCTTGCCCTTCGAATGAGGACCGCTCAGACGTTCGACAAGCGACTTGATCGGGGCGTACAGATTTTTACTAAACGCAACGGATAGGATCAGCGACAGCAATAACGTAAACGCCGCCGAAATAATCCGCAAATTTTCCAGATTGCTTAAGCTGCTGCGAATATCGTTTTCCGGCACGCCTACGATCATCACGACGTCATTATAGAAGAAACTCGTATTGAGCGTAATCACTCGCATTTTCTGCTTCTTGTAGATCGCCTGCTCGGAAGCGCCGCCTTCGCTCAAACTTTCCTTCATAAAAGCCTGCAAATCCGGATCGCTCGTAAAGCCTTCCTCCGAAGAGGCCAGCATCGTTCCGTTCTTGTCGGCAATAAACAAAATACTGCCCGGAGTAAGTTTATAGTTTTGCAGCAGCTGGACGATAGGCTGAACGTTCAAATTAATGACGTACAGATTGTTCGACCAGTATTCGGCGATCTTGGACTGAACAATCGGGATAACCACCTTGCCTACATTGCGATCCGAGCCTCCCAGCTCTGAAGGAGGAAAGATCGAGAACAGCTTGTACCCCGACGTATACGACTTCCAGAACGCGGCGGGATACTCCTCAAACCGATACACGCTATCGAAAAAATAAGAGGCCGAGTACGTCCCTTCGTTGCTGATGATCAGATCGTCCTTGCGCTTATAGATGTATGCCCCGTCGATCGAAGAGTCGATATACTTGATTCTGGCCAGCGAGCGGACGGTCTGGCTAATATCCGCATATTTCGCATTGCCCTCCTCCCCTTCCCCCGAGAACACGCTTAATGCGCTCGGATCGAGCGACAGCAAAAAATTGGACTGATAAATCCCTTCGAACAGACGGTTCAGAGAGGAAGCGACATTGGCCAGCGAGCTGTCGTAGTTCGTCTCGATCCGATCTCTCACATACTGCAAATACATATTGTAGGTCACAAAATTAATCACTTGAATCAGCACCGAAATCGAAACAAACAGGATGATAAAACGAAAAAACATGCTTCGAAAGCTGACTCTCCGAAACTTCGCGAGCCACGCCATTGCCCTCCCCATCCTCTCTACCCCGATCGCGCGCAAGCCCTAGAAACAAAGGGTATTATGTCCGGCGCGTAACGTCAATAACCCCAAGACGAACAATGACAACTAGGTAGAAAAGTGTGACAAAGTCTCTTTTTGTGACTTGCGATAAGTCGAGAAACGTGACAGGAGTACAACTTTGGCCGTAGTCGTCCCCCGCCTCTCCGTGCTTGGATAAAGGTAGATCACTTGAAGGAGGTGGAGGGCGCGGATGAGCTCCTACTTAAAGCGTTACTGGCCTTACTATTTCATGCTTGCGCTCCCGATCGCCTATTTCCTTATTTTCCGTTACGGACCGATCGTCGGCAACGTGCTTGCATTTCGAAGATACGTCCCCGGCGGATCTATGTACGGCGAGGAATGGGTGGGATTGCGTTATTTCAGAATGTTCTGGCACGACCCGTCCTTCTGGGCGGCCTTCCAGAACTCGCTCGTGCTCAGCGTGCTTAATCTGGCGATCACGTTCACGCTTCCGATTATTTTCGCGCTGCTGTTGAACGAGATTTTGAGCAAAAAAATCAAGACGGTTATCCAGACGATCTCTTACTTTCCCAACTTCGTCGCCGTCGTGGTCGTCGTGGGCATACTGAAGGAAATTCTGTCGCCTACGACCGGCGTCTTTAATCAACTGCTGGGACAATTGGGCATCGACCCGATTTTCTTCGTCAACGAGCCCGCTTGGTTCCGCGCGATCTACATCGGGTCGGACATCTGGCAGTTCATGGGGTGGAACGCGATTATCTACACGGCCGCGCTCGCTTCGGTAGATCAGCAGCTATATGAAGCCGCCGAGATGGACGGCGCGGGCCGCTGGCGCCAGACGTTCAGCGTGACGATTCCGCAGATTTTGCCGACGATCTCCGTCGTGCTTATAATCTCGCTCGGCTCCATGCTTACGCTCGGCTTCGAGAAGGTGCTGCTTCTGTACACGCCAAGCAACTCCTCGACAAGCGACATTATCGACACGTTTGTCTTCCGCATGGGTCTGCAAAACAACAACTATAGCTATGCCACGGCTGTCGGCCTGTTCGGCGGTCTCATCGGACTGATGCTCGTCTCCGCGGGCAACTACATCTCTCGCAAAATATCCGGCTTCTCGCTGTACTAGCCAGAAAGGAGAATACTATGCTCTATCGTCGAACTGCCGGCTTTCGCTGGTTTATGACCGCCAACGCGCTTATGATGCTGGGCATCTCGGCTTCGATTCTGATCCCGTTTCTTCATCTGCTGGCCGTGTCGCTCAGCGATTCGGGTCCCGTCGTCGGAGGACGGGTCGGCTTATGGCCACAAGGCTTTAATCTGGACGCTTACGTTCGCGTGTTTCAGCATCCGAGCATCGCGTCCGGCTTCCGCAACTCGATTTTTCAGACGTCGCTCGGCACAGCTATCGGCCTGTTTATGCTGACGATCTGCGCGTACCCGCTCTCGAAGCGCCTGCTCAAGGGACGCAAATATTTGATCCTGTTCATCATGTTTACGATGTTTTTCAGCGGCGGTCTGATTCCGACGTATATGCTCGTGAAAAGTTTGGGGCTCATCGACACCATCTGGGCGATCGTTCTCCCCTTCAGCATTACGCCTTACTATTTGCTGCTGATGATGACTTATTTTCAAGGCATTCCCGAGGAAATCGAAGAGTCCGCGATGCTGGACGGCCTGAATCCGTTCCAGATTCTCGTGCGCATCGTTCTGCCGCTGTCCAAGCCGATTCTGGCCGCCATCACGCTGTTTCTGCTCGTGTATTACTGGAACAACTGGTTTAACTCGATGATCTATTTGAACAGCACGGACAAGCATCCGGCGATGATGATCGTCCGCAACATTATCGCGGGCTCGGATTTGGCCGGCAACGTCGGCCAGATCGGAGATACGGACGGAGGCGTCTCCACGGCGTCGCTGAAGGCGGCGGCCATATTGGCTACCACGCTTCCGATCATGCTCGTTTTTCCGTTCACGCAGAAGTATTTTGCCAAGGGAGTTATGCTCGGCTCTGTCAAAGGCTGACTTTCTTTCATTCGCAGGCCACAGCCTGAAAAGCTTTTATATATAATATTCCATAGGGAGGCAATCGCAAATGACTAAGCTGCAACTAACCAAGTCGCGCACAAACAAAAAAGCGCAACGGCTGGCGGGCGGACTCGCGCTCACGCTGGCAATGACCGCCGTATTGTCCGCTTGCTCCGGCTCGAACGAGGGCGGTTCGAAGGCAACCGGAGGAGCATCCGCTTCGGCTGGCGGGACGGAAGGGCCGATCACGATCTCCATGATGTACGACGACAACCCCTCTTACCCTTTTAACGCATCCTGGCCCGTGTTGGAGCAATTCCAGAAGCTGGCCAACGTCAAGCTGGACATCCAGCCAACGCCGGACGCCGATTACCAGAACAAGCTCAAAATCGTGCTCAGCTCGGGCTCGGCTCCCGATCTTGTGAGCTACGTCGAGCATCCCGTCTATATGGAGTTCGCTCAAACCGGCGTTTTCCTGCCGATCAGCGACTATCTCGACAAGCTTCCGAACCTGAAGAAGAGACTCGACCAGTACGGCATAGCCGAAGAGCTCGACAATTGGACGCTAAAGGACGGCAAGCTGTACGGTCTTCCTTTTATGTTCGAATCGGCCATGTATAACACGGCGCCCGTCATTCGCGTCGATCTGCTGAAAAAGCATAACCTGAAAACCCCGACGACGATGGACGAGCTGTACGAGACGCTTAAGAAGCTAAAAGAAGCCGATCCGAAGGGTTACCCGATGGCCAACCTGAACGGCGCGCTCGGTCTGATCAATCTGTCCGGCGCGGCTTGGGGCATCGGCCCGGCTTATAACGGCTTTATTTTCAACCCGGATGCCGGGAAATTCGAGTATGCCTACACGAGCGACAACTACAAACAATTCGTCACGTTCCTGAGCCGCCTGATGAAGGAAGGCTTGGCCGATCCGGAGATCTTCACCTCCAGCACGGATCAGTGGAAGCAAAAGATGGCGACGGGCCAGAGCGTCTTCACGTATACGTGGATCAGCGAGCTCGGCCAGATTAACGCCGACGGCAAGAAGAACGTAGATCCCGACTTCGAGCTGGCTCCTCTTCCTCCGATCGCAGGGCCAGGCGGAGTCAAAGGCCCGTCCGCGCAGCGCATCAACTTTGCGTACGTCATCCCGGCGAGCGCGGCCAATAAGCCGAACTTCGATAAACTGCTGGAATACGTCAACTGGCTGTACAGCGGCGAGGCGGTTAACTTGGGCACTTGGGGCATTCAGGATCAGACGTTCGTCGAAAAAGACGGCAGCCGCGATTTCACCGATGCGGTGAAAAACAGCGGCAGCATCCAGAAGTCGCTGTGGGATATCGGCGCTTCGAACAACAACTTCACGACCGTGTTCACGTACGATTGGTTCTCCAAGGTGCTTAACAATCCGCTCGTCGATACGCTGACGACGGAAGCTAACGAGAAGGGCTGGTTCCCTTCCGTCGCCAAAGTGCCGAAGCTGACTTCCGCCGACAAAGAAGAAGAAACGATGAGAAGCACGACGGTTCACGACTTCTTCCTGCGCGGCCTGGAGCAATTCGTGTACGGCAAGCTCTCTCCGGAAACCGATTGGGACGGCTATGTGAAGGAAATCAACGATAAAGGCGTCGGCAAGCTGCTGGAAATCTATAACGGAACTTTGCAGCCGTAATTAAGCTTGAAACGATGCAAATGCCGGGGCTTTCCCGCTAGGGCGTGTCTGCATACTCCGAGCGAAAAGGCGGTGATAGATGCCTCTGAGCGGGTTTGCAGACACGTCCTAGCCGCGGAGAAGGCTCCGGTTTTCTTTGTGGGTCAAATCAGACAAGAGGAGGACAACCATTATGAAAGTAGGCATCGAGCTGCACCACGGTTATTTGGAAGACGAATATATGCCGATCGCTCAGGTGTTGGAAAAAGCGAAGAAGGACGGCTACGAGGGCGTCTACTACAAATCTCCGATCTATGTTTCCAAGACGCTGGACGCAGGTGAACTTAAAGAAGCGGCCGTCTGTGCCGCGGAGCTCGGCCTGTACGTCGACTTTGGAATCGGCCGGGTGAATCCGTTCAATACGTCGGAATCGCCGGAAATTTGGCTGCTAGGCGGAGGAGATTACAAGCTGGCCGTGGAGAAGCAGATTCAAGCCGCCGCGCTGATGGGAGCCAAGGAGCTGATCGGCGTTACGGCAGGCTGGCGGGGCGGACATTCCGGCTATTTCGTCAACGATCGTTTCAGAACGGACGTGACCTGGGAGGAGCAATTGGAAGCGACGACGCGTTTCCTGAAACGTCTTGCCCCGGTTTTGCGCGACACCGGCTCCCGCATTAACTTGGAGACGCACGAAGAGATCACCTCCTACGAAGTGCTGCGAATGATCGAGGAAGTCGGCGAAGACGTGCTTGGCATCGCCTTCGATACAGCCAACGTGTTCGCCCGGGCCGAGGACCCGGTCGCGGTCGCCCGTCGAGCCGCTCCTTACATCCATCAGATGCATGCCAAGGACGTTATTCTTTATTTTTCGGAAAACGGTCTTGTGAGGCAGTTGAAGGCTTCCGGCCAAGGCGTGGTCGATTATCGGGCTATTTTCGCCGAGATTGCCAAGTTCAACCCGAGCCTGCATGTGCAAGTGGAGGATCATAAAGGCTTGATGCATATGGACATCTACCGCGAAGAATGGCGGACCGTCCACCCCGATCTTAGCCTGTCGGAGGTGGCCGAGCTTGTTCGTCTGGCGACGATCTGCGAACGCCGAATCGCGGCAGGCGAACTGATGGCCCCTGACGCTTACGAGGCGCTGAGCTATTGGGACGAAATGGACGAACGGCTGGACTCCTCGCGGCAGTACTTGCAAAACACGTTGCGAGATATGGGACTGACGAGTTGATAGCTCGAAGAAAAAGAGAAATGGAGGAGTTCAGGATGAGCAGGGAAATTAGAGTCATCGTCATCGGGGCGCATCCCGACGAGCCGGATATTTACGCCGGCGGACTGGCCGCGCTGTATGCGGAGCAGGGCCATCGCGTCAAATTTCTGTCCTTGACGGACGGCCGCTGCGGCCATTATTCCGTCGGCGGAGACGAGCTTGTTGCGACAAGAAAAGCGGAAGCCGCCGAGGCGGCGCGCCGGCTCGGCATCGACGAATACGAGGTGCTGGACACCCCGGACGGAGAGCTGCTGCCGACGATTGCCGTTCGCAATGAAGTGATTAGACAAATTCGGCATTGGCAAGCGGACATCGTCGTCTCCTTCCATCCAGATGGAGGCGCGCATCCCGATAACCGTTACGCAGGCCGAGTCGTCGGCGACGCGGTGCCCTTCGCGGCCAAAACGCCGAACGCCGTGCCGGACGCGCCGGCTTTGGCCCAGCCGCCCGTTGTTCTGCTGATGCCGGACTATTCGTTGAAAAGTCGTTATCGTTGCGACATCGCCATAGACATCGGCCCGGCACTGGAGAAGAAGCTGCTCGCCTGCGACGCCCATGCGACGCAATTTTATGAATTTACGCCATGGCAGGCCGGGTTTCTGCACGAGGTCCCTACGGAGAGCTGGGAGGACAAAAAAGCCTTCCTGCTGAAGCATTGGGGAGAGTTTATTAACGCCTCGGACGAAATGCGGCAGGCGCTTATTTCCGGCTACGGGGATTACGCTGCGCAGCTTGTCCGCTACGCCGAGCCGTTCGAGATCGCCGATTACGGTCGCCGTCCAAGCGCGGAGGAATGGCCTGAGCTGTTCCCGATGCTCGGACGCGCGGCTGCGCAATAACGCGGAGGACGGAACGTGCTGCTTGCTCTAGTCGCCGCTGTTTTGTTCACCGTTCAATCTCTGTGCCTGAAGCTGCTGCCGGAGCCTCGCTCCGCGCGTGGCCCGATCGGCGTCATCGCTGCTTATTCGGCGATGATCGCAGCCGGTTTGATGCTGTGGCGCGTCTTCTCCGGAGCCTCGTCGATCGGAGCGACCACATGGGCGTATGGCGCGGCCTATGGCGTCGTCTTCGTGCTAACAATGTTTTTCTATGCTCGCGCAATGAGTATGGGGCCGTTATCGTACTCTTCCTTTTATTTTTCCGCCAGCCTGATGGTCCCGGTTGTCGCCAGTCTGACGCTATGGGGAGAGCCTGCAAGCCCCTTTAAGCTGGCCGGTCTAGCTTTGTTTCTGCTCTCCTTTTATTTCATTCAAGTGCTCGGCGCGCGGCCGCAGGCTGCCCGCGCCAAGACGGACATTCGCTGGCTAGCTTATTGTCTGCTGGCCTTCTTGTTTAACGGGCTGCTGCCGGTTGTCGCCAAGCTGCACCAGATCGCGATGAACGGACAGGAAGCTCCGGAGCTGATGCTTGTCGGCTTCTCGTCCGCAGGGGTATGCGCTTTGGCAGTATGGGTCGCGTTAGGCCGCCAACGGAACGAGGCAGCGCAGCGTAGGCCCGAAGCTGCTCTTGGTGCGCCGATTCGACGAATGTCCTGGAGCGCGAGCGGCTTGATCGTGTGTATCGGCGCGGCGACGGGAATCGGCAACGCCCTTGTCGCTTATTTGACGAGCCGTTTGCCGGGCGCGCTGCTGTTCCCGTTCGTTAACGGAACGATGATCGTGCTGCTGACGCTCGCCTCCGCTTGGCTGTTCCGCGAGAAGCTTAGCCGCGGCGGCTTGCTGGGCATCGGAACGGGCCTGCTGGCAATGATCGCTGTAAATATGTAAAGGAGGTTTGCACAAATATGATTCGACTCGCTTTGCTTAGCTGCTGGAATCCCTATCATACGCGGAGCTTTGTGCGAGACTTGGCCGAATTCCCGGAAGCGCGGCTAGTAGCGGTCTGGGATGACGATCATGAGCGCGGAACGGCTCATGCCGCGGAATTCGGCCTGCCGTTCGAGCCTAACTTGACGGCTTTGCTGGACAGAGCGGACATCGACGGCGTAATAATCGATAGTTCTCCCGCCCAGGCGGCGTCTTTGATTGATCTGGCCGCGCAGGCCGGCAAGCATGCGCTCGCCGATCAGACGCTGGCGATGACGCTGCGCGAAGCCGAACAGGTCGCCTCGCACATTCGCCGAGCGAACATCCGCTTTGCCGTCGATATGTCGCTTAAGCGCTGGCCGGTAAATCTCGCTGCCGCAAATGCGGCTCGCTCCGGCGCTTTAGGCGAAGTCACCTGCATGCGCGTGCGCAACGCCCATCACAGCGCAATTGCGGCGACAACTTCTTTCGCCTCGCGGTTTCTGGATGCTCCCTATGGCGTCTTCTCGGACCTCGGCGCTCATGGCTTGTACTTGACGCACGACATTTTGGGACGCCCCGACGCCGTCACTGCCGTTGTGTCTCGGTTCACCGGACATTCGGCGGAGGATAACGCCGTCTGCGTGATGGAATATGCGAACGGAACGATTGCGATTTGCGAAACAAGCTATGTTGCCGGGCAGTCCCCCTTTGCGATCGAGCTATATGGAACGGAGGGCAGCTTTTTGGGAGGGGGCGCAAACGGCATCCACCGGAAGCTGCTTCAGCCTTCGGACGCTGTCGTACGAGCTTATGGAATGGAGGAGCAAGCCGAACTGGCTCGCGATGCTTCTGAGATGCCGGATGCTGCCGAAGCTTCGACGTTGTCGAAATGGTTGGAAGCGATCGAGTTGGCTAAAAAGCGGAAAGAGTCCAACGGTTCCTCTGCTCCGGACAACGACCTACCCGCCGAATGGAATGCCCGTCTCGACGATGCGATCGCTCTGGCGGAGCTGCTGGAGGCTCTCTATCTTTCCGCGGAAACCGGCCGTAAAGTCTATTTGCGGGATTTCGAGTAACTTTATACGGTTATTCCTACAAACGTCCGTCGTTTGAGCCTGAACCGAGTAGCTTTGTGCGGATTTACGAACAAACATTCTCCAATTAAGCCTTATTCGAGCTGTGTTGTACGATTTTCCCACTAACTTCGCTACGTAAACTTTTGAGTGCAAATAGATCCGCCCTAAAAGTTCAATTATAATTGGAAACAGTGTGGGTCATGATTAGCCTGGAGACTGCCTCATACGGTCCTGAAATCGCCTCTTATACGGGGTGCCCAATTTAGATTTCAGGAGCGTATGGCAGCTCGTGGCGACACTTATTTGTGTTTGGAAAGGCAATCTACACCTATACTTGCGGTCACCCAGTAATAAAGGCGGCCCACTCCCTTCCACGTGATTGTAGTGTACTGAATATCTCTGCAACTCTGGCATACAAAAAAAACGCCCAAGGCGAACGGATTTCATTCCGTTTTGTGCCTTGAGCGAAGCGAACGGCATGGCTATACATGCACATTTTACGTTTCATCGATAATCACCTAGGACAACTCGATTGCTTATGGAACAGTCCCCGTTTTTGTTCAACTATCATTTATTTTGCAGAGTTTTATCTAACACATCCCAAATATCCTGAGACTCGAAGCCCCTTCTCCAAGACGCCACTCCGCCTAGATCGTATTTGCCGACCAGCTCCGCTCGCGCCTTCATGGACACCGCATCTTCGATCCAAATTCGCTTAAGCGCTTTGTCTTCTTTGAATTCCACATAATTTTGTCCCGTTTCCGCAGAGAAAACCGGCTTAAGCTTCTTCTCCTCGATCAGCTTGTTGACGGCGTTCATGCTCATCGTTTTGGAAGACACTTTAACGCCGCCCTCCCCGTTCGGCTCTTCGGTCCATATCCGGGTATACAGCGGGACGCCCAAAATAAATTTGCTTGCCGGAACTCCGTCCTCCTCCAGAATGCGTCTGACGGAATTCTCCGTCCACGGCAGCGAGGAAACGGAGCCAGAGACCGGGCTGGACGCCCAATGCTCATCGTATGCCATCAGCATCATAAAATCGACGCTCGCTCCCAGCCGCTTCCGGTCCAGAAACGCAGACCACATCTCGCTATTAGACTTGGCGGTCACATCGATGGAGACGACAAGATTTTGCTCATGCATAAGCGGCGTCATCTCGCGAACGAATTGCACCAGATTGTCCTTATCCTTCGTATAGACGTTCTCGAAATCGATATTGACGCCTTGCAGCTTAAATGTTTTGGCATAAGCCAGCATTTGCTGGATCATAACGGATCGAGACTCGTAGCTGGACAATGCGTTGTGCGTCCGATCGGGCTCGAACCCGTTGCTAAATAGTCCCCATACTTGAATCCCTTTGGAATGCGCCCACTTGACATAAGAAGAGTTCGCATTGCTGCGCACATTTCCTTCTCCGTCTACAAGCTCGAACCAGGTTGGGCTGACTACGTTAACTCCCGGCAGCTCTCCGATCTTCGCCGTATCCGGATTAGCCGAGTAGACCGCCTCCCAGGTCAGATTAATTTTCTGCCCTTCGGACTTCCAGGCGACGAACGGCTTGTCATCTTCCTTCTCGGAAGGAATCGTCTCCAGCTCGCCGATCGCTACTCCGCTCTTGGCAGCGTAGCCGAAATGACCGGAAGCGGATTGGATTTTATACCAGCCCTCTTCTTCCTCCTCCAATATACGAACGTCCGTCCCGGCAAGCAAATCCTCGACAATCGGATAGGATTTTGCAGGGCCTTCCCTCATCGTAATTCCTTTTGTCTTGCTCAGTGACACTTTGCCATGCCGGACTTCCTCGCCCGGCTCGTACAAGGTGACGATACCGGTAGACTCCGCGAGCTTGATTTGAATCCCGAACAGCTCCGTAAGCGGAGCGATCGGCAAATACAAATCGTCGTCGAACTTCTTGGCGGCGAATCGCAGCGTCATCGGCTTGCGGTTCAGCGTCGCGTCCAGCTCCCCGGTCTTAAAGTGCATTACCTTCGTATCGTTCGTCAGAATAATGCTCTCCGTCTTCTCCTCATACCGCACTCCGTCTCCTAACAGACGCGAGGCGATCGGCATCGGAATCAGCATTCCTTCATCGCTGCCGCGTGCGTACTGCTCTGTCCATTCCCCTCGAATCATGATCGGATTAGGCTGGGCGGTATATTGCGGGACAACGTAAGACGTATTGGCCGAATGAGATAATTTCCACCAGATTGTAACACCTGCCGCTATCGCGAAGAGCAGCAGAAGAAGCAGCCACTTGCGCGATCGTCGGCCGTCGCGTCTCCGTCTGGGGGCAAGTTCATGATTCAAAACCGTTTCAACTCCGTTTCTGCTGAGCTGGGTGCATGATTTGTCCTTATTATTAAACGATTGTAATCCCCGTCAGGTTGCTGGATAATACGGGGAATGACCGGCCGCGTGCAAATAAAAACACGCCGAGTGTACGCTCAGCGTGTTCGTTGCTCTTGTGATCGATTAGGAATGCATGCCCTTGCATGTTGGACAGAGCCCATAAAGCTCAAGCCGATGACCGAACACGCTGAAGCCGGTCATGGCGGCAGCGGCCCGCTCTGCGTCCTCCACGGGCGGCAGGTCGATATCGACAATCGTTCCGCAGCTCGTGCAAGTAATGTGGTAATGATCCGACATATCTGCATCAAATCGGCTCGAATCGTCCCCGTAGGTCAGCTCTTTGACTAGTCCTGCATCTACAAACAGCTTCAAGTTATTATAAACGGTTGCCACGCTCAGGCTCGGATATTGCGGCGACAGGGCGCGAAAAATATCGTCCGCCGTCGGGTGCGTATACGATTCCATCAGGTACTGCAGTATGGCGTAGCGTTGGGGGGTCATCCGGATTCCGCCGGATTTGAGCTGGTCCACGGCATGCTCGACCCTGGATTCCATGCTCTCACAGCCTTTCGTATAACTTATGCGCACTGACGCACGTATAACCTATTCTACGGTCCGCGTTCAGTCGTTGTCAATGGAATAAACCCCCGCCTTCTCGCCAACCCGTTCAGTTCCTGCCAGCCTTGTGCCCGCGATTTTCCCAAAACCAGTACACAATGCCCGCTCCGATCAGAATGACGGCCCCGAAGGCAGAGCCTGCCGAGTTGAAAAGCTTATGCGTCCAGCTCGATCCCGACGTCAGCAGCATCAACACGCCCACTCCGGCCACAACAAGGATGGCGACGGGCGGCATACCGCGCGCGGCTGGAGGCTGTACCGGCTGCGAATGCGGCTGCGGCTGCATGGGGTCCGGCTGCACGGCGGCTCCCCCGAGAGGCGCCTGCTCCCAGCCGACTTGCTCCGGATACGGTCCGGGAATCGGAGCCGACGACGGCGCTGGCCCCCATCCCGCCCGATGGCCGTAAGAAGCCGCGGCGGAGCCGGAGCGGTCGTTCACGGCATCCGTGCTTTGGATCGCATCGAACAAAGTGTAGAAATAAATGATGGGAATAAGCAGCGAAAAAAATAGAACAGGAAGCGCGCTGCTATTATTGGATACTTGAGTGATGGCCACGATGTCCAGAGCTATCATCAACATCAACACAATTCCCTTGCCCATCAACCCTAAATACATATGCCCAGTCCCCGGAATCATAAAGGATAGCCAACCCGCCACCCATTTCTTTTTCCGTCTGGCGTTCGGCAGACGCTCCGGATAGGAGCTGGAAGCCCCGTAGCCTGGAGGCCAGTGTTGCTGCTGCGCGGCAGCGGCCGCATTCGCCGAGTCCGGGCTTGGAGGCGGCGGGTAGCCTGCCCCTGGATTCCAATTGTCCGCTTCTTTCATACTGATCCCTCCGACAGTCTCATTTCAGCGAGACGATGAGATCCCTTTCAGATCCCCATACGCCCCTGCTCCGGTTTGTTTGACTCATTCTATCATGCCCCGGTTCAACCCAACAACGGCAATTGGACGGGGCCGAACCTAGGCTTAAGTCGGAGGCCGGGACAATCTCTCAAAGCCCCTAACTCGCTGAAGGCGGCCGTATAAGCTGAACCATCGTAATCCCCGGAACCGGACTAAACGTCATCTTGCGCTCGAATCCGAACTTCTCATAAAGCCGCAGCGCAGGCGAATTGCGGATTTCCGCCGTTACGCCCCAGGTCGACGCAGCCGGTTCCGCGGCTAACGCCTCCGTCAACAGCTTCGCTCCAATGCCTAGGCGCATTGCATTCGGATGAACCATTACGCGGCAAATCGACAAGCGGTCCGGCCCGTCGCGTTCATACGAGACGGCTCCAATCAATTCTCCTTCTTCGTCTCTGTAGCCCAGAAAGCTTTCTCCGCACTCCTGCAGCGTTTGAATCGTATCCTTCAAGGGCGGCAGATCGGCAACGCCGATTAAGTCCGCTTCGACCCTGTAGGCGGGATGCTGCAGCGCCCATACTTCCTCGGCCGCTTCCCGCTGCCGAATGTCCAACGGTGTGATCTCCATAAGCTTTACCCCCAACATCCTTCCGAAAATGGCACAACGGCAAGCCCGCTCTAACGCGGAGTTGCCGTTGATTTTAACATTAACTAGCCCTTCAAACGATCCATCAGCAGCTTGTTGACGAGGCCCGGATTGGCTTTGCCCTTCGTCTCTTTCATAATCTGCCCGACGAGGAACCCGATCGCCTTGTCCTTGCCGCCGCGGAAATCTTCTACGGATTGCGGGTTGGCGGCGATAATCGCGTCGACGATCGCCAGTATCGCGCCCTCGTCGCTGATCTGCACCAAGCCCTGCTCCTCCACGATCTTCTGCGGGGATTTCCCTGTCTCCAGCATGCTCTTGAACACGGTTTTGGCGATTTTCGTGCTGATTGTGCCTTTCTCGATCAGCTGAATCATCTCGCCTAAGCCTTGGCCCGTAATTTGGACGCCGTCCAGCTCCAAATTGTTCGCGTTCAAATAGCCGAGCAAGTCGCCCATAATCCAGTTGGCCGACGCCTTGGCATCGCTCGTATGCTTAAGGCTCTCCTCGAAGAAATCGGAAAGCTTCATCGATGCCGTCAACACGCCGGCGTCGTAGGACGACAGGCCATATTGCTCGATATAACGCGCTTGACGCGCATCCGGAAGCTCCGGAATCGAAGCGCGCACCCGCGCCTTCCACTCGTCGTCGATATGAAGACGCACAAGGTCCGGGTCCGGGAAGTAGCGATAATCGTGCGCTTCTTCTTTACCGCGCATGGTGAACGTTTTGCCTTGACTTTCATCCCAGCGCCGCGTCTCCTGCACCACTTCTCCGCCGCCGTCGAGAATGTCCGCCTGACGCAGCTCCTCGTACTCCAGGCCGCGCTGAACGCCGCGGAAGGAGTTCATATTTTTCAGCTCCGCGCGAGTTCCGAACTTCTCCTGTCCATATGGACGGATACTGATGTTGGCATCGCAGCGCAGGCTGCCTTCCTCCATCTTGACGTCGGACACGTCGCAGTACTGCATAATTGCCCGCAGCTTCTCCAGATACGCCTTCGCTTCTTCCGGGGAACGGATATCCGGCTCCGAGACGATCTCAACGAGCGGCGTGCCGACGCGGTTCAAATCGACGAGCGAGCCGAGGCCGCCGTCGATATGCGTCAGCTTGCCCGCATCCTCTTCCAGATGCAGGCGAGTGATGCCGATCCGCTTCGTCTTGCCGTTCACTTCGATGTCGATCCAGCCGTTCTGTCCGACCGGTTGGTCGTACTGGGAAATCTGATACGCCTTCGGCGAATCCGGGTAAAAATAGTTTTTGCGATCGAATTTGCACCATTCCGCGATCTCGCAATTAATCGCCATCGCCGCTTTCATCGCGTATTCCACCGCTTGACGGTTAAGTACGGGAAGAACGCCGGGATGGCCGAGACATACCGGACAAGTATGCGTATTAGGCGGCGCTCCGAAGGAAGTCGAGCAGCCGCAGAAAATTTTCGATTTCGTGTGCAGCTCGACGTGGACCTCGAGACCGATGACCGTTTCGTATTTAGACATGGTTAGCCCCTCCTAAGACAGCGCCGGACGCAAATCGCTGAACCCGGCTTGGCTTTCGTATGCGTGCGCGGCGCGCAATACCGTCGATTCGTCGAACGGCTTGCCGATAATTTGCAGACCGACAGGAAGCCCTTCGGCCAGTCCGCAAGGGACGCTGATCGCCGGCACTCCCGCCAAGCTGACAGGGATCGTACAAATATCGTTCAAGTACATCGTTAGCGGATCGTTCACCTGCTCGCCTAGCTTAAAGGCTGTCGTAGGCGCCGTCGGCCCGATGATCAAGTCGTACTTCTCGAACGCTTGGTCGAAATCGCGCTTGATCAATGTGCGCACTTGCTGGGCTTTCTTATAATAAGCGTCATAATAGCCCGAGCTAAGCGCATAGGTACCTAACATGATTCTTCTTTTCACTTCCGGCCCGAAGCCTTCGCTGCGCGAACGGCGATACAGGTCGAGCAGGTTGGCCGGGTTGTCGGCGCGGACGCCGTAACGGACGCCGTCGAAACGAGCCAGATTGGAGGAAGCCTCCGAGGAAGCTAGCAAATAATACGTAGCTATGGCGTATTCCGTGTGCGGAAGCGAGATTTCCTCCCATACGGCGCCGAGCGATTCGAACACCTTGAGCGCTTCCTGTACGCGCTCCTTTACTTGCGGATCGATGCCTGCGCCGAGATATTCCTTCGGCACGCCGATGCGAAGTCCTTTTACGTCGCCCGTAAGCGCGGACAAATAGTCCGGAACGTCGACGTTCGCGGACGTCGAATCTCTGCCGTCATGACCGGCGATGGCCTGAAGTACGTAAGCGGAATCCTCGACGTTCTTCGTAATCGGCCCGATCTGGTCAAGCGAAGAGGCGAACGCCACGAGGCCGAAGCGCGAGACGAGGCCGTACGTCGGCTTCAATCCGACAACGCCGCAGTAAGCGGCTGGCTGGCGAATCGAGCCGCCCGTATCGGAGCCGAGCGAGAAATACACTTGGCCCGCCGCGACCGAAGCCGCCGAGCCGCCGCTGGAGCCGCCCGGAACGCGTTCCAGGTTCCACGGATTGCGCACGGCGCGATAAGCGGAGTTCTCATTCGAACCGCCCATCGCGAATTCGTCCATGTTCAGCTTACCGATCGTCACCGTTTGCGCCGAATTCAGCTTCGTAACGACCGTCGCGTCGTAGATCGGATCGTGATTGTCCAGGAATTTGCTGCCGCAGGTGGTGCGAAGTCCCTCCGTCACAATATTGTCCTTGATGCCCGCGGGAACTCCGAACAGCAATCCGCGCTCCCCGCCTTCGGCCAGCAAAGAATCCAACGCTTGAGCTTGCTTGCGCGCGCCCTCTTCGTTCAAGGTCAGGAACGCGCCGATCTCGCCGTCCGTCTCGCCGATTCGCTTAAAGGAAGTTTCAACGAGCTCGGAAACGGATAATTGTTTATGTTGAAGACGATTATGTAATTCGGTCAGTCTTAAGTCGAAAACCGACATCTTTTTGCTCCTCCTTGTCTCTATTCCAGAACAGCTGGCACTCTGAATTGGCCGTCTTCTTCTTCCGGAGCGTTGCGCAGCACCTTCTCCACCGGCCAAGAACTCTTGACTTCATCTTCTCTCATCACGTTGGCCAGAGGCAGAACGTGGCTCGTCGGCTCGATGCCGTCCGTATCCAGCTGGTTCAGCTTCTCTGCATATGTAAGAATCGCGTTAAGCTGTCCCGCGAACTGTTCCTTCTCGGCGTCGGACAGATCGAGACGGGCCAGGTTGGCGACATGCTCGACGTCTTTGATTGTAATGCTCATCTTGTCAAAACCCTCCTTATTTCCGCATTTTCGCTCATTCTTTTTATTATATCGGACAAACTAAGGGAACTCAATGAAAAGGGGGATTCACTATGTCTCGCTATCATCGGGCGTTCTCTTCCTTCCCGCTTAGAGATGCCGGGACGGTGGAATTCGCCGCCGAAGCACCGAATATGCGCGAGCGCCTGCAGCAAGCGATCGCAGAGCTGGCAGCCCCGGAAGAGACGATGCCCGAGCGACTGGAACTGCAGTACGCGGAGCATAATCAGCTGCTCCGGCTTATGAGCAAGCTCCAGCGGCATTTCCCCGCTGCCGAGGCGGGATCGGTTCAGTGCAGAATCCGCTTCGCAACGGAACAAGACGATCCCGCTGCGGATGACGAGCCGGCCGATGACGCTTGGGTATCGCTTGCGGAGCTGTTCGGAGAAGTTGGCGGCGTGAGCGTTGCCGACTATATTTTGCACCGCCATTTCACTGTCTATCTTCAACCGATCGTCGGACTGGATGGGTCGGTCGCCGGATATGAATTTCTGACGCGTCCGCTGCCGGAGCAAGCCCCTTTCCAGCCCTCCGGATTGTTCGAGAGCGCGAGAAAAATCGGCCAGCATTCGTTCCTGGACCGGGCGGCGAGGAAGCTCGCCGTCCGAGTCGGAGCCGCGCATCTGTCCCAGGGCGTGAAACGATTCGTTAACTTTCTCCCCTCGTCCCTATATCGGCCCGAGACCTGTTTGAAATGTACATTCGACACCATCCGAGAAACGGGTACGGACCCCGGGGACTGCGTGTTCGAAGTTATGGAATCGGAGCCGCTGGACGATCCAGGGCTGCCCGCCGTATTCGACATCTATCGGCAAGAAGGCGTCCGGCTTGCCCTGGACGATGTGGGAACGGGCTTTGCGACGCTGGATGTCGTTGAACGACTGCGGCCCGACTACGTAAAAATGGACCGAAAATGGGTCAGCCACTGCGACGAAGATCCGGACAAACAGCGCTATATCGACCGTCTGCTGGAGCGAACGGCGCGTTTTCACGGCGTTGTGCTGGCGGAAGGGATAGAGCGTCCCGAGGAATGGCTTTACTTGAAACGGGCGGGCGTACCGTTATTCCAAGGCTTCCTGTTCGGCAGAGCAGCTCCAGTACCTCTCGCAGCTCCGGCGACAGTCGGCTAGGGCGTGTATGCATACTCCGAGGATAGTAGATTTTGCCGAAGCAGGGGGCGAAAAGGCGGTGAAAGATACCTCTGAGCGGGTTTGCATACACGCCCTAATCCGTCAAGCAAAAAAACATCGGACAAATACGGCCCTCAGACCGTTTTGTCCGATGTTTTCGCGTTCGCGCTCGCTTAAATCCAAGCCTTCAGGTTCACCTGGCGAATGAACTCCTCGCGGCTGAGCACTTCTTTGCTCGCATCGTCGTCAGAAGGCTGCTCATCCGTGCGTTCGACATTCATAATTCTATTGAACAGCTCTTCGTTGCGCGTCGACAAAGCAAAATCGATCAGAGCTTCCTTCTCGATCCGGTCGGCCTCAAGCTCCAGCAGCGTTCTCTCCAGTTCGATATCCGAGCCTGGAACGTAAAATTGTCTATTGGCTTTAGGCACGCGAATAATATAATCGAATGCGCTATCGTTATTGCGATCATAGGCGATGATGTAGCCATATTCGCCCACAGGCAAATTCTGCTCAAACCGGTCATCCACGATGACGATTCTTTCTCCCAGTTGCAGCATGCCGATTCCCCTCCCCTACTCTCCCGGAATACTACTATCCTACTAGAAAAGCATAACCTTATGCAAACACTGTCATTCCGGAGAGGAGAAAATCTAAGGCCTTGCCGCGTTCGCCCCCTTAACCGCGATCGTCATTAGCGCCAAAATATTCATACAGTTTTTCCGGAGATACAGTCAACGTCCGGCAGCCTTCCTCGGTAATCAGATACGTATTCTCGATGCCGACGACGCCCTGTCCGGGAAAAGTAAACTTAGGCTCCACGGCCAGCGTCATTCCCGGCTCCAACGGCTCGCGGAAACCTCTGGCCAGCACGGGCCATTCGTCGATCTCCAGGCCGATGCCGTGACCGAGAAACTTCACCTGATCTTTGCCATAGCCCATGAAGTGGCCGGCCAGCCCTGCGGATTCCGCCATTTCGAGCGCTTGAACGTATAGCTGCTCCGGCGTCGTCCCCGGGCGCAGCAGCCGTTCCGTGGCGCGAACGATCTCTTCCGATACCCGGTAAGCCGCCGCAAGCTCCGGCTTCAGCGCCCCGATGACCGCTGTGCGCGTCTGGTCGATAACATAGCCGTCGATGCAGCAGCCGAGATCAAGCAATATCGGCTCGCCTCTGCCGATCGGGCGAAGGCTGACGCTTTTCGGCGATGCCGGAGACAGTCCGCGCCCGCCAGCCGGACCGTCGAAATAAGAAGGCTCGGCGGCCGCTTCGCCCGCCGAGACGATGCCCGTCATAATTTCCTGATTGTACCCGCGCATTCGCATTAATCCGCTATGTCCCCGTCTACGGATGCCGCTCTCGATGACCGCCATCAGCTCCAGCTCCGTCATTCCCGGCTTTAGCACCGCCAGCCCCTCTTCCAAAGCGGCCGCGACGGCTTCTGCGGCATTGGAGATGCAATCGATCTCATATGCGGATTTTACGCTGCGGACGGATCTGAGCAAACCCGACGCGTCGGCGATGCGAACTCCGGATATAACCTCTCCGAGCTTCAAATAGAGCTGGGCGGGCATTACGTCGAGATCGGAACCAATAAGAGGGAGCTGTCCGCCTGCCTCCCCCGTCCCGGCGAAGCTCTGCGGGTAGTCCGCGCTAAGCTGCTCGCCGAACGCGCGGAACGACAGCAGCTCGGTCGTTCTGATTCGCGATTCCGCCAACGCCCTCGTCACGCTTCTTCTAACGTAATAGGTCGGCTCTCCGACGGCCGGAACGAATACGTATCCTGCCTGCATCGAGCCCGTGAAATAATAAATGCCGACATTTTGCGTTACCAGACAGCCGGCCATCCCGGCCGTCTCCAGCTTCGCCTGCAATCTATGTACGCGTTCGGACCATTCTCCGCTGGGCGGAACCTTGTTCATCGTTGGCTTATCCCCTTCGGTCGGATTCATCATCATCTTGATTTCATTACAGCAAAGATGAGACCTCCCGTCAATCGGAATACGAGGTTCCAGCCGGACAGCCCCCTGCATCAGGCTCCCTTGCTAGAATACTAGCTCCGCGGCTCCCTTCAGGTTCCACTCGACCGGCGCCAGCACGCCGAACAGGCGCGGATACTTCACGTGGGCGATCAGCACGACGCCCGGACGCTTCAACGTGACCTCGTAATCGTATTGCGGATTGCGATACGTATACGGATAACTGACGCCTTCATTGATTATTTCGAATGCTCTGACCTCGACAGGATCGCGAAGAAAGCTTCCCGCCCGGGGCTCAAGGCTCGCATCCAGCGACAGATTGCGGCTTAAATACAGATTAGCCGTCTGCGCTGCGACATCCGGATCGATCGAGACGATGCCCAGCTCCAGCTTCTCCCGATCCAGCTGCTGTGCTGCGGCATGCGCCGCGCGGTCGATCGCACGCTTCGCTTCGTGAACGGTTCTCATGGCCGCTTCCTCGTCGATCTGCAAGGCGTGAAGCATCCACCACAAGACGATCATCAGCACGCTGAACAAGAGCTTGGCCATTCTTCTGCCGACTCCTTTCGCAGCCGCTCCGATCGACGATCAATCGGGAACGTACTCGCTCATTTTCATCCCTCTGCCGGATATGCGGGCGTGCACCGAGGGCGGAGAGAGACCGATCAGACGGTCGATATCGAGCAAATTTTCATATGGATACGCAATGCGCAGTTGGAGTCCGGTTCCTCTTGGCAACGGGCTGGTCGGATCGCCGCTGTCCGCCCCCGAAGTAGAATAGATTTCGTACTCCAGCACGGACGGAGAGAAGCCGTATCCGGCCAACCGGCTGCGCGACTGCTCTACCATCCAACTGTCGATATAGCCGTACTTGCCGCTCGCCCCGATCTCCAGCATGTAATCGACCTCCTGCTGCAGCAGAGCCTGACGAATAACAAGGACATGCTTATAGATAGGAGAGAACATCAACCAGCAAAACAAAGCGGCGAACAGCACAAATACGAGCAGCTGTTTCATGGACTAATCCGGGATAGATGATCCGCGATCCGGCTGCCGGAATTCGTAATTTTCGCGTTGGCGCCGTCTTCTCCCTGAGCAAATGACATATACAGCAGCGCGACAGTAACAATTAACAGCATCGTCATAAGCAGCTGTCTCATCTAAGATCTCCTTTCCGAAGCATCGACGATCGGCCCAGCGACGCCACGGCTAGGGCTGCATATTGCCAAGCGTCGTATTGGCCGTATCTCCATGCGTTTCGATACGAGCCTTCGTTCCCGTATTGTCCTGCGCGATTATCGAATTGAACATTAGCGCGACAACGATCAGCATCATCACAGTGATCAAAATATTTCTCATGCGGCACCTCCCTTCTATGGATTCAGCGCGTCGAACAGCTTGGCCGCTTCCTGCACCCAGGGGTACAGAAACACTTGGAACGTGTATAAAATCGGAACCCCCGCAAGCACGAACAGCAGGTAGGAAGTCGTCTCCTTGCGGCTTTGTCTGGACAGCTCGATCTGCGCCTTGTAGTCTCTTACGATTTCTCTCATCAGAGCATAGATTTCATCGCTTTCATTCAGCCGGAGGGAACGGATGCTCTCGGCGAAGCCGTAGGCTTCATCCGTGCCGAGCCGTTCCTTGAAGCGCTTAAGGGCGGCGTCCGCGTCATGATACCATTCGTTCAGCAGCAGCCCCATCTCGTTGCGAATGTGACGGGTCAGAGACAAGCATTTCATCAGCTTGCCGTGAAGGTGCATCCGAGAGCCTGTGTAATACAAAAGCTGGCTAATGACGGCGACGATCTCCCGCCGAATTCGATCCGTCCGGTGACGGCGAAAAGCGTGCAGCGCCGTACGATCGAGCGTTAGCAGAAACGTCGCAATCGCAAGTACGAAGATCGCATTCCATGTCGTCAGCGGAGAGAGCAGCTTGTTCGTCTGCAATGCGTATAGCGTCAACCCGAGCGCTGGAAGTGCGGTCAGCAGACAACGGCGCAGCGCCAAATACGATTCCGGCGAATAACGTATGCCGCAGCCTGCGAGCAGCACTCTTCTCTCTTGCAGAGCTACGCTTTCCCGGTCAACCCGCCAGATTTGATACCACCAGCGGGGAGCGCGGCGCTTGCGCCAGCCTTTCAGTTGAATGCGCCAGCGATTCCTCGGGGCGAAAATCACCCTGGCAGCCGCATAGATGCCGCCGAACGCCAGCGAAAATTGCAGCAGCCAGCTTAATCCGAATGTGAGCGACTTCATGAACTCCGACATCGCGCTTCCCCTTTTCTTATAGTGCAAGTGCCCTTCATAGCTTCCTTCGGGATAGGTACAGCCCCATCATGAACGAGCCGAACAGAAGCAGTCCTGCGTTAAGCAGCATCTCCCTTCCTGCGGCGTCTACGATGTAATATTCATAGCTTCCGGACGGATTCAGCTTAAAGTTCACGCCCATGAAAATACCGAGAAACAATACCGGCGTATAGTTCGCCATGCGGATTTCAAGCATCCGATGCCGCTCGACCTGGTTAGCCAATTGGGCTTTGCGCATATCGGCGATCAGCTCTTGCAGGTTATCCGCTACATTGTTGCCCTCCTCCAAGGCGATCTTCAAAATATTGCCGAAATATTCGGCCCACATGTTGCCGAACGATAGCGAGAACCGGCGCAGGCTGCCTTCGTCGTCGCCCTTGACCGACAGGTTGCGGTAAAGCTGGTCGAACACCGCCTGCACCTCGCCCGGCAGCCTTCGCTCCTCTACCGTCTTCTGCAGGGCGATACGGATATGACGGCATCCGGTGACGAGATAGCTTTGATAGAACAGCTCCACCGCTGGCAGAAACTCCAGGCGAGTCGACAGCTGACGGTTCGTCAGCGACATTCTTAACGCCAAATACGGCATGCTGCTTAACATGAGCAACAGCATCAGCGCCGAGCGAACGGACTGGAAAGCTAGAGCTCCGGCGACGATGCCCATGAGGCCCATTCCGAGCGAGCAGACGGCAAAACCCGCCGGCGACATGCGCCAGCCGAGCGCCAGCAGCAGATCGGACAGATGACGATGCGGTCTGCTCAACCGGCGCCAGCGCAATGACGATATCTCTTCATCGCTGCGAATTCCGTGAGCGACGTGAACGCCGCGAGTTCCGCGAGCGCCGCGTCCTCCGCGCAGCCTTCGTTTGCGCGACTGTCCGCTCCACCAAGCCGACAAGCCGAAATACAGGCTGACGGATAGAAGCAGAAACAGCAAAGCGGCGAGACCAATCATCGCGAGCTTTATCAAGACGCCGCCTCCTTCGGCCAACCGTCCGCGATTAACCGATAGCCTTCAGGATCGGCCCGTTGAATTTTCCGAAGCCCCTTCGAAGAGAATTCGTCGGGAAAAACCCAACAATCCTCGCCTTCCTCATAGCGAACGAGGTCGCGGACGTGAACCGTCCCGTCCCGCCATTCGAACTCTCCGATTCTGACCAGCCTGCGCACGCCGCCGATCATTCTCATCTCGAATCCGATATGCGTGACATGCTCCGTAATTCTCCGTGTCATCGTCAGCGGGTTCATTCCTCGCCCGTCGAGCATGCACATGTCGGTTATCGTATCGGGCACATCCTCCAAGCCGCTAGCGTGAACGGACGTGATACTGCCCTCGTGCCCCCGGGTACAGGCGCGAACGTAGATGTTTGCATCCTCGTCGCGAATTTCCGCGTGGCAGATCCGCTGCGGCGACTGCCTAAGCGCCAGCTTAAACGCCTGACGCGGGCCGTGCAGCGGGTCATCCTCCTCCGCCTCGTACTCCACGACGTTTTTGTCCGGGAAGTCCCGCCCCAGCATCAGTTCGTAGCGTCCTTCTATCGTTACGATCCGTTCTTCATCCGGCATTGCCGCAATTAAAGCTTTAATCAAATGCGTCTTGCCTGTGTTCGTCGCTCCGATCACGACCATATTAAAGCGGCTCCTAACGATAATAAGCAGCAGCTGCTTAACCCGTTCGTCCATCGTTCGATATTCGGGCCGGCACAGCGTATCCAAGCTAAACTTTTTAACCGTGTACAGCCGAATCGTCAGCGTCGGCTGCGCGGTAAAGCCGAAGCCCGTGAGCGTGACGCGCGAGCCGTCGAGCAGCAGCACCTCGGCCCAACGCTTGCGCGGGTTGATCCTGTCGTTGTTGAACAGCACCAGATTTTGTTGAATTCGCTCTACCTCGCTTACCTCTTGAAACCGGAACGCCGAAGCTGTCGCTTGACCGTCCCGCACCTCGAAAATGCGAGTGCCGACGACCTGCACCTCCTCCAAACCTTCGCGGTTGCTGAGCACCAGCTCCAGAACGTTCATTCCGATTACCTCGGCGAACAGCGCTTCCGCCAGCGTAGGATACGGCAAGCTGCCGAACTGGACATGCTGCAGCCGCTTGCGAATAATCCAGTCGGAGATAATCGCCAGCATCTCCGCCCGCTCCTGAGGAAATCCGATAATCGCTCGGTTCAGCTTCTCCGCATATTGTCTTCGCTCCTCCTCGCTCCACCCTCGGGGCGTCGACAGCATCTGCCGGACCTCTTCGGTATACGCTCGCAGCCGCGTCAGGCCTCCTGAGGCTTCTCGCTCTTCGCTCGCGACAGGAGCAGTCGCCGAATTGGAAATTTGCAGCTCGGCGGCGTAGGCGGCTGGAGAGAACCGTTTAACCCTCGTCCGAAGCCCCGCGCTCATGATTTTCTCCTCCTATGCATGATCAGTCTGCGCATCCAGGGACTGCTAGCTTTCTGCATGCGGGCCGACCAGTTCAGGCGACCGAGCAGCGGTTCGGCGATTGCGTCGAAAGCCGCGGCGTGCTTCTCCTCCGAGGACAGCCATTCGTCCAGCCTGCCGCTATCCAATTGCAGATGCACGCTCTCTAGCAGCTTCAACTCGGTAAACTGCGCGCATCCGGTTTCTTTGCGAATTTCCTTCATTCCGAATCCCCCTGTCGATCGATAATTGCTCCGCAGCAGTACCAGTTGAAACTGCTCCGGGCTCATTCCAAACTGCGGACCGATTTGTCCGGCCCAACGCTGTATATCCTCTTGAAAATGGCTGAGGCTGCCTGTCGTAACGAGAAACCGCTCGTCCGCCTCGCGCATGGCGCAAATCGTCGCCGCGTTATCCCAATAGGCGCTGACATCCGCGATCGTTAGATCGAACGCCTCGCGCGACGCCGTAAGCAGCTGCCGCATATCGTTCGGCTCGTAATATTCCGCCTGATCGCGAGACAGATTTCCGAACAGGACGTGCAGTCCGCCCGACTTGGGCGTGCGAAAAGCGTACCTTTTCAGCTTCTCCCCCGTCAGCGTCCCGGCTCTCAGCTCCGGTCTCACCCCGTCCAGCGTGACGTCCGGCTTGTCGACGCCCAAGTACAGATGCGTCTTGGCACTCTTCAAGTTCAGACAGAGAAATCCGACATTGCGGCCGGTTAGCGCCGCGATGCGATAGGCAGTGCCGAATGCCGTCAGCGATGTGCCGATATTCGGCGTCGAGCCCGTGAAGGCCGCCAATCTGCCGCTCATGGGCGAGCCTCCTCCCGGATCGACGATGCCTGAAACGCGATGACCAGCTTGGCCGTCCCGCCCCTGCAGGCGGCGTCGAGCTCAAGCCATTGCGCCTCCGTCAAGTTCAAATTGATCGCATCGATCGTGCCGTTGGCGTCGCGCCGGGAGGCGTACATGCCTTCCCGGTCGCCGTTAGCCATCGATAGCAGATTCGAGTTTTTCGGATTATCGATCTCCAAATTGGCGGCGGTCTTCACCCCGGCGACCGATACGGCCTCGGTAAAAAGTCGACGCGGTTCCGCCTCCTCGCCCGACAAGTACAGGACCGCTTCGTCGCCCGCACGTATGCCGCTGGAGATCGACTTAACGTACTCCCGCGGAATCTGGAACGTCGATTGCCCGGCTCTGGGCAGCAACCGATACTTGTCGATCTTCCAGCGCAGCAGCGGCTCTCGCCCTCCGAGCGGCATCGACGCCTCCAAGCCGACCGCTTCCGACACGTCGGTCAACATCTCCGGCAACAGCGCGGTTCGCGGCATCGCCACCGTCGTCAAATGCGCTTCCTCCAACCTCGTTCCCGTAGCGATGAATTGCTTGGGTACGACGACCTCCGTCATTTCCTGCAGCTCGAGCTGCCTTAGCTGCACTACGTACACGCCGTAGACGAGCACTCCCGACAGCACCGCTGCCGACAAGCTGATTGCGGCTTGTTTTTTCCTGTTCATGCCAACACCCTCTCCTTTGGAAAATAAAAAAGAACGCACGGATAGAGAGTGATCTCCATCGCATGCGTTCTTCGCAGCGTACGTTCATATTCTATTTGATCTTTAACTAGGCTCAATATAACAAATTGCTAGCCCTCTTGTAAAGCCCTTTTATAACAATTTCTAGAAGTCTCGATATTTACCTTACATAAGGGTTCTCTCGACGCTCTTCCCCGATTGTCGTCTCCGGGCCGTGTCCCGGCAGGACAAGCGTATCGTCCGGCAGCGTATACAGCTTCTCCCTGATCGAGCGGGATAGCTGCTCTTGATTGCCGCCGGGCAGATCGGTCCGTCCGACGGAGCGGCGGAACAGCGCGTCTCCCGCGAACAGCAGATCGCCGACGAGGAAGCCGACGCTGCCCGGCGAATGGCCCGGCGTATGCCTCACCTCGAAGGTCGTTCCGATCAGTTCGAGCTTCTGTCCGTCGGCCAGCTCGTGCTCGGCCGGCTCCGTTGTGATCGGCGGAGTGACGTCGGCCCAGCGCGCCGAGCCGTTCTTGCCCGCGTCGGTCAGCCAATCCCGCTCCGCGGGATGCAAGTAGACCGGACAGCCGTATTTTTTGCGCAGCTGGTCCACTCCGCCGATATGATCGAAATGAGCGTGCGTCAGCAAAATCGCCTCCACCTTCAGGCCGTCCAGCTTGCGCATCAGCGCTCCGTCCGCCGTGCCCGGGTCGATGATCACCGCGCGGGTTCTATCTTCGTTAACGACTACATAGGCATTCGTCTGCAGCGCTCCAAGCGCGAATCTTTGAAAAGTCAGCATTGTACGGCGTTCCTCACACTCCGGACAGAATGTCGCGGATTTCCTCCAAAATGACTTTCTGATAGGCGTTGTCTTCCCCGTAACGGCGCCCGATTTCCTGTCTCGCCGCGTTAAGCTTCTCCTGATAATCCGGCGCTTCGCGATCGGTATTTTCCGTCTTAAACGCCGTCATCACTTCTTGCACGTATTTCGGACGGGCACCCCATTTGCCGAGCAGATGGCCGCCGGTATCGATGAACAGCACGACCGGAATCGCGCGTCCGCCCATCGTCAAATGCTGGTCCATCAAATCGAGATTTTCCTCCATGATCAGCACTTCCGTCGGAATGCCCGCCTTCTCCATCGCTTTGAATACGACAGGCACGTTGCGCACGACGTCGCCGCACCAGTCCGCCGCTATGATCATGCAGCGCAGGTCGTCCCTGTTGTTCAGGGAATCGTAAAACTCCTCAAGCTCCGCCGTATGCCATTCAAACCGATTCAGCCAGGATTCGAACGTCTCCCGGTTTTTCGTCATTCCCTCGATAAACTGATTGGGCGATAATCCTTTATGTAACTTGCTGGCGATCAACTGACTCATTCGGCCCAGCTCCTCTCTTATTCGGTAATGCTTTTATTTTAGATGCTTTTGCCTCTCTTACGCAAATACTGAACGAGGAAAAAGACCACAAGCAGCGCAATTGCGATCAAAATGACCGGCTGCACGTACGGAGCCGCTTTCTCGTCGATCTTCTCCCAGTTTTCGCCGAGCGAGGATCCCAGCCATACGAACAGAATCGACCACGGGATCGAAGCCAGCACTGTCAGCCATGTGAACTTCCACAAATTCATGCGCGCCATCCCTGCCGGAATCGACACGACCTGACGCATAACCGGCACGAACCGGCCCGTGAATACGATCATCGGCCCGTATTTCTCGAACCATTTTTCCGCGAGATCGATATGCTTGGACTTCAGGTGCAAATATTTGCCGAACTTGTCCACGAACGGCCTTCCTCCGAACCGGCCGATCGCATAGAGCAGCCATTGCTGCAAAATAGCGCCGATCGTTCCGCAGATGACGGCAACCGGAAACGAAATGATGTCCTGATAGACCAGATAACCTGCATACCCCAATACGATTTCACTCGGAATAACTTCAATGGCCAACCCGATAATAATGCCCCAATACCCCAAGCTTTCGACCCAAGCCAGCAACTGCGACAACCACTCGTGCAGCGTATCCATCATCGTTCACTACCTGCTTTCTTCCCCATTGATAGAAACACCCGACCTCGCCTGATAGCCGTCTTCATTCTAGCACAGGCTCACGGCTTCCTTCCAGTTATACGGCGCTTCCGCAAAAACGTTGCAGGCTTGTCATGAGCGGACGGGCCTTCGCATAGACTTCCATAGGTGGACAAAGTTGAAGAGGAGAGAGCGGCATGAATAAAATCGTTATCCTTAACCGCAAGAAAATTCAGTTGTACGCCGTTATCGCGGCAGTCGTCATTCTGGCGGGCGCCTATATCGGCTGGCAGCAAACGAAGCCGGCTATGGCTCCTGCGGGCGCCGAAGCGGCCACGCAGGTACTGCACATGACAACGGGGGAATTTACGGCTCAAGCGGACGGTAAAAAGCTGGAAACCTACCTGTTCTATCCCGGTACCGTCGTCGCTAAAAAAGGCGTCCCGGTCGAGCTGCGGATTTCCGGCATCAACGGTCAATCCCATCCGTTCGTGATCGAAGGCCTCGACATTAAAGGCAGCATCAGCAAAGGCAAAACGACCGTCGTCAGCTTTACCCCGAAGGAAGCCGGCATCTATTCCATCGTCTGCCAGACGCATGCAGATCCGCAGACCGGCGGACCGATGGTCGGCTATCTCGTTGTTCAATAATCTATCTTCCCTAAAAAAAGGTTGGGCGCCGAATTCGGCTTGCCCAACCTTTTCTCATGCTGCAATTCCGACGCCGATCAACCGATGATCGCAAACGTCTGCACGCCTGCCGGAATCGTGCGGGTGCGGAACAATACCCCGTTGTCGCTATATACGCGCAGCGTATACGCGACATTCGTTAACGTGCGAATGCGGTTGAACCGCACTGCTCCGTACCGATCGAAATCGTTCGTATCTACCAGCACGCTGCCGCGGTATATCCGAGCGAAAAAGCCCGTTGTGTCAAAGGGAACGCCGCTGCTTTGAACCCAAACCACCGTAAGCCGCGGAAACGTCTGACCGGTGTTTTTGCCGGACAGCTTTTGCTCGGGTACCTTTTTTGCCGATAGCACTTTGGAGCGCTTAGTATCCTTTAGCGGGGGCTGCGGATAGCGGATAGCCATTAGGATGATCCCCCTTTCTCGCCGTTTAGCTCCATTCTATGCAGGAGCGGCATTCGGCTGAACGGACATCCTCCCATCGGCTCGTCCATATTCGCAAAATTCCTCGAACATCCCGGCGTTCTATCGTTTCTTGCCCAAACTGCGACGCACGTCCGCGTTCTTCTGAACCTGCTGGCGCAAAATAAGCGCGCGCAGAGGACGCAGCATCTCCGGCTCGAGAACGTGCATTTTGGCGCCGCAGTGCATCCGGTCCTCCTGCCGTTCGCGTCGCACGATCTCCAGCTCGCATTCGAAGGCAATTCCGATCTCGATCGTCGCCCTCAGTCTCGACCTCGTCGCGAAATGCGGCGCGTCGGGTCCCGAGAAGCTGATCCCGGCTACGCTGATATCGTGAACGTTCAGACTTACAGCGTCCTTGATCTCCCGCTCCTCGCCGGAATCGCTCAGAACGCCGACAATCAACGCGCTGCCTTCGATCTCGACCCGAGGATGCTCTCGTCTTTCTTTAAATCTCTTTTGCAGCTCGGGAGGCTGCAGAAGCGCGATCGCTCCCTCGTATTTGGCGAATACGATCGAGGGGATCGTTTGAATTCCCGCAGGCGAGTATACGGTAAGCTTGACCGTTTCTCCCAGCTCGAACTGTTCGAACTCGGGGAGCTCGACCTCGAACAATTCTCCTTCCACATGGGTCATAACGCCTGTCGTCACAAAATTTTTGCCTTCTACGACGGTCCGGCAGTGCAGCAGCACATTTAAGGGAAGCAAATCTCTCTCCAGATCGGATAATGCGGCCCTGTTCTCTCCTGTTTGCTTCATCTCCGCCCAACCACCTTCCTGCCAGCTTAACGCGCCATAACGACGCGATTGCGTCCCTCGTCTTTCGCTTTATATAAAGCGGAGTCCGCGCTCGCGAACACTTCCCGCAAATATTCCTTCGGGTCGTTGAATTGCAAGTTCTCGCTGGATTCGGACAGCACGCCCATGCTGATCGTTACGCTTACTTTGTCCGCGCCTGACTGCACCTCGTTCTCTCCGACGGCGAGCATGATCTTCTCCGCGAGCAGCTCCGCCTGCTCCCGGTTCGTATGCGGCAAGTATACCGTAAATTCCTCTCCTCCGTACCTGGCCAGAATGTCCGTTCTCCGCAGCAGGGAACGAACGGTTTCCGCCGTGCTTCGCAGCACTTCGTCACCGACAAGATGGCCGAACTTGTCGTTGATCTGCTTGAAGTGGTCGATGTCGAACAGGAAAATGGAGAACGGAATCTGGTATCTCATATTCAGCAGCACTTCATGCTCAAGCTGCTGCATCAAGTATCTGCGGTTAAAGCAGCCGGTCAAACCGTCCGTGACGGCCATCTGCTCCAGCTTCTGATTGGCGCGGAACAGCTCGTCCTGTATTGCGATCAATTCCAAATTACGCTCATGCAGCGCCTCGTTTTTACGGTTCATCTCCACGACCAGCTTACGAAGCTCCGAAACGTCATGGAAAGTAATGATTTTTCCCAGCAACGTCTTCCGGCTGTCCAGCACGGGCGAGATTTGAATCGAAACATGTCTTCCCGAAGAATCCTGAAGCGAGAATTCCATCTGCAGCTTCTCGTGAGGATGATAGTTATAGCGGTACAGAAATTCGTAGACCTCCCCTTGCACGTGCAGAGGAGCCAAAAACCTTTCCATTTCGAACATGTCGCCCTTCGTCACCTGCACAAGAGGGGCTGCAACGCGATTAACCTCCAGCACCTTGCCGTCCTCGTCTACGACGATGACACCGGTCGCCATATGCTCGAAAATATCCCGTTGCGCCATGCTCAAAATATCAAACATGCCGAAGCGATGTATCGCAATTACGAAACAGAGATCGGAGAGCAATATGCCGAGCGCGAGCAATCCCGGTACGACCGGCAACCACTCTGCCAACAAAACGTTGATAAATATATCCAACAGCCCGAGGCCCGTCAGCACAAACATGCCGATAAGAGCGGTCGCAAGCTGTTTGCGTTGATTAATGGACGTTACTGTCTTTAACGCATGAAACATGTTCAGTAGAGCAACGAAAAAGTAGGCGTATTGAATTAGCGTTAGCAGCCAGAACAGAGGACCGTACTGTCTAAGCGTGTAGCCTTCGGCTTCCGGAGCCAGAAACAGATGCTGCGGATTCCACATAGCGGCTAAAATACACAGCGCCGCGGGAGCGATGTACAACAGAATACGGCCGCTCTTCAGCGGGGCCGATCTGCCTGTGAGGAATAATACGAAGATTAGCCATCCCGGGCCAAGCATTCCCATAGCTACGAAGGACAAATTGACGAAAAACAGCTGGACGCTCGGGAAGTCCGTCAGCTTGACTGCGAACTGTCCGAGCGGCCATAGCATCATAATAAAGTGAAAAGCCAAATACACTTTATGCGTCGTCGTAATTCTATTGACAGCGATTACGCTGACGAATAAAAGAAATAGGATTAGAAAAAGGATCAAATCAATCCATTGGATTCCCAAGGCATTCACCTTTTCATTTAAGGAGCTTGAAAAAAAAATACGACAGACATGTTTGATTTTAACATATCGCCGCTTTTTCCGACAACCAAATATCCACCTAAAGACTTTATTCTATCTATTTTTCGGTTGTTTTCAAGGACTTTATTACTTATTTTTCTGAGTCTTTAGTCTCTCTTGGCAATTTCTCTTTCCATGAATGGAGTAGCGGATAAAAAGTCGCGGAAACGCTCGTATTCGGCGCGAAGACGCTCCATATCGGGTTTTCCACGGTCTTTAACAGCGCGTATCAGCAGGTTTTTCGGCGTATGCTCCAGGTCGATGAATTCGAGCAGTTGCGCGCGATAACCGGCGAGTTCGAGCAGATTGGCCCGAATCGCGTCCGTCGCGAGCGCTGCGAATCGTTCCTTCAAAATTCCGTGCTTCAGCAGAGGCTGCAGCACCGGCTGGGAAATTTGCCGAAATAGCTCGTGCTGGCAACAAGGAACGGAGAGAATAACGCTGGCGCCCCACTCGATCCCCTTGAGCAGCGCCGCGTCCGTAGCGGTATCGCAAGCATGCAGCGTAACGACCATATCGACGGACTTGCGCTCCCGGAAAGCCGAGATATCCCCCACAGCGAACGTCAAATCCTGCCAGCCTAGCTCGGAAGCCAGCTTCGCGCAAGCTTCGATGACATCCTTCTTCAGGTCCAGCCCGAAGATCCGCACAGGCAGCTTCAGCTTGATGGCCAAATAATGATAGAGAGCGAAGGTCAAATACGACTTTCCGCAACCGAAGTCCACGATATGCAGCGGCTTGTCCTTAGGCAGCTCCGGCGCGACATCGGCTACCATCTCGAGAAACCGGTTGATTTGCCGGAACTTGTCATACTTCGCTTTGAAAATTTTGCCTTCCGGCGTCATGACGCCCAAAGAAATCAGGAACGGGACCGGCTCGCCTTCAGGCAACACGTACCGCTTGTCCCGGTTGTGCGCTTGGGGAGCCGCCTTCGCGCTCCCGCTCGCTTGATCCGGAGCTTTCGCTCTGACGACCAGCGTCAGCTCCCCTTTCTTGTTCGCCAGAGCCTGAACGTCGGCTTCCGTCGTTTGGATCAGCGCCTGTTTGTAGCTGTTCATCTCCGCCGCCAGTTTATCTGCAAGCTCGTTTGCGTCCACATTTTCATGGAATGCCTTGTTGTCTGCAAACCGTTCGAATTGATAGCACAGCCCGCTTTTAAGCTTGACAGGCCTGACCGTCGCCTTGCGCGCAATCGTCCCGTCCTTGCGCCTTGGGGAGCTGAATACGGCCTGCAGCAGCTTTCCTTCGTCCGAGACGTCCTTTAACAGCGCAAGCCATTCCTTATGACCAACTTTCCCGTTCACCGTCATTTCTCCTTCATTAACGCCGACCATTGCCGTCGTCCTTCTTCCAGTTCTTCCCTCGTCAATTCTCCGGCTTCAAGAGCGTCATCATCGCAAGCGGACATTCGCTCGTAGAACTCGTCGCCTTCCGCCTTTGTCACGGCTTGTTTGTCTGCAAGCTCGTAAAGCGCATTTTCCGCATCCGCCAGCCTGCCCTCGGCTTCATGCCATCGCCATATCGCTCTCATCGTTTCCGTATCCGGCTCGTAAGGCTCCAATGCCTTTTGCAGCTCCAGCACCTTGACGCGAACGTCCCAGCCTTCCACTTCCATGCCGTGGCGCAGCATGTACAGGCTTAACCGAAGCGCCTTCGCATATCTTGGTACGCTTTCGCCGGTTTCTCCCAGATCGTGCAGCAAATCCGCTTCCTGCTGCAGCAACGCCGCGACGACGGCGACCGATTCCGCGTTCGGGCTTCCCGTTACCGAGAGCATCGACAGCAGGTCTTCGTCGCTCAGTCCCATCGCCAGCCGCGAACGCAGTCGCAGCTCTCGCCCGAGAAACTCATCGATCAGATCGAGAGCCTCCTTCTGCTTCTGCTGCTGTCTCAATCCCATTGCTTTTCCCAACACAAGACCCGCCGCCTGCGTCAGCAAACGAATCAAATAATCCCTTTCAAACACGGTCAGCCCTCCCGATTTTGATCCAGGAACCGCCCGATGCACGCAGCCGTCGCCTGCGGATCCTCCATCATGCCCATGTGTCCGACGCCTTTCAACGTAACGGCCGTTACATTGTCGCCGGATACCGGAAATCTTTTGTCCGGAGGAATAACCTCGTCCGCTTCTCCCGCAAGCAGCAACACCGGCAGCTTCAGCCGCTCAAGAACGGACACGCGATCGGGTCTGGCCCTCATCCCGAGCGCGCAGCCTACGGCGCCTTCCGCCGACGTCTCATAGCCGATTTCCTTCGCCTTCCCAACCCATTCCGGCCTGCTATCCCGATGCTGAGGGGCAAACAGTTTCGGTACGAGGCCGTCGACGAAAGGCGCCACTCCTTGCGAACGGATCGTTTCGACTGCCTTGAGCCGGTTTTCCTTCGCTTGTTCGCCATCCGGAAAAGCGGTCGAATGCACCAAGCCAAGCGCGTTCAAGCGCTCCGGGTACTTCTCGGCAAACGCCAACGCCGCATAGCCGCCCAGCGAATGTCCGAACAAGCTAATCTTCGGCACATTCAGATCGTCCATCAAAGCTGCGACGTCGTCGGCCAAGTTCTCCATCCCATAACGATCTTCCGCCCCGGCGGCTGCGGAGCTCCCATGTCCTCTCAAGTCGGGAGCGATTACTCGTCCGTATTCAGCGAAATAAGGGAGCGTTTCCTCCCAGTAAAGGCGACTTCCGCAGAAGCCGTGAAGCAGGACGATCGGCTCTCCTACGCCCGCTTCCTCGTAAGCAACGACGATTCCCGTAGAAAGCTGTTTTCTATTCATAAGCGCCCATCCTTTCAGCGTTCGATTTAAAATACTGCGAAGCCTGTCTTGCCACTGCGCTTGCAATCGCATCGGCGATTTCTCCAGCCATTCGCATCACGCGGTACAGCGACGTGGATTGTAACGTCCAGTAAGGCTTCAGACTGTTCTCGTTCACGACACCGGCAATGCTATACGTCCCAATAGCGCCAAAACCCCCGTTCACCGAACGGGCCGGAACGAGCGGTCCGCGACTCGCTAGAAACAAACCCACGCTTTCCGCGCGCCCCAGACAGGCGTCGATTGCGACAATGATCGCATCGTCCGGAAGCGTCTGGGCAAGTCGCGGCAGCGTATTCGCATCGCACGGGATTCTTAGCGTTCCCATGACCCCGGCAACGCCGCGTTCCTCTAACAGCGAGCCGACCAAAGGACCGAGACTGTCCCCCGTCGACCGATCCGTTCCGATGCACAAGTAGATGATTTCTTTTCCCGCATGATCGGAGATTATTCGGCTTACGAACGCCTGCAATCCGGCGGCATCGACGCGGTCAGCCTTATCCGGCTTGCAGTCGATCATGTGACCCTCTCCCATCCTCCGACATCCTTCTCTCAGGTTACCACTCCGGCAAGCGGAATTCCACCTCTGCACGTACCGTCCGTTCCTATGGTACAATATCAGCATCCCACTTACGCCAGAGAGGAAGAAACCGAATGGATTTGAACCAACCGACGCAAGAAAATGTAGAATATATGATCGAAGCGATTAAAACAAAGCTTCGCATGGCCACTGGCTCCGCAATGCAGGCTTCCGGCTTCAACGTCGACAAATACGAAGACTTGAAAGACATCTACGACATGATTAATTCCAAAGAACGCTTCAGCATCAGCGAAGTCGAAGCGCTCGTATCCGAATTGGGTAAGCTTCGGGGATAGAATCCCAAGCATTCATACATCACAACAGGCGCGGACATCATCAGGTCCGTGCTTTTTGTGTTTCGCGATATCTGCATTTCTAGAAAATCGTCATGATGGCGTTTCCATCGAAAAAAACGATCGTTGCTATGAAAAAATCTCACTAACTCGTTCTCCCTAAGCGCTGATATGATGATTATCAACAAAATTTGGGAGGCGATAAAGATGTTGCTTCACGAATACACGGCATATAAAATATTGGAAAGCGATCGGCAGCTGCTGGAACGGGATTTGGAGTATCATGCCAAAGCATTTGAGAACGATCCCCTTCCCCCCTCCAAGAAAGCGTGGCTGCATTTACTAACGCTTCTGGTTGCAGGACAATATTATTCGAAATAACAACACCGGTTTGCGAAGGAGCGTTGATATGCGTGGATTTAAATTATATGAAATCTTTTATGGAAGTCGCACGCTGTCAAAGCTTCACCAAAGCGGCGGAAAACCTCGGCTACGTACAGTCCAGCATAACCGCGCAAATTCAGAAGCTGGAGCATGAATACGGCGTCATTCTGTTTGAAAGGTACGGCCGATCAATGCGGCTCACTTCGGCCGGCGAACAGTTGCGGGAAACATTTGCGCACATTTTGCAGCTGTACGACGACTCGAAACGGACAATTGCCAGACAAGCGAAGGGGATTCTCGAGATCGGCACGATTGAGTCTTTGATGGCATTCCTGCTTCCCCCTCTTTTCCATCATTTTCTGCAAAGCTACCCCGGGATCAACCTGCAGGTGAACGAGCTTAAAGAACCCTCAATTCTACAAGCCGTTCGTACCGGCCAGTTGGATATCGGCATACTAATGGATCTGCCGATCAACGACGAGGATATGGAATCAGTCATTGTCCGGCAAGAGCCCCTTGTCCTCGTCGCCCATCCCGAACATCCTTTGAACGCCCTGAAGCATGTCAGCGTCTCGGATCTGAACGGGCAATACCTGATCGTAACCGAGCAGGGCTGCACTTACCGAGCGGCTTTGGAACGTTTGCTGGGCCAACATGGGATCAACTATCAAATCCTTCACGAATTCGGCAACCTTGAAGCAATTAAACAGTGCGTGAGCTACGGTCTCGGGATCGCGCTCGTCCCCCGGATCACCGTCACCCGCGAACTGTCCGAGCGCAAGTTGGTCACTCTCCCCTTTGCACACGCGGATATCACTTTTTACACGCAAATCGTTCACCACAAGAAAAAATGGCTCAGTCCCGCCATCCGCCATCTGATCGACCTGCTTGAAGGAAAGTGCGACGAAGCCCTTCCTTCCGTTGATACCCACATTTCCTAAACCGCATTCCGGGCGAGTCGGCTAGTTGGTGCGCCAAACGCATCCGCTCTCCGACATCCCGACTCTCTCGGACTGCCCCTTCTGTCCCTGTCCCCTCTCTGTCCCTGTCCCCTCTCTGTCTCTGTCCCTGGCCTCCTATCGCTAATTCCCTCGTTTTTCTGCAATCTCATCTCTGACTCAGATTTTTCCATATAATCCCTAACAAACTTCGACTTATCTCATTTTCTCCCTCCCTGAGTCATCTGCAGAACCCTCCGGTCGCCTGTCGCATATTGAATCGTTGAATGTTTCCTCCTAACACTATCTTTCAATTTTTCTTAATCCGAAACTCAATCCTCTATTAATTTCTATCAATCTTGATCACCTCTATCCCTCTATCCCTCTATCCCTCTGCCCCCTATCCCTCTGCCCTCTGCCCTCTGCCCTCTATCCCCCTATCTCCCTCATTACCCCCTCATTCACACCTCTTATCAGACTTCTATCTGCCATTGGCTCAGGTAAGCCAAAACTGAGATAAGAATACCTCCAGGGCATGGAAAAATAATGAAAAATCCCAATTTTAATAAAAAAAACTCTTTAAATAAGAACATATGTTTGCTAAAATGGAAACAGGAACGAGAGTTCGATGAAAAATAGACTGCGGTATTAGGAGGGGGCTACATGGCGTCTATTCGCAAGTTTATGTCTCTTTTTCCGGACGAGCAGTCCTGTCGCGATTACTTGTTTACGATCCGTTGGCCGCGTGGTTTTATTTGTACCAAGTGCGGAGATATGCGGTACTGCTTGATTAAAACGCGGAATGTGTATGAATGCGCCAACTGCAAGACGCAAACCTCGATTACGTCCAACACGTTGATGCACCGAACGAAATTGCCACTGCGATACTGGATGGTGGCTCTTTATTGGGTCGCTTCAGGCCATCGCTGCTCGGCGCGCAAGCTGGCTCAGACTCTTTGTATCCAGCAGCGTACAGCCGAAAGATTGCTTCGCAAAATCCGGCTTGCGATGCATAAATCGGAGATAACCCCCATGCTGGACTTCTGGAACCGCGAGAAACGCTCGGCCCAACAGCCTATCGTACGACGAGCCATGCTGATGATGTACAAGAAGGCTCGCTCCTTCATTCGAAAATATTACGGCAAGCGCGTATCCAACTGGAATCGGCTTTATTACTATTATGAGTTTCGCTTCCGGAACAACAATTCGCATCACTTCATCGAGGCCCTTTCAAGGCTGATTCTTGCCTCCTGCACGACAATTTACACCTTAAATGAATATGGGATGCTTCGCGAGCGAAAGAATACAGCAGCCGCATCATAAAAAAACGGCCGAACAGAGATTTCTCTCTATCCAGCCGTTACATATATAAAGCTTTGTTTTGCCGTGCCGGTTATGCCGTCACGAACTTTTCCAGGAATCGTCCGAAGGCGGTACGGCCATCCTCGTCCGTCTTATACACGCCTGCGTCGCGAAGCACTGCATAGAACTTGTCGCCAACTTCTGCCTGCAGAAGAAGCTTCGCGGCTTCTTCCGAACCGTCCGTTCCGTACAGGTCGACCAATTCCGCGATCCATGCAGCATGCTTGTTTAGAGGGTGGCTAGCGACACCAAGCCCCGCTTGGTCATAAGACGTCTTGCCCTTCATAATGTCAGAAATCAAGCCGAGCTCATCTTGCAGACGACCTGGGAGCACCGCCAGACCCATCACTTCGATCAGACCGATATTTTCTTTTTTGATATGATGAAGCTCCTTGTGCGGGTGGAAAATACCGTCGGGATGCTCTTCGCTTGTACGATTGTTGCGGAGCACGAGATCGAGCTCATATGCGCCGTTATCCTTAAAGCGGGCGATCGGAGTGATCGTATTATGCTCGACACGCGCGCCGTCCTTGTCGCTGAAGGCGAAAATGTCCGCAGCCGGATCGCTATAACCGCGCCACTCGGCAAGGATCGCCGAAGCGGCGTCCAGCAGCGCTTGGCGATTGCTCGATTGCAAGCGCAGAACGGACATGGGCCATTGTACGATTCCGAGAGAAACATCCGGATACTGGCCATTCGAACGCCATTCCGTCACAGGCGCCGTCTCCATCGGAAAAACGTGTCGTCCCGCTTGGAAATGATCGTGATTCAAAATCGAGCCGCCCACGATCGGCAAGTCGGCATTAGAGCCGATAAAGTAGTGCGGGAACTGCTCGACGAAATCCAACAAGCGGGCGAAGGTCGCCGCCGAAATTTTCATCGGAACGTGCTCGCCACGGAATACGATGCTGTGCTCGTTATAGTACACGTAAGGCGAGTATTGGAAAAACCAATCTTCTCCCAGCAGCGTCACGGGAAGAACGCGCAAATTTTGCCGTGCCGGATGGTCCGGACGTCCCGCGTATCCGACGTTCTCTTTGCAGAGCAGGCATTTCGGATAATGGGATTGCGGCAATGATTTGAGCAGCGCGATCTCTCGTGGGTCCTTCTCTGGCTTGGAGAGGTTGACCGTAATTTCGAGTTCGCCGGCCGGGGTGCGATGCTTCCAATAGCCGTTCTTCTTGATCCGATCCATGCGAATGTAGTTAGAGTCGATGTTGAGCTTGTAGAACCAGTCGGTCGCCCCGGCTATGCCGGCCTCTGCCGTCCGCTCGCGAAAGCGTCGATTCGTCTCCGAAGGCCGCGGCATCAAAAGCCCCATGATCCGGGCGTCGAATAAATCCTTATATGTGAGCGTATCGTCGGGCACGAGACCGAGAACCGCGGCTGCATCAAGCAAAGGCTCCAGCAGAGGTACCGGGCTGTCGGGCAGTTCTTCCGCAAGCGGTCGGGCACCTGTACCTGCACCTGTACCTGCCGCCGGCTCCTTCACGCTGAACAAATCCAGCAGTCGGTTGCGAGCGTCGTCGGCGTCAAGCGAGTCGATCAGCCCTTGATGAAGCGCGAACGCAATCAGCCGCTCGATGGCCTCCGCCAAATTCTGCCCGGAGAATGCTTCAGGGGTCGATGTAGATTCATTCATGCGATAAGCCTCCCCTTACTTCTTGTAGCCGTTCGGATTTGCGCGGTGCCATTCCCATGCGCTCTTGACGATAGCTTCCAGCTTGTCGCGCTTCGGCGTCCAGCCCAGTTCCTTGCGCGCACGCTCCGACGAGGCGATCAGCACCGCAGGGTCACCTGCTCTACGCGCTTCGATTTTCGCCGGAATCGGATGACCGGTCACTTCGCGCGAAACGTCGATTACCTGCTTAACCGAGTAGCCGTTGCCGCTGCCCAGGTTGTAGATCGCGCTGTCTCCGCCCTGACGGAGCCGTTCCAGCGCCAAAATATGGGCGTCGGCCAGATCGCTAACATGAATATAGTCGCGAATGCAGGTGCCGTCTTCCGTTGCATAGTCGTCGCCGAACACAGAGATGAACTCCCGCTGCCCCAGCGCGACTTGAAGCACGAGCGGTACCAGATGCGATTCCGGACTGTGGTCTTCGCCGATTTTGCCCGACTCGTGCGCACCCGCCGCATTGAAATAGCGCAAGGATACGAACTTGATGCCGTGGGCGACGTCGAACCAACGGATCATCTTCTCCATCGACAGCTTCGTTTCGCCATAAGCGTTCGTCGGCACGGTCCGGTCATACTCGTCGATCGGCACGCGTTCAGGTTCTCCGTACGTGGCTGCAGTCGAAGAGAACACGATGCGCGAGACGCCGGCCTTCTGCATTTGCTCAAGCAGGCACAGCGTACCGTACACGTTGTTGTGATAATACTTGCCCGGGTCCTTCATGCTCTCGCCGACAAGGGAGTTCGCCGCGAAATGGATGACGCCGTCGATGTCGTTTTCTTCAAATACCTTAGCAAGGAAATCTCCGTCGCGCAGGTCACCCTCATAAAACTTGCCGCCTAATACCGCGTCCCGGTGACCTTGATACAAATTGTCGACGATGACAACCTGCTCCCCTTTTTCCAGCAATGCCGCAACTGCATGCGAGCCGATGTAGCCCGCTCCGCCTGTAACCAATACCGCCATCGTTTACGCCTCCCCCTTCAACTCTCCGACTCCATCGCCGATATCGCATACGTAAAATGCCGGTTCAAGCCCTGTCGCGGACTCATATTTGTCGCCTACCTCGGCAATAAAGCGCTCGACCGAATCCTGATGCACGAGCGACACCGTACATCCGCCGAAGCCGGCTCCCGTCATGCGCGAGCCAAGCACGCCCGGCACTTCGCGCGCCGCGGCTACCATTGCGTCAAGCTCGTCTCCCGTCACCTCGTACAGGTCGCGCAGCGAATCGTGCGAGGCGTTCATCAGTTGGCCGAAGGCTGCCAAATCGTCCTTATTCAACACTTCGATGGAACGACCGACGCGATCGATCTCCTCAACAACGTGACGCGCGCGGCGACGTACCGTCTCGTCCGCGATCAGATGAGCGTTATCCTCAAATTGCTGCAGCGTTAGCTGGCCGAGCAGCGTCAGCTCCGGGAAAGCTGCGCCGAGCTCGCTAACCGCCTGCTCGCATTGCGCGCGGCGTTCATTGTATTTGGAATCTACAAGCCCGCGACGTTTGTTCGTATTGCCGATGACCAGCTTGTAATCGCCGGAGCGGAATGGCACCAGCTCATATTTAAGCGTATCGCAGTCAAGATGAATGGCATGGTCCTTGCGTCCGTTGGCTACCGCGAATTGATCCATGATGCCGCATTTGACGCCGATAAATTCGTTCTCCGCATGCTGCGACCAAAGTGCGATCTGTACTGTATCCGTCGGCTTGCCTTCCAAAGTCAGCAAAGCGTACGCCGTTACAACCTCGATGGAAGCGGAGGAGGATAGTCCAGATCCGTTCGGAATCTCGCCATGATACAGAAAGTTATATCCGCGGCTCAACTCGATCCCCCGCTGCTTCAGCTCCCATACGACGCCCTTCGGATAATTCGCCCAGTCGTCTTCTGCATTAAACGCGATCCCGTCCAGCGAAATCTCTTTCTCCGCCGGGAAGTTCGTTGACGCAAAACCGAGCTTGCGATCTTCACGCGGAGCGATCAACAACGTCGTGCCGAAAGTCAGCGCCGCCGGAAATACCGCTCCTCCGTTGTAGTCCGTGTGCTCGCCGATCAGATTGACCCGCCCGGGCGCCTGAAACGCGGATATGACCGCCGCGTCTCCTCCGAATTGCTCTACAAAACGCTGTTTCAACTCCGTTAGCTGTACCATCAGGAATCCATCTCTCCTCCGAATAGTTCTTCGTTTGATCCTATTATAGCGATAATCAGAGAGAATTCGAAATGGCGTGAAGTGCTTTTGATATGGAGAAATGTGACTTTTGTAAAATCGATTACGAGGCTGTCGTGGTATAATTAAAGATAACGAAGGAGGAGTTACGATGACCAAGCAAGCAACCTATCGCGTTGCATCCAATTCTTCCGGTTTTCGTAAGGGCGAGTTGAACGTGCTGTTCGCCGGAGAAAGCCAGACGAATTCTTTGCATCGCATCGGGCCGAAAGTCGTCGATTATTATTTGCTCCATCATGTGTTATCGGGGCGAGGGCTTTTTCGTATGGGAGATATCGAGCTGAACCTTGGGGAGGGCGACAGCTTTCTAATTTATCCGGGCACGTTGTTCCATTACGTTTCCGATGAAAATAATCCGTGGAAATATAGGTGGGTCGCCTTCTCCGGCTCGGCAGCGGCGGCTCTTGTTAAGGAGGCCGGGTTCGAACCGGAGCGGCCATATACGCATACGGGTGGAGATAGTGCACCGGGAGAAAGATGCCGAGCAATCTTCGAAGCGTTCAGGGGGCGAAGCGGCTCCGCGGCGCTAGCGGCGTCGGGCCATTTTCATCTGCTGCTGGCGAGCCTCCGCGAAGCTTCCGAGGATTCCGCGCCGGCCGCGCCTCGTCCTGGCACGCATAGCGAGGAATTGGCACGCCAAGTGATCGGCTATTTGTCCACGCAGTACGCGGAGCCGATCACCATCGAAGGCATGGCCGAGACGCTCGGCTACAACCGCGCTTACTTATCCCGGATATTCAAGCAGCACGCGGGAATGTCTCCTGCGACCTTCCTAACGAAGCTGCGCGTCGATCATGGAAGAAGACTGCTGCGCGAGCGGCCCGAGCTTACCGTGGAACAGATCGCCTCGTCGGTAGGCTTTCAGGATGCGCTTTATTTCTCCAAACAGTTTCGCAGATGGTATGCGCAGTCGCCGACGGAGTATCGGACCGCCGTCGACGACTCGCTGAAGACGAAATAAACGATCCGCTACAATTGAAATACAGCTTTCCAGCTCCCTGCGATTTCCTTCGCATCGTTGAGAAATTCGTCTGAAAACATCCTGTCCAGCTTATCCATCGTCTCGCTCGAGGCGCCTCCGATCTGCTTGAGGATCGCTTTGACGATGTACGGCCACGCGACTTCCGTGCCGTCTGTTACCGCAAGGGACACGCCGATGCGCTCTCGCCGCAACCCAAACGTAAAAACGCCGTGCGCTCCGCTCTTGGCGACGATATTCGAGTCTTCGAGCAGCAGGCTCGCCAGACGGCCCGGCCCCTCCACGAGCTCGGGATAGGCATTCATCGCCGCTCCCATCCGGCCAGCCGCTTCGCCTGCCGCACGATCCGGGGCATGCTCCGGAGTCGCAAGACGGCCGTAAGCCAAGGCAAGCGAGCGCAAGGGCATCGCTGCGACCGGAAAGCCGCAGCCGTCCTTGCCGACCGTCACCTGTTCTTCGTCCGCCTCCGCCCATTGCCGGATGCGACGAACGATTTCCTGCTGCGCGGGATGGTCCGGGTGAATGTAGCCATCAAGCGGCCAGCCTTTCAGCTTGCTCCACGCCAGTACGCCCAGATGCTTGCCTGCACAGGTATGAAGCAGCTTACGCGGTTTGCCACCAGCGGCGACATATTCGTCTCTCTGTCGACGGCCGACCGGAAGCGTAGGCTGAATGGCGAGCAATTCCTCGTCCAATCCCGTCCGTTGCAGAATATCCTCCAGAACCTCCAGCTGCGCCCGGCTTCCTCGATGCGACGCAGCCAGCAGCGCCAAATGGCGCTGCTCCAAGCCGTACGCTTCGGCAGTTCCGTCGAGCAGCGATGCAATTGCCTGAATCGGCTTGGCTGTCGAACGCACATAAGAGAGCGCATCCGCATCTCCGCATGCATGAAGCAGCCGGCCGTTCTCCGCGGACACGACGGCGATCCGCCCCCTATGCACATTTTCTGTTCGTCCGCCTCGGTTCATATATAGGAGAGGAACATCCTCAATCCGGTCTCCGCTCATTTGGCTCGCTTCCTTTCCAGGTTTCCAATTCCCATAGCATAGGGAATCAATATAGCATAGGGAACCCAAATAGGAAATATGCATTCCGACTCAAAGAACGGAAGTCAGCTTGACGACCTTGACCTCCTCGGGCTGAAGCGAAATGCTGAACTGTCCGTTCGTTACGCCGACCGTCGTGTTTCCGATTAACTCCTCGGCGTCGATCTGCGTTCCCAGACCCATGCCGGCAAGATCAAGCGTTACATTGGCTTGGACCGCAGCGCTTTCTTGATTCATTAAAGTCAGGTACACCGTCTCTCCTTCGCCATAACGCTCGATCGCGACCGACTCGCTGTCGGAGCTAGCGAACGTGACCGGCCTCCATCCTGCTTCGGCTACTTCCTTTACGAGAGGCACATACTTGATAAACAAAGAACGGTCACGGTCGTAGAAAGCGGAATTTTTCCAATAATTCGTTGCGTTGTCGGCCGTAGCGCTAAAGGCGCTCGGGAAAATTCCGTAGAACAACAGTTTCTGCATATAACGTTCCATATAAGCGTTGCCGAACTTGGTGAAATCCGTGTTTTGCAGCATAAGGTACGGCTTGGCTCCCGACAAGGTCCGGTATTTGCTAAGCGTCTCGTCCGAATCGGGGTTGAACGAATCGTTAGGACCTAGCCAATTGCGTTCGTTCCCCATCGCGTCCAGCCAAGGCATGTACATGGAATACGAATGCGGCGTTCCGTTGGCCATCAAATATCGTCCGTCTCCATGCAATTCGTCCGCGATTCGGGTCGTCGCCTCCCAGCTTGAGAACGCACGGTGAACGGCCGGCTGCTTCGTCACCTTCGAAAAAACAAGCGGAGCGATCGCGTAGGCAAAATGGTTGCGGTCGTAATTGATCGTGTACGGTCACCCGTCCAACGTATCGAGATATTCGCCGTCCGGCTTCGGTCCCGACGTATTGTATCTCGCGTCCATCTTATCCGCGCCGAAATAGAGCTTGTAGCCGTTTGTCTCGCCCGGCAAATCGGGATTGGCGTTGATCATCCATAACGCGCCCACGTTCCATGGCGTATCGAGCCATTGCAAGTAGGGATTGCCTGTCGGATTGAGCATGCCCGCCGCTTGCGCCATTTTCGCTTTCTCCTCGCCGAGAGCTGCAGAAGCATCCCGCGAGCTTGTCGCCGTAGCCGCCGTCTTGGGCAATAACGGATCGATGCTTTGCCACCAGGAGCTCAGCTCCTGATAGTGAAAAACAAGAATGTCGTTCGCGTTGGCGTACGCCGTGTCGACCGGATCGTCGTCGCCCTCCTTAAACCGGAAGCCGAAATCTTCGTTGTCCGGGATGTCCGATATGGAAGCGAACGGCATCCATATGCCTTGCTCCGGAATGCGCACCTCGTAAAATTCCGGGAACAGCTCCATGTATTTGTCCACCGATCCCCTGAATCCCTGATTCCCGTCGAAGCCGTAAATGGCGAAGCCGAAATCGGCCGACGAAGGAAAATTCGCCGTATCCGGGGATAAACCCAGTTCGAAAGTAATCAGCAGCTGCTTCGTGCTCCCGTTGTAATCCAGCCGATAATGGGTCGGGCGGTTATAGTCCACGGCCAGCGACAGGCCGTTCCCCGTAACCGGATCGTAGATCGCAGACATCGGGTAGATGGAGAGCGGCCCGGTTTCGAAATCCGGCACTTGGCTGTTCGTATAGACGTTGCCCGTCTGTCCGGTCGCGATCTCCCGCTCTCCGCGCACGTAATCGCCCCATTTCCAGCCGTCCGCATCGACCGGCAGCGCATAGGTCAGCGTCACCGCCCTGTCGGAGGAGCGCAGATCGGTTAGCCGGCCCTCAATCTTAATTCCACCTGGAACGGTCTCGAAATCCGCCTGAACCTCCAAATCCAGATCGTCGACAAGTCCTTTGTAGCGGCTAGACGTCGAGCCGGTAATCCGGTCGAAGCCGTATACGTCGGAGTCCCCGGCATAATCCCGAACGAGAAATCCGGAAGGTACGCCCGGCGCGGCCAGCTCCGTACTCCCCAGCTTAAGCGAAGCGATTCCGCGATCCCCTAATGATAGCTTGAGTCCGTCCTGCGTCTGAAGAGTCGTGAACGCGGCTCCTGCCGACCAAGGAAGAGGAGTCACAACCGCGTCTTCGAAATAAGCCGACCCGTCGTTCACTTCCCGTACGGAAAAATCGTCAAACCACACTTCCCCTGTATGCCCATCCCGGAAAATGCCGTATACGGAAATCGTCTGCACGGGCTTTTGCGGCAAATAATAGAGCTCGCGGTACTGCCAATCGTGCGTCCCCGTGCTGAAGGGCGCGGTTTGGGCGAATTGGCTCGTGCCGTCGGCGAAAAAGACGTCCATATACAAGGAATATCCCCGATCTACGTCCCCGCTTACGTTCAAAGACTTGCTCCAGCCGCTGACCGCAATCAGCTTGGGCGAAGCCTGATTCAGATGAATCGTCTGATAGATGCCCGAGGCGTCCGTCTCTGACGAATGCGCCATTTTTACGCCCCGAGTACCGTTCCTGCCGCCGCTGGCCTCGATCGTATATCCGTTGCCGAAAGAGCCCCAGCCCGAAATCGTAGATCCCGCAACGTCCGTCAGGGAACCGTTTGCCAATTTCTCCGATCCGCTTGTCCCAAGCTCTCGCCTGAGCATGGCTATCCCCTCGCCCGAGCTGTCCGGAAGCTCCTCCAGCGAGACGTTGTCGAACCAGACCGTGCCTTGACGGTCGTTAAACAGCGCATATACCGTGATCGATTGGACCGGCTTGATCGGCAAAATGTACAACTGCTTGTTCTGCCAATCGTGCGTGCCCGTATCGAATGGGACATGAAGGCCCCAATCATGGGTATTGTCGGTATAGGTCAGGTCTGCGTACAACGAGTAGGACGCCCCCGAGGCCCCGCTGACCGCTTCAGCCTTGCTCCATCCCCGCAGCAGCAGTGGACGCGTAACGGTTCGGTTCAACACCGTCGTCTGATAGACGCCGTATTGTCCGCTTCCCGATGCATTGACCGCCTTGACAGCCTGACTTCCGCCCCTGCCTTCCCCGGACGCGACGCTATATCCATTTTGCCAGGCTCCCCAACCGACGAACTCCGACGCAGCGACCGTCTCAAAGCCGTTATTGCCGAGCAAACCTGCGGGGAATTCCTCCACCGTAAAATCGTCAAACCAGACTTTGCCCGCCTTATCGCGCAAAAGTCCGTAGATCGTCAAGCTTTTGACCGGCTTCTCGGGATCGATAACCATTTCGACGTATTCCCAGCTATGGGTTCCCGTCTGAAAAGCTTGGGCTTCCCCGTACAAATGGGTATTATCCGAGTAAGTCAGGTCGACCCATAGCGAATAATTCGTCGAAGCCGTCCCTTCAACTCCGTCGGCTTTGCTCCAGCCGCCGATTTTCAGAGGCTTCGTGTCGGTGCGGTTCAGCTCGACGTATTGATAGATACCGCATTCGCCGCTGCCCGTCAGCTCGCAAGCAACCGAGCGGGAACCGGTCCGGCTCGTTGCCGTATCGACGGCATACCCGCCGCCCCACGAGAACCAGGACGCTGCCGCTCCCCCGCCGCCCGTCTCAAAACCCGGATTGACCAGCTCGTTGACGGTCTCATGCGGATAAGCAGGTTCCGAATAGTACGCTTTGGATTCCTGAGACGAGAAAGAATAAACCGATAAAATCATGAAGGCAGCAAGCGCAAGCTTCAGCAACCTATTTCCGTTGGTTATGCTCATACGTATCCCCTTCCGAGAATGTAAGTTCCAGTCGATCTCCCTCCGTTAATGCAATGCCCTTGCCGAGGTGTGCGGTTCCGTCCGCGACCGGGCAACTCCAGTTCTCCCCGTGCCCGCTTACCCACACCACCCCTGTCCCCGTCAATAGCCGACTGCGCAGCTGCTTCAGCTCGATCTTGCCGTACAGTACGTTGATCGCGATGAAGCCGGTCCGGCATTCGACCGTTCCCCAAGCGGTCGCGAGCGACCAGAAGCAGCGGAACGGTTCCGCTCCCTCCCCCGCGCCGGCTGCCGGTGAGAAGCCGATCCTACCAACCGTCATGTCATATTCGAATCCGCTCATCGCCAGCAAGATCGCGTAGGAGGACATCGCCCGCGCGTAATGGCTGCCGCACTCGAATTCGTTCCAAGGATTGCGGCGTTCGCCGTCGAACCGTTCGCGAACCGCCCGGACGACGGACAGCCCCTCCTCGACCAGCCCTTCGAAAATCATGTGGCTCGCCGCCTGATACTCGAAGCCGGTCATGCACTCGTCCGCGTAAGGCACCGGAACCGTAGGCGTTCCCCCCTTCGGCCAAGTACAGATCAGCAAGCCCTTTTCGTCGTTAAGGGCATAGACCCGATTCGGGTTGGCGTGGTCGCGCATCGAGATAAAGTTGTAGCGGTAGATCGATTTCAGCGAGCGGCGGACCTTATCCGGATCGAACACGTCGCCGAGTCCGGCCAACCTCGCCTGCCATTGGCCGACCGCTTGATCGATATGGCAGCCTTCCCCGATCTGGTATTTGATTTGCCCGAGTTCTTCGTTCACGGGATATCTCTTATCCGTCAGATGGAGCAATTGATAGAAATACTCTCCGTTAAAGGCATGCCGGTCGATCCAGTCCCGCCCGCGCTCGTACAGCTCCAGAAATTGTTCCGCTTCCTCGTCTCCCAGCGCTTGCCCCATCCGCGCGGCGGCAAGCAAAGCCGCGTGATAGTAGCCGCTCAAATAGGCATTGGGCCCGTACATCTCCACGTCGAGCGTATGGTGCTGCGCACCTTCCATCACGCCGTCCCGGTCGAGATCCCAGCCGTCCTCGTTAGAGGGCTGCCAGGCGTAGGCAAGAGCCTTCTTCACCGCAGGCCACAACGAAGCGAGCCATTCGGTATCGCCCGATATTTTCCATTCCCGATACGTACGGACGATTCCGCCCATCTGACCGTCAACCGCCGCATGGTAGTCCGACTTCTCCCTGCCGAGAGGCAGCATCAACCGGAAAGCCATCTTGCCGTCTTCGAACTGGTTGTACCGATAGTCCGCCGCGCGCATCGAACGGGCCAGCTCGGGAAAGAGAAAGGACGTAACCGTCTCGTAGTTCCATACGTGCGTGCAGGAGCCTTCGCAGGAGCCCTCGTCCGTATGGCAGCCTTCGAACCCGTATAACGTCCCGTCCGTCAACCTGAGCACGGTCGGCGATTTCAGCGTCGACAGATTCGCCGACACCGCTTCGATCGCGGCTTCGGGAAGCGTCGACTCGAACAGGGCCTTCCGAAAGCGCTGCGTATCCCCGTATAACCGCTCATAATGCTCGAACAGGTAGACAGCCGCGTCAACCGAATCGTGTAGCCACTCCGCATAATAATTCCGCCATTTCGCTTCCCCAGCTTCGCCCGGCGCCGGCGGGTTCCAGTAATTTTCCGCCCATGGAAAATGCCAGGAAATGACGAAGCGGAACGTCGCCGATTGCCCCGGCTCGAGCCGGGCATGGCCGCAAACGCTGCAAGTATCGTAGTTTTTCTCCACGACGCGATACGGATCAAGGTCGCGGGGTTCGTCGTACATCCGCTCGGCGAACCGACCGGGGCGCACGAAATCCTTCCAGAATACCGTCACGTTGTCGAACCATTCTCCGCGATACCAGTACGTTTGCCTGCTCCATTCGGAAGCGTCCGTCGTCAGCGACAGCTCGCCGAATTCCGGGGAATCGCCGGGGATCGAGGCCGTGGACAACCGTACTCCCTTCACGTCGCCGCGTTCGAACGGCTTGTTGATGGAGCCTTTGGCGAACGGGTTGGACAGGCAGCCCGTCAGCGCAACGTCGAGCGCGGCATCCGAAACGTTCGTGACCTCATAGGACAAAACGGCTGCCGGAAGCGACGAGTCCCGTTCGTTCAACGGAATGTACGGATTAAACGCGGTCAGCTTCACCTGCAGCGGATCGCCGTCATCGGCAAACGACAGCCCGGCGATCGGGAATTCCCCGCGAAACTCGTTGCTTCGGTAGTGCGGAAATCCGGTCATATGTCCTCTGCGCGGCCCGAAGCCGTAGCCTTCGAATCTTCCGTTGCCTTCTCCCGAGTACGGAGGCGCTTTGTCGCCTTGAAGCACTTTGGCCATCACCGTTTCTCCGTCCCGCTCGGCCTTGACCGCGAAAAAGGAAAATCCGTTCAGGCTGATCTTGGCCGGACGATTGCGGATTTCCCAATCGATCAGCCGGCCGTTGCCGGCCAAACCGATGCTTCCGGTTCCGATCCCGCCCAGAGGGAACGAAATTTCCGCCGTATTTTTTCCCGTGTACACAAATCCTTGCTTCATGATCTGCTCCTTCCTTCCGTCCGTCTTAACCTTTAAGCGAGCCCGATGTCATTCCCGCAATGACGTACTTCTGCATCAACAGATAAAAAACCAGAAGAGGCGCAATAGAAAGGAATAGCATCGGGAACAAACTCGTCCAATCGACCGAGAATTGTCCGATATTTCTGAATACTTCAAGCAATAACACGCCTTTATCGCGGGACTGAAGGAAAAGCAGCGGTGTAATAAAGTCGTTCCACGTCGCCAGCATGTTCAGAATGGCGACCGTAGCGACGACCGGAGTCAGCAGCGGAAGCGTGATCGTCAGGAACGTCCGGCTTACCGAGCAGCCGTCGATTTTCGCCGCCTCCTCCAGCTCGATCGGCACGGTCGAGGAGATAAAGCCTTTGAACAGGAAAATCGAAAACGGAAGCCCGTAAGCGATCTCGATCAGAATGACTCCCGCAAGCCGATTCATCAGCCCGATGTCCGATACTAATTTGAAGAGCGTCAGAATTCCCATCTGATAGGGAACCATCATCCCGGCAAGGAACAGAACGTACAACAGCTTCGAGTAGCGGCGATTCCTTCGCGCCAGCGTATAAGCGGCCATGGCGGAGAACAGAACGATGCCCGCAACGGCTCCCGCGCTGATGATCGCATTGTTCGTCAACGCTCTCATATAGTTCATCGTATCGAACGCCTTGACGTAATTGTCCCATGTCCACGTCTCCGGAAGGGAGAGCGGTTGAAGCAGCGCTTCGGCCGGCGACTTGAACGTCGTAACGAACAAATAGTAGACGGGAATGATGAAGATTGCGGCTATTATAATCGCGGATGCCTCGAAAGCCATGGGACCCAGCCGCCGGAGAATCGGACTCCGTCTCATGCGCTGCATTAGCGATCCCCCCATATTTTGACCAGTCTAAGCTGGACTAGCGTAATAAGCCCTACCAGAATGACGAACACGATGCCGAAAGCCGCCCCTAGGGCGTAGAATCCTTCTCCCAGCCCTCTCTTGACCATCAAGGAGACGATCGTTTCAGTCGCATGCCCGGGGCCTCCGGAAGTCAGCGAATAAATGATGTCGAATACTTTTAGCCCGCTGATCATCACCGTTACCGTACAGAACGTAATCGCCGGCGCGAGGAGCGGCAGCGTTATGCCGCGGAACGACTGCAAGGTGTTGGCTCCGTCAAGATGGGCCGCCTCGTAGTATTCCGGATTGATGCTCTGCAGGTTGGCCAGATAGATCACCATGTTGTAGCCCGTCCACTGCCACACTTGCGTGAAAATGACCGAGTAGAGCGCCAGCTTCGGATCGCCGAGAAAATTGACTTTGTCCAGACCGATGCCGCTTAACGCCTGGTTGATCAATCCGTAATCGGAGGTGGAGTACAAGTAGCTCCACAGAAACCCGATAATCAGCGGACTGAATACGGCAGGCATGAAGAAAATCGAGCGCAGCGCCAGACGGGTTTTCAGCTTGCGGTTCAACGCTACGGCCAAAGGAATGGCTAGAGCGTTAATCAGCACCGTGGACAGAAGCGCATAGATCAGCGTATTGCGAATCCCGGTCGCGTAGATGTCTTCGTTGAAAATACTCGCATAATTGCGCAGTCCGACGAACGTGACGTCCCGCGGATTGACGTCGGACCAGTTCGTGAAGCTGTAGACGAAAGTGCTTGCCGTCGGATACAGGAAGAAAAAAGCGTAAATCGCAAGTGCCGGGAGCAGCAGCATGGCGTAAGCCGGCTCCCATTTGCCATTCCTGAATAATCTAAGAGGTTTCATTTCGGTCCATCGTTTCCCTTCGTCCCGGCCATAAAGGAAAGAACGGCGCGGACTCGCCTCGCCGTTCTCCCCTCAGACCTTACTTGCTGCGGAGAGACGCGGCTTTCTTGTCCACCGCTTCCAGCGCTTGCTCCGGCGTCGCTTGATCGCCGACAACGGCTTGGATCAGCTTGCCAAGCTCGTCGATAATCGGATTGCGCAGCGTTCCCCAGCCGTTAGGCGGGAAATAGACGTTGCCGGCTTTGAACGCTTCCTGCGCATCGTTGTATTCCGGCGGCATCTCGAACACGACGCCTTTCAGATAGGAAGAGCCGCCCTTGTTGTCGCTCCAGTAGGCCTGCTGGCCTTCCGGTGTGGATAGCAGCTCGAGAACTTCGAAGGCCGCTTCCTTGGCCGGAGAGTTCGCGTTGATGCCGAAGGCGACGCCGGGACCGCCAACCATCCATCCCGGTCCGCCCTTCGTGCCGGGATTCGGAAACATGCCGATGTTCATGTCGGGATTTTTCTGCTTGAAGGTTTCCATGTACCATGGACCGCTCTGGAACATGGCGGCTTTGCCGCTCGTAAACTCGTCGATCGCTTGTTCCTCTTCCAGGCCGAGCATGTCTTTCGTGAAAATGCCTCGCTTGAGATATTCCGTCCACGTATTCAGAGCCGGCAGCAGCGCCTCCTTCATCGTCGCCTCGCCCGTCCGGAACGCATCGTCGAAGTTTTTGCCTTCCGGCGTCCCGATATAATCGTTCAACGCCAGAGCGATGAACGATTGCATCGCTACGTTCGCGTTCTTCAGACCGATCGCCTGCGGCTTTACGCCATTGTCCTTCAACTTCTGCGCAACCTCGAAATACTCGTCCAGCGTCTTCGGAACTTGCAGGCCGTATTGCTTGAACAGATCGATGTTATAGAAAACGCCGTTGAACCAGCTCGCCTGAGGCAGTCCGTACAGCTTGCCGTCGAACGTTACGTACGAGGTGCCCGAATCGTAATACTTGCCTCCGAAACGGGGCGTCAGATCTTCGAAATAGCCCAGCTTAACGGTCGTTTCGTCGATCAATCCGCCGATAATGTCCGGCCCCTCTCCTGCGGCCAGTTGGGTCTTAATAATCGTGTCGTACTGCGTGGCATCGATGAATTGATACTCCAGATCCACGTTCGGCAGCTTTTCCTTGATCAAGTCAAGCAGCGTCTTGACGTTCTCTTCCTTGTTCCAATACGCCAATCTGACTTTGACTTTCTCCCCGCCGGCGCTTGGAGAAGCGCTTGCCGCGGCGCTGCCGGAAGGCTCGGCCTTCTTGTCGCCGGCCCCGCATCCAGTCAAGACCAACGCCAGAACAATCGTGCAGGACATCAACAATGCAATCGTTTTTCTCATGAATGACAGATCCCCTTCGTCTCCTCGTGCTTTCTTCAGCGATCCCGGGCAATCGCTTGTGCTGCATGCAAGTTAAGTATAGGAGGAAAGCGCATTCAGTGAAATATCGCATTTTATCGATCTCTATCGATATTACGCTTTGATGCTGCGGCTCCCCCGATCGGGAGTCGAACTTCGACCGAAGTGCCCTTCCCTTCCTCGCTGTTAACGGTCAGACCGTAGGCGTCTCCGTAATACAGCCGCAGCCTCTCCTGAACGTTGACGAGACCGTAGCCGGGAGACTGGTTCGTCAACAGCTTGGCCCGCGTCTCTTCGTCCATCCCGACTCCGGTATCCGTCACGGTCAGCAGCAAATCCTCGGCGTCCACTTTTCCGGTTATGCGAAGCAAACGTTCCCCTTCCCGCTTCTCCTTCAGACCGTGATCGATCGCGTTCTCTACGATGGGTTGAAGCACGAGCTTGATCATGCCATGTCCGAACAGGTCGTTCTCCAGGTCGTATTCCGCGTCGAAGGCATAGCCGCACATAATTCTCTGGATTTCGATATACGTTTGCACGTTCGTCAGTTCGTCGCGGACCGAGATCGTATCCCGGCCTTTATTCAGCGTCGTCCGATAAAACTTGGCCAACAGCGTCACCGTTCTGCTGACGTCGTAAGCGTCCTTCTCGATCGCTTGGGAATTGATCAGAGACAACGAGTTATATAGAAAATGCGGATTGATCTGCGCTTGAAGCGCCAGCAGCTCGGCCTCCTTGCGGGCGATACGGTTCACGTAGGCCTCTTCGATCAGCAGATTGATTCTCTTGATCATATTGGCGAACCGAATCGTCAATTGGCCGACCTCGTCCTTGGAAGGGATAGGGACGATAACGTTCAGATCCCCTTCCTCCACTCGTTTCATTCTTTCGTTCAGCTTGCGGATGCCCAGAAGCATCGTCCTGGAAAACAACAGAATCACGCCGAGCAGCACGACGATACAGACGCCGATAATAACGAGCGTCGCCCTGACGATCCCGACCGTCCCTTCGCGAATATGCTCTTTGCCCGCATAATAGGCGAGCTGCCAGTCGGTTCGCGGAATATCCCGCCGAAGGATCAAGTATTCGCCGGCTTCCGCTCCTTCTTCCTCGGCGAACGAAGAGAAAACCTTGCCGCCGCCCGCAGCCGTAATAACGACTCCGTCGCTCGGTCCGAGCTTGCCCGCCACTTCGCGAATCAAGCCGTTGTAATCGAAGCGGATGTAGAGCGCTCCCTGCCGCTTCTCCCTTCCCGCCTCATAGATGTTCCGCGTCGCGAACAAGTTCTCGCCGTCGCTCCGCCAGACGACGGATTTGATATTTTCGGTGCTAGCGTACCATTCTTCTCCCCGAACCTCTTCCGCCGAATGCAGGAAATTGCCGAACGGAGAGGTTCGGTTTTCCGAATAGATTACAATCTCTTTCATGTCCGGCATGAAAAATAAATAGTTCCAGAAAATCGGTTCCACGTGCTCGTTCAGCTCGACCGCCAGCTCGTAGACGTCTTTGTCCGGAGCGGCCACCGCCTGCACGACTTTGGGGTTGAATACGATCGATTTGATCGGATATTCCTGCCTCTCCAGCCGATAGCTCAGCTCGGAGACTAGCCTGTTCGCCGAGTTCTCCGCGGTCAGCGCGAGCTGTCGCTCCAAATCGGCCTTCGCACTGCGATAAGAATACGTCCCCAATACGGCGATGGGAATAATGATAACGAACAAATAAGAGAAGATAAGCTTCTTCCGCAGCGAGACGTCCCGAAACAGCCGGATGAGCCCGTTCATAGGCTCGTCCCCGACTCCCTGTACTGCACCGGAGTGCATCCGAAGTGAATTTTAAATAGATGGGAAAAATAGGAGGGATTCGCGTAGCCGACCTTCTGGCCGACGTCCGCGACTTTATAATTCGTGGTGACCAGCAGCTTGCTGGCGTACTCCATCCGTACGCGAATGATATACTTGCCGAGATTGTGGCCGGTATGCGTCTTGAACAGATGGCCTAAATAGCTGGAAGACAGAAATACCCTGGACGCCAAATATTCGATGTCCAAATCGGGGGTTCCATAATGCTGTTCGATAAGCTCCCTGACGTCGCGAATCACTTTGCGAACCTGCTCGTCCCTGTCGTCCGAATCCAGCGCCGTACCGTTCTCGGCTTCGTTTCCTTTGTCCAAGCCTGCTTCGGTGTAGCCTCGCTCTTCGAACGCCATGCGAACTTTGGCCGCGTGATCGCATAAAGCGATCGTCTTGTCGATGACGCGCACGAATTCGTCGATGTCGAGCGGCTTCAGCAAATAGTGCACGACGCCCAAATCAATCGCTTCCTTGGCGTATTCGAATTCGCCGAATGCGCTGTATACGATCGTCTGCACGGACGGGTTCAGCATTTTCGCATGCTTGGCCAAGGTCAGTCCGTCCATTCCCGGCATTTTAATATCGGTAAACAAAATATCGAACGGCGATTCCTGAATCAGCTCCAGCGCCTCCTCGCCGTTGGTCGCGCTAGCGGCAATTAACGGGAGCCCGTGGCTATCGATGATTTTGCGAACGATCTTCGTCTCGATCACTTGATCGTCTACAAGCAAGATGTTGTACATGTCTACTCCACCCGTCGGCTCGAAATCGATTCGGACGCGAGCCGCTTATTTTCCGACAGCATGTTCGGCTTCTTTCTCCCGCGACACTTCCGTCTCCTCTTTGAAATTAACCGCCTCGGCGACCAGGTATAGCGGACGCCCTTTGGCTTCCTCGTAGGTGCGTCCAATGTATTCGCCGAGCACGCCGAGGAGCATTAGCGTAATGCCGTGGAACAGAAGGCTGATGGCGATCATCGAAGTCCAGCCCTGCTGCGTCGTGTCCGTGAACAGACGCTGGTACAGGACGACGAACAGGTAGACGAAGCCGACGGCCGAAAGCACGAAGCCGAGCACGCTGGCAATTTTCAGCGGTTTGGTCGAAAAGGAAGTCATCGCGTCAAGCGACAGCCGGATCATTTTCTTTAGCGGATATTTCGTTTCGCCCGCGAACCGCTCGTCCCTTACATAGTCGACCGACGTCTGCTTAAATCCGGCCCAACTGACCATGCCGCGAATAAAGCGGCTGCGCTCCCGCATCGAGGTCAGCGCGTCGCACACCTTGCGGTCCATCAGGCGAAAATCGCCCGTATCCACCGGAATGTTCACCGAAGTCATGGAACGCAGCAGCCGGTAGAAGGCTGCTGCCGTCATTTTTTTGAACAGAGACTCTCCTTTGCGCTCGATCCGTCTTCCGTAGACGACATCGTAGCCCTCGCGCCACTTGGCGACCATATCGGCGATCAGCTCCGGAGGGTCCTGCAGATCCGCGTCAATCAGTACGACCGTTCTGCCGGAAGCGTGATCCATCCCGGCCGTCACCGCGATCTGATGACCGAAGTTGCGCGAGAACTCCACCAGCTTCACGCGGCGATCCTCGGCGCACAAGGAACGCACGATGTCGGCCGTGCGGTCGCGGCTGCCGTCGTTCACGAACACGATCTCATACGTCTCCCCGAGCTTGTCCAGCACCGACCTCAGCCGGCCGTACGTAACCTCGATCACTTCTTCCTCGTTGTACATCGGCACGACGACCGACAGAAAACAGCCCTTCTGCACGAGTGAATCTCCCTTCATTTAGAAGCCCCAGCTTGGAAGCCAGCGTATCATCACATTCATCCATTCCCGGCTGATCGTCATACCCGTATACACCGGATAGAACCAAACGAACAGCCCCGTCGCCGCAATCACGACCGCCAGCGTCACTCTGCTTCCTCGATAGCTGCGCTCTTCGAACCAGCGAAGCATCCAGACAATGGACAAGATCAGAAGCGGCACCATCGGAAAATAATGATACAGGAACGTAATGCTTCGCGGCGCAATCATCCACGGGACGTAAAAGCTTAAATACGCGACGGCCAGCGTCAGCACGATGCGGTCTCTGCGGCGGAAGCCGAGCCACCAAGAGGCAAGCAGCGCGGCCAGTCCTCCCCACCAGACGAGCGGATTGCCGATCGCCGCGATGCTCTGGGCTTCCCCTTGCTCAAGATCCTTGCCGCCGTAATACCAGACCGGTCTCAGCATTAACGGCCAAGTGTACCACTTCGAAGCGTAAGGGTGCTCTTCCTTGACGCCTTTATGGTAATTGTACATATTTTTCTGGAACTGCCACAAATCCTTGTAGCTGTCTTCGGCCTGCGTCGCCTTGATGAACGGCGCATAAGTCGCGGAATAAACTCCGACCGGCACAGCCACATAGAAAATGACGCAAGCCATCAGCGTCAACACGATGCGTTTGGCCGTATCGTAGTCCCCGGCCATCCGTCCTTCGCGCCAGCGGCGGAAGAGCGCTAGCACAAGTAAAATCGCCAGCCCGGCTCCTCCGTACAAATAGTTCCATTTGACAGCTGCTGCCGCTCCGAAGAACAAACCGCTAAGCGCCAAATAACCGAGCGCTCGCTTAAAGCCGCCGCCCTGCCATTTCGTTTCTCCGAACCGATACATGCCGTAAAACATCAAAATCGTAAACGTCACGCCCGAAATGTCCACATTGGCCGAGCGGGAATGCACGAGATGGAAGCCCTCCAGCACAAGCAGCAGCGCCGCCAGGAAGGCATATCTCGTCCGTCCGAACATTCCTTTGGCGACGGCGTAAAAGAGCGGCACCATCAACGTGCCGACTACTCCCGCCATAAAGCGCCAACCGTACGGCGTCATATCGAACATTCGCACGCCGAGCTCAAGAATGATTTTGCCCAGAGGCGGGTGCGTATTCTCGTAAGGCTCCATCACCTCTATGAATTCGTAAGCAGTGCGACCGTGGTAAATCTCGTCGAAATACATGCTGTTGCGATAATCGTATCGATAAGGCGCCCATTGCTGCTCGTCGAACACCTCTTGCACGCTGCCCTGAGCAGACGGCGAATTATCGCTTCCGGATTCAATGTTCATGATTGGAATCGGTATGGAATCGACGCCCTTGGTGAAAAAAGCCGCTTCATAGAGACGATAGCCGATACGCTCGGTCGTAAACCTCATATAACGCGCCTCTACCGTCTTGTCCTCCGCCTTCCACGTAAATACGCGATTGGTCTTATGCTCGACCTTCGCATAGGATTCCCATTTTTGTCCGTCCAACGACCATTCGACGTTCGTCTCGCCTTTGGCTCCGGGTCCTTCGTACAAATTCAGCCTGTCGACCGTCCTGACTTCACCGAAGTCGACGGTAAAATTGTCCCCCGCCTTGCCCGGCATCCAGAACGTCTGAGGGGCGGTTCGATTGCCCAAGTCGGTGAAGGTCATAATCGCTGAAATCACGGTTAAAAGCACAACCAGTATAAGATCGAGCGGCGTCCACCGCCGATCCTCGCGGTGATAGGAAGTCGATCTGCCCCAGTGCACCGGAGCGGATCGAGCAGTCTCTTGATAGTCCATTTCCGTCCTCGCTTTCGACTTTCTGCCACAGTTTTTTCCTGTCCCTATTGTAGACGAACCGCCGCTCTCTGGAAAGAGCGCGATTCATTTTCCCCAAATCGGGTAATTCAAAATAAGCAAGTTATTGCTAAACCAAGGAGGAATGCACGATGACCGAAACGAACAAAGCGATCAAAAGCGCTGTGATAGGCGGAATAATCGGGGCAGCCGCCGCGCTTCTGCTGGCCCCCAAGTCAGGCAAAGAGCTACGAGGAGATATCCGCGAGCGCTGCGCTTCGCTGCAGAGCCGTACCAAGCAGTTTGTCGCCGACGTTGGCGACAAAACGATGGAAGTCGCCCAGCAGGTCGGAGAGAAGACGGCGGAAATCGCCGACAAAACCCGTTCCGTCCTGACCACCGTCAAAGACGAAATCCGCGAAGCCAAATAATTGACCGACGTTCGCCCTTATACGCAGCCGGCTCCCGTTCATATTGTTCGGGGCCGGCTTAGTTCTTACTCATTGGAGGAGATGAACGATGAAATATAACCCTAACGCAAGCGACCGGAGACTTTCCGCCCCCATTCGCAAACGCTCGCTGGAAACTGCCGAGAACGGCTCCATGGTTCAGGATTTCGACGATATGAAACGGCTCGGCGAGGATATGAAGCGAATGAAGACAGAGCAGGAGCTCGAGGAAGAAGGCTATGTGAACGACCCGATCCAGCAGGAAACTCGGAAATAATGAGGCTTCAGAAATAATGAGGCTATCGATTATCTTGTATGATAAAACTCCCCTCGCGGCGATAGGCTTGATTTCATGCCCGTCAGCCGCGAGGGGAGTCTTTGTTAGGTTCGAACCTTCTTAATCGAGATCCTCCTGCACACCACTCGCTTCCTTATCCAAATGCTTCTCTTCGCTCATTCGCCAACGCTTCAAGCTTGGCTTGCAGCGTGGCTTCGTTCGGCTCGTTTTCGAGCAGTGCGGGAACAAATAGCGCCTCGCAGCCCTCTTTCATAAGATAGGAATCCTTGAGATGATAGCCGTACTGCTTGGCAAGCGCATACATTTTGCAGAACTTCTCCGCCGCATCGATGGCTTGTCCCTTTGTCGTGTATATCGCCAATTGATTTCCGAAACCAAGCGGGTTAACGCGGGAGCAAATCGTCAAATGGAAGGCATCGCTCTTCTCCACTACGAATACGTCGCTCTCGAAAAATTCAATTTGATATTGGACTGTCATGGTCACCATCTCCTTTGCGGAAGGCTTATCGCTTCCGATATAGCTAATTACACGCATCGGGAGAAGCTGAAACAGTCGGGGTACAAGTCGATTATTCCGGCGGCTTGATCAGTTTCCGGAGCTTATCGAGAGCCCGCTTCTGAATGCGCGAGATGCTCATCTGCGACACGCCCAGCTCGTCGGCGATCGCCCTCTGCGACAGCCCGGTTACAAACACGAGACGCAGCACCTTGCTCTCCTCCGGATGCAGCTTCTCTAAAGCCTCCTGCAGGTCCAGCCGACTTTCCACATTGGCAAAATCGTCCGACGGCGCTCCGATCAAATCTCCCAGCATCGCAGGGTTGTCGTCGTCTGTCGTCGGAGTGTCCAACGAGGTGTAATGGTACAGCTCCCGTCCGGCCAATATTTCGGTCGTCTCCTCGACTCCGATGTCCAGATGACCGGCGATCTCCTCGATGTTCGGAGAGCGCTCAAGCTTGCTTGTCAGCTCGTCGATCGCATGCTGGACAACCAGGCTCATTTCCTTGATCCTTCTCGGCACTTGAATGTACCAGGACTTGTCGCGCAAATAATTTTTCATATGGCCTATCATGCTTTTCATCGCATAAGGCTCGAAGGGCATACCTAAACCAGGATCGAATTGCGTTAGCAATCTGAACAGCGCCAGCTGCCCGATCTGAAACAAATCCTCGGCCAGATCGGGCCGATTGCGCGACATTTTGTTCGCCGCCACCTTGACCATCGGCTCGTAGTGCTTAATCAGCCATTCGGCCTTCTTGGCGCATTCCGTGCGCTGATATTCAAGCAGAATCGCCATTGCGTCGTCGGGCAGACGCTCGGAAGAGGATAGACTCATACAGCCTCTTCTGTCGTCTGCCTTTTCTTCGCTAACGTAACCGCGGTCCCGCCGTCTTGTACGACGTCCACGCGATCCATCAGCGCCTGCATCAGGTAAAGGCCCAATCCGCCCGACCGGATGTCTTCGATCGCCTTCCCCTGTTCCACAGGCGCTTCCTTGTTTTCTTCTACTGTAAAGCTGCTGCCGTAATCTCTTACCGTAATGACCAATTCGTCCTCTTCCGTCGCAAACGTCACTTCCAGCCTTCCTCCTGCCTCTCCGTAGGCGTGCAAAACCGCATTATTGCAGGCTTCGGATACGGCAACCTTCATGTCTTCGATCTCCTCGAACGAAAACTTCAGTTTGCTCGCAATTCCGTACAACGTCAGCCTGACCAGATCGACATACTCCGGCAATGCAGGAAGGGTTAACTTAATTTCTCTGTCCGTTGTCATGAAGTCTCTCCTCGCTCCTCTCCGCGAATTCATTTTGCCGACTCCGACTTAATAAGAAACGGCGTAATTCCCGTCATATCAAACAGCTTGCGTATATGGGAAGGCGCCTGTTCGACGCCGAAGGGAATGCCTCGCGCATGAAGCGCTTTGGCTGCGGATATCAGAATTCCGATTCCCGTGCTGTCTATGTAAGTCAATTCCCGCAGATCGATCGCTACCGGGCGATTCGCCTGCTCGATGAGCGGCTGAAGAGCGGCGCGCACTTGGCCGGCCACCTCCAGATCGAACTCTCCCCCAACGTGCAAAACCGCTCGATCGTCCGCTTGCTCCGCGCGAAGCGTCAATTTATCCATGGCCATGTCGTCTCCTCTCGTCTGTGCCCGCATGAAGCCGATGCGTCATACTCCGCTTCGTTTGGGTAATCTTTAAAGAAATGGGCTCTCCAATCTTGTTATAACCCGTTTTTACCTTGTTTGAAACACATTGTATAACAAAAAAAAGATGCGGGAACCTAATCGGGATCGGAGGAAAGAAATATGCCCTTGCATTTCGGGTCGTTATTTTGGCCGAATTCGTATCGGGAGCCAGTCAGCTATCCCGAATTGAGCGGCCGTCTCGGTAAAAGCGTCGTTATCATTGGCGGAGGCATGTCCGGAGTCGTCTGCGGATTCGAGCTAAGCTCGAGCGGAATCGATACAGTTCTGATCGAACAGCAACGAATCGGAACCGGAAGCACTTCCGCCAATACCGGCCTGCTTCAATACAGCAATGATAAAATGTTGAGCGAGCTTATCCGCGCGATCGGCGAGACGGATGCGGCGCTCTTCTACCGGGCGTGCAAGCATGCGTCCGAGAAGCTGTGCGACATCGCCGAGAGCCTCCCGAGAGATACGGAATTCAAAAGACGAAGCAGCTTGTACTATGCCTCCACCCCTCGGGATAAAGAAACGTTGCGAAAAGAATACGACACGCTGGACAAACACGGCTTCGACGCGGATTGGTGGGAGGAGGAGCAAATCGCGGAGCATTTTCCGTTTCGTCGCTCCGCCGCAATCGTCACCCGTGGCGATGCCGAGGTGAACCCTTACTTGTTCGTCCATGCGATGGCCGAAGAAGCGGTCAAGCGCGGCCTCGAAATCTACGAGGGGACGAAGATGCTACGCGTGGAGCCCAACGGCGACGGCTATACGATTGTTACCAGCGCCGGCCGCATTGAAGCCGAGCATGTCGTGTATGCCGTCGGATACACCCCCGAAGCCGCCGGAGGACGCTGGCCCAGGACGAAGCTGCACCGTTCGTACGCCATCGTCACGGACCCGCTTCCGTCTCTCGCCGATTGGCACGAGCGCTTCCTGTTGTGGGAAACTGCGAGGCCATATCTGTACCTCAGAACGACGAACGACAATCGCGTTGTCATCGGAGGGTTAGATGAAAACTTGCGTCAGCCGGTGTCGTCCAAACAGGAGTTGCGCGCGCACTCCATGAGGCTGCTGGCCGAGCTGCGCCGGTTGTTCCCGGCCTATTCTCCGGAAATTCGCTACGAGTGGAACGCAACGTTCGGTGAATCGGCTGACGGACTTCCCTGGATCGGGGAAGACCCGGATCGTCCCGGCCAACATTATTGCCTCGGGTACGGCGGCAACGGCACCATCTACAGTTGTTTGGCGGCCGAGATTATTCGCGACCGGATTCTCGGCATCCCGAACGCTGTCGCTCCTATCGTCAAGCCGGATCGCGCTGTAGCCGCGGAATGAACCTTGACGCATGCCCAAACAGCCCTTGCACGACTTCCGCGACGAAGAGCGGAGTGCCGAAGGGCTGCTTTGGGCTATGCGCATACCGTGCTCCCTCCGCTCAGACAGCGGAGTAGAAGGGCTCGACGGCAACGACGCACACGAAGCGCGAGCCCGCTCCTTCCTTCGCTTCCAGACGTATCTCGCCTCCCATCGCCTTTGCCAGCGATTGGCACATCGCCAGCCCCAAGCCCAACCCTTCGAACTGGCGGGCAAGCGAGGAATCGATTTGAGAGAACGGAAGAAACAGCCGTTCGAGCTGGTCCTCCGGAATACCGATGCCGGTATCCTCGACCGCGACCGACAACCGAATCGGCTCCGCCTCCTGGCGCTCGACGTTGTCCACGCCGATGAACACATCTATGCGACCTTTCTCCGTGAACTTGATTGCGTTGTCTACGAGTCGGCGGACGATCTCGGCATATTTTACGGGATCTCCTCTAACGTATTGGGGGACGAGAGAATCGACGGCTAAGTTGAGCAACAGCGATTTCCTGTCGGCCTCCTCCGAGTAATCGGCGACGATCTGTCCGATCGTATCGGAGACGGAGAACGGCTGGCTGTCGAACTCCTCTTTACCGGATTCCAGGCGGGTGTATTCCAACAGATCGTTCACAATCGTCAGCAGACGATCCGCATTGTCCTTAATCGCACGGGGGAAAGCCTTGTGGCGTTCGTCAAAAGGAAAATCCATCAGCAGGTCGGCGACACCTAGCAGCGCGTTTAACGGGGTACGCATCTCGTGGCTCATCATCGCGAGAAACTCGCTTTTGGCCCGCGACGCCCTTTCGGCGATATTTTTCGCCTCAGTAAGTTGGCGCAGCGTTCCCTTCCGCTCCGTAATGTCCCTCACCGTGCAAGCGAAAAGTCGCTGCTGGTTAATGACGGCTTCTCCCAGTTGAATTTCGGCTTCGAAAGCAACTCCAGTGCTGCGTACGGCGGGCATCTCCCTGACAACGCCGGTCAAATACCCGGCGCCGTCTTCTTCGGAGGCAAGTCTCTGCATCTCCGCGAACCTGGGCAGCAGATCCTCCGCGCGAAACCCGATCATCCGGGTAGCCGGATAGCCGAACAATCTCCCCATCGCGGGGTTCGCCGACTGAACCGTTCCGGTGTCGTCGAACGTGAACATCCCGTCGATGGACGTATCGAAGATCATCCGGGATTTCGCTTCCTCGGTCGACAAGCTGTACGTAACTCTCAGCATTTCCCGATTGACCGCCTCTAGCTCCTCCGTCCGCTTGTGCAGCTCGGTACGCTGGCGCTCCAATTCCCGGTTGCTTCGATACAGCCGCACCAGCGCGCCGATTTTTGCCTTGACGATCGAAGCCGTGACCGGCTTGATCAGATAATCGATCGCTCCGGTCGAATACCCTTCGAATTGATGAACGATTTCTTTGCTTGTCGCGGTAATAAACAAGATCGGAATATGCTTCGATCTGTCCCTCGCTTTGATCAGTCTGGCCGTCTCGAAGCCGTCCATTCCCGGCATCTGAACGTCCATCACGATGACCGCGAAATCTTCGCGCAACAGATGGCGCAGCGCTTCTTCGCCGGATTGGGCGCGCACGAGCCGATAGCCTTCTCCGCCCAGCGTCGCTTCCATGGCGAGCAAATTTTCGATATGGTCGTCCACGATCAGCAGCGACACAGGATGTCTTTCAGGCACTCTGCCTCCTCCTTCTTTTTAAAGGTTGTTCAGAATTTGCACGATTAGAGAACTTTACGATAAATTCGGTGAGTATCGTTCCAGGTTTCGTACCGGTCCTCGATCGGAGTGAACGCTAACGACTCCCTCCCACCCAGAACGAGAAATCCGCCGGCAGCCAAGCTGTCGTAGAACAGGCCGTGAACCCGGTTCGACAGCTCCGAGTTGAAATAGATCATCACATTGCGGCAGAACACAACGTGAAATTCGTTAAACGAGCTGTCCGTCGCCAGATTGTGGCGGGCAAACACGATTCTCTCCCGCAGAAACGGCTTCAGCATTACAATGCCGCGTTCCGATGCGTAGTAGCTGGAAAATTCCCCTGTGCCTCCCGCAGCCTGATAGTTTCGCGTATACTGCTGCATGCGGTCGATCGGAAGAATGCCGTCGCGCGCTCTCTGCAAAGCCTCTTCGCTGATGTCCGTCGCGTAAATTCGCGACTTGTCGAGCAGCCCCTCCTCATGAAGCAGGACGACCAGGGAATATACTTCCTCCCCCGTCGAGCACCCGGCATGCCAAATGCGTACGAACGGCAGCTTGCGCAGCCCCGGAGCTACATTGCGCCGGAAAGCCAGGAACATCTCCGGATCCCGGAACAGCTCGGTCACCGGAATGATCAGGTCGCCGAGCAGCCGCCGGAAAGCGTCGGAATCATGCAGAACGTTTCTAAGCAAGGATGAAATGTCGTCAAGGCCTTCCAACCGCATCCGATGCCGAATCCGGCGGCCTACGGACGAAGAAGAATAGTCGCGAAAATCGTAGCCGTACCTTTGATAGATCCCCTCCAGCAGCAGCGCGGTCTCGATCTTCTCCAGCTCGGCGTCCCGCTCTTCCGCTTCTTTCATCGATACAACCACACTCTCATTAAGGATAGAAGCTGGTCCGTATTAACCGGCTTCGTAATATAGTCCGACGCTCCGGCTTCAATACACTTGTTGCGGTCGTCCTTCATCGCCTTGGCCGTCAGCGCGATAATCGGAAGCTGGCTGCGCTCGGGATTGCCGCGGATGCGTCTCATCGCTTCGTAGCCGTCCATTTCCGGCATCATAATGTCCATCAGCACCAGGTCGATGTCCGGTTCCGCGTCCAGCTTGGCGAGCGCTTCGCGGCCATTCTCCGCATACAGCACCTTCATGCCGCGATGCTCAAGCACGCCGGACAAGGCGAAGACGTTGCGAACGTCGTCGTCGACGAGCAGAATCGTTTTGCCCTCGAAAGCCTCTTCCCGCTGATGCAGCTTGCTGAGCAGCTTCCGCTTGTCCTCCGGCAGGTCGGCCTCGACCCGATGCAGGAATAACGTCGTCTCCTCCAGCAACCGCTCCGGCGACTTGACGTTCTTCAGCACAAGCGGGTCGGCGTAAAATTTCATCTTCCGCAGCGTCGCTTCATCGTCCTGCCCTTCCGAATGGACGATCACCGGAATTCTCAGCAATTCGGTCGATTGCCGCATTCGCTTGAGCAGTTCGACGCCGGCGCCGTCCGGTAAGGCGGAATCCAGCACGATGCAGTCGAACGTCTCGGCCTGCAGACGCGCCCAGGCGCTTTCGGCATCACCCACTGCTACGACGCGGACATCGTCGTGAACGATTAGCTCGGACAAGCTCCGCCGCGCCTCCTCGTCCCGTTCGACGAGCAGCAATCGTTTCGGCTTGCGTTCTAACACGTTGCCGATGCTCTCGAACGCATGCTCCAGCTGCTCGGCCGTAGCCGGCTTCTGCAAATGATCGATCGCCCCCATTCGCAGCCCGTGAGAGGATTGCTCCGTCACGGAGATGACGTGAACCGGAATATGCCGCGTCGCCGGATCGCTCTTCAATGCATTCAGAATCGACCAGCCGTCCGTAACCGGCAGTTGAATATCGAGCAAAATCGCGTCTGGCTTGATCGATTTGGCCGCTTTGAGCCCCGCGTCTCCTTGCGTTTCAACGATGGCCTTGAAGCCCCTCGCTCGGGCCATCTCGAGCAGTACCTTAGCGAAGCTTGTGTCGTCTTCAATCACAAGCAGCACCTTATCGTCGGGCTGAAGCGATTCCCGATCGTCTTCCAGCCTGGTCTCCGACTCCGCCGCGGACAGAAGCTCTGCCGCCGCAGCCGCATAATCTGCGGCAAATCCGGCTGCCAGCGGTTCCGCATAAGCTTCGCCTTCCGCATCGCCCTCTGTCTGAGGGTCCGCAAGATGCTCGGGCAGTATGAGCGTGAACAGACTGCCCTTGCCCGGCTCGCTCTCCAGATGAATCCAGCCTCCGAGCAGATGAGCCAGCTCGCGGCTGATCGTCAGCCCCAGGCCGGTGCCCCCGTACTTGCGGCTCGTCGTTCCGTCCGCCTGGCGGAACGCTTCGAAGATCAGCTCGCTCTTGTCTCGGGCAATTCCGATTCCCGTATCCGCGACCGCCAATGCGATATAGCCGGCGCCTTCCAAGCTTCTGGACGCATCCATCTCGTGCGGATGCGGCCTGCGCATCGTCAGCGTGACGGTTCCTTCATCCGTAAATTTGAGCGCATTGGACAGCAGGTTTCGCATAATCTGCTTCAGCCTGTGCCCGTCCGTCCGAATCGAATCCGGAATATCGTCCTCGCGGACAATATGGAGCGCCAGCCGCTTCGATTCCGCGAGCGGCATGTACAGATGATCCAGGAACGCCAACAGTTCTTCGAGCACCGTCCACTCGGGATGAATGTCCATTTTGCCCGCATCGATCTTGGACAAGTCCAAAATTTCGTCGATCATCTTGAGCAAATCGTTCCCCGACAGATGGATCGTTCGCATATACTCCCGCTGCTTCTCGGTCAGGTTGCCTTCCTTGTTCTCGGCCAGAAACTCCGACAGGATGAGCAGGCTGTTCAGAGGAGTTCGCAGCTCGTGGGACATATTCGCCAAAAATTCGGATTTGTACTTGCTCGTCAGCGCGAGCTGCAGTGCCTGGCGTTCCAGCTCCTCGTTGGCTTTGGCGATTTGCTTGTTCTGCTGCTCCATGCGGACGACGTGCTGCTCCAGCGCCTGCGTCTTGTCGGTCAGCTCCTTGTTCGCGTACTCCAGCTCTTCCTGCTGCTGCTGCAGCCGCTCTTCCGATCGGAGAAGCTCGCTCTGCTGACGCTCCAGCTTGTCGTTCGTCTCCCGCAGCTCTTCCTGCTGGCAGACCAGCTCCTCCGATTGCACTTGCAGCTCCTCGGTCATCGCTTGCGACTCCTTCAGCAACTCCTCCACGCGCTGGCGCGAGCGCATATTGTTCAGAATCGTCCCCAGCTTCTCGCACAGCGCCTCGAGCAGCTCCCTGTTTTCGGCGTTAAAAGCCGTCAACGTCGCCAGCTCAAGCACGCCGAGCACCGCGCCGTCATACAGAATCGGCTGTACGATCAGACTGCCCGGCGCGATCGCGCCCAGCCCCGAACCGATCTTGAAATAGCCGGACGGCACTTCATCGAGAGCAATCGGCTTGGCGTCGCGCAAGCATTGCCCAGCCAATCCTTCGCCGGAGCGGATCACCGTCGGAACGCGCACGCCTTCCACTTCGCAGTCCTTCATCATCGCGTACGAGCCGGCCAATTGCATCGCAGCATCTTCCCGGCTTGGATCGGACAAATAGATCAGCCCGTGCGCCGCGCCAAGCACCGGAGCGAATTCGGAGATAAACGCTTGGGCGACATTGCTCATGTCCGTACCTTCCTGCAGCAGCTCCGTCACATGGGCAAGCTGCTCGTTTACCCGGGCCTGTCTTTTCTGAACTGCCGCTACTCTTGCCTCCCGTTCGTTCTTCTCCTGAAGATCAAGCGCGATTTGCTTGAATATCTGAGCCAGTTCTCCAAGTTCGTCCTTGGATTTGACTTCAATGCGGGAGAAGCTTCCCAACCGTCCCCTCGCGAACCGATCGGCCATCCGGCCCAGCAGATTCAACCCCTGGTTAATGCTTGGGAACACCCATATCACGACGGCAAGTCCAAGCAGCAGGCCGATAACCGTCAATAGGGCGACCATGCTGACGGACCAGTTGTAGGTTTCCTTGGCATCCGCCATCTCTTCCTTCAGCGCATTCTCCTGAACGGATACGAGCACGTCCACGTTGTCGATGACATCGCGCTGCTGATTGCGCAAGCTGCCGGCGTATAGCGCCTTCGCCTCCTCGATTTTGCCTTCGCCGACATTATCGACGAATGCCCGAACAGACGAGCCGTAGCTGGCCGTCAATTGGTCGATCCGACTGATCAGATCCAATTCGGCCGCCCCGAGCGACATATTGGCCAAGGTCCGATATTGCCGTTCCGCGCTCTCCAATCTTCTTGAAATGTCCTCAACCGCCCGCTCCGGGTTCAGCTCTCCGATCATAATGTCGTTCATAAGGCGGCCGGAGGCGTTCACCTCTCCCCGCAGCGAAAGCGCGATCTGGACTTTCTCGAACCGGTTTTCGTAAAAATGATCCATGGACCGGCTCATGTGGCCGAGCTGCAAATAACCGAAAGAGGTAACTCCGGCAAACAACAGCAGCAGCATAGCATAGCCGATGCCCAACTTCGTTTTGATTTTCATACAGGAGCTCCTCCAAGGCGAATCTCGGCTTTGACTACGCAGCGATCGTCCGAACGACCGTCCGACGGAGCGCTGCGAACGAGCCGTTCCAGATCGGCATCGCTGCCGCGAACTTGCAAATAATCGGCCAACTGGGCGAGTCGGGCTTCGTCAGGTCCCTCGAACGATCCAAAAATCCCGTCGGTGAACAGGATGAGCTCTCCTTCCGAAGATAGAGGGATACTTCGGGAAGCCAGCTCCAGCTTGTCAAATAGCCCCAACGGGGGACAGCTTACCGACAGTTCCTCCGGACGCTCGCCCTTGGCGCCGAAAAGATAACCCGGAGGGTGGCCCGCATTGATGTAATCGAGCCTCCGCCTTTCCAGGTCGAGCGTTGCATAAATGCCGGTGCAATAATAATGAATAAGCTCGTTCTCCCATTGCAGCCCGGTCAACCGACGATTGAGCTCCTTGAACACCCTCTCCGGCGACCATAGCGTGCCGATCGCCTCTTTGAGAATCGAAGCGATAAACATGCTCATAAGCGAGGAAGATATGCCGTGTCCCATCGTATCGATGACGGCGATCGCCCAGCGGTTGTCGTCGATTCTGTGCCAGGCGTACAAATCGCCGGCCAGCTCCTCTGAAGCCTGATAATAAGCGCGAATGCGAACGCGGGAATCGTCTACCTCATCCGGCAGCACCGATTCCTGAACTTGCCGCGCGAGCAGCAGCTCCTCGCGAAGCCGTGCGTCTCGCTCCTTGTGCCAATCCAGCTCCCGCTTCAACTTAAGCGCAGAGCGAATTCGTGCGAGCAGCTCGATTTTATTAATCGGCTTCGTCACGAAGTCGCTCGCGCCCGCATCAAGCGCCTCGGCCAGCTTTCGGGAATCTCCGACCGCCGTAACCATTATGACCGGAATATCTTTGTAGCGGGCGTCCGCCTGCAATCTTCGGCAAGCTTCAATCCCGTCCATCATCGGCATCATCACATCGAGTAAAATGAGATCGACCCGCCCGAGAAGGGGCGCGTTTCCATTAGCATCGCCTTCTCCGGCAAGCAAGGCGAACATTTCTTCCGCCGACTGCGCCGATTGGAAATCGACGTACCCGGCCCGTTTCAGCATCTCTTCAATAACAAGCACATTCATGGCATTATCGTCTACGATCAATACGGTCATCTTCTCTGTCTCCTTGACCAATGTCGAATAAGATGGCTGCTTCGCAACCAAATCACGTTGTCCCGTAAGCCCAGAATTTTATCTCGAAAATAGGAAGAATAGTGCATATATCTCCTTACGCTGCTATACGGTCCTGAAATCCTGAAGGGGTAAACCCGCTAAGCGGGAATTTTAGGACCGTATGAGGCAGTCTCCAAGGAGATACATGCACTCTAACCTTTAATCGATAATCTTCTAGTTCAACCCGGATCGCTTACGAGATAGCGTCATTCGGCTCCGGACTTAATGGCGAGCCATGATCAGAACTTTGCCTTTGTCCAATTCGGACTCATACATGTTCGCTTCCGACGAACTGAAGCCCATCGATTCGATCTTGCTGCGGAGAGCGTCTCCCCGGCTGCGGAATAAATTCGCCATCGCGTCGAACATACCTTCTTCGGCTATGCCCACCGTGTTCGTGTCGAACGCGTCGGCCAGATGGCTTGTCCTCTCGCTCTCGTGCGCCAGCACGTAGATTTCCTTCTCTCCGTACCCTTGGCGATGCAGATCGTTCACCACTCCGACGGCTTCCAATCCGTTGTTTACTAGTTTAGCATAGGCTTTCATTCTGCTCTCCTCCTTTTTTTCTCTCTGTCTCTTTTAGGTGAACCAAAGAATCGAATGTCCATTGCATCGGTTCAACCTATACTTCTCATTTAACCAGGCTCTATTTATATGAAACAGAAGTTTGTCAACGTTGTTAGAAAAAAACGCGAATCGGATGAAGCTGGCGCGCGAGGTCAGAATTCGGAACCGAAAAGGTCGAGCGAGACGAGCTTTCCTCTCTCGTCAACGAACACTTTAAGCGCTTCGGGGCCGTGGATCACGCCCCAGCCGTCTTCCGCCTCAAACTCCGGATTTCCGAGCGCGCGGCGCAAATCCGGCCCGGACATCGCCAGCTCGCGCCCGTTCAGATTGACCTTGTCGGCACGCGAAGTCACTTGCACAAAGCTGACTTCTCCATCGCACAGCCCGACGTTTCTGCCGCCCATATAGCTCCATATGACGCAATCGGGATGCCATTCATCGGTTTCGACGGCATTGGGCTTGCCCCATGCAGCAATAACCTCGCTCTCGGTGTCTCCAAGCGAGACCCCGTCCAAATCCCATTGAGGAACAGCGGCGACGGCCGCCGAAGCGGTCGAATAAGACGCTGCCCCTCCATTTCCCATCAGTGAAAATAAAAGCAGCCAGGAGAACCACATTCAGTATCCCTCCTTCGCCTGCGGATACGGCCGTTTAGCCCGATAATCCTTGCCTTTCTTTAATCCGATCGCAAGTCGCGAGCCGATCGCCGCCCATTTCAGCCACTGCGGCGGCGTCGATTCGGCGGCGTGCTCCTGTGCCGACTCCGCCTGCTTCTGAAATCTATCGGTCCATTTCCGGGCCGCCTTGCGGGCCGTTCCGGTGACATCGCTCAGTATCGCTCCGACATCCTGAATCGCCGCAAAAAACGGATCGGTCGACTGCAGCTTGCCTTTCACATCAAAGGCGGCGTCGTTCACGCTGGAGGCCAGCTTTCCAACCTCTCCCCGCAGCTCCTCTACCGTTTGTTTAACTTCCTTCAGTGTAGACTCGGCGGCTAGAAGAGATTGCCTGGCAGTTCTAAGCAGCGCTATCAGAAACCCACATAGAAAAACAAAAGCCACTGCCGCAATCGCGGCGCTCATTGCCAAAATCTCTTGATTCCCCATATTTTATCTCCTCCGTCGACATCCGTCGTTACTATTCGTTAAACGTCTCCCCTGCTTCCGAAACAATCGGACGTATCGGATTCATTGTCGTCCATGGCGGGTAACGAGTCATTATCACAGGCTGCGGACCGGCTGAAAGCTGCCGGCAACCGCACACATAAGGAGGAGTTCAATATGTTATACTGGGCAGCTGTCTTTTTTATGGTGGCAATTGTGGCCGCTATTTTCGGATTCGGCGGTATCGTCAGCGCTGCGGCGGGGATCGCTAAAATTTTGTTTTTCGTCTTCCTGATTCTGTTTATCATCTCCCTGATCACGGGCAGACGCGGAAGAGTGTAACTCGCTCGACCGTTCTCCCGCTGGACAAGACGTCTGGATAAAGGTTGCAGTAAATGTATTTTTCGGGTAAAGTAGGCTTTAGCACGGAGTCCTCTCCCGCTAAGCCATGGTCGCTTGACGACGGGGTGATTTTCTCTTGATCGCAACAGTCTGACCGACTCTATTCCCGACACCTATTCATCCAACCGATTACAGACGCTTCCCTGCGCTTGAACGCGAACCGGGGGCGTCTTTTTATTTTCCGGGAGGTGATTGAGACTGCGGCGATTGCGGTAATAGGTTCACAGTTGACCCTACGGGGGGAACACATCAATCAAACGGAGGTTGATCCTATCATGAAAGCTTTACTTCTCGCCGGAGGATTGGGAACGAGACTTCGCCCCTTGACGGAACATCTTCCGAAGCCTATGGCCCTTGTGGGCAATCGGCCCTGGCTCGAGCATCTGCTCCTGCACTACAAAGAGCAAGGCGTGCAGGAGTTCGTAATCGCCGTAAAGCATTACCGCGAGCTCATCGAAAGCTATCTCGGCGACGGTTCCAAATATGGAGTGCGCATCGACTATTCGGTGGAAAAGGAGCTGCTTGGCACTGCGGGCGCAATCAAAAACGCCGAGCATCTGCTTAGCGACCGTTTTATTGTGGTGAATGCGGACATTATTCATCAAGTTAATCTGGCGGCGGCTTTGCGTTATCACGAGAAGCATGGAGGAGCTGCGACCATCTGCCTGACCGAGGTCGACGATCCTTCGCATTACGGCGTCGTCGAGCAGACGGACAACGGTCAAATCGTCCGTTTTATCGAAAAACCGAAAAAAGAAGAAGCACCGTCAAATCGGATCAACGCCGGCATATACATTATGGAGCGCAGAGCGCTGGACTACGTGCCCGCGGGCAAAGCCGTTTCCATCGAGAAGGAAACCTTTCCCCTGCTGATCGCCGAAAACAGCGGCGTGTACGGCCATCCTATCGGAGGCTATTGGATGGATATGGGCACCAAAGAACGTTACCGCCAGCTCCATTGGGACCTGCTCGATCGTCGCTTTCCCGTTCGCATCGACGGCAAGGAGATGGAGGACAAAGGCATCTGGCTCGGAGAGAACGTGCGCGTCGGCCAGGGCGTTCTGTTCGTCCCGCCGGTCATGATCGGCGACGACGTCTCGATCGGAGACCGGGCGATCATCGGTCCCTATGCCGTCGTCGGCAACGGAAGCCGCATCGGCAAGCAAGTCAGGCTGTCCAACTCGATTTTGTGGGATCGGTGCAAAATCCGCGCCGGCGCTCAGCTCAACGCCTGTATTTTCGGATCGGCCATGCAGGTCGGACCGCATATTTTGCACGAAGCTGTATGCAATCGCATTTTGGAGGTGCAACGCCGATGAATCCACGTCAGCCCCAGATCGCTTATGTCAGTACTTATATTCCGAAAAAATGCGGCCTGGCCACTTACACCCATCATCTCAGAGAAGCGATTTCCCATGCCAAGGGAGCTCGCGTCCCGGATCCGGTCATTACGATGTGCAATCCGGACGAACAGAGCGATTATCGCGAGCCCTGGATGCTGCCGCTCGTTAAGCAGGAACCGGGCGATTACTCCAGAGTTGCCGAGCTGATCAATCAAAGCTCCGTGGACGTCGTGTCCCTGCAGCACGAGTTCGGTATTTTCGGCGGCGAGGCCGGCTCGTCTGTGCTCCACTTTCTGGATCGGTTGAAAAAGCCTGTCGTGACGACCTTCCACACCGTGTTCGAGCATCCCGTCGAGCCTTACTCGCCGATCCAGCGCGAAATTGCCCACCGCAGCGATCATCTGATCGTCATGAACCGGAGAGGCATCGGCTACCTGCACGACAACTTTGAAATTCCGCTCGACAAAATTTCGTTTATTCCGCACGGCACTCCCGTTCCGAACAGGGCCGACCGCCTGAAGGTGCGGAAGGAAGCCCGTTGGGAAAATCGCAAGGTGCTGTTCACGTTTGGCCTGCTTGGGCGGAGCAAAGGGATCGAGCTGATTTTACGAGCGATGGCTTCCGCCGTTCAAGCCGTTCCGGAGCTGCTCTACGTCATTGCCGGACAGACCCATCCGGAGGTTCGCAGGCATGAAGGAGAAGCCTATCGCGACGAGTTGCGGGGGTTGATTCAAGAGCTCGGGCTGCAGCATCACGTTCAATGGATCGACCGCTATATGCCGGAGGAGGAGCTTGTCTCGTTCATTTCCGCCTGTGACCTGTATGTCACGCCGTATCCCGGCATGGGCCAGATTACGAGCGGTACGCTGGCTTATGCGGCCGGCCTGGGCAGACCAATCCTCTCGACGCCTTACATTTATGCGCTCGATCTGGTGCAAGGACGCGAGGAGATGCTGCTTCCATACGGAAACGCGGAGATTTGGAGCGCGAAGCTGATCGAGCTGTTTACTTACCCCGGGATGCTTGCGGATTGGGAGCGAGCCATCTCGGAAATCGGGCGAAGCATGCATTGGCCGCATGTCGGGGCGCAGCATTTGCGGCTGTTCCATCGCATGATTTCACAGCAAAGGGACAAAATTGCCGATGTCGTATAACGAGAGGACATTCCGTCAGACGGCGCTCCCTTCCTTCGCCCATCTGCGCCGCCTGACGGACGATACGGGACTGCTTGAACACGCCTTGGGCCGGATTCCCCGCCGGAGAGAAGGCTATACGACCGACGACAACGCCAGAGCGTTATGGACGGCGACGGAGTGGCTAAGCTTCGGAGAGCGGACGATCGGAGCGGAAAATGCAGCGGAGCTGGGCAGGTTGGCCGATGTGTATCTTGCGTTTATGCTGTGGGCCCAAGAGGATGGCGGATGGTTTCTGAACAATTTCGCTTACGATCGCACCCTTGAACCGGAGGAGATTTCCCACGATTGCCAGGGCCGGTCGATTTGGGCTTGCGCCGACGCCTGGATTCGACTGGAAGGTCCTCGGCGCGAGACGGCGCGAACGATCTTCGAACGTAGCCTGCCTACGTTCGGACGAATCGAGTCGCTGCGCGGCCAGGCGTTCGCGATGGCCGCCTGCGCCCATGTGCTGGAAGCTTCGCGCGACGGCGCGATCGACCTTCCGCTCGACGTGAAGAGTGAGATGCGGCACCATCTGGAGCGCCTGGAGGCGGTGCTCTGCCAGGCTTACCGCAACTTCTCCGCGCCGGACTGGCGCTGGTTCGAGCCGGCGATGACCTACAGCAACGGCGTTCTGCCGTGGGCGATGCTTCGCACGTATCGGTTCACGAAGCGGCCGGAAACGTATCGGGTTGGCATCGAGAGCCTGGCGTTCCTCGTCGAAGCGATGACCGCCGAAGAAGGATGGCTGCGGCCGATCGGAAATGAGGGCTGGTGCACCAACGATTCGGGCGAGGTCAGTCGATGGGATCAGCAGCCGCTCGAGATGTTCAAGCTGGCGTTGGCGCTGGAGGAAGCGGCCGCTGTCGAGCTGCTGGTCGAGCATGAGGACGCCCGGCTGGTCGGCAGCGCGCGCGGACACGGCGCGGGCGATTCATCGGCGGACCGCGGCAGCCGCCGCCCCGCCGTGCTCGGCCGATCCGCGCTCGAAGACGGATTCGTCCTGGGAGAGGGGCAGCATTGCAGCTATGGCGCTCTGCGCGATATGTGCCGGGACTGGTTCTACGGTGCCAACGACCTGCGCGTGCCGGTCGCCGATCGCCGGGACGGAAGCTGCTGCGACGGTCTCACTCCATACGGCCCGAACATTAACTGCGGCGCCGAAGCCGCGTTGTCGTATTTGATGACGGAGGCTCTCTGCCTTCATCGAACGAAATGATTATCGACGGATAATATGGAGGGCATCTATCTCCTTCCGCTGCTATACGATCCTGAAATGGGAATGGTAAACCCGTGATAAGGTGATTTCAGGACCGTATGAGGCAGTCTCCAGGAGATAGACGCCCTTTTTTTGTCGATAATCTTTTGCGCCCTTACTTATAAATAGCCCCTTTTGACGACCAACTTAATTAATCGCATCCACAGCGATGTTATCGAAGCGGGCGTGAACCCAACCCCATCTTAAGCCGACCGAACCTGAAGCAAACGAGCTGTCGGTTACACTTATTACCGGAGTGCTGGACCGGTTCAAGAACACCTTGATCGATGAGCCTTGAGCAACAACCTTGATATGATACCAGTTGTTATTGTCGATTGCGGCAGCAGCTTCTCCCAGGATCGAGTAGCCCGTTCCGTTAACCTTTTCAACATAAACCTTGTCCTGATAGGCTTTTAATCCGAATGCATACCCCGTATAGCCCGTCGAAGACGGATTAGAAACCCTGAATAATAATTGAGGATCGCCGTTATCTTCCGGATAAACGTCCGCTTCATATACGAAGTCGCTAAAATTCGTATTGTCTGCGGTAGCAATGAAGCTTCCGCCGTTATTGGCTGCATACTCGCCGTCTTGTACGCTAAATCCTCCATTGCCGTAAGTCGTCCAGCCAATCGCATCGCCATCGTCGAAACTATCATAAAAAACAGAGTTGCTTTCATATGCGATTACCGGCGACAAGTACGCGCGATCAAAGTCGCTGGTTCCCAACTGAGTCGTTTTAAACTCGATGACATCACCTTGATTAACTGTAGTTAAAACGTTAAAAGATATGCCTCCGTAAAGGTCCGTATCGTTGGGGCCGATTTGAGCCCATGTCCCTGAATACGGATAGATCTGTTCTCCAGTGCTTCTATTCATAATGACCATCCCCACGCCATCGCCGCCTGGAACAGCCTTCCTGAAGTTCGTTTGGGACGATATCCTTATCTTCCCGGCTTTAGGCGCAGTCCATTGTCTGCTGGAATTGGATGTATCGGCTGAAACTTCGTCATGCCCAATCCACGTGGAACGCCCGCTTATCGATGATTTCCAACGGCCGTTGACATTGTCCCATATCAAGTCCGAATAATTCCAGCCCTGCTCTTCCTGATAGCTAAATCCATTGACTCCCCCCTGCGAATTGCCGAAGTCAATGCTGGATGAGAAGAGATTATCGCTTGGCTGCCCGTTTATTATCATCTTCCCGATACTCGCAAACAGATTTTTCAAAGCAGGATCGTACCATTTACTCTCAGGCTTTACGGAATACTGATTAAAGCCGTCCCATTCATTATTAGGTATGATTCCGTCATGGAATGCCCATACCAACATGCCTACTACGCGCGGTTCGCCGAGCGCCATCTCCAGATTTTTCATCAGGTTAACCCTCATGCTGTTCTGCTGGCTTTCCATTGTGCCGTTCCAACCATGGTGGTAAGCCCCTACGGTAACCACCCATAGATCCTGATTTTTGGTCGCTTTACTTTTCAGAATGGATAAAGTGTGGGCCTGAAAGCCTAAATTGCCATCCGGACCGTTATTGTCGAAAAATAAATATCCGTTATAGCCGTCAAAACCAACGTCGGTAACATCATCAAAGTAAGTGTCGCTAACCGGAGGCTGCGCATGCCCGAATGCTGCGGGATCGAAGGCTTCCAATCCCTCTATGACGATCCTTTTCTTATTTGGAAAGTCGTTCTTCACTAATAGACAGCCGGTCCGGAAGTCAGACTCCGTTATCCCCGCCAGATACGGCTCGTCAGAGATATAAAACCCGGCAATTTGGTCTTCATAGCCGCTGAGGACGTATTGTTTATAATCACTCCACCTCTGCAAATAATCAGCCCTCAGAGTGGACAGACCGTTCCCCAAATGTCCCCCAGGCGCCTTTTTAAACAATAGACCGTCAATGCTCTGGAAAATAACCATGTTTTTATCTTTTAGTTCCTGATAAAAGCTTCTTACTCTCGGTGCCATCTGCTGTACGGTTTCATCGCCGTTAATGAATGCCCATGACTGTACGTTTACATTCGTAATGCCGAGGTTATCTATATCATCGACGAAATTGAAACCTCCGTCGTGAAGCATTCCTTCTATCCCATAAAATCCAAAATACTTAAGATGCGACTGAGGAGTTACGGCATAGCTATTTACCGAACCTATACTCATCATAATAGCGATAAGAGCAACTACTAATGACGCGCTTTTTTTCAACATCCTTTTCTCCTCCATTCTTAATTTCAAATTTACCGTTACTTCAATCCGCTTATGAGCATGCCTTTAGTCAAATACTTCTGAGCGAACAAGAACACCGCGGCCGTCGGGATCAAGCTGAGAAAAATACCGGCCAATACAACCGGATAGTTAGTCACATATTGCCCTCGGAAATAGGAGATCCCTACGGTTATCGTCATTTTCTCCGGCGAGTTCAGGTAGATTAGCGGGTTGAGCAAATCGTTCCAATGGGCAATAAAATTGAGCACGGCCAACGTAGCTAACGACGCTTTAACGAGCGGAAGAAATATGGAGATGAAAATCCGAAACGGACTGCAGCCCTCCAGCTTGGCAGATTCGTACAAGGCGTCGGGAACGGACATCATATGCTGCCTTAGGAAAAATACGCCGAAAGCAGAGCCTGTCCAACTGGGAAGAATAAGCGCCCATAAGCTATTCATCAATCCTGCCGACTTCATAATAATGAATAAAGGAATCATCGTCACAACGGAAGGAATCATCATCACAATAAGCACCATTGCAAATAACGTATCGCGGCCCTTGAAATGCAGCTTAGCGAACACGAAGGCTGACATGGCGCTGGCGAAGACGCCGCCTACCGTGGCCAAGACGGTTACAAATACGCTGTTCCTAAAGAAGGAAAGCATCGGTACTTCGGTTACAACTTTTACGTAATTGTCCCATGTCCAGTTTTTCGGAATGAAGTTGCTGCCGGAAATAATTTCGTAGCTGCTTTTAAAAGAGGAAAGCAATAGCCATAAAAACGGAAGAACGATGATCAAACCTAGTCCGAGCAGAATCATAAAGTAGAGCAGCTTAAGTGAATGTTTTTCATTAATTGTCTCCATCGGGTCCTCCTGTCATGGGAGTCTGACGGAGTCAAACTCGCAGGTCTGTCCTATTCGGCGCACTCGTTAAAGATCGTAATGTACCCATCTCTTCTGGACTTTTAATTGAATCACCGTAACGATTAAGATAACGACGATCAAAATATAGGACAATGCCGAGGCATAGCCCATGCGGAACCCTTGAAACGCTTCTTTGAAAATGTACTGCACAATCGTTAATGTCGAATTGGCCGGCCCGCTAAGCAGATAAACTTCGCCGAACATCTGGAATGCCGTTATGATCTGCGTAACAAGGATAAAAAAGGTAGTTGGCGTAACCAACGGGATCGTAATCTTCCACATCTGCTGGAATTTCGATGCTCCGTCCACCCGACTGGCTTCGTAATAATCCGTTGGGACGTTTTGCAGCCCTGCCAGGAAGAGCAATGCAATGTATCCCATTCCAACCCACAACGTCATAATCGCAATCGAGCTCATCGCATGGTTCTCATCCATCCAATATACTTTGGACAGTCCGAGACCTTGCAGCATCTGATTAAGAAATCCGTCGGCTCCGTACATATATCCCCATACCAAGGCGATGGCTACAACCGAGCAAGCCGTAGGGAAAAAGTAAGTCAGCCGAAAGAATTGGATGCCGCGCAGCTTCTGGTTTAACAACACCGCAAGCAGAAAGCCGAGAATGATCTTGGCCGGGATGGTGATGACCAGAAAGATCAGCGTATTGCTCATTGCTTTCCAGACCAGGTCGTCCTCTATTAGCGTTCGGTAATTGGATATGCCGATCCATTCCGCTTTGCGCACAATATCCCAGCTTGTAAAGCTCATGGTGAAACCGAATAAAGCGGAATAATAGACTAAACCAATGCCCACAAACAAAGGGATGAGCAAAATAAACGCCCATAACGCGTCCGGGCTCATACGCCTCTTCTTCTTTGCAGACTTTATTACATCCGCATTCTTGTGCATATCTCGCAAAAGTTGCACCGCCTTAAGTAGGGGATAGCCTTATTCAACTATCCCCTAGCCTGTAGATTATTGTTTCTCGAATTCTTTATTCACTTGGTCGTGGAGCGTCTCCAGTTCCTTTTTGATGTCCGCGTCCGGCCTTTCCATGATTTTCACGTCGGCATCCAGTTCCAGCTGGCTAATTTCGAAAAACTTCTTCGTAAAGGCGTAACCGATTCCGTCGTTATTGACGCCTTCGAGGAAAACTTTAAAGTGCGCCGGTTTTTGAGCGGCAATTTCATTAATCAATGCGTCGTTAGCCAAGTCTTCTTTGAGCATGGGAACGCCGGTCGCCCGAAGCAGTTCTTGAGCTTGCTGGTTGTAGATGACAAATTGCATGAACTTCCATGCCGCATCCTTGTTTTTACTGTCTTGTGTAATGCTGAGCATATCCGGCCCGGCATACGTCTTCGTTTTCCCGTCTTTGCTCGGCATCGGCGCAATATCCCATTCAAAATCCTTAATGTCGCGATACACCGGGAAATTCCAGGCGCCGTTAATAGCCATCGCCACTTTGCCTGCCACGAACGGATCGATATTTTTGTCGAGATCCTTTGGATTTGGAGCTACCTTGTCTTTCCAAATGAGCTCGTGCAGCCACGTTTTGAAATTCAGCATCTCCGGCGAATTGTAATTGCTATGCAGCTTGTCCGCTGTCGTAGGCTCGGTGCCGAAAGCGCCTGCCAAACCGGCAGCCATCGAGAATGTAGGAACGGAGAAGCCAAATCTCTTATCGGTCGTCAATTTCTGTGCTGCAGCCTTGAATTCGTCGATGGTCCAGCCGTTTTCCGGATAAGCGATACCCGCTTCCTTAAAAGCCGTCATATTCACAAACAAGGTCGCACCCGTAACGTGCCAAGGCAGCGCATATTGCTTAGGATTGTCTTTTGGCCATTGGCCTTCTACTAGAAGCGATTCGGAAAGCTGATCTTTGCGGTCGTTCGCGCTTAAATAATCGTCGAGCGGAGCAAGCTGATTTTTCTCGACATATCCGTAAACGATTCCTACGTGCATGCCGATGACATCGGCGGCCGAATTCGAAGCGAGCTGGGTTTGCAGCTTCTGCCAGTATGCGCCCCATTCAAGCGGCTCAAATTCCACCGTAATGTTCGGATTCTCCGCTTGAAACCGACTGATGACATTTTTCCAAATTTCCACATCGCCGGGACCGTACCAGGTCGAAAACCGAATCGTTGTTTTTTCTCCATCGTTCTTTGCAGCTGTCTGCGAGCTTGCCGGCGCTTGCGTTCCGCTGTTCGTTCCTGTATTGGCAGATTTGTTATTGGAAGAACAAGCCGCTAGTACAAGCGATAGAATCAGAATAAAACCGATTGATAAAACAGACATTTTTCTAAAACCCATGCTAATCCCGTCCCCTTTTTAGTGTTTGTAAAATCAGAAATGCAACGTGATTTCAGCGCTTCCGGTAAACCGCTCCACTGTGACCGTTTCCCTGCCCGCAGCGTACGTTCCGCCCGTAACGCCAGATGGCTTCCTGCCTTCCGGATGCGGAATACGCAGGCAAAGCGAATCCGGTTTTCTGTCTGAGCTGCTGCTGATGCGGGCTATAATCACTCCTTTCTCTAGTTGCGATTCAACGTACAAAGAGATCGGACCGAAATAGGTTGCGACTTCGTTCAATTCAATCGATTTGCCATGCTCGAGCCATGCTCTTGGAATACCCGGCAGCAGGTTTAGCGTCCGACCGGATTCCATATAAAGCATCCAGCGCGTTTGCAGCAGGAACCAGCCTTCTTCATGCGTTTTATGCGGGCTGGCATGCCAGTAATGCTCCCAGAACGTATACGTTTCACGATCGGCCAATCCCGCGAAGCCGTTATAATAGGCTTTCAGGAACGGTTTTACTTCTCCCCGCAGCAGATGCACGAAGGGGTGAATGCTATAGTACGGTTGACTTAAAGCGACATTCCTCATGCACATCAGTTCATTGTGAAATTGAAGTAAAAATTGAGCCGATTGCTCGTCTGCCTGCAATACTTCTTGAAATACGAGATACAGGGGGCCGAGCAGCGAGTCGCGAGCAACGACAGATCCATGCGTTAACCACTTGGCACTCTCCGCATACAGGGAAAGCGGGCCTCTGTATTCAACCCATGGGGGCGCAGTAGGCACCCATGTACCGTCGGCAAGCGGCACAACCGGCGACAATGCCATCGCCTGGTGAAAGCCCTCGCGGATATTCGTCTTTAGCTCCTCGGCAAACTCGCCGATTTGTGCCGCTTTGACCGGATCGGATGCCGCCAGCATTTCCGCCAACCGACCCACTCCGATGTAAGCGTATCCATTTAACATAAAGGAATGAAACGGATCTTCCGGGTCTGCCGTTTTCCCTTCCAACATGCCGTAGCCTTTGCCCCTTAGCTGCTCTGTCCTATTTCGCTCTCGCCATGCGACGATATAGTCGTAAGCTTTTAACAAATTCTCTTTGATTTGCGCAAGCCAAACCTCGTCGCGCGTATAGCGATAATGTTCTCCAAAGCTCCATAACGCGGCGCCCGTCTCAAGCATGTATCCGCCGAAATTCTGAATGAACCCGTCCTCATGCTGCTTGTCCAAAAAAAACTGCAGAGACCTTGCCGCTACGTCGTGCCCTCCCATAGATTCCATAAACTGAATGATCGGAGCGCTCTCCGAGCCGATTGCCGTATAGACGCCGATCGTCGGGACGATCGTCCCTTCGGGCTCTATTCCGTAGGAAACCAGGTCGAGGTGAAGCAATCCGGCGCGGATCATTTCGTCCAGCCGCTGCTCCGGAACACGAATGCGAGCGGCGCGGTCGAGTTTGCCTTTCCAGAAGCTGCGGCATTCTTCCAGCCGCGAGGAGAAGCTTTGCTTGATTAGCCGTTCTGCTCTCAGATGAGATATCGGGCGATGCGGCAAGAAAAATTCGAAGACGGCCGTTTCGCCGGGAAGGATGAGAATGGCCGTTTCCTCTTCCGTAAGCGGTTCTCCGTTTAACTTGGATACGCAGCAGACGCGATCACTCGAATATTGTACAAAACCGCTGAGATTATCGAATGTGTAATGCTTGTCGTTATTCATCATAATTGCGTTAGGCACCGGATTCTTAAACCAGGCATATCGAGGTACCCGCGCCGTATTCGTCGCTGTTGCCCGGAAGTAGAGCACTGTCTCCTCATCCGGATTTAATTCGTTTGGCAGCAGCTGCTCCCGTTTCGCCGTTTGCTCTTCATTAAGCATATGTCCAAATCCATAGCCATCCGCTACCAAGTAATGCGAACCGCGAAGCGTCTGCTCGTTAAGCGGATTTGACTCGTACGAAGCGAAAGATACAGTTCGATAGGTGATGTCGTCATCCACAATGGTCGAGTGCAAAATAGGCAGTACGCCTTCCTCAAGCCTTCTTGATATATTTTCTACGCAACCGATTCCGCGCCCTAACATAAAACGATAGCGTACGGCTTGATCCTCCAGCTCGGGCAGCGCAGTTTCAAAACCGTGAAACCTTGGCTGTACCCAATCCCACAGCAGCTCTTCTCCGCCGACTCCCCTGAAACCGATCCCGAAGATTCGAATATCGCGGGATAAGCCTAGCCAAGTCTGGGCTGGCAGATCCCGTGTGCATGCCGCGGCATTCTCGAAGTTTTCCTCCGGTTCCGCTTCGATTTTCTGCAATTGGTTAAGCAGCCCTTGGGCATGAGTGTCCCGTTCAATCTGTTCGTATGAACGCTCGTCCGTCTGTTCGGTAACCATGACACCGTAAGCCGGAATATAGATCGGATACTGCTCGTGGACATCAAGCAAGAAAAAACTGAAAGGATGGTTGTCCGTCGAGACCGTCACGATCGGCTTTTTATTCGCTGCTCTTGAAGATAAATCTACCGAAATCGTCAACCTTGCCGCTCTGCCGTCAATAGCAAAGCTGCCTTGGGAAATTGTACCGCTCCCCTTGACGATCGCTTCATGGATAACGGTTCCCCCGTCTACTGCAATTGTTCCGTCTACAGGTCCTTCTTTCCATTCCACTGCGATATGTTTGATCAGACCTGAACACTCCTCTCTATCGTTCCGAACTTTGATCCGTTTGAACTGTTATAAGTGTAGCAAGCGCACCTTAGAAAGCGTTACCAAAATTATGACTTGTTCCGTTTTTAGCTGTCATGAATTATCACCGGTTTATACTTGAAACGTTGCTTATCCACAGAATTGCGATAGGTTACCGGCGTCCAGCCCGTATACTGTTTAAATAAGGAATGAAAATGTTGCCGGCTCCCCATTCCGACATATTCGGAAATATCAATAATCGGACTATCGGTTCTCAACAGCAGCATTTTGGCCTTTTCCATCCGCAGGGATGTCAAGTATTCCGTAATCGTCGAACCGGTAACGGATTTAAAGATACGTTGAAGATAGCCCACATGCAGGTTAACATGAGCGGCGATCTCTTTAACGCGTATTTGACGATCGTAATTATGCTGCAAATACTCTATACACTTCTTAATATAGTAGTTCGTCTGCGGCTGCCCTTCCTTGGATTGTTCCCAGAGCCGGGAGATACGGATCAGCAGCTGCATGAATAATATTCTCGCCATCGCCCCGTCTTCCGAATATTGGTTGTCCAGTTCAAGCACGAGACTTTTTAGCACATGGTACAGCTCATCCGGGTCGGCCAGCAGCAAATAAGGACCCTGGAAGCGGACAAGGGCTGCAAACGATTCTTCCTTCTCCGCCAGCTCCTTCATGGAAGGAAAGATATCTTGGCGTTTAGTGAAGTGAAATTCTACATTTAACATTCTGCAGGCGATTTCATCCACGATGAGTCGATGAGGGACATTCCCGTCCAGCAAAATGAATTCGCCCTTTTTCAGTTCCACGCGATCCGTTACGCCATTTGCCAGTTTAAGCTCGACAAAGCATTCTCCGCTGATTACGTACATAATTTCCGTCAAATTGTGATGATGGAAATTCATCGATAGATTCTGATATTGCTTAAAGTAGTAGGCCATAATTTGAGGCTCGAAATCCTGCTGCAGCAGATTAGGTTGGAACAACGATCCGATTTCCATTTTCGTATCGATCCTTTCCAGCAAATTTAGTCTTATTTTGTATGAAGATTGTATCTAGGGCGTGTATGCATACTCTGAGGATAGCAGATTTTGCCGAATTTTCGTTCCATGCAAGGAACTTTTGTGAAGGCGTACCGGGGGTACGTCAAGCAAAAGTGACGATGCAGGGGGCGAAAAGGCGGTGAAAGATGCCCCTGAGCGGGTTTGCATACACGACCTAGCACAATAGACTAAAGTTCAATGCCCGGAAGTTCGCAGCTATTAAAAGAGCCCCCCTACTTGCCATACAGGCAAAGCGGAAGGCGATTAAATTCAGGCAAAAATTCACTTCTCTATCAGCAATTCAAAGAGTCTGGCGCTATGGATCGACGGCATGGATATCGTTAATTTCCCGGATTCCCGATCCCAATGCCAGTCGCAATCTTGTCGTTGCGGGTATCCGCAACGAATTGCAGTTGTCTTATGTTTTAACTCCGGTAACAGCAATTCGACGGTATCTTCATCGCTTTCCAGACGCCATACCGCCAAGTATGCCGTAGACTCGCAGCGCAGCCCCAGACTTAACCATGAATCACCGTACGAAGGCAGCCCCAGCGGCCAAAATGGCAAACCAACTGCCAGCTCATTTCGGATTTTTTTATAAAATTCCAATCCTTCTCGAATGAGTTCGAAGCGATTCGGCGAAATTTCCGCCAAATGCCCGCTCTGGTGTACTCTCATCAGCATGCAATTGACGAGGTTGAAAATAACTTCTTCCTCGGTGCCGTCCCTGAGCGGATAAGACCAGACCGCACATTGCTCGGGGGTCAGAGCAGCCGGAGCTCCTGCAACAATAGCAGCATATTTGCGATAATCCGTCTGATCGCTGCTCGACTGGATGCTAAGGCGGCTAAGCAGCGCATAATCCATGCGCATCCCCCCGCTTGCGCAGTTTTCGATGATGAGCTCGGGATAACGCTCGAATACGTCGTCGAGCCACTGCAGATAGGCGCGATTATGCTGGAGAAGACCGTCGCCGAAGCTATCCGCGTCAATCTCGGTGCCGATTCCTGCATTAATGTTGTAGTCCATTTTGATATAACCGATTCCCAATTCTCCAATAAGTCGATCCATCACTTCATCCGCATACTTCACCACTTCGGGATTGCGATAATCCAATTGGTAGCGGCCGTGATCGATCACCCGCTCTCCATGCCGTACGAAAAACCAATCGTCGCTTACTTGGCTCGCAAGCGGACACCGAATCCCCATCACTTCAAGCTCCAGCCATAAACCCGGAACCATCCCCTTACTGCGAATATAGTCCGTAACTTCTTTTAACCCGCCGGGAAAGCGCTGCTGCGAAGGCTCCCATAATCCGACTGAATCCCACCAGTCTCCGTCCGTATACCAGCCGGCGTCAATGCAGTAATATTCGCACCCCGCCTTGGCGGAGGCATCGACCAAAGGTATGATTTTCTCCGTCGTCGGATCGGCGAACAGACAGTTCATGTAGTCATTGAAAATAACGGGAAGTCGTTCATTATCCCTGTTGGGCCGTCTGATCGCCCGGCGATATCGGGTAAGCTGGCCGACCGCCTGTTCAAAGCCGCCTTTGACAATACCGACGCCAACCGGAACCGCTACAAACGACTCCCCCGGCGCAAGCTTTTTCCACCAATGATTTTCATTTTCCGTCGGCCCGCTCAGCTGCAAGTACAGTTGGTTCGCCGCATCGCTAATCTCCCAATGCCAGGAGCCGTTGTGTTCGATTTGCCAGATTAAGGCGGTACCCTGAGCGCTATTCTCGAAGCATCCCATCGGAATGAAGCCCTCGGACGACCATGTTCCTGAAGTGCTGTAAGAAAGCCGCTTCAAGGACGAGTTGTTCGCCCGCGTCAATCCGAGTTCCGGCATCGTATGGCTTCTCCACTGCATTTCGCCATGCCACGTATTATGCGCGACAGATAGACGGCCCTGATGTTCCCAACTCGTATCCCCTCCCTTGGCGATACCTGTCAGGGCGAAGGAGGAGATATATTCAAGCGCAACAGAGCTATTCGAGCGATTCGCGACTTCAGTCCAGGCACGTACGACCGGGATTTGATCGAAAAACTGGTAATGCACCGTCACGACTAGCCCGTCATCCTCCATAACGATTTCCAGCTTGCGGCCATGAGCATTGCGTCGGTCGTGGTGAGTTACATATTTCAACCGGTAACCAGGCAATGTGCCCGTATATTTGGAGCCGTGATGATCGTCCTGATTCAGACCCGTTGCCTGAATTTCGACGATGCGAAACTTGCGCCGAACCTCTTCGGCCTCAAGCTCATCTGCAGCCGGCGGAAACGGCGAGAAATGCAGCAATCGAACATCTCTGCTATCCGTAACTTCCGCTTCGAAATACAGTCCATTTTCATGTATGGAAATATTGGCAAACTGCTTCATAAATCCTCCTTAATAATTGCAGCAATGCTGTCAATTCGCTGATGGTGTCGGGACGAGCAAAGCGCAGGACGCTAACATTCCCTCGCTATAAATGCGTAAAGCGCTCCCCCTTGTTCTTCCAATTGAATTGTAGCAAGGAAGCTAAAGTAAGCGTTATCGCAATTGTGACTTCTTTGGATTCCCATTGTCAGCGATTATCACTTTAGTGAGGAGTAATTAGGGGACATTGCGGGGATTGCGGATTCAGCAAAAAAACTACGACGGATTGTCGGCGTTTCTTGATAGAAGACGCATGAATGGCCAACGACAACCCCTTCATACATTTGTGGACGCGATACCCGGCGTCGATGTGGTCAGGGCAGCGGAACTCACCGCCGAGATTGGGGACATACAAGATTCAAGACAGCCGACGAGCTGGTGCGGTACGCCGGCATTGTTCCGATCTTCGCCAGCTCCGGCGGCAAGGGCTCGCTACTACAAGAGCACGCAAGGCGACCGCTCCTTGCGCAACATCTTCATGCCGCTGGCGATCCAGCAGCTTGTCGTTCACCGGGGAACGACAGGGCCGCGCAATCCTGGGTTTCTCGAATACTTCCACCGGAAGATGGCGGAAGGCAAAACGAAGAAACAGGCTTTCGTCTGCATTATGCGGCGGCTGGTGAACATTGTGTACGGCATCTTGAAGCACAAAACGCCGTATCACCTTCCGGAAAAAACAAACTGCGGTTAAGCCCGCAAAAATCTTATGGGTACACTGATTTGTGGATAACTGCTTAAAATGCTTGTTGTTGTAATAATGAAGAAGCACAGCCCAAGCGAAGGCGCGGGAGCCACTTTTTGGAACTTAAAGGAAGCTCCCGCGAACAACTAAAGATGGTACAAAAATCCTTAAAGAAATGCTATTTTAGGGGTAGTGTTCTATTGTCTTAGCGGTTGAGCTTTATAGCGTAGGATAGCTATGAGGGCAGCATTAATAACCCGCTGAGCTTGAATCTATACACGTATGTCAGCAATAATCCTTTAACGCATGTGGACCCAAGTGGACATATGCAAGTAAAAGCACTACAGAGTA
>Ga0160454_100131_pt1 | contig 91966 bp, 49 predicted proteins | sample HID1971M_E6MG_FD_108218 | JGI IMG/M metagenome (GOLD analysis project Ga0160454, IMG submission 108218) | Enriched millipede-associated microbial communities from UW Madison campus, WI, USA - HID1971M_E6 MG | ecosystem: Host-associated > Arthropoda: Insects > Digestive system > Unclassified ...
CCTTTGATTTGTATCCTCAGTTTTCACGTATAAGCGGACTTTCAAAAGCTACGATTGGATGCATACGGAAAATTTTCATTCCAGGGGGTGGCAACGCTCTTTGTTGTCATGGATGTTTTTCGACTAACTTCCCTGCGTAAACATATGTGTGCAAATAGATATATCCGCGTAAAAGTGCAATTTCTCGATAATTGGAAACGTTGCGGGTCATGATTAGGTCTACGGGGGGATATACACCTCCCACTATCAACTATCTTAAGCAATCCTGTTTATGAGACAGACACAGCTGGAGAAGACCAGTAGCATACGGATCCGCTTCGGTTTTTTATTACATTGGCTCGACGGCAAGCAAAGGGTTATACTTGTACTATATTGTTGAACTAAGGGCATATCGACTACATCTGAAAGAGGAACAAACTTCTATGCATCATAAGTTGTTAATTATCGGTGCAGGGGCTGCGGGACTGGTAGCCGCCGTTACTGCGAAGGACCAAGGCATCGACGCCGCGATTCTAGAGAGAAACGACCGAATTGGGAAAAAAATATTAATGACGGGCGATGGCCGCTGTAATATTACCAATGAATCTACTGCGACGGGGGCAGAGGACGAATTGGCCGCCTTATCGGGCAAGTTCCATAGTAATCAGGCTGGATTTCCAGTGTCAGTACTGAAGCAATTGGGCATCCGTCAAACCATCGATTTCTTCTCTGGGCTCGGGCTTCCGCTCACCAAGCTGAAGGAAGGAATGATGTATCCCATGTCGCTGCAGGCTGCATCGGTGTTGGATATTTTTCAGCTTGCGCTGGAGGATCGGGATGTTCCTGTGTACTTCAATACGAAAGTGGACGATGTTATCGTCAGGACGGAGCATCCGCGGTTTACGGTCGTATGCAAGGTGGTGAAGGAAGAGGTAGAGGAGCAGGCGGTTTACACGAGCGACTACTTGTTTCTCTGCACTGGCGGCCTTACCGCTCCGAGCTCGGGAACCGATGGTTCAGGTTATACGCTTGCCGAGCGTTTGGGGCATACCTTGATCGACCCGGTGCCCGCGATTGTGCAGTTGAAGGTGCAATATGCGAATATGAAGCAGTTGTCTGGCATTAAACTGCAAGGCAAAGCTCATATCCAAGTCAACGGGCAAGTCGTTCGCAGCGAATCGGGTGAAATTCATTTCTCAGAATCCGGCCTATCCGGACCTCCCGTTCTCCAGCTAGGCCGAAATACTGCGCACCATCTTGCGAGAAGAGATGATGTGTCTGTAATAGTGGATTTAATGCCGGGCCGCACGGAAGAGGAGCTCGTCGATTTTCTAGAGATTCACTGGGGGATCTTCGGACATCGGACGGTTGTGGATTCCTTTATCGGTATCTTTCATAAGAAGCTGGTTCCTGTCTTGCTGAAGGAGGCTGGGATCGACCAGCAGCCTTATCTGCTATGCCAGGACCTGTCGTGGAAGACGAAGAAAAAGTTTTATCGAATCTTGAAGCATTGGGAATTTATAGTGACCGATACGAACGGCTTCGCGAATGCGCATGCGACGGCCGGCGGCATTGATACAACAGAGCTGATCGAAGGAACGCTGGAATCTAAGCTGGTGCCTGGGCTTTATTTGGCTGGCGAGGTGATGGACGTTGACGGGGATTTTGGCGGGTATAACCTGCAATGGGCTTGGAGCTCTGGCTACGTGGCTGCGATAGCGCTCGCTAAACAAATTTCGGAAGGGAAAAACAAGTGAAACAAACTTCTCAGCATCATCAACTCATCATTATCGGCGCCGGCGGTTCCGGTTTAACGTCTGCGGTTACTGCACGGGACTTGGGCATTGATGCCGCGATTATTGAAAGCAACGACCGGATTGGAAAAAAGGTATTAACGACGGGCAATGGGCGCTGTAACATTACGAACGAATCGACTGCAACGGGGACAGATGAAGCGGTGGCTCTAGCGCGTAAATATCACAGTAATCAAGCGGAATTTCCGCTGCCAGTGCTGCAGCAATTCGGGGTCCGTCAAGCGATCGATTTCTTTGCTACGCTTGGGCTGCCGCTGATTAGCTTGGAGGATGGCCGGATGTATCCGATGTCGCTGCAGGCTGCAGCGGTTTTGGAGATTTTTAAGCTTGCGTTAGAGGATAGGAACGTTCCCGTCTATTTCCAAACCAAAGTGCTGGATGTTACCTATTCGCCGAACCATCCGCGCTTTACGCTTCAATGCCAGACAGAGAATGAGGAGCAGGTGGTCTATACCAGCGAATACCTCTTTTTATGTACGGGTGGCCTCACTGCTCCGAAAACAGGAACGGACGGCTCCGGTTATGTGCTTGCCGAGCGTCTGGGACATACGCGAATCTACCCTGTGCCTGGGATTGTGCAGTTGAAGCTGGATTATCCGTATTTGAAGGAACTGTCCGGCATCAAGTTCGAGGGAATGGGACGTATCCTCGTCAGAGATGAAGTCATCCGCAGTGAATATGGCGAAATTCTTTTTACGGACTACGGCATCTCCGGCCCGCCGATTCTTCAGCTAAGCCGGAAGGCGGCCTATCAACTCGGGAGAGAGGAAGAGGTGATCTTAGCGGTTGATTTGATGTCGGGACGTACGGAGGAGGAGCTCGTAGATTTTCTAGAGATGCACTGGGGGATCTTTGGACATCGGACGGTTGCGGACTCTCTTGCGGGTATTTTAAACAAGAAGCTGATTCCTGTTCTCCTGAAGGAGGCGGGTATCGACGAGCAGTCGCACCTGCTTTGCCAGGATCTGACATGGAAGATGAAGAAGGAGTTTTATCGACTGTTGAAGCGTTGGGAATTTAAAGTGACCGATACGAACGGCTTCACGCATGCGCAGACGACAGCAGGCGGCATCGATACGGAGGAGTTAACAACAGGAACACTCGAATCCAAGCTCGTGCCCGGACTCTATTTGGCCGGCGAAGTGATGGATGTGGATGGGGACTGCGGCGGTTATAACCTGCAGTGGGCCTGGAGCTCCGGTCATGTTGCCGCGAGGGCGCTTGCTAAACATCTTTCCGGTGGTTGAGAGGGGTTTCTTTCACTTCTGTGGCACATAGGTTACACAAGGCGTAGATTGTGGATTTGCTGTTCCACGCTTCGCCTCCACCATCGCGAAAGCCGACCGCATGAGGTCGGCTTTTGTGTTTGAAAGTTTCTTGACCATGACGTTAGGTCATAGTGCATAATTCTCTCTATCAATACGTACTAGGAGTCACTACGTTACAGCACGCCGTGTCTTCTAACTTTTGAAATAAAAGATCGCGAACATCCAGCCCGATGGGCCAAGTTGTTCGCGGTCTTTTTTTACCTGTCTTTAACAGGAAGGATAGTTGAATAAGGAATGACATGAAATAGCTACAATTGATCTTGCGAGTTACCTCGATATCTGTTATATATGTAATATAACAGATAACAATAACGGAGAGGGGGGTTCGATATGGAACGGCTTCGACATGTCAAAATCGCGCATGGTTTATGACTTCCCGGCTTGCTTCTGCACGGCAATATCGGCCACCTTGCTTCCTGAAGACGTGCAGCTGCCATAAGGAGAGATATTCATGTTCATTGAGCTCGATCTGCAATCGGAAACCCCGATTTACGCACAACTGGTTGACCAAATCATCGAAGGGATCGCATCAGGTGCTTTGCAGCCGGGGGACCCGCTTCCATCGGTCCGGAGCTTGGCGGAGGACTTGGGGATCAATCTACATACGGTCAACAAATCCTACAATTTGCTCAAGCAGGAGGGCTTTCTTCAAGTACACCGAAAAAAGGGTGTTATTGTTCAGCCTGACGGGATGCCCGGCGTGACGGAGGCGTTCGAGGAGAAGCTCCGGGGGCAGCTTCGGTCTCTTGCGGCGGAAGCGGCGGTACGAGGTATGACGGAAGAGGCATTCGCGCAGCAAAGCAGGTCGTTGTATCGGGATACCATTACAAATCGAGGAGGGGAACGACTTTGACTGCACAGGAGACAATCATGATATCCAGCTTTTATTTTTTTATCGCGTTGATGATCAGCATACAGGCCTATTTCGGCTTGCGGACCCTGCTGTTCGGCATCGCGCTGCCGGCGGAGGCCCTGCAGGAAACGGCCGTCCAAAGTATTCGCCGGAATTACGTTTTGCTTACCGGCGGTTTTGCGATCGTCATCGGAGTCGCTTGCTTTTTAGTGACGCGTCATCAAACGACGGGTCGGAGTATCCTGAGTTGGATGACAGCCGTCTTGCTTTTAATGATTGTGTCGGTCTTCGCCATTCGGATCAGCCGGATGTCCGCGCAACGCTTGAAGGCAGCCAGAGGATGGCAGGATGCCGTGCAGACAAAGCGCGCAGCAAGCCTCGCGGTCGGCCGAACGCAGGGTTCGGTGCCGGGCTCTTGGTGGTATTCGGCGCATGTCGCCGTGATGGCGCTATGCATCTACTTTGCCGTTGCGAGATGGAACGCAATTCCGCAGTCGCTCGCGATACATATGGGGCCGAATGGCATACCGGATAATTTCATTAACAAATCCGTACGGACCGTGTTCATGATGAACTTCGTGCAAGCGCTGATGATCACGTTATTCGTTGGCTATAATCTGACGATCCGCCGCGCCAGGACGTCGCTGGATCCCCAGGACCGGGAAGGTTCGTTGCGGAAACAGTTGAAGCTCAAGAAAATCCATTCGATTACGGCTTGGGGCATTTCGCTGCTGGGGATTGCAAACTTAGGGTTGTTGCAAGCCGTAATGCTGTACGGCTGGAAGCTCAATCTGCTCATCCGCTTCAACATCTCGTTCATGGTAGTGTTCTTCTTGACGCTGATCGGCATCTTGCTTTACCTGCGGTTCAGAGGTCTTGATCAGCAAAGGGACGTTCCGTCGCAGGAGGAGAGGCACTGGAAGTGGCTCGGCAGCACTTACGCGAACCCCGAAGACCCGGCATTGTTCGTTCCGGATAGATACGGATTCGGATGGACGATCAATATGGCTAATCCGCGCGGTAAGAGCATAACCGCCGCGACGATAGCCGTTCTGGCGACCGCCATTCTCGTACCCATTTTCATTTTTCGATAAATAAAGCAATCCCCGGAGGGAGAGTTCAAATGATGAAAAGTCGATGGAAAATAGGAGCTTTGCTATCTTTGTGTCTGCTGCTAGCCTTCTACGATGACAACACAGCACTGGCAGAGATGCAGAACATAGAAGCGGCACAGAATACATCTGAGGCGATCGAGTCAAGCTCTGCGCCGTTAACCGTGACAATGGCGGCAAAGGACTCGCCTTCGAACAAGGCTTTGATTACCTACGAAGTAACTCGGAAAGCTGCAAAGGAGAAGGCCGATCTCCTCACGAAATCTTACGGCACGAACAGTGTGCAATACGCCATTATTGATCGCGGCAGCATCGTCGTATCCGGCCAATCCGGCAAGAATGACGAGAAGGGACAGAAGCCGCTCACGAAAGACACGATGTACGGGATCGGCTCGACGAGCAAAATGTTTACCGCGGTTGCCGTCATGCAGCTGGTCGACCAAGAGAAAATCGATCTCGATACGCCGGTCGTCCGGTATATCCCCGAGTTTACGATGAAGGATGAACGCTACAAGCAGATTACGCCGCGCATGCTGCTGAATCATTCTTCCGGTCTGAACGGATCGTCGATGACGAACGCCTTTTTATTCGAAGATAACGATACTTACGCCTACGACACACTGCTGAAGCAACTGGCTGGCCAGACCTTGAAGGCGGACCCGGGCGCTTATTCGGTTTACTGCAATGACGGATTTACGCTTGCTCAGATTCTTGTCGAGCGAGTCAGCGGCATAGACTTTACCTCTTATATCCATCGATATATGACAGAGCCTCTGGGTATGGCCAATACGGTGACGCCGCTCGATTCTCCGGACGAAGCGAAGATGGCCGGACTCTATTATCCTACCTACACGGGACAACTCCCCAACGAGACGAGCAATTTGATCGGTATTGGAGGCATCTATTCCACAGCGGAAGATTTGGTTCGATTCTCGCAAATTTTTACTGGGAAAGCAGAAGAAGTGTTGTCCGTCAAATCGGCTGCGGCCATGGCGCAAGACGAATTCAAGACGCCATTGTGGCCTGACGATGCGGACAGCTCATTCGAATACGGTCTCGGCTGGGACAATGTCAATCAATATCCCTTCAGCGAATACGGGATGAAGGCGCTGACCAAAGGCGGGGACACGATTCTCTATCACTCATCGCTCGTTGTGCTTCCTGAACAGGACATGGCGGCAGCTGTCGTCACTTCCGGCGGGAGCAGCGTGTACAACGAGCTTCTGGCGAAAGAGATTCTGCTTCAGGCGCTGAAGGAGAAGGGGACAATTGCCGAATTCAAGCCTGAAAAGTCATACGGCACGCTGGTAAAGGCCGCTATGCCGGAGTCTGTGTTGCAGTATTCGGGAATTTATGGCGCGTTCAGTGGAACGATAAACGTCGATATTACCAATGGCGGCGTCATGTCCGTCACTTCGGAGCAGTCGCCCGGTAATCCGGCTCAGATCTTCGAGTATTCGGCGGACGGCACGTTCCGGAGTTCGTATGGAAATACGATAGTCAGCTTCGTGACGGAGGAGAACAGCCGCACCTACTTATGGATTCGTCAATACGCTTCGTTCCCGGGTCTTGGACAGAGGGCTATATCGGAGTACAACGCCGAGAAGCTCCAGCCCCAAGATCTTCCGGCAGAGACTCAAGAAGCATGGATTAAGCGCGACGGTAAAAAGTATTATTTGCTAAATGAGAAGTATACGTCGATCCTTTATTTAATGATGCAGTCCTTCCAATTGAATGTGTCGAAGCAATTGCCGGGGTACGTGTTGGATAAGAGAATAACGAGCCCGAATACGGCTGTCTCTGAATTGCAAATTCCAGGAATGAGCGGGCGGGATCTCTCAGGTTATGCGTTCTTTACACAGGACGGAGTTGAGTACCTGGATGTTGGCGGAAGCATCTTAGTACACGAGGACGCCGTGAAGCCTATCTACGTCGCTAAGAAGTCAATCGTTACGATTCCGTCGAGCGGATACGCCCGATGGTATACGATAAGCGACAAAAACGGGGGCAAGATCGTTAAGGTGAACATGCCTTCGAACGCTTCCTTCTCCGTTTATAATGCCAAGGGAACATGCATCTACTTCAGTGTTATCGGAGGCAAGGATCAGGTCGAGCTGCCCGCGGGAGGATCCATTGTTTTCGCCGGAAATGTCGGCACGAAGTTCGAGATTTCCGCGCAGTAACTTTCACAACTGAATGACCTTTGTCCTGAATTCCAGCGGATAAAGGTCTTTTTTGCGTTGCGAAGAGTGTGCCCCAACATACTTTTTACAAAACACTTCAAAACTTCAGGATGTAAGTTTACAGTCCGCCTCCATACTGGTATCGATACCATACTGCTTTTGGAGAGGATTACGACAATATGAACAGCAAGCTGAAGAAATTATTTTGCACCTCGTTCGCTTTTTTAACACTTGCCCAGAGCGCGGCGATGACGTCTGCGGCAGACTATACGCCCTCAGCTAATTCTACCGGGAGATGGATGTCGGGCGAGTACCATACTCATACCGTACAATCGGCTGATGCTTCCGAGTCTTTTATGAAATTGGAAAATGTACTCGATGCCGCCTTCCGAGAGGATATTGACAACAAGCCAGCTGAAACGGTCACTTCGCTGGTTTACGGCGATCCTTTCGACTATATCGTTCTCGCAGATCATCTGCGCGACTCGCCGCGAGACCCGGATGGCAACAACAAGGCCACTGCGCGTTGGGAGGCGATTAAAGATCAACAGGATAAAATTAAAGCGCTCCAGGCCGCCGGCAAGTATCAAGGCAAATTCATTTACTCCGGCTTTGAATGGGATATGATGGGATTGGATCACGGGTCTGTCGGCATTATCGATTCCATGAGCGATGAAGTGCCCATCGATGCGATTCATCAATTCGAGTGGTTGTACAGCTACGATACGGCTCCAGGCATGTTTCATGCCAATGAGGCCGAGCTTTGGGGACCAAGGCCGGACAAGAATACGTTGAAGCCCGATAAAAATAAAACCCTTGAAGCCCTTAACTGGCTGAAAACGAATTATCCGGAGAGCTATGTGCTGCTTAACCATCCGTCCAGACATAACGGCGACAGCTCGGGTGTGGTCACAATCGAAGACATTCGCAAGATGAACGATGCTGCTCCCGACATTGTGTTTGGCATGGAAGGGTTGCCGGGCAACCAGATGGCGGCCAGCAAGAACAGAGCGGAATTAGCCGACATCTACGGCGGAGCTGACGTCATGGTCGGCAAAATCGGCGGAATGTGGGATGCTTTGCTTGGCGAAGGTCGCCACTTCTGGAACTTCACCAATTCCGACTTTCATTTTAAAGTGAGCAGCAATCGAAGTTATTCAAGCGGGTACTGGCCTAGCGAGTATTCTCGGAACAATACTTGGGTCGAGGGTAATACCTTTAAAGATGTTGTAGAGGGTATGCGTTCAGGGAAGTCCTATGCCGTGTATGGCGATCTCATCAATGAACTTGATTTTAAGGCGACTGGGAATGACAAGCAGGCCGAGATGGGCGAGAACCTGCAGGTGACCGAAGGGGATCTGACAACGATCAGCATTCGTTTCAAGAGCCCGGAGCATAATAACTATGCACCGATTAGCCCTCATAATACCTCGGTCACAAATGAGGTCAAAGTCGATCATGTCGATCTGATCTCCGGAGAAGTGACCGGCAAGCTTGATGAGAGTCAATATGCTAGTAACACAACTAATGCCACGACGAAAGTCGTTAAAAGGTTTACAGAAGCCGATTGGGGACAACCGGATGCCGAGGGTTATTACACGGTTTCCTTCGAGGTTCCTGCGGACAAAAGCCGTTATTACCGTCTGCGCGGAACGAACCTCGGCACGGATGTTGCAGGCTTTACGGCTAACGGCGAGCCCTTGCAGGATCAGTCCTATGATTATAGCGGCAGTGTAACTCCGGAACAGAACGAAGAGCGTTTTAACAATATTAATGATCGCAACTATACAGGTTTGTGGTTTTATTCCAATCCGATCTTTGTTGATGTGGCTGCATATAGCGACGAGCAGGCCATTGCCGATACGATTGCGAATGTAACGTCAACGCTGGGCGATACGAGTGCGATTGTTGCCAACGTCCCGCTCCCTGCCGAAGGGGTGCATGGCGTCCGAATCGAATGGAAGAGCAGCAACGAGAATGTTATTCGCATCGACAACAATATGGCAATCGTTACACGCCCATCTTCAGGCTCGAGCAATGCCAATGTCACGCTGACTGCAACGGTATCTCGCGGCGACCATAGCCAGGACAAACCGTATACTGTCATCGTAAAAGCTTACCCTTCCGGCGGGACGCCAGGCAACGGCTCATCAGGCGGCGGTGGCGGCAGCTCCAGTAAACCGAATGTGTCCGTCACTGGCGCTGGAGGAACGGCAGTTGTCGATTCCAATGGCCATGTTACGATAACGCCAGATCAAGGCTATAAGGTTAAAGAGGTTACGATTAATGGTGTATTCAAGGGCGCGCTCACGCAATTGACGGGGGTGAAATCTACCGATCAAGTTGTTGTAACCTTCGAGAAGATTTCGGAACAGCCTGAGAAACCAACCGAGCCGACAAAACCGACAGAGCCGTCTACACCTACATTTAATGATATTTCGAAACATTGGGCGGCTTCATCCATTAACTACGTTGTGGAGCATTCTTTGTTCACCGGAACGGCTGCAAATACATTCAGCCCGGACGCAACGATGACTCGCGGCATGCTGGTCACGATCATGCACCGCTTGGCCGGCAAACCTGAAGCAGGGACCCATCGCTTCCAAGATGTGAAAGCGAATGACTATTACAAAGAGGCAGTCGCTTGGGCCAGCCAGATTAACATCGTGAATGGGATTGATCCAACCCGCTTTGCTCCAAATCAATCTATTACTCGGGAACAGCTTGCGCAGATTCTTTACAATTATGCCAAAGCAAACAAGCTGAATGTCAGCGCGAATCAGTCGCTAGCGGCTTTCACAGATGAGAAAAAAATCTCTAAGTGGGCAGTAGATGCGATGAAATGGTCCGTTAGCAACCAATTGCTTTCCGGCAAAGGGAACGGCAGCCTTGATCCCAAAGGTGCGGCATCTCGTGCTGAAGTCGCTACAATTATTCATCGATTTATGGTTAGCTTCAACATGTAATCCCTAATGTAAATTCGGAACGGACGTCCCCCGCTAGAATGATCGGTTAGCCAAACCTTGTGTTGTTGGGGCAACCTGACCTCTAGGGGGACGTCCGTGGTTATTCCGACGTCATTGAGCCATCGGAGTTTTTATATTATCCAGCAGCATTCTTCGTAATCGATTTCTCTTCTGAACTTCTTTCTTACATTGATGCCAGTAGGCATCAACCTCGTCTACTTTTCGCACGTTATTAATATTGAGCCATAAAACCGGCAGATCGTCGCCTTCCCATACAAGTTTTGCTTTATGGAACAGGTCCCCTCTAAAAGTTCTGATCCTAAGACCTTTCCTTCTCCTGTTATAGCTAGCTATTTTATTCATCACATTAATGTTGTAGTAGGTTTCCGTTTCCTTCTCTTCCGAGTAATTGAAATGATCGCCGCAAGATTCACAATGGATCTCGATACCGTGCCAGTCCTTGTCAGAGATACTATGTCGGAATTGATAGTGTTTCCTGCAATTTGGACATTCTGTCGCTCCGGTTAGTACGTGTTCGAAGGTTGCGATAGTGAAAGAAACTGCCGGGTTCTTTATCGTCATATCCTCTTCAGTCTCTCGTAAGTAAGCAAAGATAATCTTATAGAGTTTGAAGAAGGAGCCGTTCTCAAACGTCCTCTTGGCAAGATTCGCGAATTGCAACACTGCATTATTCACTTCTTCGTTACAGAGCCCATTCATTTTATAGCCTCCTGAAAAAAAGAATGAATACCCTCGTTTCTTATTACTCCAAGCACTTGGTTAATGAAACTTGATTTGGGAATATTGTTCTTCAAAAAACTTCGAGCCATTCAATGGGATCGCGTGATTATGTACGGTGTATACACTAGGTACCTATTTTGATACGCTGGAGGTGACGCATACAGAATGCCGGTAGATCAAAACAGCATAAAAATGACTAGAGGAGTATGGAATATGGTAGGAAGAAACGACCCTTGCCCTTGTGGAAGCGGGAAAAAGTATAAGCAATGCTGTTTGTCGAAGCAGTCTGAAGATCAGGCGGAGCAGGCGAAGGCGCGGGCCTTTTTTGATCAGAAATTCAAATTGACAACAGACTTGTATTCCTTTCTGGCTCAGAAGAATGGTGGAGAGTGGGCTTTTGATTCTCAGAAAATTAAATCCTTCGATTCTGATTTAGGCTCTATTCGAGAAGGGGCCGGAAACGTGTGGGCATTTTTCTTTCGCGAGTATGATAACGGAAAACGTGGAATTGACTGGTTTGTGGAAGAAAGAGGCAAGAGGTATTCCATGCAAGAACAGGAAATGCTTGAAAGATGGAGAACAATGAAGATTTCGTGTTTTCAGTTGGTCGATATGTATGAGAAAGGCACGATTATTGAGGACATATGGTCTGGTGAGAGGTATCGAATGCCCTACTGCGAAACGATGCGTAAGCTTCCTCCGTGGTCTGTTGCTGTCGGCATGATTGAGCCGTATATCGAGGGCTGGTGTATTCATGGGTCTTTCATCTGGAGCCATCCGATTGTTAAATCGGAGGTAATGGCCCGGGTACAGCAACTACAAGAAGAAACTGTGCAGGCTTCCGGAAGGAAGCTGCCGTTGACCGATATCATAGCTGCCAACTACCCTGAAATAATTAGTATGTGCCATAGAATTAATCATAGCAATGACGGTTCTGTTAAGAATCCAAAAGATATGCGGGAGTACATCTATGTAACGCGCGAGTATACTTGTGAGGATCCCGAAATGTTGGCGGATATGTTGTTGGATAAAGAGGATGGTTATATTTTGTCGCCCGGGACCGATCCCGCAGCAGATAAAATCGTGATTTGTCGGGCAGAGAAGCTGGACCATATACTAAATTCCATACCGGTAGATCGTAGAGAACGGATTAGGTTGAATGAGATTCAGCTATCGACTGATCTGGGAAATATTACGATGCATAAGCAAAATGTAACTGTCTCCGGGTGGGAGAGCAGCGAACTGTTGGCAACATTGGATCTGTTGGAATCGAAGTGGGCTTTAACTGTCGGTCTGACTCGAATCGATGAACGAAGAGAAGCTCATCAATACCCCCAAGAGGTGATTATTAATAGATTTAATATAGTCACAGACAAGAAGCTCTCCCAGCAGGAGGTTTTTGCATATAGCTGTCTCCCCCAACTCTTGCAAACGATTCAGAAGGAGCAGAAGAAATACCCTATGAAGAGTATCGAAGTGCTCGTAAGGAAAAAGGAATATGAGCAATATCGCGTCAATCCGAATATGTCGGCTTTGAATCTTTTGCGCATAGCGCTGGGGTTGCCTGAGAGTCCGTTTGCTGTATTAAACGATTATTGATCGATGGGTGTTGTACGTGCATCTATCTCCTTCCAATGCCAGGAGATAGATGCTTCCTTTTTTCCTCGACATTTAGCTTCGATAGAAGTTCTTTGCGCCCTTGAACTGCCTCCGGTTATCTTTCAGGTTCTTCGCAAAAATCAGAAATGGTTTTGTTATTGGTAATCTGAATGAGAAGGTCGAAAAACTGCTTCCGCTGTTCTGCCGAAAGGTTCTCCAGCACGCTGTCTGCGATTTTATCCTGGTAAGCAAGCGCCTGCTCAATAGTGGACTGAGCAAGCTCTGTAAGCTGGATCAGCGTAGCTCGCCGGTCAGTGGGGTCGGGAAGACGAATGAGAAGCTTGTCTTGTTCAAGTGCGTCGACAAAATCGGTAACGGTGCGCGCTTTGATCCCTAATTTAACAGCTAGCTCATTCATGCGAATTTTGCCGGCTTCGGCAACGGTGGAAAGGAGACGTAACCTAGGACCCGTGAGGTGGTAAGGTGTGTTAAGGGCTGCCAGCTGAGCCTGAAACTCCGTTCTGATGTAGGTGGATGATCTCATTAATATGTGGATGACGTCAATCGCTTTTGGTTGATCCGAGTTCATGTGCGGAATACCTCCTTGACATTCTAAACTTATTTTTATATTCTCAATTTCGTGAGTATAATTAATGCGTGTACACTCTTAGTGAGTTTCCTCTTTTTATTGTACTCCGGTTTGTTAATGAACAGCAAGGTTTTGAAATGACAACAAGGAGGGTTTCACATGGATATTGTAGCCATAGTCCTGCAATGTTTGTTAGCTTTTGCTTTTTTCTTCTCGGGAGTATCTAAAATTGCAGGAGCTAAAATGCAAGTAGACACTTTTACGCACTTAGGATTGCCCCAATGGTTCAGAGTTGCAACGGGTTTTATCGCTTTGGCAGGCGTTGTCGGTTTGATTATTGGTTTTTGGAACGAGGGAATACTTGCGACCGCTGCATTATGGCTTGCTTGCATTATGCTTGGAGCGGTATTGTTCCATATTCGTTCTAAAGATCCAATAGCTAAAATATTTCCGGCGGTCATGCTTATGATTTTAGCGTTAGCTCTTGCTGGTCTTCATTTTTCTGCATTGGCGGATATTATGTAAAGCCTATTCTATAGACTTATCGGTTCGAAGTAAATTATAAAACTTGACACACGCCAACATAATGAGTATCCTCAGTACAAGACATTGCAGAGGATACTCATTATGTTTTTACTCACAAAAAGGGGTGTGCAACTTACTTGAGGTAGAAAAGAGGTTCGAATTATGACGAACAAAGCTTCACAAAACGCGGATAAGTTGCTAAAAATTCTTGTTGTTACGTTAATATTCTCGGTTATGAACGGTACGATGTTTAATGTTGCTCTGCCTGAGATTGGTAAAGAGTTTAATCTCGTTCCTTCGCAAGTGAGTTGGATTATGACCAGCTATATGGTCGTATACGCAGTAGGATCCATTATCATGGGGAAATTGGCCGATAAATATCGACTGAAGGATTTGCTGACGTATGGGTTGTTTATTTTCGCAATCGGTTCATTAATCGGTCTGCTTGCTAATGAGTTTTGGCTTATTATTTTGGGCCGTGTTATCCAAGCTGCCGGCGCTTCCGTGCTTCCTGCAACAGCTATGATTATTCCGGTCCGTTATTTTGCTCCCGAGAAGAGGGGACGCGCGCTCGGAACTTCTGCGGTGGGGCTTGCACTCGGTAATGCATTGGGGCCTGTTGCTGCAGGATTAATCACCAGCTTTGGAAGCTGGAGGCTGATGTTCGTCCTTTCCTTGCTTCCGCTAGTGACGCTTCCTTTCTTTCGAAAGTATTTAGACAATGTGAAAGGAAAGGCAGGCAGTATTGATGTCCTTGGCGGCGGGTTGCTCGCTGTAGCGGTCGCAGTCTTCTTGCTAGCAATCACACAAATGCAAGTGTGGCTGTTCCTCGGAGGACTTGTCACGCTAGCCTTATTCATTCTTCGGATTCGAAAAGCCGAGGAACCCTTTATTAAACCGTCTTTATTCCGTAACAAAACCTTTTCGATGGGGTTAACGCTTGCTTTTGCGACCACTGCAATGAGCTTTAGTATGGTATTCATGACACCGCAGTTTTTAGCGGCAGTGAATGGTTTGTCCCCTGCGAATATCGGTTTCGTGTTAGTTCCAGCTGCCATTGCTTCGGCCATCATGGGACGCAAGGGCGGCAGGCTTGCGGACGATCGCGGCAATTTTGCCCTTGTTTTTGTCGCTTCGATATTATTATTTCTAGCTTTTTCCCTGCTGTCTACATTTATTGGGTTATCGGCATATCTCATCGCCATTATTTTGATACTGGGGAACGTAGGTCAGACTTTCATGCAGATTGCGATGTCCAATACGATTTCGCGGACGCTGTCCAAAGAGGAGACAGGCGTCGGCATGGGATTACTCTCCATGATCAATTTTATCTCTGGCGCGATGGCCATGAGCGTGGTCGGGAAAATACTTGATAAGGGCGCTGCGTCTGTACAGTTCAATCCTATGATTACGAATGAAGGCGCCTATGTATACAGTAATATACTTGTCGTCATGTCTCTGCTGATCATTGCTGTAGTTATTTTGTACCGGTATCAGTTTGGGGCGGGGGCTTCGAGCAAGCATGTGAAAGAAATAAAGAACTAATTTTGGAGGACTGCGTATGAATACTCCAACTTCGTCCATCTCCGAGAACTCTAAGGAGTTAGGGAAGGCGAAGAGACTTCCAATTCTGATATCGTTAATCATTGGGGCATTTTTTTCGATATTGAACGAAACGCTATTAAACGTCGCTTTTCCGCAATTGATGAATGATTTGAAGGTGTCGACTTCGACACTGCAATGGCTCTCGACGGGGTATATGCTGGTTGTTGCCGTACTTATACCTGCTTCCGCTCTTCTAGTGCAATGGTTTACGACAAGACAAGTATTCTTAGGCGCTATGATTGTATTCACAGTGGGAACCTTGATTAGCGGGATCTCACCTGGCTTTTCCATCCTCATGATCGGTCGCTTATTGCAAGCCGCAGGTACGGGATTAATGATGCCAGTACTTATGAATACGATTCTTTTGCTCTATCCTCCGGAAAAGCGAGGTGCGGCCATGGGGAGCATTGGGCTTGTCATGATGTTCGCGCCTGCTATTGGTCCTACGCTTTCGGGTATCATTCTGGATTCATTAGAATGGAGATGGTTATTTTATATTGTTCTGCCATTTGCGGTCTTTTCGATTATTATTGCATCCATTTATTTGAAGAATGTCTCTGAGCCAACAAAACCGAAAGTGGACATGTTATCGATTATTTTATCTACAATCGGGTTCGGTGGACTCGTATATGGATTTAGTATCTCCGGCGAAGGCTGGAACAGCCCGCAGGTGTATGGGACGATACTGACAGGTCTTGTAGCGCTTCTTTTATTCGTGTTACGTCAATTAAGATTGAAGCTGCCGCTTTTAGATCTTCGGGCATTCAATTATCCAATGTTTACATTAACAACGATTCTATTGTGCATAATGATGATGACGATGTTCTCGACAATGTCTTTGCTGCCATTCCTATTTCAGGGGGCTCTTGGTTTGACGGTTTATGCATCGGGTCTGATTATGCTGCCAGGCAGTCTCTTGAACGGGTTGCTATCCCCGATTACAGGTAAAATCTTCGACCGATTTGGTCCGAGAGCTCTAATTATTCCTGGAACTGTCTTTTTGGCGATCGTGATGTGGTTCTTCACACAGGTGACGGCGGATACGTCTAAAACGACTTTTATCCTCTTGCACGTCAGTATGATGGTGTCCATTTCCATGATCATGATGCCAGCGCAGACGAATGGGTTGAACCAGCTTCCGCGTCGATATTATCCTCATGGAACGGCTATTCTAAATACCTTGTCGCAGGTAGCGGGCGCAATCGGCGTTGCGTTCTTCATCAGCATTATGACTTCCGGACAACGAAGCTATTTGGAGCAATCCACTGATGCGACTGCTCCAGCCCAAATAACGGAGGCCATGGTATCAGGCGTGCACAATGCCTTTCTGGTCGGATTTGGTTTTGCTCTTCTGGCGGTTGTTGTGTCGATCTTCACGAAGCGTTCTCAGACTCCAAAGGAGTAGGGGATGGTGCGACTAAAGAGGCAGCGGGATCGCCTTCATCAACTGCACAATCTAGCGAAACAAATAAGCCAAAAGAGAGCAAGCCAAGTGAAGAGCCGAGCGAAGAGTCTAGTCCAGAACCTGAACCGTCAGAGGATAGCAGGACAATCACTCAAGTGGGGGAAGTAATTACAACTAAGAATTTCAAGTTCACACTTGAAAAGTTAAACAAACCAAAAGGAAATGAGTTCAATAAGCCAGCTGATGGCAATGAATTCGTGGATGTTGGACTTATTATAGAAAACATTTCGGATAGCGATTATATTGTAAGCTCGATGTTGATGTTCAATGCGTACTACGATTTTCCACGAATCAATCCATTATCGCAGCTATCGCCGATAACGCTGTAAATACGATGGATGGAGCACTAGCAGCAGGTAAGAAGATAAGAGGAAAGCTATTACGACTGTAAAGAAACCCTCCCAACTTCCTACTAGGAAGAGGGAGGGCCAGGAGGGGGCGTTGCCGCCCCCTTCTACTTATTTTCTGTGCTGCATATCGCCGCGACTGAACTTAATTAAGGTTGAACGCTCCATAAAGCCGGTACGTTCGAAGGTTCCCAACCGGCAAGAGAAGTGTGCGGTTGGACGCATTTATATATTTTTCCGTTGTAGGTGACTAGATCGTCTTTGACATACGCCTTATTAGCAACCCATGCCGCAGCTGCAGGGGCATCGGTTGCAACTGTCGCGGCATTGCTGGCAGCCGAAACGTTGCCTGCGTCGTCCTTGGCTTTGACTGTAAAAGTATAGGACGTGCTAGGCGTTAGATTACTAATGATGGCAGTAAACGTCGTGCCGTTCACGGAGGCGGCAAGCGTAGAGCCGTTATAGACGTCGTAGCCCGTTACGCCGAAGTTATCGGTGGAAGCTCCCCAAGCCAGCGTTACGCTCGTTTGGTTTTTGGCTGTGGAAGTCAAGTTTGTCGGAGCTGTTGGAGGCTCGGTATCCACTGAAGGTGTTTCATCGGTCGTGACGGTCACGGCATTGCTGGCAGCCGAAACGTTGCCCGCATCGTCCTTGGCTTTGACCGTAAAGGTATAGGGCGTGTTAGGCGTCAAGCTACCAATAACTGCGGTGAGCGTCGTGCCGTTCACGGAAGCGGCCAGCGTAGAACCGTTATAGACGTCGTAGCCGGTTACGCCAACATTATCTGTAGAAGCTCCCCAAGCCAGTGTGACGCTCGTGTGAGTTTTGGCTGTAGAAATCAGATTTGCAGGAGCCGCAGGAGGTACCGTATCTGGCGTTGTCGGCGTCTTAGTCACAATGTTGCTGGCAGCGGACACGTTACCTGCGGCATCTTTGGCCTTCACATAGAAGGATACGGAATTGGCTGCTGTAAGGCCTGTCGCTGTATAAGTGGTTGTTGCGGAGCTGCCGACCCAATTCGCATCCTGATAGATATCGTAGCCGGTTACGCCGATATTATCGGTAGACGCTGTCCATGTTAGGGTAACGGCCGTTGCCGTTTGTGCAGAAATGGCGAGATTCGTAGGCGCACTCGGCGGCTGCGTATCCGCAGGCGGAGCGGATTGAAGCTGCCATAACGTTGGAGCGGCCGAAGGCTCCCAGCCTTGGATGGAAGAGTGGGCATACGTACACTTGTAGAGATTGCCGTTGTAAGTGACGTAAGCTCCGACTGCATACGTTGTGTTGGTTTGCCAGGCAGGGAAAACCGGGTCGGTCGGCGTTGTGACATAGAGGGAGTTGCTAGATGCAGAAGGGTTGCCGGACAAATCTCTGGCAATCACATAGAAGCTGTAGGTCGTTCCCGCAGAAAGTCCGGTGATCGTTTCCGTTGTGTTTTCCGTCGTTTGTACAAGTGTGCCATTCCGGTAAATATCGTAGCCGGCGATATCGTCGTTGTCGGTCGAAGCTCCCCAGCTTAGTTTTACCGTCGTTTTTGTTTTGGCTGAGGAGACGAGGTTGGTTGGAGCAGTTGGCGGTTGATGGTCGACGATCGGCGGCGAAGTGGTGACGGAAAGGGCGCTGCTGGCTGCGGAAGAGTTGCCCGCGGCATCTCTGGCTTTGACTGTGAAAATATACGTTGTGCTGCCCGTTAATCCTTTGATGAGCGCAGATGTTGTTGCTCCGTCAACAGACAGAACCGGCGAACCATTCCGATAAATATCGTAAGCCATAACCCCGACGTTATCCGTAGCAGCGCTCCAGCTTAGCGTGACTTTCTTATCGCCATGCCCTGCATCGACCAGGTTCGTTGGCGCTGTCGGAGAAACCGTATCCGCAGGCGGAGTAGCTTGACTCAAATCTCCAGCGACTTTATCCAACAGCTTAGGTCCTGTGCAGCTGTATTTGGGACTTGTGCGGCAATCGGAACTGAACTCCCAGAACATGGCTCCGCCGAGATAGTTGTTCTTGATGTATTCGGTTTTGTAACCGATGGATTCCGTATCGTCGTAGGAGATAAAGATTTTGGTCGTCGGATTGTAGAGGTAAGGAACTTTGGCAATGTTGTTAAAATAGCGCGTATACCCGTTCTTATTCACATAGTTTGCAGCGAGATCCCCGTAATCGAACACCCCTGTATTCCCGGAATTGGTATCGTCCCAAGTCCCGTTAGGCGCCCATTTGAATACGGAGCCGTTATCTGCCGCGCAGGTCTGGTATTGGCCGTCGTTATTCGGCCCTGGGGGGCAGTTTTTCCAGCTGCGAGCCATGAACTCCAAGCCGACAACGATTTTATTGAGAGGTACGCCGGCATTTTTGTAGGCCTGGATCGCACCGTCCACGAAGAAGTTGTTGCTGTAGTAAGGGTCGCTAGGATCGCCGTAAAGCCCGGTGTTATGACTCGTCGTAGCTTCAAAAGAACCGCCGTGGAAGTCATAAGTCATAATATTGATCCAATCGACGATATGAGCAACTTTGTTGAGCTCGGTGTTATCGACGAATCTTTGGCTTGCTCCGGATGCGATGGTAAGAAGGTAATGCTTGCCGTCCTCCGCTCCTGCTGCATCCAATTGATCGCGGATCTCTTGCAGCAGCAAGGTGAAGTTTTGCTTATCCTCCGGGCGGTAGCTATTGCCTTGAATGGCTTCGACATTCGGGTATTCCCAGTCGAGGTCTACCCCATCGAACCCGTAGGCTCGCAGCGCATCGACGGCGGACTTGGCGAAGTTTTTCCGAGTTTGATCGGATGCCGCCGTATCGGAGAAGCGATTGGACCATGTCCAGCCTCCGACCGAGAGAATCGTTTTTAGATGAGGGTTTTGCGTCTTCAAATTCCGTAGAGCTCCGAAGTTGCCGCAAGCCGCATCGGCCCAGCAGCCGGTCGTTGGACCGCCAGGGGTCGGGCGCAAGGCGTCGGCATCCGGATCGCCAAGGACGATACTGCCATTGGGAACGGTGCCGGATTGAAGCGGAATTCCCGTTACCGTACAAGACCAGGTTTGTTTGTTCGGATTGTCTATCGCTGTTGAACCATTCCCATGTCGACCCTCCCAACAAATATCGGCAAAAGCATAGTTGATGTGCGTGACTTTGGAGGCGTCGATATTCGTAACGTTATAGCTGCGGCCATAGATTCCCCAGGAGGGGAAATACCCAACGATTTTGTAATTGCCATTGGGGTTAGCTGCACTTACATTTTGTACGCCGACGCTGGATACGAACGGTATGAGTATAAGCAATAAACAGACCCAGGCCAAACCGGTTTTCTTTAAGCCAAATCCTCCGTTAATCATGAATTCTCCTCCTTTTTTTGAAAACGACTAGTCACTATTCCGTACTCGCGTGATGCTGAGTGGGCACGTGAATAGTGAAAGGGGTACTGCTGATCACAGGTCAAGCCTCACCTCCTTTTAATTGGAAAGCACGAATTCGACCTCACCTCCTTTCAGTAGTAAGTGGGACTTCAATAGGCTGAGTTATGGGAGAACGATGGTGGCGGTACAGGCACGGCTACGATACATATGTGAAAAGTTGGGTTCTTTAGTCTGCGAGGATGTTAAAGCGTTTTCATTTTGTAGATGAATGAAGGATTAGGCGGAAGATTCGTGGGCATCAGTTGATATCTCTTAATTTACCATTTAATTCTTTATTTTTACAATAGGAAAAGATGTCGAACGGCATCGAATCGCCCAGTTCATATATAAATTTTCACATAATTATTGCTGAATGAGCCCCGCGATCCGATATTGAGGATAAGGTAAAACAATAAAGGCAGGTGTGTGGAAATGAGCGAAAAATTTTGGTTAGTGGTGCAATATACGCTGAACAGCGCAAAAGGAAGCCAACGCGACAACTGGTTAAGAGATAAAGTCATGGAATACTTGGAGCTGACTCTAGCGGATGCCGACTTAGGCTCTGTGGACGGTTTTGATATGGGGAAATGCATCTCCGATCCGAAAAAATTTGCACTTAATATATTTTGTGTCGTAACGGACGAAGAACGGAGTATAGCCTTGGTTAAGAGGGTTTTAAGAGAGAGCAGGCTGGATTACACTCGTATCAAAATTGCGACAATGCCCTATGGAAAAGAAGAGGAAACCTATACTCTGAAATATGCCTCTAAAAAGGGGGTTACCGATTTTTCGTTGTAGCGGTGCCTGTTAAATATGAGGCTTGTTGCTTTAAACGCTGCAGCTGCTTGAAATGCGAGAGTAACTTATGTTGTGTGGATATTTCTGGGGACAACTTGTGGACAAGCTGTGGATGAGCAACATCAAGAACTAAAAAACATACACGACACCCCTGCAGGAATCCGATTAGCCAAGGCCCCATCAGATTGGAACTGCCAGAATGTCGTGATCGCGATAGCCGTATTTGACCGTGGTTTGCAGGCGCCGTCGGCCGTCTTAGTGTGCAGATGCCTGCTCTCGAACTTTAGGAGCGGCGCAGGAATTTCTTTCGATTAATTTCGGCGGGAGCGTGATCCGCGTATTGGAGCGGGCGGGATCTTGCATCGATTCGAGCAAAAGCCGCACAGCGGCGACGCTGATCGCTTTTTCGTCCTGGATGACGCATGTCGGAGGAATCGCCGAGAAGGATGCCATCTCATACTGGTCGAAGAAAATGATAGAGAAGTCCTCTGGTATTCGCAGTCCGAGAGAGGCTACGGCTTTAATCGTTGTAAGGCCAATGGCAAGATTTAACGCAAATACCGCGGTCATATCCGGCCTGGACGCGATGAAGGAACGAATCGCTTGCAGCGAATCTTCGTCCACGACGCCTTCATTTAGCACAAGATTTAGCTTGTCGGCATCAAGATTAGTCAGGCGCAGCTGATGATCGACCGGGAAATGATGCTCCGATAAGCCTCTCTCATATCCGGCAAGGCGGTCCTCGATGCTGCTTGTACCGGCAATTTTGCTGGAGATGAATCCGATCCGCGAATGACCAAGCTCGACCAGCTTGTTGACGGCCATTCGGCCGCCCTCCACGTTATCAATGCTTACGGAATTCGTCTCGATGCCGCGGAAATAGCGGTCCAAGACGACGAATGGAAATTGATTAAGCTTCAGACGAAGAATCTCTTCATTGTAAGATTCCCCGTCTACCGGAAAAATGATAATGCCTTTAACGCCGAGTTGAAGCACCTCGCTCAGCACTTTTTTCTCCATCTCTTGCGAGTTATGCGTGCCGCAATACAGCATCTTGAAGCCATGCTTGACGAGCTCTTGCTCCGTTTCCTGCATAAGCTTTGTGACGAACGAACCGGTCAGATTGGGCAGCAGAAAAGCGACGAGCTGCGGTTTCGGCGTGTCGCTTGATGGATAGTATATGATCGACTCGCCGGCGGAATCGGTGGACACGAACGAGCCCTTGCCTTGAATGCGAAAAATAAGGCCTTCCTCGACAAGCGCGGTCAGCGCCGATTTGATCGTGACGCGGCTGACGCTGAACTGCTCGGCAAGCTCGATCTCTGAAGGAAGCTTATCCCCCGGCTTCCATATTTGTTGATCGATCTGGTCTTTAACGTATTGGCGGATTTGCGTATACAGCGGTACGCGGCGGCTGGACTTAGTCAAAATAATCGCCTCTATTCCAGTATGACTATCGCTCTTTCATTCCAATGTTCGATTGATTCTCTAATTATACAATAAAACCGGACAAATGAACAACTTAGTCAATTGTAAACCGCCGGGCGCATACGCCAAAAGACCGGGCAGTGTAACCCTGCCCGGTCGTATTAACATCTAAGAATCTTAAGTTTCGGGGCCTTCATCAATTATCTGAATCAGCTTTGAGGCAAAAGCTCTGCTTTACTAAATCATTTATCCGATTTGCTGGCTAGGAAAGCATCAACCTGTTTTTGCAGTTCGGTGATAATGTTGTCCAGACCCGCCGCTTGTTGTTTGGCGATATAGCCGTCGATGTCGGTCTTCAAGCCGGCCAGAATCGGTTTGCCGAACTCGTCCTGAACCGTGTCGCGCTGCGCCAGCTCGTTCTTGATCGGTTCGGGATCGAAGAACAGACCGCCGAGCGGATTATTGATATTATTGGGTTGGTTTGCGAAATCGGATTCCGCTTGCCAGAAGCCGGCCGGATTGACCTCTGTCGGGCGAATGAATTGCGGCTTCCAGAATGCCCATTGGGAAGCCCAGCCCAGATAAGCTTTATTACCCGGATTGTCTTTGTCTACGCCGTCCGGCAGCGTGGCCGCTTCATCCTTGACTTGATAATTGACGCCTTCGACGCCGTACATGACCATGTCGTAAAGCTCCCTGTCCGTCTCGAGCAGGTTGAGGAACATCAACACCCGTTCTGGATTAGGCGAGTTTTTATTGATTCCGACGACGTTGGCCAGCGGCGATCGGTTGTAGAACGGTTTGTCCGGATAGAGCATGGATGCTTCCGTAACAATGGCTTTGTCGGGATAATTGTTCGTTTGCGACGAGTGTTCGTGCGTACTGTATTGCGAAAAGACTTGGCCATTGCCGAACAAGGTATTAACGTCCGTCTTATCTACCATGGCATCCTTCGACATAATGCCGTCGTCCACCCATTTCTTCGCCCAGGCAGCCGCTTCTTTAAACGCTTCCGTCTGCTCGAACGGAATGATTTTGAAGGCAGGATCGTTAATGTCGAAGACGAGTCCGTGGAAATTCAAGTCCGCCAATCCATACTTGAGCATCATGAATTGACCGATATTATACGGATAACCGCCCGTGAAGCCGATGTTGAAGACGCGCTTGTCCGAGTTGGTTTCTTTTGCTTTTAACAGGAAGGCGTCCAGCTCTTCCATCGTCTTGATGCCATTGTGCGGAAGTCCGAAGCCTTGCGCGTCGGCAAGGTCCTTGCGCCATTGGATGAACGGTCTATGATTTTGCTTCATCGTCCAAGGCAGGCTCAATACCTGTCCGTTGACGGTTGCCGCTTCGAGCGCCCCGGAAGTTTCATATTTGGCGTTCAGCTCCGGAGCGTATTTCGGCAGCAGCTCGTTCAGGGGGAGATAGGCGTTTTTGCCGATCATTTGTGAGTATCCAAGCCATTCCGCATCGAAGTTCAAGTCCCATTTGTCTCCGGAAGCCGCCATGACCAGCAGCTTATTGGAATAATCGCCCCACGGGATGAACTTCACCTCGAACTTGGCGTGCAGGATGTCCTTGTATTTCTCGCTGATGGCTGCCCACACGGCGTCAGCGCCGGCCGGCTTGTCACCGCCGAAGTAGAACTTCAGCGTAACGTCCTTCAGTGGCTCGGCGGCGGCCGATTCGGAAGATTGACCGCTGGAAGAGGAGGATGACTGAGAAGAAGCGGCCCCCTCATTGTTCGTTTTGTTGCAGGCGGAGAGCGCTGAGGCGATCATCATCGCGCAAGCCAACATCATAAATCCTCTCTTTTTTCTAAGCACAAATTCCAGCCCCTTCTAGTGAATTTAATATACTTAACGGCATTTGCCGGTTAAGTCAGCCTTTGATGGCGCCAACCATGATCCCTTTGACGAAGTAACGCTGTAGCAGCGGGTACAGAAAGATAATGGGACCGATCGTCAGAATACAGGTGGCCATTTTCAAACCTTCGGTCGGCGTCATGTCGGTCAGATTCCGAATTTCGGATGTGCCGATCTGGGACTGCAGGAACTGGATATTCGAGACGATGACGCGCAGCAGGAATTGAATCGGGCGCAGTTTCTCATCGTCGACCAGCATCAGGGCCAGCCACCAATCATTCCAGTACCCAAGGGCGATGAACAATCCGATTGTTGCCAGCGCCGGCTTGGATAGCGGCAGGATAATCTGGGCAAAGGTTCGCATTTCCCCAGCGCCATCGATCTTGGCCGATTCATGCAGTTCTTCCGGGATAGAGCCGATAAAATTGCGCAGCAGGAAGATGTACCAAGCGTTGGCGAGATAAGGCACGATCAAGGCGATCAACTGATCCTTCAGGTGGAAATAGTTAATGCAGACGATGTACCAAGGCACCATACCGCCGCTGAACAAAATGGTGATCAAGCAATAGACGGAGATCGCATTGCGGTATTTGACCGATTTGCGCGAGATCGAATATGCGATCATAGCGTTGATGAGCAGGCTGGCCACCGTGCCGATAATCGTGACCAGGAACGTTATTTTGTAAGCTTGCAGGATGATGTCGATTTTCATGAACAGGACTTGATAGGCGACAAAGGTGACGTTTCTTGGAATCAAGGAATAACCATGCTCCATGATGTCCTTCTGCGTACTGAGCGAACCGCTTATGACCATCAGAAATGGGATGATGCAAGCGGCCGATATCAGGAACACGACCACATATATCGTGATAGGCGCGTCCCTTCTAAACTTTCTGCGAGTGCTCATGCCGATAAAACTCCCTTCTGGCGCTAGAATAGCGCGGAATCTCTATCCATCTTGCGAACAATCATGTTGAAGCCGACAACGAGAATGAACGAAAGCACGGACTGTATAAAGCCAGTGGCCGAAGACATGCCGATATCGCCGGATACGCGCAGGCCTCTGTAGACGAAAGTGTCGATGACGTCGGTTGTCGGATAGAGCAGGGAGGCGTCCCCGATGATCGCGTAGAACATGCCGAAATCCGCGTTCATGATTCGTCCGAGCGCAAGCAGCGTGAGCATAATCAGCGTCGGCCGGAGCAGCGGCAGCGTAATCTTCACGATCTGCTGCCAGCGGGAAGCCCCGTCGATCTCAGCGGCCTCGTAATAGGTGGCGTCAATGCCGGATAAGGTGGCCAGATAGACGACGCTCCCGTAACCGATTGTTTTCCAGCAGGCGATCAGTGTTAGAATGATAGGCCACAAATGCGGCGAGGAGTACCAATCGATGGGCTGCATGCCAAGGCCGGTGAGCAAGCCGTTCAATAAACCATGCTCGCTGTTGAACAGTACGTAGGTAAATACGCCGACGACGATCCAGGAGATGAAGTAAGGCAGGAATGTCGCGGATTGCGCCAGCTTTTTGAACCTCCGTCGCGCGATTTCGTTCAGCATGAGCGCGAAGCCAACCTGCGTAACAATGCCGCCCAAAATGAACAGTCCGTTCAGGAGCAGGGTATTGCGCAAAGCGCGAAAAGCTTGAGAGGACTGGAACAGAAACTTGAAGTTGTGATAGAACGGATCCATCCACGGACTGCCGAATATGCCTTGATCGAATGTGTAGTTTTTGAACGCGATCAGCAAGCCGAACAATGGCATGTAGTTAAAGCCGAAGAGCAGCAGCATGGCCGGAAGCGCGAATAAGTAGAGCGATCTATTCTTGTATAGTTCCTTGAAGAAGGGCGTGATCATCATGTTCACCTCGCTGATATACATCGGTAGCGCTTTCAAAAAGAGACTGACACCAAAGGAGATTAAGAAATCATTCATTTAATTTAGTTACAAATAATCATATAATACAACTTTCGCTTTAAATAATACCAGTTGTACTATTGTGTTGTAAATATGTTTTTTTGTAATGTTTTTTTGCTGGGCGGTGCGCAAGATTCCCGGATGAGCAATTGGGGTGTCAACGTGACTCTGCGCGGTTCGCCATAGGGATTGCGAATAGCCGACAATAGCAATTCCACGGCTGCTTTACTGATTTCCGTGGCGTCCTGAACGATGCAGGTAGGGGGCACTTTGGCGAAATCGGCCATCTCGAATTGATCGAAGAAAACGACCGACAGATCTTCCGGTATGCGCAGTCCAATGGACTCCACAGCCTGCACGATCGTGAGTCCGGCAGATAGGTTGAGCGCAAAAATGGCTGTCATCTCGGGATTGGATCGAATAAAGGTGCAAATCGCCTTTAAGGCATCCGGATCGGCCTGTCCGTCTTTAAGGACGGAGTCGAGGCGGATGGATTCGAAATCCGTAATCCGCAAGCGGTGGTCTACGGCAATGTGATGCTGAGATAACGCCTTTTCGTAACCGGCGACCCGGTCCTCGACGCTTGTGGTGTCCGTAATCCGTGTAGAAACAAGGCCGATCTGACGATGGCCCAAGGAAATCAGCATTTCCGTTGCCAATCGCCCTCCTTCGATATTGTCCGCGCAGACGGAATTGGTCTCGATTCCCCGGAAATACCGGTCGACGACGACAAAAGGAAAATGACCGAGCTTGAGACGAAGAATCTGTTCATTATAGGATTCTCCGTCCACGGGGAAAATCACGATGCCGCTGACTCCGAGTGCAAGCACTTCGTTAAGAACCCGCTTCTCTTCCTCTTGTGAGGATGCGGTGCTGCAATAAAGAAGCTTGTAGCCCTTGCCGGAGAGCTCTTTTTCCATACCATCGAGCAGCTTCGTCGTAAACGAGCTTACGATGGCAGGCAATATAAACGCGATCAGCCTATTTCCGAGATTTTCTTCCTTTTTCGGCTCGTAAACGACCGGTTCTCCCGAAGCGTCCGCCGAGACGAAGGTCCCCTTGCCCTGAACCCGATAAATGGCGTTGTTATCGATCAATTCGGATATCGCCGTTTTGATGGTGACGCGGCTGGCGCCGAACTGCTTCGCCAGCTCCGCTTCGGAAGGAAGCCTGTCGCCGGCCTTCCATATTCCCTGATTGATCTGATCGGTCACGTACTGCCGGATCTGATGATACAAAGGCTTGCGCCCGTTTAATTTGCTCATGCACTTCAACCCTCTCTGTCGGATGTATTTAACGCCTGACGAAAGCTGCCGTGATAATTTCAGCAGGACGAATCTGCATTACGCAGGGAAGGGCGTGCCTGACCTCGAGAGGGACAGCTTCCTCCAGAATTGTCGTTTTGTAGGCTGCTTCGGCCCCGTCGGCGCTTAGGATACGCAAGTCTGTCGGGGTGCGGGACGTATTGAACCAACGCGCGACAAGATCCCCCGTCTCGGCGCTGATCTTGAACGAGGAGAGGGCTAACGCGTCTCCTTCCCAATCTAACCAGGCGTACTCGCCCGGATAACGGCCCTTGCCGACTTCTTTCTGCATCACTGTCCAGGGCGTCTGAAAGCCATAGGCGATCGTGGCGGCATTATGGCGGGAGGATTCCCCTGCATACGGAATTAATGCGAATTCGGCGGTGTGTTCGCCCAGGCATTGCGCTTCGGGCGTCGGGAAATGACCCCAGTCGCCCAATTCCCCCACTGCCCGAAGCAGCGTCAGGGCGATTGTGCCTTGTCCATCCCGAAGCACTTCATATTCGTTCAGACCGCGATTGGCGACGGCAAGCCCGCTTGCGTCATCGTCGATGGCTACGAAGGCATGCTGGTGCTGTGTGTATGACGGATTTTTCCATCCCGCGGAAGGCTGGGTATTTCTGCTGGCGATTTCGAAGATCGAGTCCGCATGGTGCTGCGTGCCGGCAATCGCTGTCGGAAACAGCACGCGAAGTCTGTGATCGGTTGCTTGATTGTCGAAACGGACGCGAAACTTGAGCTCGCGTGCATCGGCATCCAGTGTCACGAGAATCCGCAGCTTCAAGGAAACCGTATTGTGCGCCCGCCCGCTTTTCCGCAGCGGAAATGCGACGAGGTACTGTCTCTCTTTGTCGAGCAGGCTATCGGCGTTAGCCGGAATTTCCCATTCGTGAACAATTTCGTACGAAGCCGTGCAAGGAAGATCCTCTACGAGCTTAATTTCGGCTTTCAGGCCATCGGTGTACAACGGCTGCACGCCGGGCGGCTGCATGAACATATATTCGTTGCCGATGTCGCCGGTATCCTCGAATGTCAGCAGATTGCGATAAACCCGGCCCGTGGATAGATGCGTCAGCTCGATCGTCCCGTTGGGAGCGATGTCGACGGCGAGGTGCCCGTTGGCCATCCTGCACGGCCCGGTAACCAAGGACTTCGGTTCCGTACCGACCTGCAGATCTTGCTCTTCTATCGGCGCCAGGGCGTACGACTTGCAGCCAAGCGCAGGAACCGGGCCGACGGACAGCTTCACGCGTATGCGGCGGGACATATACGGCTGTCGAAAACCGTGATCCGGAAGCATATAGCCGAACTGTACGCCCAAGTCCGCAATCTCTGCATCGATTCTATTGCCGTCGAGATCGAAGACTCCGAAGCCAGTGATGTCGAGCTTCTCCAACTCGGCAGCCATGTTCTGCGGCAAAGGCTGATAAAGAGAAACGTTAGTGGCCGCTTCCTCGGGAGTCGGTACGAGCAGAGGCCGCTTGTCGACTTCGAGGTCCACGCTCAGGACGCCGCTGCGTTCCCGACCTGCGGTATTGAAAACAATGAAGGGGAAGGAGCCGGCTCTAGTCCCGAAAGCCGAAGTATCGATCTTAACGGCCAACTCCTTCAGGCTGTCCTCCGCGATGGCTTGCGCCATCGCTTCGGCTTTGGCGAATCGGGTCATCATCTCGCGATGAACCTCGTCCACGCTGCAGCCGCAGATGCTGTCGTGCGGGTGATTCTGCATCAGCGTCTTCCAGGCGTAGGCAAGCTCGGCATGCGGGTAAGCGTACCCGGACAGATGCGAGATCGCGGCCAGCGGCTCAACGACCTTTTCCAGATAGGATTGAATCCGCTCGTTCGCCTGCTTCAAATAAACGCGCGCCGATGCGGTGTTGACGAGCGTTCCCCAGCCATCCGTACCCTGGCTGCGGAGTTCGCCGGCGATAACGGTAAGATCGTCCGGGGTCGCGTGCACAAGCATCTCGCAGTAATCGACGAAGTTGGAATGAACGAACTCGTAATTCGGATACAGCTCGCGAGCGGTTTGCAGCGCGGCGGTCAAGTCTTCCTGGACCGGCTGATGGTCGCATCCGTTCATCAGTAGGAGCTGCGAGGTAGAGGCGTATTTCTCCGAATTGGCCAACCGTTTATCCCAGTAAGCTCTGGCTTGTCCGGCATCGACGGGAATTTCCATTCCGTTGTTGTACCAGTTTGCGAACAGTACGCCAAGCACGCGTGTTCCGTCGGGGGATTCCCAGACCATCTCGGAATAGGGGGACTCATAGGACGAGGCGTCGGCCCGTGCATGCTTACCTTTAGGTCTGACCCCTCTGCCGAATACCGCAACGCGGATGCCGGCCTGGGCGAGCAATTGCGGCGCTTGCCCCATGTTGCCGAAGGAATCGGGGAAATAGCCGACTTTGGCAACCCGTCCTAATGCCGAGGCTTCCCTGTGCCCGATCTGCAGGTTGCGGACGTTCGCTTCCGCGCTCGTAAGAAACTCATCCTGAAGCACATACCAGGGGCCGATGATTAATCTGCCTTCGCGAATGAAGCGGGTGATGCGCTCCCGTTGTTCAGGGCGGACCTGAAGATAATCGTCCACTATGATCGTCTGGCCGTCCAGGTGAAAGCTGCGAAAATGTTCGTCGCGATCGAGCAAATCCAGAACGGAGTCCAGAAGACGCACGAGACGGAAATGATGTTTTTCGTAGGGCATGTACCACTCTCGATCCCAATGCGTGTGGGAGATGACGTGAACCTGTGGCTTAGTCAAAAGTTTCCTCTCCTAACAATACAAATAATCATGTTCTTGTAATGGTTTATAAATATGATATATTAATAATAAATCGATCAATTCAGTTTTACAATGATTATTTGCGATGTGTAACGTATTCAAATCAGGTCTGTACTAAAGGCGAAGGAGCTTGTTGCGATGAAATATGAGGAAAGCTTGAACGGAATATGGGCGTTCTATCCCGATTATGAACCGGATGAAAGGCGCGAGAGAACCCTCTTAGACATTAGGGAAGAGCAGTGGCAGCCCATTCCGGTGCCGGCGGTATGGGAAGGCAACTTCCAAAGTCCGAAGGAAGGAACTTCGCAGGCGGCGGAGAAACTTCTTCGGGTGCGGATCAATGGCGGCGCGTGGCAGACCGTCGATCTGGAGTCCTATTGCGACGGCAAAGCGCAGTGGGTGGCAATTCCGATAAAAGCGGGCATTCTGCGCGAAGGCGACAATGAAATTGAATTCGATTCAACGTCCAAAAACTATGGTATCGACTCCGATGAAAGCTTGGAAATGTTCGGAACGGCAAGGACGGAAGGGAGCTGCAGCTTTTTCTCGCAAGACTTGATCACCTGGCATCCGCTGCCTGACAGGGCGTGGAACATCCGAATCGAAGCGGGATCGGCGGCTCGGGAAGCTGTTGCGGAGACGGCTCGGTTCCGGACGGATTGTCAGATGTCCATTGGATTGAATGCAATGAACGGTACGCCGAACTATTTAAAAAAGATAATCGCCCTTGAAGGACACTCCGCCGACGACGAAGCGCGCCTGCTTGTGCATGTGAGAGCCGGCCCGAAGCTGTCGGGTTCGACCGACGATTACGGGGATACGCGCAAGTTCGACGGAGTCGGTTGGTACCGCCGCAAGTTCCGCACGCCGCACCACGCCCCTGGAGATATCGTCTGGCTAACCTTTATGGGAGCGGATTACTATGCTGAAGTATGGGTCAACGGAACATACATAGGAGATCACGAGGGCGGCTATACGCCGTTTCGGTTCGATCTGAGCACGGATCTCCCAGATTTGCTCAACGACGGGGCGGACAATGAGCTGATCATCCGCGTGACCGATCAATCGGACCCGAGATGTGCTTCCGGCACAGGGAAGTTTCCGATTAAGGAGACGCTGGCCGGATTTCTGCAGGATTCCGTAGGCGTCAATTACGGAGGGTTATGGCATGACGTGGGGTTGTCGGTCGGCCCGAGCGTATTTATAGAGGATGTTTTTATAGCGCCGGACGTCGACGGGGGCCGCGCAATCGCGCATGCTACGCTGCGAAACAAGAGCGCCGCTCCGGTTGACGTGCGGCTGGATATCCGCGTTCCGGGCGGGGAGCCGGAAGGGGTGTCGTCCGCTGTTGCCGGGCTTCGCCTCAAGGCGGGCGGCCGCGAGGTTTGCGTCATTCCGGTGGAGCTGATTCGGCCGAGACTGTGGTCGATCGACGATCCTTATTTATATACGGCGGAGCTTTCCCTGTCTACCGCTGGGGCCGCAGCGGCGGATCGCCGCAATGTCTTCTTCGGGATGAGGAAAATCGAGGCGGAGGGCGGCAAGTTTCTGCTCAATGGCGTTCCTCTGCAGTTGACCGGCATGATTCATTGGGGAATGTATCTCGATAGGCTGTCCGTACGTCCGGATCGCGAACAAGTTCGCAAGGAAATCGCGGATTTGAAAGAAGCCGGGTTCAACTCGGTCAAGTTTACTTTGTTCGATCCGCCTTGTTATGTACTCGACGAGTTCGACAGATTAGGCATGTATGCCTATATCGAATACCCGATCTGGAATCCAATTGAGACCCCCGCCTTCTTCGATCGGGCTCGCAAGCAGATTCGTGAAATGCTGGTAAAAGATCGCAACCATCCGAGCGTCATACTGACGGACTTTAACTGCGAAATGCACTTTTTCTCGGAAGAGATGGACAAGCTTATGCGTGAATTGGTCGATGCGGGCAAGGAGCTGGCGCCAAATCGTCTGTATCTGGACAACAGCGGCAACGGCGTTACGCGGTACGGCGATTTCTATGCGCTGCATCCTTATTTTCCGCTGAAGGGATTTCGGGAGACAATCGGGGAGCATGTGGCGAGACGGGAGAAGGAAGCGGACAAGCCGCTCGTTCTCGGGGAGTTCGCAGATACGGACACCATTCGCGACACCTCTGCGGTGCGCCGGGCGAACGGCGGCGAACTGCCCTGGTGGTGGTCGTTCTTTCGCGTGGCGGACCCGGAAGCGATTCTGCGTAAGCAGGGATATGCGCCCGAGCAAATCGAGCGTTTTAAGCGGACGTCGAGACAGCATGCGCTGATGGCCAAGAAGTATTACATGGAGGGCGCGAAGTTTTACGATCGGATCGGCGCGCTGTATTTGACCCATCTCAATGACATTCCCACTACGCAACCGGGCTTCTATGACGACAACTTTGAACCGAAGTTCGACCCTCTTGAGCTTCGTAAGTTTGCCGCCGCGAGCGTGCTATTGTTGGACAGGACGACGCAGAACTTCTTCTGCGGCACGGAAGTTCGGGCAACGCCATTCTTGTCCCATTACGGGAGCCGGCCTTTGGCCGGAGGTCGACTGGAATGGCAGCTGCTGCGCGGGGAAGATTCGGTGGCCGCGGGAACAAGCGCATGCGGCATCATTGCGAACGGAGGCTTGACGCCGTTGTCGCCGATCGTCTTCGAAATGCCGGAGTTCCCCGCTCCCTGCAAGCTGAGGTTAATTGTCCTGTTGCGCGAAGATGCGACCGAATTTACGGTTACTAATGATTGGGATTTGTGGGCTTATCCGAATAAGGCGCTTCTCGAGGAGGAAGCCGGCGGTTTCTCGCTCGGCGTTCACGATCCGGGCGACTCCCTATCCCTCTTGGTTCAATATCCATGGGCAAAACCGCTTCAGAATGAAGCCGGCGACACTGGAACTCCTTCAGTGCTCATCTCGACGGAATGGAATCAAGAGCTGGAGGCTTATGCTCGAGCGGGTGCCCGTGTGCTCTATGTAGGCCATCAGGAGGCGCTGTATCCGATCAAGCCCGGCGGCTTTAACGCCTATTCCTATGCAGTGGTGCCTGAGCCGCATGACGCGATGGGAGACTTTTCCCATGACGGCTACAGCGATCTACAATTTTTGGAGCTGGCCTCCACGTATTACATAGACACAAAAATTCCGTCCTGGGAATCAGACGAGGACAAGCCGCCTGAAGCTCCGCCGATTCTGGCGCGTATCGATTTGCGTTCTTACGCGGCGGGCGCGTATATTGCAGAACGGAAGATGGGCGACGGACTTGTCATGCAGACCACGCTGACGCATGGCGGCGGCAATGCGGCAGGGCGATATTTGCTCGATCAGTTGCTGCGTTACTTGATAAGCCCGGGGTCCGCGAATAATACCGTGCCGCCCAATGCGTAAGTTAATTGCTTGTCCGATAGGACACAGCAATTGGAGACTGGCTGCCAGGACAGCGGATTGCGAGCGTTGGCTCCTCCGTTCGTTTTCTGGATTGCAAGCGAGTCCTCCCGTCCGAAACGGACGGCGGGGACTCTTTTGTTAACATTTTCAAAAAAACAAAAATGCATCTTTACACAAATGTATTAAAGATATATATTAACTTTGTAAGTTGTATTAAAAGATTAAATGACACATTACAATAAAGGGGTGAGCGGTAATGCAGAAGCTGCGGGGCAACGACAGATTCGCTAACGGCAAAGGAATGGATGCCCCGTTAAATGCAAAGTTTTTGGTAAGCGGTTTCAAAAGGTCGTGCTTAGAAGCTTGACGGAAGCATCCGTTAATGGAGCAAACGGTTTGCCAAACATCAAATTTGGAGGGAACAGCGTGAGATCAAACAAGACTATGCGCAAGGCGCTTATCCTGATAATAATCCTTCTTATGGCATCGAATACTAACGTGATGACCGGTCATTCCTTCGCGGCCGGAGCTAACGTTCCAGACCCCTCGTTCGAGAATGGAACCGGGTGGGCTATGTATGGGATGAGCAGGTCAACCGACAAGGCTCATACGGGCTCATATGCGGTAAAAACGACGACGGTCGGGGCAGTGTCAATTAGCGGCGAGTTTCCGATAGAATCCGATACCAGCTACAAGTTATCAGGTTGGATTTATAAAGAGACCGGCTCGGGCACAGCCTATCTGGATTTAAACGATATTGCGGGAGAAGTCGAGCCTTCTGTTAATGCGGGAGGCAAGTGGACGAAGGTAAGCGCCGATTGGTTCAGCGGAACGAGAACCTCGCTTCAGATTCGACTGGTTACAGCCGCCGGGATAGACGCGCCAGTTTATTTTGATGATGTGGAATTGACGGTTAATGCTCCGGATTCCACGTTCGAAACGGAAGCGGGGTGGTCATTCGGGTCGTTAAGCAGATCAAGGGATAAAGCGAAAACCGGAAACTATTCGCTGAAATCCACGATTAATGGCGCGTCTGCCCGTACGAATGTATTTGAGGTTGCCGCCAATACGACCTATAAGCTATCCGGCTGGATTTACAAAACGAATAATGCCGGGAACGTCTACCTGGATCTTAATGATATACCGGGAGAAATTCAACCGGGCGTATATGATGGGAGCGGGGGCGGCGTATGGACTTACGTATCCGGCATCTGGAATAGCGGAGCCAATACGGAGGTCCGGCTTCGAACAATAACGGATAACGGATTGAATGCGGCTGCGTATTTCGACGATGTAAAGCTGGAAGTCGTTCAACCGGACGGAACCTTCGAGAGCGATGCAGGCTGGACTTACGGTTCAATGAGCAGGTCGACGGATCAGGCGAAGACGGGGACGACATCGTTAAAATCGTCTGCGAACGGCATTGCCGCGACGTCCAATCCGATTTCCGTGCTGCCCGATACGAAGTACAAGCTCTCCGGATGGATCTATAAGAACAACAATGCCGGGAATGCTTATCTTGATCTTAATGATATAACGGGTGAGCCTCAACCGGGCGTATTCAATGGGGCTGGCGAGGGCGCATGGACCTACGTATCCGGACTATGGGATAGCGGCAACGCAACCCAGGCCAGAGTGAGAACCATTACGGATGGAGGGCTTAGCGCATCGGCATACTTTGACGATGTGAAGCTGGAGCCCGTTGCGCCCGACGGTTCGTTCGAGAGTACCGATGGCTGGCTGTCATACGGCGCCATGACTCGCTCCACCGATAGAAGTCAGTCAGGGACCTATTCGCTTAAATCCACGAGCAACGGGGCCGTGGCGTACAGCAATACCCTGCCGGTTGAACCCAATACGAGATACACGTTGTCCGCCTGGATTTACAAGACGGACAACAACGGCGACGCTTATCTGGATTTGAATGATGTGGATAAGGAGGTGTCGCCGGGAGTGATCGGAGGTCTGGGCGCAGGGACATGGACGAAAGTAAGCCGTGACTGGTTCAGCGGCGATCAGACCAGCGTGCGGGTTCGTGCGGTTACAGACAATGGCATAACGGGAGCGGTTTATTTTGACAACGTTTCCTTTACCCCCGCCGGCACGACCTTGGAGGCCAATCCGCAAATTATAAGCACGATCTATCCAACTGAAGATGTGGTCGTGGCGGACTTCAATGTGACGGATTTCGGGGCGGACGCAACGGGAGCAGCCGATTCTACGATGGCGATCCAGAATGCAATGGACAATGCGCAGCATAAAGGCGGAGGCACTGTCTGGATGCCTGCCGGAACGTATAAAGTGAGCAATACGCTCCATGTTCCTTCGGGCGTGTTCTTGCGTGGGGATTGGCGCGATCCGGACTCTGGCTCGGGCGACTATGGGACAGTGATCGAAGCCCACGTGAATGCCGGTTTCCAAACCCTCTTTACGATGTTAGGAGACGTTGGCGGTCTCTATGGTCTGACAATATATTATCCAAATCAGAATGCCGCCAATCCGATCGATACGGGGTGGGTCGTAACTTCGGACGTCGGACATAATCGCTTCATTAAAAATTTGACTTTGTTAAATGCCTATAGCGGATTCCGCTTCGGAATGAGCGGAACGGGCGGGTTCACTGCGTGCCCTGAAATCTCCTATGTGAAAGGGACCGTATTGTCGCGGGGACTCGAGCTCTTTAACGGTTATGGCGCAGGCGGCGCGCATCATATTACTTTTAATAATTCGTACTGGGCGGATGCTGGAACGGCTTACCATGCGCCGCTGAAGAGCACGCTGGATGCGTGGACCCGGGCGAATGGCACGGCATTTACGTTCGGACGCATCGAAATCTATAATTTCCATCATCTCTCTGCCGAGGCATACAACATCGGCATGCGCTTTGGCGGAGGAAATACGGCTGGGGGAGTCGGTACGTGGGGCAGCAATCTAGCTTTCGTTAGCCTGACCAATACCAATACCGCCTTGCAGGTAGACGATGCTTCCGTCGGCAGGTTCAATGCGTTTATTCGCAGCACACTGGAAGGAAGCCTGTATTCCATTAAGAACAACGTAACCAATCACACGATCAAAGTGACCGACACGACGCTCACCGGGGCAACCTCCGGGTCCGTTTCGATCGCGTCGCCTGGAACTTCGCCTACGGCTTACACGACAAGGGACCTTCCCAAAATCACCCGAGCCGTGCTGTATGACGTCACCAAGGCGCCTTACAATGCGCCGCGCGTGTCCTCGCTGGTAAGCCCGACGGGTTTTCCGTTCGACGATGCCACATCGGCCATCCAATCGGCATTGACGGATGCGGGCAATGCGGGAGGGGGGATTGTGTACCTGCCCGCAGGGTGGTATAGGATAAACGGCAACCTCTCGATTCCTACCAACGTGGAACTGCGTGGAACGGGATCCGGGAAAACGGGGGCGTATATCAGCTACGGAACCTGGTTGACCGTATATGGCGGGGAAAATACAAGTACGCCTCAGTCGGATACGGCCGCGGTGACCCTCAATGGAGACGGATCGGGCATTAACGCGATCAATGTGATATGGCCCAACAATCCATTTGAAGCAGAAGGCACCTTGAAAACCTATCCTTTCGCATTCAGAATCAATGCGAAGGACGCTTATGTCATCTATACGAACTTCAAAAATCCGTATCATGGGATAGATGTTGCGAACGGAAGCGACCGGCACTTGATCCGATCGGTCTATGGCAGCTACAGCAATACCTTCATCAGAGTCGGAACATCCACGGAGGGCTGGATTGAAGAATTGTACGACATGAACCCTTCGCCTTGGACGGGGATCAGCGAATTTAAGATGAAGATTCCCTGGATGGCGCCCGGAACGCTCTTGATCAATTATCAGAAAATGCAAAAGTTTATCGAGCTTAACGGTCCGTCGAATGAGCATATCATGAGCATTCTGGCTTATGCTCCGGGCACGCTCGTGCACGTGACATCAGGTAACGCCGACATATGGAATGTCGGCGCGGATCAGAGCGGCGAATGGTGCGTCAATGCTGTCGGGGGGACGGTCAAGATCATGAATTCGGTGAACACGGTCCATGGAACGAATGTCAACACGGGAAGCGGGATCGTGGAAAGCTATAATGAGCATTATGTGATTTTGTGATTTTGTCTTGACGGAAAAAGGAATGGCGGTGCGGGGGAGAGGAGATTGCCCTTGCATCGCCATTCCTGGTTTTGGGTTGATCTAGGGGTGCAATATCCGCTGAACAGCTTCGGACTTTTCGGAGGGTGTCGCTTTTTTTAATGGGCGTTTGGACCGGCGGCCAAAGTATAGGTGAAAAAGTATACTTTCGTATAATTCTCAGGGTGAAATTCGCCATGGTAGATTGGAGGGAACGTGAGATTCCAAAATAGTGTGGAAAAGAGGCTCAAACCTATGAAGAAATTGCTGGCGAGAAGAGGGCTTTCCCTGCTGCTTCTCTTGTCCTTAATGGTCCAGGGAGTGCTCCCGTTCGGTGTGGCGCAGGCAGGAACTGGGACTGGAGCTGGAGCTGAGGCTAGCGATGTCGGCGTAAGCCTCCAGAAGCCGGAGGAGCGGATTCCGGAGTGGGCGAAGGAATCGATTGCCGAGATGACGGAACTGGGTGTAATCCAGGGGTATGAGGATGGGACGTTTCGCGCGGAGCGCAGTGTCACGCGGGCGGAGATAACCGTTATGCTGCTTCGGTTCGTGAAGGCGGCTTCTTTGGAGCTGCCAACTGTGCAGGCTCCGAATTTCCGGGACGTCGGGAACGAGTGGTTCGCCAAGGAGGTTCGCCAAGCGGCAAAGCTCGGGATTGTACAAGGCAATGAAGCGGGCCTATTCAGACCCGGAGCCGCAGTGAGCCGCCAAGAGTCGGCGGTGATGCTGAATCGTATTGTGGGCAAGACCGCTGCGGGAGCAGTGTCCTTTAAGGACAAAGATTTGATCCCGAAGTGGGCGCAGTCTGCGGTTGCGGCTCTGGTCGAAGCCGGTGTGCTGCAGGGCTACGGGGATAACACGTTTCAGGGACAGAACGGCATAACCCGGGCGGAAGTGGCCGTCATTCTTCAGCGTGCCAAGAAGCTTGCAGGAGCAGGAGGAAATCAGGCGAAAGCAGGACCGCTGTCCATTAAGGCTCGTCAGGCGGACGGGGCGGAGCTGGCGGATGCCGAAGTATTCGTGCATGAGAAAGGGAAGCGCGTGTACAAGGCGTGGGGTCGCACGAATGCGCAGGGAGTTTGGACAACGGCGGCGGCGATTCCTTACGGGAATTATGATGTGCACGTTGTGAAAGAAGGATTCGCAGGCTATCAGCCCATCGTACACGGCGAGGGACAGAGCGACTTGGAAGTAAAGGCTCAGCAATCTGCGTGGATTGAGGGAACGGTGCTGGGAACAGACGGCAAGCCGTTGGCCGGGGCTTTTCTTTCGTTTACGACCAACCCGACGTTCTACGCCTTTACGGCTGCCGATGGTACGTTTCGTGCGAATGTGCTGCCGGAGAAAACGTATCGGCTGACGCTTGTGGAGGATGCGAGTCTATCGCAAATCGTGGCAAAAGGGGGAGGATCGGCGTCCATCTACGGGGCGAGCGGTTCGGCATTCCCGGGATTGTCTCTGCTCGATTCGGAGCAGACGCAGACGCCGGGCTGCGAGTGTCATAAGTATGAAGCGACTCAAACCTTCACCTCATCAGGCGCAGGACAAACGTTGAAGCTGGGGAAGGTCTCCATTGATGGGGCTCGACCTGTTACAACATCGGGCGGTGGAGGCGGCGGTAGCTCGGGGAACCCTGTACGTGTCGATACGACGCCTCCGGCCGCACCTGCGGGCTTGAGCGCAGCTTCAGGAAACGCCAGTGTCAGCCTAAGCTGGCTGGCGAATAGCGAGAATGATCTGGCGGGCTATAAGGTTTACCGGTCAACGGATCATGGGGCGACATGGGATGCCGGAACGAATGTCGCCGGCCGCAGCGTAACGAGCTACATCGTGAGCGGATTAACGAACGGAGTAGCGTACCGCTTCGCGCTGACCGCATACGACACTTCGGGCAACGAGTCGGAGAAGTCGGCCGGAGCGGATGCGACGCCGCAAGCTCCACCGGTTGAAACGGCGCCTCCGGCTGCGCCGCGCGGATTAACGGGTGTGGCCGGCAATACGGTCGTTACGTTAAGCTGGTTGGCGAACAGCGAGACGGATCTGGCGGGATACGAGGTTCTCTATTCCGCAGACGCTGGAGCTACGTGGATGAATGGCCCCCAAGTCGGCAAAGTAACGGAGGCTGCAGTAACAGGTCTGGTTAACGGGACTGCGTACCGCTTCACGGTGAGGGCCTTCAATACGGCGGGCGGATTCTCGGAGCGGGCGGAAGCGATCACAGTCACGCCGAAGGGTTCGAGCGGGACGCCGGACCCGGTTAAAGTGGCGACTCCGATATCAACAACGGCGCTGCCGACCTTCTCTTCGACGGTCAAGTTTCTATACGAGGGAAGCGAACCGCTGCAGACGGGAGTCGCTGCCGGAGCGATTGAAGACAGTCTGGTGTCCGTTGTTCGCGGCAAGGTGCTGGATGCAGAGAATCAGCCGCTGGCAGGCGTACAGGTTAGCGTCCTGAACCAGCCCGAGCTGGGCTCAACCAAGAGCCGCGAAGACGGAATGTTTGATCTGGTCGTTAACGGCGGCGGTATTCTGACGCTTCAAATGACCAAGGGAGGGTATATGCCCGTCCAGCGGAAAGTATCGGCAGTAGCCGAAAAATATGAGACGCTGCCGGATGTGGTGCTGAAGGCTTACGATACGAAGGTGACGGTTGTTGACTTGGATGGGGCGACAGGTGTCCAGACGGCGCAAGGCTCTCCGGTAACGGATGCGGACGGCACCCGGCAATCCACGGTCATTTTCCCGGAGGGGTCATCGGCAACGATGGAGCTGCCGGACGGGTCTGTCGTGCCGCTCACGGAGATTCACCTGCGCGCTACCGAATACACCGTGGGCGAGAACGGGCCGGAGGCCATGCCGGGCGAGCTGCCGGACTATGTCGGCTATACGCACGCTGTGGAGCTGTCTGCCGACGAAGCGGTGCAAGCGGGAGCGACGGAGATTCGCTTCAATCAGCCATTATTTTACTATGTAGAGAACTACCTGGAGTTCCCGGTCGGAGAAGTCGTGCCGATGGGCTACTACGATCGTGAGGCCGGGCGCTGGGTGGCGTCCGAGAACGGGCGGGTTATCCGCATTCTCCAGATCGACGAAGGAATCGCTACTATCGATACGGACGGGGACGGGATGGCCGACAGCGCCGAGAAGCTGGCCGCAGTCGGATTTACGGATAAGGAAAGACAGCAGCTTGCAGAGCTGTATACCGCAGGCCAAAGCTTATGGCGCGTGCCGATCGAGCATTTCACGCCATGGGATTGCAACTGGCCTTACGGCCCGCCGATGGATGCCGAGCCGCCGCTCGACGAAGATCCGAGAAACGAGGAGGATGACGATCCTTGCGAACAAGCAGGCTCGATCATCGGTTGTCAGAATCAGAGCCTAGGCCAAGCGATCCCGATCGAAGGAACGGGCATGAACCTGAATTATGTGAGCACGAGAGCCCCTGGCTACAAGGAGAAATCAAAGCTCACGATACCGGTCAGCGGGGATACGATTCCTGATTCGCTGAAATCCATGAGTGTTACGGTCGAAATCGGAGGCAAATCGTACAGTAAATCGTTCGCCCCGGCCACGAACGTGACGCATACTTTTCAATGGGATGGGTTGGACGCTTACGAGAGGAAGCTGATCGGCACGCACCCTTACAAGGTTACCGTATCCTTTTACTACGATTTTCAATATTATGAGGCTGACGAACAGACGCAAAGCTTCGGGCGGGTCAGCGGATCTAACGTGGTCATCGGTTTTAGCAGAGCATCAATGAGGCAGCCTGTCTCCCGTGTCTGGTACGGGAATTTGGAGAGCCCGAACAACCCGTACGAGCAAGCGGGAGTCGCGGGCTGGAGTCTGGATGTGCATCATATGCTGAGTATGCAGGAAAATACGCTGTATGAAGGGGACCGCAATAAAACAACGGCATCTTACAAAAAAATGAATAAGATCGATTTAAGCGGCCTCGGGGGTTATCTCTTTTCCAATAAAGGAGTCGTCCCCGGTCCCGGCAATACTTTCTATTTTGTGGCTCACGCTGCTGCGGGAAGCGGCAATAGCGGTCAAATTGTCGCGCGTCTGAACAACGACGGAAGCTTCCAGAAAAGCGAAGGCTTCCCGTCGGAAACCTACGGAGACATTAGCGCCGACCCTCAGGGGAACGTGTACCGGTACTCTCCCACGGACAGAAAGATTTATCTGAAGAAATTCGATGAAACCCGCTGGACTGTTTTTGCCGGGACGGGGAATGCAGATCACGATATTGTCGATGGGGCGATGGCGGTCGAATCGGATTTATATACCGTCTACAATATAACTGCGGCAAGCGGAGGTGCCTTGTACGTTGTCGGCTACAATAGGGATGCGCGGAAAAATCTGTTTTATCGGATTAACGCCGAAGGCCGTATTCAGATGATAGGCAACACGACGCAAGGAGTGTCCGGAGCGGACAGCGGCAAAGCCAACCCGGCCACGATCGGTGAAGTGAATAGCGTTGCGCTGGGAGCCGACGGTTTCTTGTACATTCACGATCGCATCTATGATAACTTCAATCACATGCAATATACATCCAGAGTAAGAAAAATGAGCCCGGACGGCACGATTATCAAGATCGCGGGGATCTCCCCTAACACGTACAGCAATCAGGTCATTGCCCACGGTGTGGCTGCGAATAAGGCGTTATTTTACATGAGGAAAATGTTCGTTGATGTGGAAGGGACTTTGTGGTTCATCGCTGTAAAGAATAACTACGAGCAAGAAAAGCTGTATAAAGTTAACAAGGAAGGGATTGTGGAGGAGGTCAACCTCGACCATATCTATGCATCATCAGGGTCCCGATCATTCCTGTCGTTGGCGGCAATAGACTATAACGGCAACTTCATCTATAGCAATAATTTCGACAGTCTCTATCGAGCGGGCAAATCCAATCTCGAAATCGCCGAATTTCCGGAGGAGGACGGCTTGTCGGTGAATGCCTTCGATCTGCAAACAGGCCGGATTCTGCAAAATGTCAGTGCGTTTTCCGGTGTTGTGCTGAGGGATTTTGCGTATGATCCGGACGGTCGGCTACTGTCGATAGCGGATCGCAGCGGGAATCTGATACAGATCGAACGCGATGCGCAAGGAAACCCGACAGCGATTGTCTCGCCAGGCGGGCAGCGGACGGTTGTTGAAGTGGATGCCGGCGGCGAGCTAGTCGCGATTACGAACCCCGCTGGGGAGACGTACCGCATGAAGTACGAGGAGGGCGGACTGCTCACAGAGTTTACGGACCCGGAGCAAGGCGTCAGTCAGTATGCATACGACGATACCGGGATGCTGGTGAGGGCGGTCAATCCGGAGGGCGGCGTCAAAACGCTGCAAAGATCGTTTTTCGACAACGGCTACAGAGTTACCTTTACGGACCCGAGCAATCGGATAACGACATATGAGACCGTGGCTGCCAACGGCAAAAAGATTTATACGCTGACGGACCCGAACGGATATCAGACCGTAACCGAGAGGATCGGCGAGCAGAGCGAGACGGCGACGTTACCCGACGGCACGACAATGACCAAGACGTTCGGAACGGACCCTCGTATGGGCAAAAATACGCCGTTCGTTGCGGAATTAACCTACACATCGCCTGACGGTACAGTAACGAAATTCAAGGAAGAACGATCCGCTGTGACGGATAACAACGGCAAGCTGGTATCTTACAGGGTCAAACATACGGTGAACGGCGATGTGTCTACCATCGAATACGACCGAGCCAGCCATAAGTTTACGGAGACGACGGCCGAAGGTACCAAGACGGAAACCTATCTGGACGAGAAAGACAGAATCGGCAAGGTAGCTTGGCCGGAAACCGATCTGTTCCCGATTGAAACGATTTACGATTCCGTTGGCCGGCTGGAGCGGGTTCAGCAAGGGGAGCGGTTTATCCAGTATACGTATAACGCGCAAAATCGGGTCGAACAGGAGACGGATGCTTTCGGCAGCGTGAAGAAATACGAATACGACGCCGCGGGACGCATGACCTCTATTGTGACTCCGGGCAACAAAGTATATGGTCAAGACTATGACAGCCTTGGCAACTTAACGGGGTTAACGATGCCAGACGGCGCGGTATACGAGCAGCAGTTCAACCCGCTGGGGCAATTCGAAGGCTTCGCTCCGAGCGGCGCCGGGCTCTGGTATGCTGCGGATCATGACAATGGCGGCAGCCTGATGAGAACTACGCTGAGCAGCGGACGGGTCATCGACCACGTGCTGGAACCGGGGGACGGCAAGCGGCCTGTCGGCATTAACGATGCCGATATTCAGCGCATGTTTACGTATGTGGGGCAATCCGATTATGCGCAAACGATCGAAAGCGTCATGCAGCAGGATAGCTCCAGAAGGCAGAAGATTGAGTACGGATACTCGGGAGAGAGCATCAGCACAATGGCGCTGACCGGGAAAGCGAACGCTTCGTTCAGCTACACGTATGACGATTTCTTTAACATGACGAATATTGCGATGACGGTTGCCGGCGCTGTGTATCATACCCCGATCCGGTATGACAACGAAGACAATCTGACTCAGTACGGAGCTTTTCAATTTAATCGCGGCGGTCCTTTGAAGGCGGTCGATTCGATTCATGACGACAAGCTGGACATTCAAGTGGACTATGACCAATATGGCAAAATCAGCAGTGCCACCTATACGCTGAAGGGAAGCCAAGTCTACAAAGCGGCCTATACGTACGATAAGAGAGGCTACGTCACGGACATTGCCGCGGATTCGGCGCAGGGAAGGGAAACGACGCATTTCGAGTATGATCTGGATGGTCAGTTGACCGGCGTGACACGAGTCGAGCCGAGCGGCAATGTCGTGACGGAGGCATACAGCTACGATGCGAACAAGAACCGGATCACCAGCCAATCTGGCGGAGCCGCCGGGCCTGTAGTCAGCAGCTACGCAGAGCACGATGTGTTGACGCGTGTGGGCGATCTTGCCTACAGCTTTGACGCAGACGGTTTTCTGACGCAGCGGGGCGCGGATACGTTCACTTACGGCGCTCGCGGAGAACTGCTGGAAGCGAACGTGGCGAACGGTACCTACAAGTACACGTATGACGGCCTTGGACGCAGGGTAGCCAAGGAAGACAGCGCAGGGCGGACGTATCAATACTTGTACGGCAGCCCGGATTCTCTGCATCTGCTGACGGCGTCGGTCGATCCGAGCGGCGAGCCAACGATCTACTCCTACAACGAGATGGGAGTGCTGATTGCATTGGAGCGCGGCGGGCAGCGTTATTATGTCGTCGCGGACGGCGTAGGAACGCCTCAAAGGGTGCTGGACGATAACGGAGCTGTTGTGAAGGAGCTGCGCTACGACAGCTTCGGCAACCTGCAATCCGATTCCAATCCGGCGTTTGAGCTATTGCTTGGTTATGCCGGCGGGCTGGAGGACCGGGAGACGGGACTGATTCGCTTCGGCTTCCGCGACTACGACCCAATGTCGAGCCGCTGGACGGCGAGAGATCCGGTTCTGATCGAGAGCGGCCAAGCGAACCTGTACGCCTATGTGAACAACAACCCGGTTATGTTCCGCGACCCTTGCGGCCAAATGTGCGTAGGAGCCTCGGTGTACGCTGTCGTCGGGATTGGCGGAAAAGTGTGTATTACCGATGAGGGCGTCTCTGCATGCGGGGATACGGGATTTGGCGTCGGCGTTGGCCTTGAAGTTTCTCCATTTGAGGATCTTGCCAAGCATGAGCTCACCTTGGAGGGGATGGGGAAACTGACGGCCGGAATTGGAAATCTGCAGGCCGGCTACAAGCTGGGCTACAACTTCGATACCCGCTGCCGAACCGACGGACCTATGGCGAGAGCGGAAGCCGGTCCTTTCCGCGTCGACTTGCTCAAGCCGCTGACGAAATCCGCAGTTAAGGGCAAAGAAAGCGATTTTAAAAAGACCATTAAAGAATTGTTCAAGAAAAGCGGCTTGAAAGCCGAAGCGTCCATTAAAGCGAAGTATTGCAGCAATTTACGCTGGTAGTCGAACGAAAGCGCCTTTGCCCTTGTGAGGGGGCAAGGGCGCTTTTCAATTGGGGCAGGGCGGGGATATCCCGACTACGCTGGCTAATTTTATCCGAAATGCCGACTCTCGCCGTCAGCAAAACTCTGACCGTACACGTACGAGGTCAGAGTTTTTTTGTTATACTGGCGTAAGCCGATAAATGGTGAAAGGAGGGGGTTAGTATGGAGTGGGAGGCTCATATCGAGCGGTGGGGTCGAGCTGCCGTAAGATTGCTGGATATTCGGCAGTTACGCGTGGAAAGCGGAACTGTCCCTGAACGCTATGAGGCACATACTAGCTTTTTCGTAGTTACGACCCAAGGAGAAGCAAACGTGAGCCTGTCGGGAACGGTGTATCGGGCTTGTTCGCCTCACATTCTGCATGGAGGGAAGGGCTCGGAGCTAAATTTTATGCCGTTAGGTAACGACTTTGCTTGTTACTTGATGCTATATCAAGCCGAGTGCGAATCGCAGGAGGATCTGCAGAGCTTTCGTATGTCGTATACGTTCACTCCTTATGCAATGCTACCCCTACTGGAAAAGTGTCAAGCCATGAGTCGCCTGTGGCAGCAGGAATCTCCGATGGACAAGCTGCAGGCGCAGTCGGCGTTTCTTCCGTTTGTGTACGAGGTGATGAGGCAAATACGCACATCGGCAGCGGAAAACAGTAAACCAAACTTGGTATCGCAAGCCATTCACTATATTCAGGACCATTACAGGGAGCCGATTACAGCTGAGGAATTGGCCGGATTTTACGGCTGCAGTACGAGTTATTTGTCCCGCTTGTTCAAAAATCAGATCGGGGTCGGTCCGATTGACTATCTGATTCATGTACGTATACACAAATCGAAGCAGCTTCTCTTGAAGTCGGAGGCTCGTATCCAGGAAATCGCGAGCAGCGTCGGCTACGCGGATGTCTATTATTTCAGTCGATTGTTCAAAAAGCATACGGGGCGCTCTCCGCTGCAATTTCGCGAGGACAATCGGAAGGCTGTTCAGAATAATCCATTACAGCTATTAAAATCGTCCATTGTATCCCGAATGTCTGTTTCTCATAATGATAATGAGAATTATTATCAATCATTTAGAGAAGGGGACACATCCATGTTTAGATTTTCAAGACCATCGTTCGGAGCCATGATGCTATTGTGCACAAGCTTGATTCTGAGTGCATGTCAGACAGGCAGTAATACAGGAGACAATACAGGCAGTAATGCAGGGACGCCGCCGGCTACCCAATCAGCATCAACAGGCGCCGCTACCGACGAGACTGCTGCCAAGACGCGGACCTACAAGCATTTGAATGGCGAGACAGAAATTCCTGTAAAGCCTCAACGCGTAGTCAGCCTTTTTCATCTGGGTGAACTCATGGCGTTGGGAGTGAAGCCGGTAGGCGCAACTACTTTCATTCTGAGCAATCCGATGCTAAGCGATGTTTCCGGGATTGAAGATGTTGGAGTTCCGCCCGATGCGGAGAAAATTCTATCGCTGGCGCCGGATCTGATTGTGACAACGGCCCCATTCGCGGAGGTCGTAGAGGGCGGTTACGAAGCGCTGAGCCAGATCGCGCCAACCATTGTGGTGGAGCAGTACAACGACCCGATCAAGGACGTCGAAATGTTTGGCGATATTCTCGGCAAGCAGGAGGAAGCGAAGCAATGGAATGAAGCATTTGCGACAAAAATAGCCGAATATAAGGAGAAGATTAGTCCGATAGTCGGCGCAGATGAAACCTTCTCCATTCTAAATGTGCGTAAGGATGCAGTTTTCATTTACGGGGATACGAATATGGGCGGCAACATTATCTATAAGTATTTGGGTTTGAAGCCAACCGACAAAGTAAAGACAGACGTCATCAACGGAGAGACATGGGAAATCTCCTCCGAGGTCATTCCCGACTTTATAGGCGATCGGTTATTCCTGGCTGTGAATGAAGGCGCAGAGGAGCATGTGAAGGAAGTGGAGAAGCTAATTCGAAATACGTCGGCGGGGAAATCGGGAAAGATCTACAAGCTGGATTTCAATCAGTTTCTTCCCAGCGATCCGATCTCGGTAGAGCAGCAATTGGATATTATCGCGGATTTGTTGGCGGAAAAGTAAAGCCGGCGGTAAATGGAATAGATGCGCTATAGGAGGAGCTGTCCCGTAAGTAGAGTCGTACATCCTTCCGTGCGACTCTTTTACTTATGGGTCAGCTTCTTTATGTTAGCCTCGATTATCGGCCACCGTACCGCTTACGGAATTCGCTCGGCGACATCGACTCGAGCTTGCGGAACGTATTGGAGAAATAGGTCTGATGCCGAAAGCCGATTTCCCATGCGATTTCCTCGATCGACAGCGTCGTACTGATCATGAGCAGTTTGGCTTGCTCGATTCTGTACCTGGTCAGATATTCCAGAGGAGAGCAGCCGAATGCTTTCTTCATGCAGCGGGCGATATACACGGGATGAAAATTGAATTCGTGCTGCAGCAGCTCGTTCGTCAGGTGCGAGCGATAATGCGTGCGCAGATGGACGGCGACGCGTTCGGCGAGCAGGGCGGCAGGCGACTGACTGAGCTTGTCCTGCTCCTGGGCCAATACTTTAAGCAAGCTCTGCAAGTGGATCTGTTGCTGCCATCGCGCCCACGATAGCGGCTGCCGTTCCAGCTCGATCAGCTCGCGAAGACGGCGATAGACGTCCACGGGATCCTGCAGCGTAAAATATTGCGGGATGGAGAAGCCGAACTCGCGCGGAATGAGCCCGTGCTCGACGTGGAATTGATTTTTGCCATCCGAAAGCTCCTCCTCCGCTTCATCCCTCATCCGATCCTCTCGCATCCGATCGTCCCACAGCTCTTTCGTATGGAAATGAAGCCAATAAAAGTTCGTGTCCGTGTCGACGGAACGAGGCGAATAGTGATGTCGGTCGGGCCTCAGCAGGAGCGCCTGTCCTTCCTTAATCGTCCACGTCCGTTCATCTTCTCCCATGAACAACGCGCCCTGATGAACGACGAGCAGATCGAACAATTCGATTGGGCCGCGGGCGGGATGAATGTCTCCGGGCTTAAACCGGGACTCGCCGGAATTAATGTAATGAGGCAGGGGAGGGGCTGTAAAGTAGAGAACGGACAGGTTGCTCACCTCGAAGGTAGAGAGTTTGGATACCTATATTTTATAGTTAGCGATTCGTTGATACAACAAAGACTTGAACTCGAAAATAGGTTTAAATCGTTTATCTTTCGGTTTGAATGATGGCTGGGCATGCGTGCGATAAAAAATATAATGGATCGTAGATAGCGAAAACGGTAACGAGAGGAAGTGTGGTTTAAATGAATAACGAGGAGAAGTACATTTTGACGCCGGCGTCCAAACGCGTATTCGGGACTGCTGTTCATTCGATGACTGGCGACGTGACGGATGCGGAGCGCATTTTGAGGGAGGACGCTCTGGCAGCAAAGCTCGTATACGCTGCCGGGGGCGAGAAACCGTCGATTCTGCTCGATCTTGGCCCTTCCGCTCCGGGAGGATATCCGATCATTAAGATAGCCGGACAGACGGGGCGTCCGACGCTGCGAATCGCATATGCCGACTGGTATGAATGGATCGTCGATCCGGTACACGGGGAAAACGGAGATTTTAGCAGAGGGTCGTGCACCTATCTCGGCGTGGAATTGCCTGTTCCGCCTGCTAACCCTTACAGGTACGAACTGTACACGATTGAAGAAGCCGGCTTGTATATCGCGCCAATGATTCAAGGCCAGCAGCGTTGGGTGCTCATTCAGCTCGATACCGAGGGCAGCGTGGAGCTCGAATATTTTAGCCTCGAAGTCACGTCCGACTTGTCGCCGTACAAAGGCAGCTTCCATTCGAGCGACGAGGAGTTAAATCGGCTGTGGTATGCGAGCACGTACACGGCACAAGTCTCGTCGTTTCCTAACACCGACGCCTGGACGGTCGTGGAGGGCTGGCTCCTCCCGCGCAAGCTGGCTAAGGGCAACGATGTCGGCCTGACGGTTCAAGGGGAACAGTGGAAGGATTACCGGTTCGGGTTTCAGTTCGTCATTCGCCGCAATCCCGGACCCGTGTCCGCAGTGGGTTGGATCGTTCGAGCCTCCGACGAAAATAACGGCTATGTCGGTCAGATCGATTTGGACGGAAGGCTGCATTTGTTCAAGCGGTCGGATGGGGTTTATGTGCGACTGAAACCGGCGGTATCGCTACCAATCCCGATTGTCGACGGTCGCGTCTACCATCTGGAGGTGCGGCTGGACGGAGCACGGATGGAGACGCTGCTTAACGGGACGCTGATCGATATGACCGTAGACGATACTTATGCCGAAGGAAAAGTCGGATTTTGCCAACCCATGGACAAGTGGGCGCTCATACGCGAGGTTAGCGTAGCGGACGCAGCGGGGCAGCTTCTATTCGCGGACGATTTCAATGGGGATCTAAGCGGCTGGTCTTTCGCTCGTACTTCCGCATTTATTGCGGACGGCGCTAAGCGGGACCGTCTGCCGTGGCTCGGCGATCTGGATTGGGCGGGTCGCAACGTCTATTACGCATTCGACAATTACACGTACATGAAAGAAACGATTAGGATGTTCGCATGGCATCAAACGCCGGAGGGCTACATCTGGGCCGCTTGTTATCCGGAAAATCAGGTGAAGCCGGGAATCGGCGAATACGGCTATTACCAATCCGATGAATTTTCCGCCTGGTTCGCGCCCGTTCTGGCCGATTATGTCCTATTCACCGGCGATCTGGAGCTGGCCCGCGAACTGTATTCCGTCATGGTTAAAAGCTTGGATTACTTGTGGAACTACGTGGAAGGCGACGGCTTGTTCTACCAGCGGTACGAGACGTCCAAGGGCATCTGGGGCCATCTTCTGGAATATACGGGCAAGGGCGCTTATGTGAACTTTCTCGTATATGATTCCTTTAAGGAAGGCGCGTATCTGGCCGGATTGCTGGGTCTCGATGCGGATGCGTCGGCATTCGAAGAGAAGGCCGCTATCTTGCGCCAGGGCATTCAGGAGCACCTGTGGGATGAAGAGCAGGGGCATTACGTCAAGCTGAAGGGCAGCCGCGCATTCGAATTTTACGCCAACGCGCTGGCGCTGGCCATCGGTTTTCCGGATAGCGAACAAGCGGCGTCTGTCAGAGAGAAGCTTAAGGAAATGGACATGGGCAAATATCAAAGCTTGGCGATTCGCGGAAAATTCCACTACGGCTATGACGAGGATGCGCTCGGAACGCTTCGCAAGCCGGGAGGCGGCGTAGACTGGCTTGGCGCGTTGGCAGACTGGCGCGGGCCTCATGCGACCTGGGAGTGCATGACCTATCCGCCGGCAATCATGCCGCCAGGTAAGAACTGGGGAGACAGCTCCCACCCGGATACAGCGGTCGCTCATTTGCTGTCCGGCTACATCTTGGGCGTTCAACCTACGGAGCCCGGGTTTCGTTCTTTTGCAGCCATCCCGCACCCATGCGATCTGCAACGAGCGGAGGGCACGGTTCCTACGCCTTACGGCGAAATCCGTTTTCAATGGGAATTGACGGAAACAGAGTTCTGCGCCTCGCTCGAAGTGCCGAAAGGAACGAGTGCGGTCGTCGGCATTCCGAAGCCGGAGGGCCAGGAGTACGTCATCTATTGGAATGGAGCGGCGGTATTTAATTCCGATGCGTCTGCGGTGGATTCAACCGACGGCCTCACGCTGGATGAGGACAGGCGTTACGTTTACTTGCGCGGACTTAAGGAAGGTTCTCATCGTATTGAACGGCGGGGGCGGTAAACGGAGAACGGGGGATCTAGCGAGGCTGCTGACACGGTTCGAAGGCGACACTTCACGCCCGAACCGTTCGGCCCCGACGGAGATCCCTATCCGGTTAAGTCCCCTCGCAGTGGTATCGATCGCTTAGTTCGGATATAATAGATTTACAATTTAGCGAGTTGCAAATCTAATGCAGGGACCTCTACCAAAGGGACCTGCATTCATTCTATATTTGGACAGGGAGCGGGCGTTTTGAAGAAAAACAAGTTCCAGCTAAAGAGAGAGGCGACCTATCGAAAGCTCATCGAGGCGGCGGATAAGTGTTTTCTGGAGAAAGGATTCGCTACGACGACAATCGCGGACATCGTCGCCCTGACTGGGCAGACCAACGGAGCTTTCTACGCGCACTTCGAGAGCAAGGAACAAATATTTCTCCATATCCTGGACTACCGCCAGCAGTTAAGCGACGGCTGGACGGAAACGCCGAAGCAGTATCGTCCCGAGAACACGACGCTCGAAGAGGTTATCGCGATCAGCGTTGCTAAGCTGCAAGAGATGTTGAAAGGGAGCGAAAACTTTCAGAACTGGATTCTCGTATTGGTAGATTTTTATTTGCAAACGAAACGAAATCCGGAGATGCAGAAGGTTCTGAAAGAGAAGTATGTGGAATGGGTCGCTGGGATTGAACGCTTCGTCGACGCGTTAAAGGAACATGGCTGGATCTCCCAAGAAAAAGATAGTCAGGGGATCGCCAAGCAAATTCTAGCCTATAACGACGGCTTTTCCATGAATTCGGTCTTATTCGAAGGACCCGATCCGAAATCGTATATTCAAGGCTTGGTTAGGCTGCTGTTGTAGGCAGGCAATTCGCGTTAGAATTGTTCTCTTGACGGACATCAAATTTTGTCTTTTAATTTAAATGCATTCATGCATGTATTTAATTTATTGAAAATTGAAGATGTCGTATATGGAGAAGGATGAGAGACATGGAAACGAACAGGAAGCTGCTATCCGTTTTAATCGCTTGGCTGATTTTTCTCGCGACATTGACGTCTTCTTTGCAATTGATCCCGCAACGAGCACTCGCGGCAACGTACCCGCAATTAAAAAATATTCCGCAAGCCCAATTTATCTCTTATGGCGGACAGAAATGGATCTTGGTCAATCCGGCCATTGGCTATATGACCACTTGGGATGAGTGGCCGGCCCGGCAGTTCGATGAAGATGGAACGAATGCAATGGACCCTTCGGATCCGAACAACATCGCCTACTGGTTGAACGACGCGACAAACGGCTTTTTGAAAACGCTAAGCGACGGTTCCGCGGACCTTTCTTGGATGCTGGCTACGGACTGGGATCAACCGGAGAGTGATGATTTTAAAGTAGGGATGCTCACCAGATCGGAATGGTCTGTATTCCCTGGGAGCATACACCGTGCTATCTTAAAACCATCTCCCGATTTGTGGACGAGGACCCGATCCTCTTCCGATCTATTGGAAACCGTTCACTTGTATCAGGACCCAAGGGATGGATATCGATTAAGCTGGACAGTTATTAATGCCGCTATAAGCCTTCCCGTACGCCCCGCTATTTGTCTGAACCCGGATTTTTATGTGGTGTCCGGTACAGGTTCTTTGGAGGATCCGTATCGGTTAGCTCCGTTCCCCTATACGTCGTTGACCGCTTCGGCAACTTCGGTAGCGGCCGATGGTATCGCCGGCAGTACGATTTCGGTATCGATTGCAGACAATACGGGCCCTGTAGCGGGTCGCGGTCTCGCTCTCGTTCCAAGCGGCGGCAATTCGGTTATCGTGAATCCGACCTTAACGACGGATGCGTCGGGCACGGCTGCCTTTACGGTTACCGATGAGCATATGGAGTCTGTCACCTATACGGTGAGAGACGCTGCGGATAACTTTAATCTGGGAACTGTACAGATTAATTTTCACGCAAATGTTACAGGGGTAGCCGACGGTGAATTCTACGATACGGACAGAACGATCTCTTTTGTCGGCGGGGGTACGGCAACGCTTGACGACATTGGAGTTTCCAGCCCTTTCACGGTAACCGAGGAAGGCTCTCACACCTTGGTCGTCACAGGGGCGAATACTTCGGAGACCGTTAGTTTTACGATCGACAAAGCCCCAGCAGTTGCCTTATCCGGCCCTGCTGGCGGGACGGTCAATGCTCCTTTTCCCGTAACCGTCAGCTTTAGCGAATCCGTTAGCGGTTTTGAGTTAGAGGACATTACGGTTGAAAACGGTACAGTATCGGATTTCAATAGCGTCAGTGCATCCGTGTATACGGCCACAATCACTCCGATCGAGATCGGCCAAGCGGTAACGGTAAAGGTCGAGGCTGGGGCTGTGTTCGATGGAACATCCAATAACAATAAGGAATCCAATACGCTCAGCTACGTCTATGACACGGCAAAGCCTACCGTCACATTCGGTGGTTTCACGGACAACCAGATCTTCTCCGTAGCGCCTGCTTCGATCGAAGTCTCCGTCAGCGAAGGAGTCTATTGGGTGGCGGATGGGGCGTTGCTGACTTCCTCCAACGCGTCTCCTCTTATCCGGATGGAGAAAGATGGCGTGGCATTCATAGGTTATACGCCTAGCTATGACGAGTCCTCACGTAAATTCACGGTAACATTTGACAACCCTCTTGAAGAAGGGACGTACAAGATCGCCGTTGCCGGCGGAGTGGTAGATAACGCTCGCCACAATACCCTGGATGAGGCGAGTGCTGGCTTTACGTTAGCCGTGCCCATAGCTAGTGCCATCTCCGTGAACCAGGCCAATTTCAGTAGCAACGGAGGCAGCGCAAGGGTTACCGTAACAGGCTCGAAGCTCGTAGGGCATTCGGTCAAGATCTACAGGGACGGAACAGAGGCAGCCACTGCCGTCATAAATAGCGCAACCGAAGCTACAGCCACCGTCGCAATTCCTTCGAATACGGGCAGCAGCGCCAAGACCCATACGTTAACTGTTTATCTGAATGGAGCGGAGGTTGCCGGAAGGTCAGCTACGGTTACAGTCAGCGGCAGGTCTAGTGGAGGTAGCGGAGGAGGTTCGGTGCCAGTTGTACCGGCTGCTGCGGCCATCGACCTGAACGGCGTACCGTATGACCCTGCGAAAATCGACACTACTAAGCCGTCTGTCACCTTGGAAGTCACGCCAAAGAGCGGATCCGCCTATGCCAGCATCCCAGCTAGCACACTGACAAGGCTTGAAGGAAAAAACAGTGCGTTCCTCATCGAGATCAAGACACCTTATGGCAGCTATCAAGTGCCGGTCAATCTGGCGTCGCTGATCCCGGGGTTAGAACAGTTGCTGTCAGCCAACCAACTCAAAGCCGAGGACATCAGCTTTAAGATCATGTTGACTGACAAGTCCGGCGACAAGAACCTGCAGATGGCTCTGAAGAGCGGCTTGCCGAACGGCAAGGTGCTGGGTACGATTGTCGACTTCAACATAGAGATTGTCGTGACGAAGACGGGGCAACTGATCGGAACGGCCGATCGGTTCAGCAAAGCGCTGACGAGAGTCATTCCGATGCCGAAGAGTTTGACCGAAATGCCTTCGCAATGGGGCGCGTTCCGCTATAACGAAACGAAAGGGAAGTTCGAGTTTGTTCCCGCCATTCCAGTCAAGTTAGATGGCATACAGTATGCGATGATTCGCTCATACTCCAACAGTGTGTATGTCGTGGCGGAGAATAACGTTACCTTCAGCGATTTGCAGAAGCATTGGGCCGAGCCGTTCGTCCAGCTTGCCGCAGCCAAAGGGCTTGTTGACGGAGTTGGCGGCGGCAAGTTCGCTCCTAACCAAACCGTTACCCGAGCCGAGTTTACCTCGATGTTAGTCCGGGAACTCGCACGCGGCTCGAAGGGGAGCGACCTTGCGCCGTACGACGATGTCAAACGAGGCGCATGGTTCTATGACGACGTGGCGACCGCGAAGGAGCTAGGTCTGTTGGGCTTTGCAAACGGCACAAGCTTTAAGCCGAATCAGCCACTGACCCGCGAGGAAATGGCGAGCATGCTGGCGGTAGCAGTGATGCTTGAAAAGCTGCCGGTGACTAAAGAAACGGTCAGTCTGGACGGATACAAAGATATCGGAGATGTAAACCCGTCTTATCTCGTGAGCGTTCGACTTATGGTGAAACTCGATATTATGTCTGGCACGGGAAATGATAAGTTCAGTCCGCAAGGCGTGTCCACTCGGGCTCAAGCGGCGAGCGTGCTGGTCAGGAAGTTGCAGGCTGTTGGGGTGTTTGGTGGTTGAGTAGGTGGAATAGTCAGAGGAAAGAGGATAAGCCGAGCCTTTTGGGATAAGCACTGAAAAAGCTGAAAAAGTCGTTGTCTGGTTGCCTCCGGCAACAAAAACAACGACTTTTTTTAGAGCTCTCCAAAAACGGGACTCCCTTGGGTTTAGATTGCGGCCACTTAGTGTATCTATCCAAACGTTATAGTGAATAGCGTCATAGGTTAGACAAAAAGCCCAAATTACCATTCGTAAGGGGCTGCTCTATCTAAAACAACCTTAGAAACATTTTGAATCTCTAACTCAATTTCTGATAATTCCATTTCAAATATTTTTACTTTTTGCTGAATTGATTTTTGCAATCCTTCCGCAAGCATTTTTGTTATATCGGAGCTATCATCTGTAATATTATTACTTAGAATGTTTTCAAGTTTTTTTTCCTGCTCTTTGGCGCAATCTAGGCGATCTACACAATATTGTAACCTTGATTTTTCATTTTGAAGCCACATTAATAATCTTGCCCTCGCTTTCCTAAGCCGGGTAAGTTGATTTCTATTAAGACGAAGCATTTCTATTGTGTAAGTGCCTGCTTTAGAGCAATTTTTAGTTTGTAATTCATAAGTTGTGGAGTTGAATTCCAAATGCAGAGTTGGATCCTCAAAGCAGGGGTCAATAAATCTAAAATTATGTTCTTCTTCACAGATTCTTTTTTTACATGAATCGCAATCCCTGTTACAACCAGACTCAATTGATAGCCAATTATCTTTCTTATGTACATTACATTTGTGACAAGCATAATACAAATTGCTATATTCCTTTTCTAATTTTGAAAACTTACTTTTTGGTTTAAAGTGATCCACATGAAAAAAACCAAGATGATTCTCTCCCTCGTGAATGGTACAGTAACAACAAGAATTATTAAATAATGTCCTCAGTTGCTCTTTGCTATCCCTATAGTCCTTAAGGGGAGTGGTGCAGGTGTCTCTTTCTATATAGTTCATTATATTCATAATGGACATTATTTATCCCCACTTTTATCAATCTTAGCGAGTATTTCATTAATCTGACTATCTATTTCTACAATACTGGTTTTTAAAAAATCAATTCTCTGGTACTGTTTATCGGCCATTCTAAATTTTAGATCAATGGTTTTCTCCAATTGTTTGTCCAGTTGTTTATCCATACTGTCTAATGCTTTAGATAGAAGCTGAAGAGTAACTTCTTCAGTCTCAGTTAGTTTTTCTCTTAAACGTTTTTCACATAGAGAACTAAAATTATCAATTAGTTCGAGATACTTTTTATCAATCCACCCCTCCACATTGCTTTTTTCTACTATTTCAACTATTTGTAAAATAACAGACTTTGGATCGTCGACAATATCGTTTTTTAGTATATAACCATCGAAATCACTAGCTTCTCCTGAATAGTTTCTTGTTGTGAATGCTATTCTAGGTATATATTGATTGCGCATTGCTAACCAAGCACTAATTAGAGTTCCTGAATATTTACTATTCAAATCATAGTCAATTAGGACTGCATCAACTACTTCTTGCCCCTCAGTCTTAACATAGTTAGATAAATCTAGAGTTTCTATATCATCCGGAAATGTACTATATATATTAATTTCCCCTAAGACTTCATTAGTATCGTGGGAACGCAATTCACCTATTTGTCGCCTCACTTGAATATTCTCATCATCAATAACTAATAAATTGATTTTATTCATCTGCAACAACCTCACTTAAAAGGGGGATAAGAATTTCAAATTTAGTTTCAGGGTAATCATCTAATAGTTGAATTGACCCAGCATATAACTTTAACGTATCTTCAATAATTGAAAGGCCAAGCCCTGTCCCATGTTTATGTGTTGAAAAGAGTGGGTTGAATATGTGCATTCTATCTTCAGGTTCAATAGGCCTACCTGAATTGATTGTGGTTATAATTAAATTTTCATCATTGCATGAAAATGATATGTTAAATAACTTTTCACTTGAACCACCTTGAGTTAAGGCTTTATATGCATTTGTCATAATATTTGTAACTATGGATTCTATGTCTCCATAGTATCCCATTATTTTGCATTTCCCATTTGTTTTATCATCAATTGCTACACTAACTTTGATTTCTTCAAATGATTTCTGAAAACTGGTTACTACGTCTTTGAAAATATCTACAATGTCGATTTCGTCTTTATTCTCCTGTTTTTCTCGCATTAAATACCCTCTAAAAAAATCAGCTTTTTGGTTCGCAGATACAAGGTAACCTTCCAAAAAAACAAATTCATCCTGCAAATTTTTATTAGAGATTTTTTGAACTTCCTCAAATCTTTTTATACTTCTAACTGTTAGTACAGAGTTTAAAATAAGCTTTGCAGTCTCATGCCCAAATTGTGCAGCACTTATCCCAAGTGAAGCGATATTGCGATAAATTTGGATTTCACGATTCCTAAAATTATCTGATTCTTTGATTTTTGCTGTGGCCTTTCGAGCATCATTTTTAAGCGTATCTGCCAGAATATTTATCGCATTGAAATCGGAAGTTACTTTATCAAAAAATTGTTGTATATTCCTTTCTGAATTTGTATTGTTATTCGGGTAATTGCTTTCATTACTGATTTTTGGAGTTATAATAGACTTCTGATCCTCTAAATTTTTTAAACCTTTATTTATTTTTTCCTTAAGTTCATTGCTTACTGCAGTAATTTTCGTATAGAGTTCAACTCTAGTATCTCTGATCTCTTTTTTTCGATCTCTGTTTTCTACAAACGAAGCATAATTATAATAGTCAAATACACTATTTATAAATGTAGACAAGTCTTTGAATTCTTGGGTGTCGTATAAATTCTCTCGACTTAATACATCTTGTAGACCCGGATTGTCATCTCGACTTATTTTGACTCCTCCAATAACTTGAGAAGTGGAAAGTCTATATTCGGGGTCCTGAATTCTTCTGCCATTTAAATTTAACCAGTCATTGTTAGGATCACCATATGGTTTCACCCTGAAATCATCTCTATAAATTTTAATTCCACTATATTCATCAAGTAATTTTGTAATATTGTCCTTATTAATTTCTAAACCGCGATATAATCTGCCGTCTCTTAAAAATGCATATGCTTCAAACACTACTGGCCCGCATGAATAATTTAATTCCTCTCGAGGTAATTTCCTCTCATATTTGACCCCTACTTCCTTTAAACTATTTTTTTTGTTTAGTCTTAATTCTAATTCCAGTTTACCTGATCCATCCTCATAAATCTCGCCAAACAGTTTTGCGTGATAGTATTGCAGGAGCTTCTCTTCTATTTGACCTGATTTATTTGGAAACTCATCACATTTCAAGACAACTTTAGCTTCAGATTTAAATTTAGAAGATAGCTTTCCTATATCTAAAGGGATCAACAAGAAAAGCTCTTTTCTTAAATTTGCAATAGTTTCTTCAGTCCAAGTATCTCTAAGGTTTTCAAGAATTATTATAGTTCCCTTAGCCTGAGGGGAAGCTGCTTCATATTTAACTGGATGCGTAATTTCATTAAAAAATGACTCTTCAGTTTCATATTTATCCCAGTCAATTTCTATTGTAATTAATTGATCGTTGTTTAAATTCTTTGTAATTATTGTCGTTTTTTTTGAGAGTCGTTCGACTGAGAATCGTCCGATACCCTTTTCCCCTAATTTACGTCTTCCTTTATGCGAAAGTGTTTGATGCAACTTATTATCAGTCCCAATTACCATCCATTTATTTATTATGTCATCCAAAGTCATTCCATCGCCATCATCTTCGATTATTATTTTTCCGTTTTCAGTCTTAATTTTTTCAAATGTAACGGTAATATTTTCAGCATCTGCATCATAAGAATTTTTGACTAGCTCAAGTACTGCAACTGTTGGATTGGAAATTAGATGCCTGCCGATGAGTTGACTAAATCTCGGACTAACGTTAAAGCCCAATTGAGCTGGTTGCTTAAAGTCACCCTTCATCATTATTCACTCCTAAATAAATTGGTTTGAGTAATCGAATCCTTAAAATAGGTATTCATGATAAGATCCTCTATTTGGAGTCTGATCAATTCTTTGTTGCAGTCTCCGCTATTAATTAACTCTACATATCTGCTGATTAACTCGGTTTTGTCCGAAAACTTAATAGGTAGCAAATTAATTTCAGTGACTGATATTTGGTTATTTCCTGCGATCTGTGACATTACAAAGTTGAATGTCTTGGAATTTAGTAATGCTAAGATATAGTTGTAGCTTATGTTTGGGTTGCCTCCAACTTTTATAAGGTAATTCACATGGTTTTCAATGAAAAAGTAATCATTAACTCTAAGGGAACTAGCTATAATTCTTTTATTTTGTTCTTTGACGCTAGTTCTTCTTAATACGAGACACTCCCCAATATTTGAAAGACTAAGTAATTTTTTTGTGCGTACAGCGTATTTATTTTTATTATTTTTGTCGCCAGTTAATGAGCATTTATATTGTTCAATATTATTAGACCAAACAATATTCTTGTTATCCTCTCCAATATCATCAGTTAAAAATTGTTTTACTTGATTCCATACTAACTTTCCAGTTTTTGCTGTAAATCCAACTTCCTCAGCGTCAAGATATGTGCAATCTTTATAGATCTGATTGAATGCTTTATAATCCTCAAGATGCTTACAGAGTAATAAGAGAGGATAGCCTTTAATATATCTTACAACGTCAGTATAGTTCGCTGAAAAAGGGGCATTTACTATATCTTGAAGACCATCTTTATTGGTTACATTTTTAATCTCGATGTATTTAGAATTATTTGAAATTCCTTTATAAGCACAGATGATTAAGACGCCTTGTAAGGCATCAATAAAATTAGTTTTACGGCAATCAAAAGATACTAGATTTGTAATAGTGCACTTGCTAAACAGATATTCTCGCAAAGCTCTGAAGTATTGACCCGATTTTATTGACTCTGGAATTATTAATCCTATTTTCCCACCATCGCTTAATAGATTTATTCCGAGGAAAAAAAACAAACTAAACATATTTTGTTGTCCAATTAATATCTTTTTGAAATATCTCTTTTGAGAAATGCTCAAAGATTTAACTTTAAAATATGGAGGATTCCCAACTATGTAATCAAAACCGTTTTTATATTTCTGTTTTCCTTGTTTAATATGTATTACTGTTGGGTCTTCATAATAATCGTGATCCTCTACGAGGTTATCAAGAGTATTTGTGGTAAATACGTTTATTTTTGGACACAATGTTTTGTCTTTTGCAATCATCGGTATAAGCTGTATTATTATATTTGACTTTGCAATATAAACTGCAAAGTCATTTATATCTAATCCATAGATGTTTTCTATTGATTCTGCAATTTCTTTAGGAGATAAGTTTTTTTCTTCTCCTCCAAGAATAATTCTTCTAGCAAGACGAATCAGAAAACTACCAGTCCCACATGCTGGATCGAGGTACTTCGAAGTCATTAGATTTTTATTGTCTTTATCAATACTTAATTTATCTAGAATTTCATTGATAATTGTTTCGTCAGTGTAATATTGGCCAAATTTCTTTTTATCAGATGAACCTAAGTATTTTTGATAAATCTTTCCTGTAAAGTCGAAATCGATGTCCTTAAATGAATATTTGAACATTTCGTTTTTTAGTGTTAGTACAACATCATCAGAGAAATCAAATGAGTATTTTTCACCAATTTTGAAAATCATCTTTAAGCAGGGGTTATAGGAAGCTAATTTCTTTTTAGTTTTAAGTAGTTGCTCAGTATTTTGAATACTTGTTGACTCAATTATTCCATGATCTATACAAGCTTTAATTAATAAGACTTCATTAATAATCCTAATAAAGAAACACTTGAACTCACTACTTTTTTGCAATTGTTCACTAAAAGTGGAGAATGTTTTGTCGAATGTTTTTTTTATTTCTTTTAAATTGGCTAGTTCAAAAATAATGTCCACATTAATTCCGCCTTACTGTGAATGTTTACAATCAATTAAATATAAATTCTACAACCATCAATAAGTTTCCTTTACTTCTTGAGTTATAGAAGTGTTTGAATTTTCCCTGTACATTGCAGACATACTCTCGGAGGGATAGGGTATAGGTTATTTGGGGTTAAAGGCATGTGAGATAGAGTCATGAGTATCACGCAGAGCGCGATGAACTGGACAATATCTGATTAAGTTAGGATTAACAATATGCAGGAACCCCAAGCCACCTTGTCGAATTTGTAGGTAAATTGTCTTATCCCTACATCTTCCAACCAAGGTGGTTTCTTCATGAACTTGCCAGCCGAGTTGTCCGGTATTTTCACGCATAAGCAAAAGTTCTATAAAATGGTTCTCATCATCGCACTCTTGCAGGAAATGAGTCAATCGAATCAGCGCGAAGTTTCACTGGAGAATGTGAAGGCGCGCTTTTTGGCGTTCCTACAGGAACGAGAAAGACGCCAGGAACCCGTTGATACTCCCGCAAATAATATTCCTCGTTGGGCGGATGTTACAATGTCGCTCATTACACAAATTATTTATTCGCCGATCTCTGCGCTGAATAGCATACTGGACATGAATCCGCAGCAGCAAACTATCGGATTCAAGGATAGATTATATAGCACGTGGCATCAGAATGTGTTAAACGAGTTATTTGATTATGCCGTTCAGGAAATCGAACAATTTTATCAGCGACAAACCTCGGGCTTCTCTATAAGAGACTCTCTTTGGAACGTTTTGTCTAAGTACACGGAAGCAAAGCGGGAACCGCTGAAAAACAACTCTCTAGGCGTATACGTACGTCAACAAATTCCAACAGCCATAAATGGGTACTCATTTATTAACGAGGGCTCAAACCTAAAAGTTCAGGCATCAGTTGGCATGGGCTTCTGGGCGACGATTCCGTGGATTGCGATTATGGATCGTCGAATTACAGAGTCCACGCAAAATGGCGAGTATATCGTGTACTTGTTTGCGGAGGATATGAGCGCGGTATATCTAACCTTGGCACAAGGCGTCACAGAACCAAATAAAAACGGAAAAGTCGAAGCTTATAAGTATCTGCGCAACAAAGTCCAAGAAATCCGTTCAATGATTCCCTTGGAAGGTCTCCAAAAGGACGAGGAAATCCACCTTACTTCGGGCGGGTTAGGACGCGACTACCAAGTGTCAACGGTCGCGTACTATAAGTACGAACGAGACAACTTGCCGCCGGAGGAGCAGCTCTCAGCGGATCTGGAAAACTTAGTCGACAACTACAAGCAATATGTTCGTATGGTTCTACAATCCAATGACGGACAGGAGAATCCCACTGTGGCTGAAGCTCACCTGCCCGTGCCAAATCTAAGCACAAGCGAACGACTGACAGCTATAAAAGACTATATCCGCCAGAGAGGTTTCTCGTTCCCAGATCGCCTAGTCGACAACTTTTACCTCTCACTAAAAACAAAGCCATTCATCATTCTGGCAGGAGTGTCCGGTACTGGGAAAACGAAGCTCGTTCAACTCTTCGCCGAAGCGATAGGAGCAACAAGCGAGAATGGGCAATATACCCTGATCCCGGTTAGACCGGATTGGAGCGATCCGTCTGACCTGATCGGATACAAAGACCTCAGCGATCGTTTTCGGCCGGGTCCTCTTACGGACGTTTTGGTGAAGGCATCCGAACCGGCTAACCGAAATAAGCCATTTTTCATCTGTCTGGACGAGATGAATTTGGCGCGGGTCGAGCATTATTTTAGCGATATTCTCAGCATCTTGGAGACCCAAAAACGGAAAGAAGATCGCATCGTTACGGATGAACTGATTCGTTCTTCCTCTCTCGCCAATGAGGAGGATCGCTCCAAATATGGCGGACTCCACATCCCGGATAACGTGTATTTGATCGGTACAGTCAATATGGATGAAACCACACATCCGTTTAGCAAAAAGGTGTTGGATCGCGCCAATACGATCGAATTTAACGAGATTAAATTGGACGAATACCCCTCGTTAACAGCGAATGAAGCTACAGTGTATCCGGCTCCGAATGCCTTCTTGCGCTCAGATTATTTGCAATTGGTCGATGCGTATCAGGGGGGAATGATCCCTACAGTCGAAAACGCAACAAATGAATTGGTCCGCATCAATGGGATTCTCGAATCAGTTCATTCACACGTCGGCTTTCGCATTCGAGACGCTATTTGTTTCTATCTGATCTACAACGAGCAAGCCGTTCTACTGACTAACAACGAAGCATTCGACTTCCAACTGTTGCAGAAAATTTTGCCGCGGATTCAAGGAAGTAAAAGATCGGTGAAACGTGTTCTGCTTCAATTGCTGGAGATCGCGCTGGATAAGAAGCTTTCGAAAGGTGAGTTGGAAGACGACGCCTCCGAATTATGGAGCAACGTGGCCAAGACGGTTGAGTCGGCCAAGTATCGGCACAGCGCCCAGAAAATCGTATACATGTTACGGAGGTTAGACGAGGATGGCTTCACCTCCTACTGGCTCTCCTAATCGAACCGTCGAGCTGCTTCGGATCGAATCGAACTGGTTTCATCTTTACTTGCAAGGAAAGCCTTATCACCCGACCGTCGAAACTTTGCAACTTCATCGACAAGAGTCTTCCTGGGTAGAGGCACGGATGCTGCCGCAATCTCTGACTCCGGAACTGACGATACATGCCGTTGAACGATTTTCTCCCGAGGCGGGACGGCTCACTGAGTGGAAACTCGGGGAAGCTTGTCCGCCGCTTTTCTATGAAACGCAGACGTACGAGCTGGTCATCGAACTGGAAGAGGATATTCCTCTCACCTTTTACCATGATCATGTGGCGCTGCGGGATTCGGTATTGCCGAAGGGGAAGCGGCTGCTCACTGGATTGCTGAACTTCCAAAACGAGGTCGGATATACCGAGTTGGAGCTTCGTCTGCATGGGGAGCCGGTCTTTCGGCTGCAACTGGAGATTTTCCCGTCGAAAATGGACTACAGGAACGATTATGATGCGATTCTGCGAGACGTGAACGAACAGATCTATAATCTGTCGTTCGATTTTCTGCGCAAAACCTACAATTTAACGGGATTAAAAGAGACCTCCAATCAAAGCCTGACTGAATTTTTCGTAATTCTGCAAACCCAGTTCCAACAGCTCGTACATCACTTAGAGCGGATAGAGCAAGCACCGCATCATCGCCATCGCGTAGAGAACCGAGTGGTCGATTCTTCGCGAGTAAAGAAAGCAGGGCGGGCCAATATCTCCTATCTCTCGAAGAATCCGCACCTACTTGCCCCGACAGGCGGACAGGGGATCATTCGGATACAGAACCAAAGCTACATGCCAACACGAGTGCTGGAGACCAAAAGACAGGTGGATTACGATACGCCAGAAAATCGGTTCGTTCGTTGGGTTCTTCTTCGAATCCAGCAACGCTTGAAAAGCATGAAGCAACTACTCAACAAGAAAGACCGCGCGACGGACCCTGTACTACTAGCTAAACTCAACCGAATGCAAACGGAACTGCAGCGACTGCTGAAGTTTGATTTTTTGCGTGTAGGGGACATGAGTCAGCTCACGATCTCGCTGGTCTTGCAGATGGCTCCGGGTTATCGTGAAGTGTATCGGAGCTACCTAATTCTTATGAAAGGCCTGTCCATCCAAGACGACTTATTTAAGCTGTCGTTGAAAGATGTGGCCCAGCTTTACGAGTACTGGTGCTTCTTAAAAATCCACGACTTGTTAAACCGAAAATATGAGCTCGTAAAGCAGAATGCGATCAAGCTAAACCGAGGCGGGCTTTTCGTAACGTTGGATCGGACGCAAAGCGCGCGAATGGTTTATCGGAATCCGAGCAACGGCGAAGAGTTCACGTTATATTACAACGCTTTGCCTTCCGGTGATCGGAGCCAGACAGTATCGCAAAGACCGGACAACGTCCTCACGCTTAAGAAGCAGGAATCCCGCATGGAATATAAGTATATTTTCGATGCGAAGTACCGGATCAATCCTGCTTACGAGGGCACAGCATATAAAAGGGACTACGTCACACCGGGGCCGCAAGAAGACGACATCAACACGATGCATCGCTATAGGGACGCCATTGTCTATGAATCGGGTGGCGATCTTCAGCAATTCGAACGGACCATGTTCGGAGCGTACGTTCTTTTCCCATATTCGAACGAGGAAGAGTATCGGGAGCATCCTTTTTACCGGAGCATAGAGCTCGTGAACGTCGGGGCGCTTCCGTTCCTGCCTAGCGCGACTTCGCTAGTCGAGAAGTTTTTGGACGATCTGATTCTGGACAGTCCGGAAAAAGCGTTCGAACGTGCCACACAGCCGAGAGGAACTAAGGAATATTACGTGGAGCAGACTGCTGGGAAAACGGTTCTCGTGGGGGCGCTAAGCCACAAGGACCAATTGAGCGAGCTTTGGGAGCATCGGTTCTATCATGTGCCTCTCGCTCGTTTTGCGAGTCATGCCGATCTGGCGAAGCTGGAAGTTGTGGCGGTTTATCAATCGATTGATAAATTCGGACGGCAGAACGCGGGAGTACATCTATACGGCCGAATTAAAGCATGGAGCGTCCTTCCTCGGGAGCAGATTGTTGAAATTCCGTCCCGGAGAAAAGCGGCAGCCGAGCTTTACGTCAAGTTCGATGTGGAGGAGTGGCTGTCCAGAAATAAGCCGATTCTGCCTGGTGGACATGGAATAAAGAATATTCTGCTCACGTCGGAGCACATCTTTAATCGTGCAGAGGAAATCGCGGAGCTACGGTTGGACTCGAATGATGAGCTTCGCGAGTGGAGAGAAAAGCGTCGCCAGGGGAAAGTTAAGCTTACTTGGAACGACTATCACTTGGACCAAGCCAATCGATTAAATGGGATAAACTTAGAGGGTGAACAGCATGATTGAAGTAGCTGCCGCTATTATCGAGAATGAGCATGGGCAGATCCTAATAGCTCGGCGCAAGAAGGGGAAAGCCCAAGGAGGCTTATGGGAGTTCCCAGGAGGCAAGCTGGAACTCGGTGAATCGCCGGAGGCGTGTTTAATCCGAGAACTGAAGGAAGAGATGAATATCGAGATCGAACCGTACGAGCGATTCGAGGTGAATGAACATGACTACGGAACTGTTCAGATCCGATTGATCGCCTACAAAGCCAAGTACATCCAAGGCGACATTAGGTTAGTCGATCACGATGACTATCGGTGGGTGGAGAAGACGGAGTTAGTGAAATTCGAATGGGCTCCGGCGGACGTTCCTTTTATTGAATTGTTAAAAGAATCCTGACCCTTTGCGGTCAGGATTTTTTTGAATAAGACGATCAAGCGAAAGGGATCCCAAATCTATACCCATATTAAGCAGATATAGAGGTTTTTGTAACTTTTCATCGAATTAAACTATTCATTACAGTGAAATTCTGGGAGGACATAGGGGTTGAATTTTTTAAAATATTGGAGAAATTCCTTAGCAGATGCGGACTGGATAAATCCTGATTTCGACAAGAGAAAGCCTAGCGGGTTACTGATTCAGCAAGAACAGATTATCCAAGGAAATATTCCGGCCGATTCGGCAAATGAACTAATCGCCAAAATCCGGGAGAAGAAGCCGATCTATGATATATTGCTTTGTCCTACGGTTTTGTATGTCAGAAAAGAACATGGAAGCCCCGTTACGAATCAACTATCAGAAGCAATGGCTCCCTTGTGGATACCTGCACAATTATCCAAGGAAGGGGTTCTTAGGCCGCATCCTAGATATTTGCCATGGATATGTAGGGAGTATTTAGAGCCATGCGAGACTGTGATTGAACCTATAGGACACATTGGAGAAATGGATCACTTCTTATCAAGTCGTTCCACGAGAATAGAACGATGGGATGAGTATATCGCTTTTGCTTGGGAAATGTTCAGTTGCGTAACGGGTCTGTCCGTGGAAGAGTTTACTCATCGGCAATACGAGAAATCAGAGGAGTGTTATGTGTTCTTTAACGATTTGGTTAAGGGAGCTTCGAAATCAATCCAGGACCTTTACGATAATATAGAGAGGGATGATTGTAAGGATCTTAAGCTTTTAAATTCGTTTTCGGAGTTTATAAACACACATTCGGAACGAGCGTTTACGGATGAGGAAAGCGAGTTTCTTGCGGCCCAACACTTGGGGCAGATGGGCAATCATTTCAGCTTATCGCAGTCTCAAAGAATTGCGATGCATCATACAACTTGGTTAAATTCGGGGGATATACTGGCTATCAATGGGCCTCCTGGGACGGGTAAAACGACATTGCTGCAGAGCATAGTCGCAACCGCCGTCATTGAGCATGCTATAAAAAATGCGGAGCCGCCAATTATCGTCGTCTCCTCGACTAATAATAATGCCGTTACGAATGTGATCGAGAGTTTTGGCAAGATTAACGAAAAGGGAGATCATCCCCTTGCTGGAAGATGGATACGAGACGTTCATAGCTACGGAGCCTATATGAAGTCATTCGGTAAAAGCGAGGAAGCTGCAACTAATTGGTTAACCGTGAATAAAGGAAGGACGGGGGGAAGCGGTTATTTCGACAAGATGGAAACATTCGAATATATCGAGCGTTGTTCCCTTGAATATCTATCGTATTGTTCCAAGTATGCAGGTTATGACATCTCCGACGTAAAGAAGGCCGTAGAGCTGCTGCATGATAAATTGATTAACAAAGTAGAAGAGTTAAAGTATCTCGTTTACACGGGATTATTCTATAAAGAGCTCAATACGAATCTCCTTAAGAAATTTCCTAGAGGTGTGCAAGTAGAGATTGAGAATCTTGAGGAAATGAAGCAACGTGCTGTGGAGGAAGTTGCAGCCGTTCAGGCACTTCGTCATAAGTGGAACCAATACCAGTTGGATGAAGAGTGGTGGATCCCTCTTCTTAGTCGTCTGCCTGTTCTCAAGCAAGTCGCTTTGAGACGAAAGGAGCTTCGATGTCAAAGCTTTTGTTTCAAAAATGACATACCTAAGCTTATAAACGAAGAGGAAGTATCCCAGTGGCTTGAAGCTCAGAACGAGTTGGCTAAAACGGAATTGAGATCTTGGGAAATTCGAAGTGCAGAGGCTCGACAAGAGTTTGAAGCTCTAGAGGAGGCTCGGGAAGAGTGGGAACAATGTCTTGCTGATCTTCCTATGCAAGAGGGCGAAAGTTACCTCGATGCTTTGGATCGCACGATTCGCTATGAAGCATTTAAATTGGCGGTTCATTACTGGGAAGGTAGATGGATTTTGGAAACCGAATCGATGCTTGCGGATTCCAAATATAAACGCAATAACGGAAAGCAAGGTGTGGAACTTCTGTGGAGGAGAATAGCGAAATTAACTCCTTGTTTTGTATCAACGCTATATATGATACCCTCCTTTTTTAGTGCATATTTGGGCAAAACAATCCCGCTGTATGAATACATAGACCTCTTAATTATTGATGAGGCCGGTCAGGTAATTCCTGAAGTAGCGGGAGCCTCGTTCGCATTGGCTCAAAAAGCGGTGATTGTAGGAGATACCCTTCAAATTCCTCCTGTATGGAAGATCCCTTATTCTATAGACATTGGAAACTGCCAAAGCTTCGGCATAGCCGAGACCAGTAGCGAATACGAAAAGATGGGGATTTATGGTGCAATGGCAGCCGACGGATCCGTAATGAAAGTGGCCAAAAAGACGTCGAAATTCACAGAGGCCGGGGCAGACGGGGGGCTATGGCTAACCGAACATAGAAGATGCGTTCCTGAGATTATTGAATACTGTAACGAACTCGCTTATCATGGGAAGCTCCTGCCCAAAAGGCAACCAATCAAAAATTACTTCCTTCCCCATATGGGGTATGCGCATATACCAGGCAGTATGGAAAAGCGGGGAGGCAGCCTGGAAAATGAGCTCGAAGCCGAAATCATTGTAAGTTGGCTCGATCGGAATAAGGAGAAAATACTGGATTATTACCGAAAAGAAGGACTGACTTGCATAGAGGATATCATCGCAATTGTCACTCCGTTTACCTCTCAGAAAGAAAAATTACGTAAGAAATTAAAAAGGGCCGGTATGGGAAATGTGAAGGCTGGTACTGTTCACACATTACAGGGTGATGAGCGACCTATTGTTATCTTTTCTCCCGTATATGACATTAGTTTTTCTGGGACATACTTCTATGACCAGGGAGTGTCGATGCTGAATGTTGCCGTCTCCAGGGCTAGAGACAGTTTTATGGTATTCGGTGATATGGGCACTTTCGTGCCGGGGACTTCTACTCCTTCAAGCCTATTAGCTAAGTACTTATTTCAATCGGCAGATAATGAAATTAAAAATATCGATCTGGGAGATTATTATAAGACCAAGTACGGATCGCCAATTGAGCATTTGCACGAGCTAGAGCATCATCGCAGCATGTTAAGGGATTGTATTAGAGCTGCCAATCAAGAAATCCACATTATATCGCCTTTCTTATCCTCAGCGGCCATCAAAGCGGATGACTTGGAAGCTTTATTCGACGAGGCTATTCAGCGGGGGGTTAGGATTCATATTTATACGGATGAGGCATTAAATTACTTTCATAACAAGCTGAAAGTCAACTATTTAAAAGCTAAGGAGATTCTGAACAAACCGGGCATTGAACTATTTCTGACTAAGAAGGTACATAGTAAAGCCCTGTGGGTCGATTCATCCGTACTCATCGAAGGATCGTTTAATTGGCTTTCTGCTGTAAGACAGCCGAACAGCCACTGGTGTCGTTATGAAACTTCATTGGTTTATCGTGGAGAAAAAGTTATTGGGATGATTAACAAACTGAAAGAGGATTTAGAGAAGAGAAAGATAAATCCGTTGCCTGTAGGGTGACTAGTTGGACTTTCTATTTCAAATAATTGGTAAGATCAATTAAGCGATAGGGGAATAGTGTGCCTGTTGGTAAAATCGACATGTGGCGAGGTGAGGGAGTCACATAATGAATAAACCCATCATACATTTGCTACTAGTTTTAGCTATATCTATTGCTTTTAGTTTTGTGAATTCGAACGCCTATTTTTGGGGAAACCAGCCAAACTTAATTCAGGTATGTACTTCTATTCTTTATATAATTCTTTGGTCTTTATATGGGCTTTTTTTTGGACTCACTAGAAAAACAACTTTGTTTAAAATGTTTAATTACTATTGGATTGTAGGATCCGCATTATACTTTGTAGGTTTTTCCCTCAGGGTCACTCCATTGATTTTTATTACTGGATTTATACTTCCAGGACCAACATATGGCATCAGACGACTATTAGATATTCCATCCGACTATAGGCTAGTTTTTCTTTGTATGCTACTCTGTTATGGCTTGTATCTTGTTGGCACAGTAATAGGTGCTAGTTTACGAAGAAGAAAATCACAGAGCTCATAATCCTAGAAAAATCGCTGTCTCTTCGTTAAAGGAGAGACAGCGATTTTTTTTCATATTCTTCATTAATACTTTAATGGAGTAGAGGTGTTACTGATAAAGCATAATGCCCATAAGCAGAAGGCGTAAAGTTGTCCAGATTATGTCGGGTACCGCGCAAGCTGGCTAAGGGCAACGACGTCGGCCTGACAGTTCGAGGAGAGCGCTGGAAGGATTATCGGTTCGGGTTTCAGTTCGTCATTCGCCGTATTCCCGGTCCCGTGTCCGCGCTGGCGCTGGCCATCGGCTTTCCGGATAACGAACGAGCGGCTTCCGTCACGAGGATGAGCGTTACGTTTACTTGTGCGGACTTAAGGAAGGCTCTCACCGTTTTGAACGGCGGTGGCGGTAAAGGAAGGGGTTATTTTAACGAGGTTGCCGACACGGATCGGCAGCCTCGTTGTGCTATTTTGGTAGTTACAAGGTTTGTAGTGGCTGATGGCATTTCCAGCTATGTGATTTCGTTGTCGATTGAAGAGAATGCAGGAAACTAATCGGTCGCGATCACGCCCTCGTTCCGATATTCGGCAGTTCGGATGTCGCGAATGACGATAGCGACAGATAAGTCAGGCACGGCTTCCTTTGCTACTTCAGCGTCAAAGGACGCCGAAGGTGTATTTGCCCGAAATTGCACAAATACCTAGAAGTCTTTAGTCATCAGTACACTGCAAATACAATTGAAGTTTCTATTGTTCTAGACTTAAAATGGGTGAATACATCCGAAGATTTTAACGAGATATGTCGAAATGAGTCGTATATCCCAACAAAAGCGAGGTTAACCTTCGTGAAATGGTTCAGAAAATATTGGAGCGGGATCCGATTGCCCCGAAAGCTCGTGCTCGTGTACATGCCGCTGATCGTTATCCCGACGTTGCTAGGGTCCCTATTGCTGATGAACAGCTATACCGCTTCCAGCAAGCAAGCTTCCCGAGATTACGCCGGCGACCTCGTCGGCTTGATGGTCGAGCAGATGGATTACCGGCTGTCCTCCATCGAAGATCTCGGCAAGCAGATGATCACCGACGCAGAGCTGCTGGGGTTGGTCGGCCGGACGGACGTGTCGACTTACGAGCAGCTCGACAAAACGATGGCGATCAAAAATTGGATGAACCATTATTGGCTTAACAACAACATGAACGAATTTATCGTCGCGATGGTGCTCGATACTGGCGACGACACGTATCTCTACAACGAGAACGAAGTGAGCCAGTACCGCATTCGCGACCCGGAATATAAGCGGGCCGTCCGCAACAACCGGGGCGGCGCCGTCTGGTTCGAGCCCGCCCGGTTCTCGAACGGCTTCCAGCAGTTCGAAGCTTTCCGGGTCGGCCGCTGGGTGCGGGACGGCAAGCTGAACGAGGTCGGCTTTCTGACGATCGTTGTCGACGTCGAGGCGGTACGCTCGATCTTCAACCAGACGAAGCTGGACCAGAACGCGTTGCTTCGGCTGCAGACGGCGGACGGACGCATTCTCGTAGACAATGGCAACGGCGAGGAGGACGCGGGAAGCTACCAGGACCTGCACCTCGACTATTCCGATATCCGGGAGGATTGGGCGTTATCAGCCTCCTTGAAGATGGACGACCTGTACGCCCAGATCAACAAGATGATCCGGTTGACGATCCTCATCATCTTGGTCGTGTTCGTGTTCGGGCTCGTCGTCACCCGCTACCTGGCGATCGACGTCGTCAATCCGATCCGCAAACTCATGAACAACATGATGTCCGGCATTCAGTCCGCCAGTCCGCGCAAGCTCGCGAAGTTCAAGGGCGCGATCGAAATCCGGGAGATGAACGATATTTTCGTCTCCGTCATGTACGAGATCGAGCAGTTGATCCAGCAGACGGTCAGTCAGGAGCAGAAGAAACGCGCCGCGGAGATCGAGGCGCTGCGCAAGCAACTGTCGCCGCATTTTTTGTATAACACGCTTAATTCGATCCGCTGGCTCGCCATCTTGCAGAAGCAAACCAACATCAAGGCGATCGTGGATTCGTTGTCCAGCTTGCTGAACTACACGCTGCGTGACGCCAACGAGCTGGCGACGCTCCGGGAAGATGCGTCGAAACTCGATGACTACATCTCGATCCAGAAAATTCGCTATCGTCAATTCGGCTACGCGACGGACCTCGAGGAGCGGGCGCTGGACGCCTCGGTTCCGAAGTTCATCATCCAGCCGTTAGTCGAGAACGCGCTCTTGCACGGATTGGAGCCGCTCGACCGGATGGGCCAGATCACGGTGCGCGCTTCGATCCGCGGAAGCGTTCTTAAGCTGACGGTGGAAGACAACGGCATCGGCATCGCCCCGGACAAGCTGGCCGAGATCCGGCGGCAGTTGAGCGGCGCGGCGCCGAAGGGAACGACGGAGCACATTGGCATACTGAACGTACACGAGCGGATCGTCGCCCATTACGGCTATCCTTACGGCATGACGATCGACAGCGAGCCCGGCCGGGGAACGACGATCGAAGCGACTCTTAAATACGAGGAGAGAACGGATAATGAAAACCATCATCATCGTGGATGACGAATCGTTGGTCCGCGTCGGCTTGCAGTCGATCATTCCATGGGAGGACTACGGCTACTCCGTGTCCGGCGTATACCATAACGGCCGGGAAGCGCTCGACGCCTGCATGCGCGCGATGCCCGACGCGATCCTGACCGATATCCGCATGCCCGTCATGGACGGCTTGGAGTTTATCAAGAACGTTAGGCAAATCTCGCCGCGCGTTCCGATCGTCATCCTAAGCAGCTACGACGATTTCGAATATACGCGCACGGCCATCAAGCTGGGCGTGCAGGATTACATCCAGAAGCACCGGCTCGAGCCCGAGGAGTTAATCCGGATGCTCGATGGGCTGAAGATTGAAGAGAACGGGCGAGGCGGAGAAGAAGAGCGGGCGATCAACCAGCAGTTGAAAAAGGAGAAGGAAGAGCTGATCGCCGCGGCGACTCGGACGGCGGGCCCCGCTGAGGCCACCGTCAGCGAAGGGCCAGTCTCGCCGGGAGCGTTTCGCGAGCTCGAGAAGCAAGTTGCGGAGCTGGGGCCTTACGCGTGCTGGATGACGATCCGCCCGATCGGCCCGGCTTGGCGGGACGAGAGTCTCCCGCCGTCCTATTCTTTCCTCGTGCAAGAGGAGCTGGAGCGTTACCGTTACACCGAGTATCTCGGGGCGAGAGGTTACGTCGTTCATGCTTTATTTTACGCGGGAGAGTTTCCGAAGGGGCAGATGACGCTGCGGGAGCACGTCTTGCCGTTCTGCGAGAATCTGCTGGACACGCTGCGGCAGAAGTGCAACGCGGACTTCGCGATCGGGATCGGCCGGCCGGGCCCTTTAGGGGAATACGAAGCGACGTACCGCGGGGCGGAGGACGCGCTGGCTTCTTTGTTTTACGGCGACGGCGACATCGCCCTCGACGGCGGCGCGTTCGTGTGGACGGAATATACGGAAGAGCAATGGCTCGACCTCTATAAAACGCTGAAGAAGTATGTGCAGCAAGAGAAGTTCGCTGAGCTGCTCGCCTGGCTGGACGATTTGCCTTCCTCGGGGTCGGGGCTCTTGCGGCCGCGGGATTGGCTGCGAATTGGCGGCATGCTGGCGACGCAGACGACCGACTTCCTGATCGAGCATTACGCCTTGGACGTCGACAAGATCAAGCAGCATTTCGGCGATCTGTGGCCGCTGGAGCGCCATATCGGCCGGCCGCAGCGCAAAAGCGGCTGGATCGTGGCGATCCGGCTCGTCTTCGAACGGACGAATGCGTTGATCGCTTCCGTGCGGACGAACAAGGCATGGCTCGTCAAGATCAAAGCCTACGTGAACGAGCGTTACGCCGAGCCCATCCGCCTGGAGGCCGCGGCCGCGCACGTCTATTGGAGCGAAAACTATTTCAGCCAGCGCTTCAGCCAGGAAACCGGCATGACTTTCTTGGAATACGTCGCCGGCGTCCGGATCGCGGCGGCCAAAGAGCTGCTGAAGAGCGGCGACCGTTCGACCGAGGACATCGCCGCCACGGTCGGTTACGTGAACGCCAACTATTTTGTGAAAGTGTTCAAGAAAACAACGGGACTGACGGTGTCGGAATTCAAAGCCCAACATAAATCGTAGATTCGGGCATGAGATCGGAGAATCGGGAATCGGCCGGGGACAGAAGCGGAATATCCGGCATCAAAGCGAGGGGACTGTGCATGGAACGGAACGCGGCTCGAACTTACAATCGAAGACATCGGGAAACAAAAGAAATGTGGTGGTCTATGTACGGTCCAATGAACAAGCGATTACATGCGGCGGCGTTCCTGCTGCTGGCCTTCGTCTTATCGGCCGGCTGTTCGAAAGGGGATTCCTTGCGGGCCGGAGATCCGGACGCGACGTCTGAAGCCGCGGGTCCCCAGGTCACGCTGCAAGTATGGGGGGACCTGGGCAACCAGGTCGCGCTCGAAGCTTCGTTCAGACGCATCAATGAGAACTTCATGAGGCTTCATCCGAACATTCGCATTAATTACAAGTACGTCCAGACGCCCGAAAGCCTCGATTTCGGCGTCCTGTCCAACGAGCTCCCGGACGTCTTCTATGTCCAAGGGAACAAAACGACCAAGATGAGAGAGCTCGCCCTGAACGGATATTTGCTGCCGCTCGACGATTACGGGCTGGACTTGCGAAGATTCCCGGAAGGGGCCGTGCAATACGGAACGGTCGATGGCACGCTGTATTCCTCGTTGCCGGCTTTCATGGACACGCAGCTCGTTTACTACAACAAGGACGTTTTCCGGAAGTACGATCTTGCTCCTCCCCGCACGTGGGACGATTTCGTCTCGCTGCTCGACGTCCTGGTCTCCCGTGGCGTAACCCCGATCTCCATGCCCGGCACGGAGTACAAGGAACGTTCGTGGCTGAGCTACGCTTTCCTGGCGCTGTTCGCCCCCGCGCAATCGGAGGCGCTCATGAACGACAAGTCCGGCGTCCGATTGACGGATCCCGAGATCGTTCAAGGCTTGCAAGCGTTTCGCGATTTCGCGGAAAAAGGCTATTTCGGCCGCGACTACGTGACCCAGGACAGAGTCGGCTGGCAGCTCTCGTTTACGAACGGCGACGCCGCGATGATCGTGGACGGAAGCTGGAACAATTTGTTGTATGAGAACAGCGGAGTGAACGTGGGGAAGTTTTACGTGCCGAATCCGGAGGGCAAACGCATCGCTCCGATCAGCTACAACAACTGGACGACGTATGCGGTCTCCCGCAACTCGAAGTATCCCGACCAAGCCGTCGAGTACTTGAAATACCTGAATTCCAGAGAAGCGCAGCAGTTGCTCGGTGACGATACGGGGATGATTCCGATCCTGGACGATATTGAGCCGCAGCCTTCGATTCAGGACTTGATGAGCTACGACGACGGCGTCGACAATTTCACGACGATCATGGCCCATCTGTCCAAGAGGGACATGGACGCGCCCGCGCTCTACCGGCAGACGGTATTGGCGGAGCTGCTCACCTCCAAGCTGGACGGCCGGGAAGCGGCCGAGCTGCTGGAGCAAGCGATCGATTACGTCGATCCGAAACTTAATCAAACCGCGACCAATCAGGGAGGTTCCACCCCATGACCAAGAAAAGAGTATTCGGCCTCGCCCTCGCGACGGCATTGTCGCTTGTCGTCAGCGCCTGCGGAGGAGCGAACAACAACGAACCGGCGGCAAGCGGAGCCGCGAGCAAGCCGGCGGCAAGCCCGTCCGCGTCCGGCGGAGAGAAAGCAGCGGCACCGGTCAAAATCAAGTTTTTCGGCATGAACATGGCGTACACCTCGATGGAGGAGATGGGCGCCGAGCTGCAGAAGAAGATGCCTCAATACGACATCGAGCTGCTGACGGTCGACACCGGAACGATCGATACGTCGATCCGGACCGGCATCGCGGGAGGAAGCCCCGCCGACATCTATTTCTACTGGCCGCAGAACATGGCCAACATCGTCAAGGATAAGCTCGCGCTCGACTTGACGCCATATCTCGAAGCGAACGGCGGCGAGTGGAAGAACACGTTCACGCCGGAGCTGCTCGACCTGGGCAAGATCGAAGGCAAATACTACAACGTTCCTTTTGGAAGCGCTTATCCGGTCATCCTCGTTAACAACGAGATTTTCGAGAAAGCCGGCGTAGAGCCGAAGCAAGAGATGACTTGGGCGGAATTTATGGCGGCTTGCGAGCAGATCAAGACGAAGACAGGCGTCTCTCCGTTCGCCGTCAGCTCCGAGCCCGACCGTCAAAGCTGGTTGATCCGCCAAGGCGTCATGAGCCTAGCGAACGGAGACGGCAAGCTCGAGGCGCTATCCAAAGGCGAAGTCGCAACCGACAGCGGCTACTACGAAACGGCCCTTAACAACATTAAAGATCTGTATAAGAAAGGTTACTGGTATCCGGGCGAAGGCGCTCTGAATATCACTCGCGACGAGATCAACGCCGCGTTCCTGCAAGGCAAAGTCGGCATGCTGGCCGAAGTGGCCGGTACGGCTCTGTCGATCTCGGAAAAAGCCGAGTTCGGCGTGACGGTCGTGAAGTGGCCGGCAATGGGGCCGGAAACGGTGCTGCTGGGCGGAGCCAACGGTTATTTCATCCCGGCCAACGCGGCCAATCCGGACGCGGCCGTGGAAGTTCTGAAGACGCTGCTCGGCTCGGATATCCAATCGATCCACTTGTCGCACGGCTATCCGCCGGCGAATCGGACGATCAAGGTCGAGAACCCGGTGCTGCAGCAGATCATGACGTTCACGGAAGATCTGTATCCGTTCGAGTTCCATACGAAAGAAGCGAAGATGAAGAGCTACTACGAAGGCGAAATGGTTCCCAACTACCTGATGGGGGCGAAAATCAAAGACGTGCTCGGCCAATTGGACAAACTGCGCGAGAACGCCTTTAAGTAAGGAGATTGCGGAATGGCTCAACATCCGACGAGACGGAATATTTTATTCGGCATCCTGTTGTTAGCGCCGGCGGCTGCAGCCATTATCGCGACTACGTTGCTGCCCGTGCTGTCCAACCTGGTCATCGCTTTTCAGGACTGGAACGGTTTCGGGGCGGCGACGTGGATCGGCTTCGACAATTTTAGCAACGCCTTTTCGGATAGTTATTTTATCGAGAGCATGAAGGCCTCGTTTTTCATCGGGATCTTATCCACGCTGGGCGCCGTACCGTTAGGCGTCCTTCTCGCGGCTTGCGTTTTCAAGGTCGGCAAGTATGAGGGCTCGGCCTACCGGGTTGTCCTGTTCGTCCCGGTCATGATCCCGCTGGCCATCATCGGATTGCTGTTCACGTTCCTGCTGAACCCGGAGATGGGGCTCATCAACAAGGTGCTGGAGCTTCTCGGCATGGGAAGCCTGCAGCGGGCTTGGCTGGCCAATCCCGACACGGTGCTCTGGGTCATCGCTTTGATCGGTGCCTGGAGAATGGCGGGATTGACGATGATGCTCAGCTTCGCCTCGATGATCTCGATTCCAGGGGAATTGTTCGAATCGAGCCGATTGGACGGCGCGGGGTACCCACGCCAGTTTTTCTCCATCGTGCTGCCGCTCATTCGCCCGTCGCTGCAAGTTTCTACCGTATTTTCGTTTATCGTGCTCGTATCCACCTACGACCTGGTCTACATCATGACGCGGGGCGGACCGGGAACGGTCTCGCAGACCGTGCCGATCTATATGATGAAAACGGCATTCACGTACAGTAATTTCGGCTATTCGGCTACGCTGGGGCTGTTGTTCTCCGTGGCGGGCATTCTGGCGATCGTCTTGCTGCAGCGCCTGTTTAAGGGGGAGAACTATGAAATTTAGCGAAAACTCCGAACGGCTCGAACGCTGGATCACGCGCGTCGTTCTTCTCTTCTTCGTGGCGATCACGATCTATCCGATCGTGTTCGTCACGATCAACTCTTTGAAGAGCACGGACGATTTCTACGCGAACGTCTGGGCGCTTCCGAAGGCGATCCACTGGAGCAATTATTCCGAAGCGTGGTTCGACGCGAAAATCGGCCAGTATTTCACGAACAGCACGATCGTCGTCGTCATAGCGGTGCTGATCATCTCGGTGTTCGGGGTCATGGCGGGCTACGCGCTCGGCCGGTTGAACCTTCCGTATGCCGAAGCGATCCTGCTCTTTTTCCTGGCGATGAAAATGGTGCCCCACGAATCGCTCGTCATGCCGCTCTATCTGATGATGAGCCGGATGGGCATTATCGGAGAGCATATCTCTCTCATTCTGCCGTACGCGGGGTGGGGGCTGCCGATCGCCGTCTATATTTTGAAAAACTATTTTCAATCGATTCCGAATTCGCTCCTTGAAGCCGCTCGGATCGACGGAGCCTCGGAGTGGCTGTCGTTCCGCAAGATCATGGTGCCGCTGGCGATGCCGGCGATCGCGACCGTTATCATTTTCAACTTCGTCTCTCTATGGGGCGAGCTGCTATGGGCGACCGTAGCGCTGTCGACGGCGACGATGAAGACGCTGCCGCTCGGCATCATCGTGTTCCAATCCGAGTTCGCGACCGACTGGGGACCGTTGTCCGCGGCGATCTGCATGGTCATGCTGCCGCTCGTCCTCGTGTTCCTGTTCATGCAGAAATATTTCGTGCAAGGCATTACGGCCGGCGCCAACAAAGGCTAATCCGGGGAGAAGAGAAGGGAGAGAGGGGCTATGACCGACCGCGTATACGAGCTGTTCCTGCAGCCTCCCAACGAATACCGCGGCAAGCCGTTTTGGAGCTGGAACGGCAAGCTCGAGAAGGAAGAATTGCTTCGGCAGATCGGCGTGTTCCACCGGATGGGATTGGGCGGTTTCTTCATCCATTCCCGGACGGGTCTCGTTACGGAGTATCTGGGAGACGAATGGTTCGAATTCGTCGAGGCTTGCACGCTGGAAGCCGAGAAACTCGGCATGGAAGTGTGGATCTACGACGAAGACCGCTGGCCCAGCGGCACGGCCGGGGGGATGGTTACCGAGGAGCCCAGGTTCCGGTTAAAGTTCATTCAACTGCGGGTCGTTCCCGCGGCGGAGTTCGACTGGGCGTTGGCGGATATGGACGCGGTGATAGCGGCCGTCGCTTGCCGGTTGGAGGGCGTCGCTTATTATGACGGCGTTCCGTTGGCGCGCGGGGAACTTCCGCGGGCGGGAACGTCGGTCCTGCTGTTCGAGATCGTCGAGATGAACAAGGACAGCTTCTATAACGGGTACACCTACGTGGACACGATGAACCGGGAAGCGACGGACCGTTATCTGGAGATCACGCACGACCGCTACAAGGAACGCGTCGGTAAGCATTTCGGGCGCGCGATCCAAGGCGTGTTCACGGACGAACCGCACCGCGGGGCGCTCATGGACGGCTTCGGCATCACGAACGAGCATCGGTTGTGGAGCGTGCCTTGGACGTATACGCTGTTCGACGATTTCGAGCGGGCGTTCGGCTACGATCTGCGCGGCAGGCTGCCGGAGCTGTTCCTGAAGCCGGAAGGCAGGCTCGTCTCCCAAGTGAAATGGCATTACGTCGAGCTGACGCAGCGCCTCTTCCTCGAGCATTACCTGAAACCGATGCAGGCTTGGACGCGGGAGAACGGCTTGCGGCTGACCGGTCACATGCTGCACGAAGATACGTTGACGGCGCAGACGGCGTACCTCGGTTCGGCGATGCGTTTCTACGAATACCAGGACGACCCGGGCGTCGATGTATTGCGCGAAGGCAACCGTAACTACTGGCTCGTCAAGCAACTATCGTCGGCAGCTAGGCAACTAGGCCAGAAATGGCTGTTGTCGGAGCTGTACGGCTGTACCGGTTGGCAGATGTCGTTCGAATCGCACAAGGCGGTCGGGGATTGGCAGACGCTGTTCGGCATCAACGTCCGAAACCACCACTTGTCGTGGTACACGATGGAAGGTGAGTCGAAGCGGGATTACCCGGCGAGCATTTCCTTCCAATCGGCTTGGTGGGACGATTACGAATTCGTGGAGACTTACTTCTCCCGGTTCGGCTTGGCGCTGTCCCAAGGCGAGCGCAAATGCGACGTGCTCGTGCTGAACCCGGTGGAGAGCGTCTGGTGCCAGGTGTATCCGGGCTGGTCGATCGATATGAAGACGCAGTCCCCGGACGTGCAAAAGCTGGAAGACCAGTACCGCGATACGTTCCACCGGCTCGCGGGGGCGCAGGTCGACTTCGACTATGCCGACGAGGAGATGCTCGGGAGGCTTTATGCGATCGATGTCGGAGGTGACGGCACGCCGCCCGTGTTCCGGGTCGGACAAGCGGCGTATCGCGTCGTGCTCGTTGCAGGCATGGTCACGATCCGCGAAAGCACGGTCGCCGCGCTGGAGAAGTTCGCCGAAGCCGGAGGCCGGGTCGTGTTCGCCGGCGAGGTTCCCGCGTACGTCGACGCGCTGCCTTCGGACCGATGCGCGAAGCTGGCGGCGTGGGCGCTCACGGTGCCGTTCGACGGCGGCGACGTGGTAGAAGCCGTCCGCGGCGGACAGAGCGCGCCGGTGCGGGTCGTCGACGCCTCGACGGGCGCTCCGGCGACGGATATTTTCTGCCGGTTGAACGAGGACGAGAACGGGCGCTATTATTTTGGGCTGTTGAACGTCAACCCAGGCGTCGCTTACGACGTTCGGATCGAGCTCGGCGTCGTCGGCTCAATCGAGGAGTGGGATTGCAAGACCGGCGGGAAGCAGTCGGTATCTTGCGAAAGCGGCGACGGGAAGCTGATCTGGACCGTTCGGTTCCATCCGTCGGAAGAGCATCTATATGTTATCGATGGGAAGGAGCCGGTAGCGGAGTCGGCCAGTGCGGCCGTCGTCGGGTCGACAACGACAACGCCTACGCCTACGTCGCTGTCGAGGCCTATTCGTCTGGATGGCTCTTATCCTTACCGCTTGAGCGAGAGCAACGTTTGCGTGCTGGACATGGCGAGCTACAGGATCGCGGGCGGGGAATGGAGCGAGAAGGCGGAAATTCTGCAAGCAGACCGGAGCATTCGCGCCGAGCTCGGGCTGCCGCTCAGAGGCGGACGGATGATCCAGCCGTGGTACGCCGCGCTGTATCATCGTGAGCTGAACGAGACGGCGACTCCGCTCGAGCTGCGATTCGAGTTTTCGGCGGATGTCGTCCCGGAAGACGACTTATGGATCGCGATCGAGCGGCCGGACCTGTTCGAGATTTCGGTTAACGGTGTTGCGGTCGACCGCACGGTTGCGGACGGCTGGTGGGTCGATCCTTGTTTCGCCAAGATCAGGCTCCCGGGAGCGCTGCTGCGGTTGGGCGAGAACCGGCTGGAGCTGAAGACCGCTTTCCGAAACGAGATCAATCTGGAAACCGTCTATTTGCTGGGAGAGTTCGGCGTACGGTTGGACGGCATACGGAGATGCCTAGTCGCCTTGCCGGAAACTGTCCCTTTCGGGGATCTGACCGTTCATGGATTTCCGTTCTACGGCGGCAAGCTCGGTTATCTCGTCGATGCCGACGCGTTCGGGGCATGGCCGGAAGACGCGGGGAGAGCGATACTTAAGTTGCCTGCGTTCGACGCTGCCTGCGTGAAAGTTGGCGCGGATGGCGGGGAGACGAAGATGGTCGCCTGGCAGCCATACGAAGCCGACGTTACGGAGGAGCTGCGCAAGCGCGGTCCGCTATGCGTGGAAGTCGTGCTGACGCGGAGGAACACGTTCGGCCCGCTGCATCTCGTTCCGACGAGAATTCCGGAGTATCGACCGTTCCATTTCCTGACGCAAGGGGAATCGTATACGGAGGCGTACGGCTTGATCCCTTCGGGTATTCTAGGAGTCCCGGTAATCGAGCTTCGGCGTTAGGATGAACCAGGTGCGGGCATAAAATTAATATCATCGGAAGCGGGGTTGTCCGGCCGTCATCGCGGCCGGGCGGCCCTTTTCCGTTAAAGAGAAAGGGGAGTTCATGAAGATGAAGGTGTTGTTGGCTCCGGATTCCTTCAAGGGAAGCTTAAGCGCCGTGCAAGCCGCGGAGATCATGGTTCGGGCCGTACGAGACGAGTTGCCGGACGCGAAGGCGGTCGCCCTGCCGATGGCCGACGGGGGAGAAGGCACGGTCGACGCGCTCGTGGCGGCGGGCGGCGGGGAGAAGCGGTTCGTGGAAGCGACGGGACCGCTCGGATATCAGGGTCGTTCGTACTATGGGACGATCGGCAAGACGGCCGTGCTGGAAGCGGCGAACCTGTTCGGGCTGCCGATGGTGCTGGAGGCGGACCGCGATCCGTTGCGGACGACGTCGGCCGGTCTGGGCGACGCCATGCGGGCGGCGCTGGACGCCGGCTACGCGGAATTCGTCGTCGGGCTGGGCGGAAGCGCTACGAATGACGGCGGCATCGGAATGCTTCGGGCGCTTGGCGCGATGTTCCTCGATCGCTCAGGGAAGCCGCTGCTCGGGTTCGGCGCGGACTTGGCGGAGATCGCGACCGTCGATTTCTCCGGGCTCGATCCGCGGCTCTTGTCCGCCCGGATTACGGTTGCGTGCGACGTCCGCAATCCGCTGCTCGGCGAGAGCGGTGCCTCGGCCGTCTACGGCCCGCAGAAGGGGGCGTCTCCGGAGCTGTGCCGACGGCTGGATGCCGCGATGGCCGCTTACGCGGACAAGGTAGAGGCCGGACGCGCTCCTCTGCGGGACGTTCCCGGGGCCGGCGCGGCGGGCGGCCTCGGTTTTGCTTTCCTGGCGCTCGGGGCGAAGCTCGCTCCAGGAGCCGAAGTGCTCGAAGCCCATCTCGGGCTGCGGGAGAAAATCCGCGACGCTGATTGGGTCGTCACCGGAGAGGGGAGAAGCGACGGGCAGACGATGTACGGCAAGCTTCCGCTCCACGTCGCCCGGCTGGCCCGCGAGGAGGGCACGAAAGCCGTACTGCTGTCGGGCAGTCTCGGAGCGGAAAGCGAGAAGCTAGCGCCGAATTTCGCGGGCTGCTTCTCTATCGTCGAAGGCCCGTCCACGCTGGAAGAGTGCATGCGAAACGCCGAGCGGGGATTGTACCGCTCGACGCGCAGCCTGATTCGTCTGATCTCCGCGGCAAGCGAATTGGCGGTTCGCGGTCCCGAGCGGGACTGAAGGTTTGAATTGGTTTGGAGGAAACGTTGGCAGAGCAGCGCGACGAACGAACCGGTCAACAGCGAGGTGGGAACCATACCTCCTGACTTTAGAAGGGCAATTTGGAAATCCATTAAAGGATAGTCAGGTGGTTGTTTTAACAAATGACAATAAATTAAATTTCAATGCTATCATGAAATCATTACTTTCCAGTAGCATGGATTATAAGCAAAGTGTTTCACCGTTTAGATTGGTATGGATTAATGGACAGGTATAATTTAAACGCCTTCTTTGGGAAGGCCATCGAAAAGTTCATTCACACCAAAAGGGACTGTCCTCATAAGCAGAGTTGCCCAAGACGATCGATAGACAAAGAAGGGTAAGCACCTCCGGAGAACTATGCTTGACCCAAAATACTTCCAGTTAATTCCCAGAAGTTATTCGTATAATGATCGAAGACGCTTTAATGACATAGAATCCCTGACCTTGGTTGATTTATACGATTTTTCCTACAAACGTTCGTCGTTTGAGTCTGATCCGAGTTGCTTTGTGCGGTTTTTCCTACAAAAGTCCGCCATTTAAGCCTGGTTCGAGCTGCGTTGTACGAATTTTCGACTAACTTCCCTGCGTAAGCTCATGTGTGCAAATAGATCCGTCGTAAAAGTTTAATATCCAATAAATTGTAAACGTTGTGGGTCATGATTAGCCCGGAGACTGCCTCATACGCTTCTGAAATCACCTTATCATAGGTTTCCCCATGCAGATTTCAGGAGCGTATTGCATCAGAGAGAGGTATATACACCTTGCACCTTGTTCATCGATTATCTTTCAGAGCAACTGGGTTGTCTTATGAGACAGCCCCTTTTTCTCTAGTTACTTCCGCTTCCAAACCGTGCCGTCAGAGTAAGCGACTTTGGTGATTGTGATGTTGTGGAGGGAGCTTGTGTTGTCCTGCCACAGCAGATCCCAGGTAAATGTCGCGTAGTCGCCGGAAGAGAGCTCGAAGGTTCGAGTAATGCCTTTGAACAGGCTGGAGCCCGAAGTCGGGTCGATTACCGGATCTCCGTAATTATCGTAGCACTTAAAGGTGACGTCGAAAGAAACGATCTTCTTCTCGGTTAAATTAGCCACCCGAATGTTGGCTTCCGGAGTATCGAGAACGCTGTAAGTAATGAAGGAATCGACGACTTTAAGCGGAACATACTTGTTCTTAATTAATTCCTGCTTCAGTTCTTGCTTGAATCGTGCTGTTTGCTCCTCGATGACTTTCTTGAACAGCGCGGTAAGCGTGTTCTCGAAATCCCCGGAGAAGATATATTTATGGGCTTTGTTATAGCTCTTGCTCTCCGTAACGTTCTCCGTGTCATCGGCCCCCATGGAGATACTCTTGACGGCGCGTCCGAGATAATAGGTATCATCTTCACCTGGAACGGCATCCCCTGGGATGAGCTTGTAGAGATTAAAGGCGCCCTTCTTGCCCGGCTCCAAAGTCACGGAATGGCTATAGGTAAAGTTGTGCGTATCGTTGGAAGAGAACTCCTCGTAGTTCACGGTGAGGGTTTGCTTGCTGCGGTTTTTGACATAGGTGTTCGTGATTTCCAAAGGAAGACCTGTGTAGTAAGGTCCTTTGTTCTCGGCAACCGTCTTAATAAGAGTCGTATTTCCCTTCGTGGTGAGACTTGCGCCAAGGCTGTCGGTCAGAAAACGCAAGGGCAGCATGACGCGGCCGTTCTTCTCCACTGCCGGCGTTCCCAATATCAAATACATGCCGTTAATGGTAGCGGTGTACTCCCCGATTACGATGGCGATCGTCGTTTCACCGCTATCGCTAGTGCCTATAATGCGTTTGCTGGATTTGTCCCATTGAAACATAAGGCCCAACGCTTCAATCGTCTCTCTGGCGGAAACAAGCGTCGTTCCATTTTCCGAAATAGGCTCCTGTGCATACTGCACCTTTGTCCCATTAACATAAATAGCTTTGCTGGCAGATGCTGCTGAAGAAACCGGAACGGCCGTCACAAACAGAAGAATGGTTAAAAGCACAAGAAAAGGTATCTTTCGGTTAGTCATACGAATCCCCTATCTCTATGGTGAAATATGTAAGTCCCCATTGATTATAGCACCCGAACCTTCAGCTCGCGATACTCCTGAGGGGTCATATGCGTATGCTTCTTGAACATTTTGATGAAATAGTTATGCTCCAATCCGACTTCTCTCGCGACCTCATGAATCTTCATAGCGGTTTCTGTTAGCAGGGAGGTGGCTTTGTCGACGCGACTCTCGGCAATGTATTCCGCGAGTCCGTGCCCGGTCGTTTGCTTGTACAATCTGGACAAGTAGGAGGGACTGAGATTTGTCACTTCGGAAAGCTTGGTCAAGGACAGATCCTCGTGCAAATGCTCCTTGATGTACAAGTGCAAGCGAGTGACAACAGAATTGGATTTCTCCTCTTGCTCGTCATGCCGTTTGGCGAACAGCAGAGCGACGACGTTCTCGAAATAATGCGCGGCCGCTTCCCAGTTCGGATGGTCGTCGGTTCTCATTAGCCCGTCGAAGTCTTGGTGTTCTAACAGATCCTGGGTCGCTTCCAGCCGATTCAGATAGGATAAGATCATCGTGGCTATGCTGTAATACATCTCCGTATAGTGTAAAGGATCGTGAGCCGCGGATTGCAGCATCCCGCTGCAGAGGGAGGCGAACTCCCCAGCGTCCCCGCCCTCCAAGTAAGATTCGAGTAGTGGAATATTTCTTCTCTGCCCCGCGAGGCTCGCGTTGTCTCCGGATGTATGGACGCCTTTAGAAGCCGTCCCCGGCGATTTCTCCACTGGGGGGAGGTCCGTCAGCAGACTTTCTCTGCCCAATCCGAGTCCGCGTCCGAGCAAACGAATCAACCGATTGAAGGCTGAAGGGAGCTCGCTCCACGAACAGAAGCTGCCGGAGATTGCGAACGATATCGGAAGATGAAGCACGCCGCGGCTGGCGGACTGGACGGAATCCAGCGTTTCGTGGACGCGTTGGACGAATGCGGACATGTTAGCGCCGTCCCCTTCTTGGGGCTGGATCAGCCATATGAATTTGGCACGGTCATACGACAGAACCGCGATCCGGCAATTCGAGAAATACTCCTGAGCGATATTGTGAATGGCAAACGTCAGCAGCTCCCGGTCCGCGAAGGAGTAGTCGCCCGGCCATTCATCTACGCGACCGACGACGATCAATACGGGATCGGCCGTACTTAAGGAGATGCCGAGCTCCGCGAATCGGTGTCGAATGCCTTCGCTTTGCAGACGTTCGCCGTTCAGCAGGCTCAACAAATACTCTTTTTGCAGCAGGGGTTTGGCCAGATGCAGCTCTTTCCGAGCTTCCTCCATCAGCTGATCCTTCTCCCATTCCTCCTGCAAGGCGGCAATGGCATGGTGGAACGCTTCGAGGATTCTTTCGTCGCCCTCCGTTTTTAATACGTAATCCAGCCCTCCATGCCGCATGGCGGTCTGCACGTAGGAGAAGTCGTTATACCCGGTCAGAAAAATCGTTTTGCAGAAGGGCCATTGTTTCTTAATGATTTGTTGCAGCTCCAGCCCACTCATGCCGGGCATTCGAATGTCGGCGATCACGATATCGATCTTATGCGCCGATAGGAGGGCTAGCGCTTCCGAAGCCGAGTAGGCTTTCAGAACGTCGAGCTCCACGGATTCGAGCTCCAGGAACAGGTCGTACAATCCGTCTACTATAAACGGTTCATTGTCGATAAGCAGTAATCTGTACATATAATAACAACTTCCTTTCTCCGGTTACATGGACGTCGTTCGAGGCAATCGGATCGTGACTGAGAACCCTCCGGATTCTCCCTGAGCAATGACAAGGCCGTATTCGGCGCCGAACTGCAGCTGCAAGCGTCTGTGCACGTTGAGGATACCCGTCGTCTCCAGCCCGGCATCTTGTACGTCCAGCTTCCTCCGAAGATTCGCGATCAATTCCTCATCCGCCAATTCCCCGTTATCCTCCACCCGAATGAGCAAGTCCGCCTGATCCTCGGCGAATTGTACCGTCAGCTTCGCACCTGTTTCTTTCTCTTCCAACCCGTACTTGTACGCATTTTCGAGAAGCGGTTGGATAATGAGGCGAGGCACCATCAGGTCGACATACGACGCCGGCAGCTCTCCGAACGCGACCTCGATCTGGCCGGCGAATCGCATCTTCTGAATTTCTACATAGTTTTTGGCGTGCTGCACTTCTTCGGCCAAGGTGACGGTATCGCTGGAGTTGCGCGTAATAAATTGAAAGTAATCGGATAAGTACTTGGAGAAGCGGATTTGATTTTCGTCCCGACTCTTCTTGGCAAGCCGATACAGGATAAATAAGCTGTTGTACAGGAAATGGGGATTGATCTGCGACTGCAGTTGTTTGAGCTCTGCGTGCTGCACGCGGAATTTCTGCTCGTACACTTCCTGGATCATCTGCTGAAGCCGTTGAACCATGGCGTTGAATTGCGTGTACAAGTACTGGAACTCATCGCGGCCCCGATAGTCGAAGGCGACGCTCAGGTTGCCATGCTCCACTTTGCGAAAAGCGCGCACTAGGGTTCTTAACGGCCGGTGAATGAGACGGTACACCGAATACGACACGATCATAATAACGATAAGCGTCAAGATAGAGATCATCCAAAACCAGACGGTATATCGGTCCAGCGGGCCGAGTACGGTGCTCTCTCGCTCATACATGATCAGCGTTGTGCCTAACGTTTTCGATTTCTCGAAGGCGATTAAATACTTCTGTCCGTCGACGGTTGCCGAATGAAGCTCCGCATTGTCGGCATTGTCCGCTTGAATGACGGAGTTGATGGCTTGCAGGAAGCCTTCGGGCTCATCGCCGCCGATCCTCCAGCCGTCCTCGAAATGGACCAGCATCGTATTGCCAGCCGTGTGGTTCGTAAATTGCAGCAGAGCGTTTTTCAGCAGTGGAATCGAGATTTCGATATCGACGACAAAATCGGGCGGCTGCCGATTCGACTTGATCGGGTACGGCAAACTGATGAACAGGCGGTCCTGCCAGTAAATAAAAGGGGACTCGAAGTGATTGGTAAGGACGTTAAGCGCATCGAATTCATCTTGTTGAATGGTACCGAAGTTGTCGTCCGAGATCGTCCTGTCGATGGAGGGAATATGAACGCTGGCTTCTTGGATATAGGTGCTTGAGTTCTTAATGACGGACAGTTCCTTCTGCAGGTTGCGGATGGCTCCCCGCTGCTCGTAGTAGTTCATAATCTCTGTGCGATTGCTTAATAGATCGAGGTCGTCATAGCGAGCGAATTCCCGCATGATGGCAATCGTGCGTCCGAATTCGTTCTCCAGCGTGCTATTGTAGAAGTGAACCTTCGATAGCATGGAGTTCGTAATTTCCGATTTTACGCTGGCAGAGCCGTACTTGTTCATGACAAGGCTGAGCGTGAACAGCGGCGTCAACACGATCAGGAAGGTGATGATGAGCTTCGGGTATATTTTAATCGTATCGAAAAGCGCTTTCATGATGTTCCCCACCTAGCTTCGTCAGAATATGTAACAGTTGATTCGCTAATCGCGGGCTGGATTCCTGTCGCGCTGCGCTCCATATCAACAGAAAACGATAAACGTAAAAAGAGTTCTATATAGGATCAAAATCTAGCTCATTATAATCGACATTGTAAGCGATTCCAATACAATGGAGGTTATGGTGGATGATGGAGCTGAAATTTGCCAGACGATTGGCGCTTCCTATTTTACTATTGGTTGCTTTGCTTGGGGAGAACTTCGTCGGATTGTTGCCTAAGGCGGAGGCGTCGGCCATGGTAGATATTACGCCGGTGGAGACGGATGAGGTTCTGCATAACCCCGGCATGGGGCTGACTGTAACCGAGATCGCTTATCCGGGCTTGATGGATATGGGGGTCTCTTCAGGCTTCGAAGAAGTGGACATTGTTGCGATCGCTACGACATGGGGGTATATCGAAAGGGAGGAAGGAGTATACGATTGGTCGTACGTCGATCAGCTCTATAATTACTGGGTGTCCAAGGGCAAGAGAATCGCTTTCAAATTGTCCGTCGAGCCTTTCTATTACGCGGACGGTCACCAGGAGCTGCTGCCGGAGTGGCTGTTCACGGAATACAATCTGCCTTATCAATACCAGACGTTCGGCGGAGGAAGCGACGCGAAATGGGTGGATCAGAACGACCCGATCTATAAGGAGAAGCTGACTGCCTTTATGACCGAATTCGCTAATCGCTACAAGTACGACCCGAATGTGGAATACGTCGATCTAAGAACGTACGGTTTGTGGGGAGAGGGACAGACCGGCTATGTGTATCCGACGACAGAGAGCAGAAGATCGGCTTTTATCGGCTTGATCGACATCTGGAACAACGCCTGGGAAGGCAGGAAATGGCTGCTGCAAAATAATATTCTGGAGGGCACGGCATGGCCGGACGATCATGCTCCGTCTTATAAGGATTACGAGGACTTTCTGTACATGTCGGCTTACGACTACAGCGCTTCGAAGCCGCGAATTTCTTTCCGCAGGGATGGCATCCCGGATTTTTACCGCGATTACGAGAAGCAGCTGCTGGACGATGTTTTCTTTAATACCGATTTGCCGTTAGGCGCGGAATATTGTTTCGCTTATGAGCATTACAAAAGCAGCAATAAAGTCGAATGGGCCAACAATGAGATCATCGATAAAATGCATTTCAACTTCTTGAATTTGCCGGGGTGGGAGCCTGCGCACGATGCGGACGATTATTACAATGAACGACCGGATGAAGTCCGCAGAATGTTAAAAAACATCGGATACCGCTTTGTCCTGACGAATGCGCAGTATCCGGCGGAGGTGGCGGCCGGCGAAAGCTTTACGTTCGATCATACTTGGGTGAACCGGGCGACCGGCAAATCGCCGGAGCAATATCCGCTGAAAATCTACTTGGTAGACGGCAACGGCCAAACGGTCTGGTACGGAACGGACTCTGAGTTCGATCAACGCCGCTTCTTCAAGGGCAATTCCTATTCCGCTCAGTCTACGTTCAGTCTTCCTGCCCATCTGAAAGGCGGCACCTATGACGTCAAAATCGCAATGGTAGATCGACTGTCGGGGAATCCCGCGATCGAGTTGGCCATTGAGGGGAAAGACGCCGAGAAAAGATATACAATCGGCCAAGTTACGGTCATCCCGTCGCTGCCAACGCTTGAGGCAGCCAAAGCCTACGACGTCGGCGGGACGCCGGGAACGGCAAGCGGGGATCAACTGGTACTGAAGTTCGATTACGCGACCAACGGCAACGTGAATCCGGTTGCCGGAA